>Ga0079301_1000213_pt1 | contig 27565 bp, 36 predicted proteins | sample Wag4_2014_7_11_3_FD_74797 | JGI IMG/M metagenome (GOLD analysis project Ga0079301, IMG submission 74797) | Fresh water mixed with fracking chemicals microbial communities from Ohio, USA - Utica-2 Time Series FC 2014_7_11 | ecosystem: Engineered > Industrial production > Chemical products > Input... | reverse complement strand
CGCCCGCCGCTTCCCTCGTTCATTCCCCTCGCGACCCCCCTCAGAGTCGGCGAGCGAGAACCACACCCCTAAAGACGAACTCCACTTCCTCGCGCGTGATTCCATGCACGACGAGTTCGTCCCCAACCGCGTCTCCAACGGAGACAGAACGGCCGTTGATCGTGGCCACAGGATCGTGACCATCAATGATCACCACTGCGCCGATGCGCAGCGTGAGCTTGTCGAAGTCGACGACTGCGCGTGCTTCGTAGATGAGGTCCTGCAGACGCTGGACCAACACCCCGCGCACGGGATCTGCCGCGAGCGGCTCGACCTTGTCATCGACTGCCTCCCAGGCTTCCATCGCTGCTTGCCAGCGTCCGACGGCGACATGACCTTCGATTTCGCTGACGAGAGTCTTCAACTGGGCTTCGCTGGGGCCGCGACCGGCCACATCCGGCGAAAGTTCAGCGCGCACCGCATTGACCACATCGATGACCTCCAGCTGCAAGCGGCGTTGCGCTGGGACATAGACGATGGAACCTTCGGCTTGCAGCGTGCGCACATCCGCTTCGAGCTGGCCGACCAGCGTTTCGAGCTCGGTGCGTGCCGTCATCTCGGCGATGACATGCTCCGAACCGCGCCACACACGCGCCGCATTCACCATGGCAACCGCGCGCGCGATGAGCTCGCCAACCTTCTCGGTCTGGACTTGCACCGAAAGTCCCGACTCAACCTCAGGCTGCACAGGTGTGCGCGGATCCACGAAGGGATCGCGACGACCGCGCGCACCACGCCACGAGTAGCTCGCGACCGTAATCTGCTCTTTGCGACGCTCGATCTCGCCCACGAGCAGCTCGCGCTTGCCTTCTAGCCCTTCGATCTTGACGGGCTTGGCGTCCTTCTTCGGTTCGTAGACATAGGTCTCGACATCGACCGTGACTTGATGGCCGGCCACGCCGTCCTTCTCCAGTTCGGTGCGGCGCGCTGCCTGCAAGCGGAAGGTCGGCACGTTCATGAAACGGCTGTGACCTTCGACCATGTCGAGGAAGTCCAGAAACTGAAAGGCATCGCCTTCGAGCGTGATCGTGTACGCGACGCGGTCAAAGTCCGTCGCCTTCTTGCGACCGGCGACTTCCGTGTTCTTCTTCTTCAAGCCCGAGATGCGCACTTTGGCGTCTTCGGAGAAGCGGTTGAGTGTGCGCACGAGGTTGTTCACATCGTCCTCATCGGGCAACACGCGCTTCATCTCGTCCGAGAGTGCGCGCAACACGATGACTTCACGCTCGACCTTCGGCAGACCGGACACGCGCTTGCGCGCATCTGCAATCTCGCTCGTCAAACTCACCGCGCGCGCCTGGGCTTCCAACACGGATTCGCGTTGGAACCAAGCACCAGCACCCAGGCCACAGGCCAAGAGTGCTCCGCCAGCAACCAGCGACAGGAACAACTTCTTCTCGTTCACTTGGACTCCTTAGGTGCAGCTGCGGGTGCCGGCTTGGCTGCCTTGGGACCAGCGGACTTCTTGGCGCTACCCGAGCGCTCTTCCGCCGTCTTGATCTTCATCGTCAAGGGGAAGGACCACACCTGACTCGGAACGAGGTCTTTGTCTTCCGTGGACTGTGAACCCTCGGGATCAGCAGGCGCATGGAAGTCGTTGACGAGTTCCGCTGCGGCCACATCGTCTAGGAAGTTGGCCACCTGAGCGAACTTCTCGGAACCTGAATGACCCGATGCACGCAGCTCGCCAGCTGTCTTGGCACGCGCATCAGCGGTGCGCGTGACTTGCATGTCGTCGAACCACACGAGGTGGCGACGATCACGATCACCCTTGTCGACGACATCGATGAACTCGTCGAGCTTGCGCGTCCAACCAATGCGGTTGGCGGCGATACCAGCCAAGGCCTCTTCGCGTGCCTTGTGCTCGCGCATCTCACTTTCCAGCGCTTTGAGATGCTCCGTTTGCGGGCGCAAGCCTTCGAGCTCGAGCTCCTTCGCTGCGATGTCCGCATCCGCTTGCACTTGCGCACCGAAGGCCTCGAAGGCCCACCAAGTGCCCACGCCAGCGTTGATGGCAACAACGGCCGCGAGCGCAGCCACAAGCTTGACCGGCGTGCGCGTTGCGGCGCGCTGGTCAGCAGGAAGCAAGTTGATCCGGATCATGCGGCACGCACCCTCGATGCCAGGCCCACGGCGACGGCAAGCGTCGGGGTCCAGCGGCCCAGTTGTTCGACATCCACGCGCGATTCATCGACGCGCAAGCCCTCCAGCGGGCTCCACCAGCGCACAGGACGCTGCACGGCAAGTTCCAGTTGTTCGCGCGTACCGGCACACAGCGCACCACCACCCGACAACAGCACTTCGTCGACCACAACTCCTTCGTGGTGTTCCACATACTCCAGCGACAACGCCAACTCATTGGCGAGGTCTTCGAGCACAGGTGCTGCTGCAGCGGCTACTTGTTCATCCGATTCGCCCGAACGCTTGGTTTCTTCGGCTTGTACAGGATCGAGCGACAGACGGCGCGCCACTGCAGCCGTCATGTCCGTTCCACCGATCGGGATCTCACGACTGAAGCGCGTACGCCCATTCGCCAACACATGAATCGAAGTGCGCACAGCACCCACATCGACGAGCGCTACAGCACCACGCGGCGTACCGTCTGCTTCCGGCGGTGCGCACAACTCCCACGCGTTCGCCAGTGCGAACAGGTCCACATCGATGCACTCAGGTGCCAGTCCCAGCGAACGCACTTGCGCCACACGCTCATCCACCAACGAATTGCGCGCCGCGGCCAACAACACGGTGCGTGTCTTGGCTTCGGGCTCAAGAGCATCGAGTGCCTGGCAATCCATGCGGCACTCATCCACATCGAAGGGCAAGTACTTGTCGGACTCGAAGCGAATCGCAGCACGCAGCTCGTCGTCTGACATGGGCTGCATAGGCACATAGCGCACAACGGTTGATGGTCCCGCCAAGGCGGCGGCCGCGCGGCGAGCCTTGAAACGCCCTTGTTTCATCAACTCAGGCAACACATCGGCTGCTGTGCTACCAGCTGGAATCTCCATGTGCGCAAAGCCGGTGATGACCGGCTCAGGCCCATGCAAAGTGATCTCGACTGCCTTGACGGCAGAGGAGCCAACATCAAGGCCAAGCAGAGTGCGGTTGCGTCGCCAGTACAAGTCGTTGTCCCCCAAGTGCGCGGTGCGTGTGCAGGAGCACAGCAACCCCCGCTTGGGGAAAGGAATCGGATCTACGCGGTGCAGATCCTGAGTGCAGGCGTGTTTTTGCGCCGAATGGGAAGGAACTTCCCGCTGTGCTGGCTCTTCTGTGCGGGCCCCGCTTTGCTAGCGCGGTGCGGACCTACAGCTCAGTCCAACTCGCCAAAACCCGACTCAACCAAGGCCACAAGCGCATCCACCAGGTGCTGGGCATCCTCGCCCTCGGCACGCAGGTTCAACTCGGCCTCGACGGGCGCACCCAAAGTCATTAGTGAAAGGATGCTCTTGCCATCGACCTCATTGCCCCCACTCTCCACGCGCAAGGTGGACTTGTGGGCTTGGGCGATGGTCACGAAGGCATGACAAGGACGCGCATGCAGCCCTGCCGCGTTCTTGATGCGCACTCGGCGCTCGATAACCATGCCTCCCATGAGGCGCGGATCATAGCAGCCGCTATCAACAGGCCCAAATACAAGCGAACGGGGCCGCAGAACGGCCCCGTTCGCGTTACACGACCAAGTCGCGGACTAGTGCGGCTTCGACAAGCGTTCGCGGCGGCGCGCCACGAGGTGCTTCTTGAAGTGACGCTCTAACAGGCGGTCCAAGCGCGCGACAGCTTCGTCGAGCGCACTGCCTGCATGATCCGAACGAGCGTCCACTACAAGGACAGCGCCATGGCCCACAGAGGCGACGAGTTCCACACGGTGCTCCGCGTGGACACGCTCCAACATCGCCTTGAGGGAAATGACACGATCAGCGTAGTGGCGCAGCGAAGCGAGTCGTTCCTCGCAATGCTCGCGGACCATGGCCGGGTAATCGTGGTGCAGGACGGACACGTGCAGTTGCATCAGGATCCTCTGCGGTTCAGCGTTTAGACCGAACCTCTACCGACAGTTGGCTGAGAGAGACGCGGACCACGGCGTCCCGAGGTGGGGCGTCGGACTCGTCCTCTGGTGCGATCATCGCACCGTGCGCCCAAGTGCGAAAGCCACCTCGGCGCATTTCCCGTTTCGGCCACTAGGCCTGCGTAGCCGAAGCGAAATCGGCCTAGTCAAAACAACCCGGAGGTGCGTATTTGGATGCACCTTTGGCTCCGGGGCCTACGAACAACGGCTGATCGTACAGCACACTGACTAGGTACAGCCCTTGCGGCGGAGCCGTGGGCCCCGCCTCGTTGCGCGCACGCTGCTGCAAGGCACGCGTTACACAAGCTGGATCGCGATGGCCCCGCCCCACATCTAAGAGCGTGCCTGCGATGGTGCGTACCATGTTGTAGAGGAAGCCATCGCCCTGCACGACGAAGAAGAAGCGGTCGCGTCGCGCCACGATCTTCAAGCTGTGGATCGTGCGGATGTGATCCTTGCGCGGTGAACCTGTGTTGCCAAAGGCCGTGAAATCATGCTGTCCCAGCAGCAGCCGTGCCGCGCTACGCATCTTGTTGAGGTCGAGCGGCCACGGAATGTAATGCGTGTAGGGGCGCATCAACGGCGGAGGAAAGCGCGTGGTCACCACGTGGTACATGTAGCGCTTGCCGCGTGCATCGAAACGCGCGTGAAAGTCGTCGTGGCATGTCTCCAACTTGGGCACCGACAAGCCCTCGCCAGCGTGGGCATTCAGCGCATGCCGCAAACGATCGTCAGGCAAATCGCACGCCAAGCGAGCGTGTGCGACTTGTCCAAGCGCGTGCACACCTGTGTCGGTGCGTCCCGCGCCGTGCACGACCACCGTCTCGCCAGTGATGGCGAGAAAGCACTCCTCCAAACGCTCTTGCACGGAGGCAAAGCCATCTTGGCGTTGCCAGCCAAAGTAGCGTGAGCCATCGTAGGCCACTTGAAAGCGGACGGTGCGCATAGCGGTAGCGCACAGGATAGCGAGTGCGTGCCTTGCGTGTCCCTAGCCAGCACAACGGCGCCGATACGAAGTCGGGATGCCTAGTTCCTCGCGCCAGCGCGCAATCGTGCGGCGTGCAGCTTGGAAGCCACGCGCTGCCAAACGCGTCACCAACTCATCATCCGAGAGCGGCTGACGCGGATCCTCGGCCTTGATCAACGCGGCAAGTGCATCGCCCAAGGACTCGCGTGCACGCGTGGTGTCGCCGCCGGCAGCAACTTGGAAGAAGCGACGCAGCGGCAAGATGCCAAACGGAGTTTGCACGTACTTGCCTGCAACGGCGCGAGACACGGTGGAAAGAGCCACACCCAAAGTTTCAGCGACTTCGCCCATCGACAAGGGTGCTAGCTGCGTCAATCCGCGGCGCAGGAAGGCATCCTGACGCACAAAGACCTCGCGAGCGACAGCTAGCAATGTGCGGCGGCGACTTTCCAACGCTGCAGCCAGATCGCGCGTTTCCTTCAGTTGTGCCCCGAGGAACTTACGCACCTGCGCATCGTCGCGACGCAGCTCGGCCAAACGCGCGAGTCCAGGCTCAACTTCGACCGAAGGCAGCGCACCATCGCACAGGCGCAACTCAAAGCCGCCCTCCAACTTGGGCTCGACTTCGAGTTCGGGCGTGATCGGTGCTGCGATCGAAACATCCAACGCAGCAGGCGTCAGTTCCAACTGTCCGAGATCCGCCAACAGGTCATGCAGCGTCGACAGCTCAATACCTAGTTCCTTGGCGACGCGCGCATGCTTGTGGGCACCGAGATCTTCCAAGAAGTCCTCGATCAAGCGTGCCAGCAGCTCGTACGAGCCGCGTGTGGGATCCAACTGCAGCAACAGCGCCTCGCGTGCATCGCGTGCACCCAAGCCACGGGGTTCGAGCGACTGCACCAGTGCCAGCGCACGACCTAACTGGGCGTGATCGGGCTCCAGCCCGGCAGCTTGAGCAAGCTGGAGCAACTCTTCGTCGCTGCAGCTCAGGAATCCGCGCTCATCGAGCGCGTCAAGCAAACAGGACACCCAACGCGTCTCAAGTTCGGGCAGATTGCGCAAGGCAAGCTGGGCACGAGCGTCTGCGCGCAGACAGTTGCTGCGATCTTCTAGATTGGCCAACCACTCGGCATGGTCCGCAGTCGCTTGGCGCGCAACGCGCTGCGGGGGACGCACGACCAGGGTGGCGTTGGTCTCGGCCTTGTGGAGCAAGTACTCGTACAGCTCGTCCGGCGGAGCCGCGAGCACCTCCAAGCCCTGCAACTGGCGCGGCTCGAGCACCATGCGCTGCTCGGCGCGTGCAACCTGCGAGGTCGCGAGCGACGGGCTGCGAGGGTGAGGTCCGCGGGGCTTCTCCATACCCAGCGTTTCGGCTGCTTTGGGTAGGCGCTTGAGGGGGCCTTGACCCAATCCCAAGCAAACGACTGGCCATCAGCCCTAAGTGTCAGCCCAATATCACTTAAGGACCGGGCGCCCGGCGGGCCTTCACGACCCGGCGATGCTCCAGCGCGTCCTCCAAAATCCCACGATGGAGAAACTCGATCGCTGTGCCGGCAGGCAAGCCGCGCGCCAAGCGCGTGACATGCAAGTCGTCGCGACGCAACGACTCCAAGGCTTCCAAACACGCCAGTGCGGTCGCCTCCCCTTCCGCATCGGGATCCATGCCCAGGCACACCTCGTGCACTGCGCCGCTGCGGGCACGCTGCACCAGCTTCGGAATGGACAAGTGCCGCACTTCCGTGCCCTCCGCCACATTCAAGGCGCCGTAGAGCACGTGGTAGAGCCCTTTCCACGCGGCTGCGCGCTCCATGGCTTCCACTTGGCGCGGCTCTTCCACCACGAGAATCAAGCTACGGTCGCGCTCGTCATCGCCACAAATGGCGCACGGCTCATGCTCGGTGACATTGCCGCAGACCGAACAGCGTTTGACTTGGGCCACAGCATCATCGATCGCGCGTGCCAAGCCGCGCGCCTCGTCATCGCGCAACACATGGAAGGCCAAACGCTCGGCGCTGCGGCGGCCAATGCCTGGAAAGCGCTCGAAGGCTTGGATCAGCTCTTCGAGTGCACGCGGGTAGGCCATTAGTACAACCCCGGCAAGTTCAACCCGCCGGTGACTTTGCTCAAGCGCTCTTTGCGCACGATCTCACTGCGCTGTTGGGCATTGCGCACAGCTGCTGCGACTAGATCCTCTAGCATGGCCACTTGCGTGGGATCCACGCACTGCTTGTCGAGCTTGATGCGCACGATCTCGCCTTGACCATCCACTTCCGCGCGCACGGCTCCACCACCCGCCACGCCCTCGATACGAGCAGACTTGAGCTCTTGGTTAGCTCGTTCCAGTTCTTGCTGCATCTGCTTGGCCTGCTTGAGCAGGTTGCCCATCTCGCCAAACCCGCTCATGCTCCATCCTCCACGCGGCCTTCGAACTGCCGAGCGACACGCTCCGTCCACTCGTCGGTTTTGCCCTTCATGCTGCTGGCATCCTGCAGATGCACCTCAACCTCACGGCCGAGGATCTTTGTCAAAATTGCCTTACAGACGGCCTTCGTATCTGGATGCAACAACAAAGGCTTCTCGGACTCACGCGGCAACTTGAAACCAATCACCACGCGGCGGGCATCTAGATCGAGCAACTTACCGCGCTCGGCAAACAGCACACCTAGTTGCGGGTGCTGGGCCTGTAGATCTTCCACGAGGCGCGCGTACGCATCCTGTGTACCGCTCAAAGCACCTCGCACCGGCCGCGGTGGGGTCAGCGTGGCGGTCGCGGCTTGCGGAGCCTGCGGCTTCAATACACCCGCTGAAGGCGGCGGTACAACGGGCGGCGGCACGGCCAAAGTAGGCACATTCAAAGCAGGTACGTTCAGGGGGGGCACGGGCCGCGGCACACTGATCTGTGGACCAGCTGCGGGCGCAGATGCCGGTGCAGCCACCAAAGGAATGACAGGAGGAATGACCGGCGGCATCACGGGCGCCACCTTGGGAGCCGCGACACGCGCAGCGCCGTCGGGTTTACTTGACACCACCCCCGTCAAGCGCGCCTCCAGCGCCGACAAGCGCTCGACGATTTGCTGCAACGGCACCAAACCATCGCCACGCGCTAGATCAAGCAGCGTGGACTCCAACACCACCCGCGCGTGCATCGGCATTCGACCGGCGCGCTCGCGTGCCAACAACAACTCCTCAAGGATGATCTGCAGGCGCTCCAACCCCAGGGTCTTGGCACGCGTCATCACAGCTGCACGCCTAGCTGCATCCAACTGCACTTGCTGTGCATCCGCGCCCAGCAAGCCCAACACGAGGTGTGCGCGCACGGCGTCGATCAGCGCACCCAAAAGCTCGGCCTCGCCGCCTTCCCCATGCGGAAGCGCCAGCAACACGCCCGCCCGATCACGACGGAGCACCGCATCCAACACGCGATCGACCAGTTCGCCGCCGGAATCGACAGACAAAGCCTTGGCATCCGCGAGCGTGGGCTTGGTACCCACCAGCGACAGGAGCTGGTCCGCCAAGCTCAGCGCATCGCGCATACCTCCGCGTGCGCGGCGCGCAATCTCCTCGACCACGCCCGATTCGGCGTAAATCCCCTCGCGCTCAAAGACCGTGGTCAAGCGCGCTGCGATCGTCGCCTCGGCCAACGGCGATAGCTTGAGCACCTGCACGCGCGACAACACCGTCTCCAGCACCTTCTGCGGATCGGTGGTCGCGAAGAGAAACTTCACATGCGGCGGCGGCTCTTCCAGCGTCTTGAGGAACGCGTTGAAGGCGCTCTTCGACAACATGTGGACTTCGTCGATGATCCACACCTTGTAGCGCGCACGCATCGGCGCGTAGGCGACTTGCTCCTTGAGGTCGCGCACATTGTCGACCGAGGTGTGCGAAGCGGCGTCGATCTCGACCACATCCACTTCACTGCCAGCCTCGATCCCCAAGCAACGTTCGCACTGCAAGCACGGCTCAATCGTGGGGCCGCGCTCGCAGTTCAACGCCTTGGCAAGGATGCGCGCCGTAGTCGTCTTGCCCGTTCCGCGCGGACCGCAGAACAGGTACGCGTGACCAATGCGCCCTTCGTGAATGGCGCCCTTGAGGACCTGCGTCACCGTCTCCTGACCCACCATGTCCGCAAAGGTGCGCGGACGGTATTTGCGAGCGAGGACGAGGTAGGACATCGTGCTGACTAGTGTACCCAGCCGGTAGTGGCTCCAGCAGGTCGCAGCTAGCAGGCGCGCCAGCGATCGGATCCGGGCACCAAACGCCCAAAACCGCGGCTCTTAGGGCTGCTCCGTTCCCGGCCTGACCCGGTTCGTGCCCGTCCCGTCGCCTGGGACCGGACCCGAGCGCTGGCGCGCCTGCTAGCAGTGAATGGCGGAGAGGGCGGGATTCGAACCCGCGGTGCCGTTTCCGACACACGCGCTTTCCAAGCGCGTACCTTCGGCCACTCAGACACCTCTCCGTGAGAGTGTGTGTTCGTCCAACAAGAAGTTCGGGCGGCAATGGGAGATGGCGGAGAGGGGGGGATTCGAACCCCCGATGCGCTTGCGCGCATGCCGGTTTTCGAAACCGGTGCCTTCAGCCGCTCAGCCACCTCTCCGATGTGTCGCGTCATCGCACGCCGCAGCAGCTAGAACGCGAACCAGCTCGCTTACCTTTCGGCGGTGGGCTCGTCTCTACCTGTGCGCTTCTTGCGAAAGAACTGCTGGAGGAGGTCACGCGCCTCAGCGGCGCCAACCCCTTCCGTGATCTGTGCTCGATGGTTGAGGCGCGGGTCGGAGAGCAGGCTCCCCAGTGACGCGCAGCCACCGAACTTGTCGTCGCGCACCCCCCACACCACCCGCGCCGCACGCGCATGCAACAGCGCGCCGGCACACAGGAAGCACGGCTCAACCGTCGTGTAGACGATCGATCCGGGGATCCGCATCGCCCCCAGAGTGCGGCAGGCCTCGCGCAAGGCGAGGATCTCTGCGTGCGCCGTGGGATCGCGAAGCGTGCGCGTTAGGTTGTGCCCCCGGCCGACCAGCTTCCCGCCGAACACGACGATGGCACCGATAGGCACTTCGTCGAGCGCCTCGGCGGCGCGGGCTTGCTGCAGCGCCAGTTCCATCCACGCGGCATCGGAGTCGCTTGCGCTCATCCTGTTGGGCTCGTGCTGGGGCCGGCGACTGCTGCGCGGGCGGGAGAGGCCAGCGCGGCCGGTCCTTGCGAACCGGCCGCATTGGCTTGGATTGGTACACCCGAGTGGACTCGAACCACTAACCTTCTGATCCGTAGTCAGATGCTCTATCCAATTGAGCTACGGGTGCGTGAGGGCGAAGGTTGTAGCCATCCGCACAAGGCCTGTCAAGGTTCCTACGCCGCTTCCTTCGTCCTGCCCGTTCCCCCAACGCGCGGGGGCGCGTATCTTCGGGTGCATGAGCGCGTCTCCTGCCCACCTGATCCGCCTTGGTGACCTTAGCGACCGTGAGTTGGAGGACCTGCTCGATCTGTCGACGCGTCTGAAGCGCCGGGCGGCTGGCGAGAAGCTGTCTGGCCGCAGTGTGGGCCTGCTGTTTTTCCGCGGTTCGCTACGTACCCGCACCGCCTTCGAAGCAGCGATGCATCAACTTGGCGGCCATACGGTGCACCTCGCAGGCGCGTCGGACTTCTGGGAGCTCGAAGCAGCCGAAGGTCGTGTGATGGATGGCCGCGCGCCCGAACATGTCAAGGATGCTGCCGCGGTGCTATCGACCTATGTAGATGCGCTGGCCATTCGACCGCCTATGGCGGGCCATTCATGGGCTGCGGATCGCCGCGACGAAGCGATCGCGGCGTGGGCCAAGTGGGCGCGCGTGCCGGTGATCAACATGGAAAGCGCCATGTGGCACCCGCTGCAAGCGCTCAGCGACCTGATGACGATGCGAGAAGCGCTGGTCTCGCTGCGCGGCAAGAAGCTCGCCATTGTGTGGACGCACTCCCCCACTCCGGCCTCGCCGGCTGTGGTGCATTCGCTGGTGGACGCGGCCGCGCGTGCCGGCATGGAGGTGCGTTTGGCGCACCCGCCGGGCTACGAGTTGGATGAAGAGGTCACGCGCACCATCGGAGCCCGTGGACAAGCGTACAGTACTTTTGACAGCGCCGCCGCGGCCGTGGAAGGCGCGCAAGTCGTGTACGCGCGCTCGTGGTGGTCGCTGGCCGACTATGGCAACCCGACTCTGTCGGCCTCACGCCGCGCTCGCACGCACAACTGGCGTATCGATGAGGATCTCCTGCGCCGCGGCGCCGAAGCGCGCTTCCTGCATGCGATGCCGGTGCGCCGCAATGTGGAAGTCTCGGATGAAGTCCTTGATGGCGGCCGCAGCTTAGTTGTCGACCAAGCGGCCAACCGCCTGCACGCCACGAAGGCCGTCCTGCTGAAACTCCTGCAAGCCTGATGATTGCCCCCGCATGACTGCCCCCGACTTCGTACACCTCCACGTACACTCCGAGTACAGTTTGCTTGACGGCGCCAACAAGATTGGCGACCTCGTCACAGCCTGTCAGAAGGATGGACAGCGAGCGTTGGCGCTGACCGACCATGGCAACATGTTCGGTGCAATCGAGCTGTACCAAGCGGCGAGCAAGGCCGGAGTGAAGCCCATTGTCGGTTGCGAGGTCTACATTGCGCGCCAGTCGCGCAAAGAGCCGCACAGCAAGGCGAAGGGCAACGGCTATCACCACCTCACGCTGATGGCGCGCAATGCCCAGGGCTACAAGAACCTGCTCAAACTCGCTTCGCTGGCGTATTTGGAGGGCTATCACTTCCGTCCGCGCGTGGACCGTGAAATCCTCGCGCGTCATGCGGAGGGGCTACTGTGTCTGTCCGGCTGCTTGGCTGGCGAGCTGAACCAGCTCTTGCTTGCCAACAAGGAACAAGAAGCACTCGAGCTCGCGACTACATGGCGGGACATGTTCGGTCCCGAGCACTTCTGGTTGGAGCTGCAGCGCAACGGCTTGGAGCTGCAAACCAAGGTCAACGAGGCCATGGTGCGCATCCACCAACGCACCGGGATTCCGCTGGTGGCCACGAACGACATCCACTACTTGCGCGCCGAAGACTGCCAAGCGCAAGACGTGCTGTTGTGCATCAACACCGGCGCAAAGCGCTCCGAGGAGAAGCGCTTCAAGTTCGAAACCGACACGCTGTACTTCAAGACGCGTGACGAGATGGGCGCGATGTTCCGCGACCTACCGGATGCGATCAAAGCCACCATGGATGTGGCCGAACGCGTCGACATGAAGATCGAGTTCGGCAAGTACCACTTGCCGATCTTCACGCCGGAGAACGGGCGCAGTCCCGAGTCGTTGTTCCAAGAGTTGCTCGAGGACGGACTACGCCGGCACTACCCCAACGATGACGGCAAAGCGCGCACGCGTCTGGAGTACGAGAAGCAAGTCATCGGCGAACTAGGATTCGTCTCCTACTTCCTCATCGTGTGGGACTTGATTCGCTGGGCGCGCGACAACGGCATCCCGGTGGGCCCGGGCCGTGGCTCGGCAGCAGGTTCGATGGTGGCGTACTTGCTCGGCATCACCAAGGTCGATCCGCTGCGCTATGACTTGCTGTTCGAGCGTTTCTTGAACAGCTCACGCGTGTCGATGCCGGATATCGACATCGACTTCTGCATGGATGGCCGTGGGCGGTTGCTAGACTACACGCGTCGCCGCTACGGCGATGATCGTGTGGCGCAAATCGTGACCTTCGGCACCATGGCGTCGCGCACGGTGGTGCGCGATGTTGGACGCGTGCTGGATCTGCCGTTGTCGGAGATCGACAAGATCAGCAAGAAGATCCCGACCGGCCCGAACGCGCCTTCCTTGGCGGAGGCCATCGAAGCCGACGAAGATCTCAAGGCACTGCGCAAGGATCGCCCTGAAATCGACGAGTTGTTCCGCATGTCGGTGCCGCTCGAAGGCATGGCGCGCCACATCTCCACGCACGCAGCCGGCGTGGTCATTTCGGACTTGCCGATTGTCGAGTACGTGCCGTTGGCCAAGAACGGCGACGACATTGTGACGCAATGGTCGGCACCGCATCTGGAGGAGCTGGGTCTCCTCAAGATGGACTACCTCGGCTTGCGCACCTTGACGATTCTTGAGAAGTCGTTGCGCAACATCGAGAAGCAAGGTGGTCAGGCACCCGACCTCGACAACTTGCCCGCGGGTGATGCGGTCACCTACAAGCTGCTTATGTCGGGCGACACGCTGGGCGTCTTCCAGTTGGAATCGGACGGCATGCGCAAGCTGATTGCGCGCGTCAAACCCGACTGTTTCGAGGACCTCATCGCCATCCTCGCGTTGTATCGACCGGGTCCGCTGGAGTCGGGCATGGTCGACATGTTCGTGCGCCGCAAGCACGGCCAAGAGCCGATCGCGTACGAGCATCCGTCGATGGAGCCGATCCTGCGCGACACCTACGGCTGCATCGTCTACCAAGAGCAGGTCATGCTCATCTCGAGTGCGCTGTCGGGCTTCACACTGAACGAGGCTGACAACTTGCGCAAAGCGATGGGCAAGAAGAAGCCCGAGATCATGCAGAAGTTCTCGGACCAATTCGTCAGCGGCGCCGTGAAGAACGGCTGCGCTGAAGAGGCCGCCAAGCAGATCTGGGACAACATCCTCAAGTTCGGTGGTTATGGCTTCAACAAGAGCCACTCGACCGCGTACGCCGTGCTGACGTATCAGACCGCGTACTTGAAGGCGAACTTCCGCAGCGCGTTCCTCGCAGCGAACCTCTCGTGCGAAATGTCCAACTCGGCCAAGGTGCGCGAGTTCGTCGAGGACGCCAAGAAGAGCGGCGTGGAGATTCTCGCCCCTTCGATCGAACGCAGCGTGTGGGAGTTCGAACCGGAAGGGCGCTGCGTGCGCTACGGCTTCGGCGCAATCAAAGGTACTGGGCAAAAAGCGGTCGAAGCTTTGGTAGCGGCGCGCGCAAAGTTGCAGGCCAAACAGCAGGCCCCCACCCTGCATAACCTGTGCGCGCAGGTCGACACCAACGAGGTGGGCAAGGTCTGTTGGGAGGCGTTGATCAAGGCCGGGGCCTTCGATCCGTTCGGTCACAACCGCGGCTCGCTGATGGCTGCACTCGCCAACGCCCAAAGCGAAGGCGCGCGTTTCGCCGCCGACCGGCGCGCCGGTCAGGCCTCCATGTTCGGTGCCGAGGAGCCGGCCGAAACGCAGCCCAAGAGTTCGATTCCAGGCATCGACCCCACTAAGGCGTGGTCCAAGGCCGACACCCTGCGCGCCGAGCAAGAAGTGCTGGGCTTCTATCTTTCGGGGCATCCGCTTGAGGAGCGCGCGGGGCTCTTGTCCTTGCTGGCCACGGGGCGCGTGTGCGACCTCGCCGGGCTGAAGGGCGGCGCTGAGGTCACGGCCGCCGGCATGGTGGTTTCCTTGGCCGAAACCACCGTGAAATCCGGCAAGTGGGAAGGCAAGAAGATGGCGCGCCTGCGCCTCGAGGACCTGACCGGCAGCGTGGGTGTGACCTGTTTCCCGCGCACATGGGAGGAACAGAAGACACGGCTAGCCGACGGGGCTGTGATCGTGATCGCGGCCAAGCTCGAGGAGAAAGGTGAGGAGCCCGCGTTACTCCTAGAAAGCGTCTGGAGCGTCGAGGAGGCGATTGGGCGCTTCCAGGGTGCCGTGGTGGTGTCACTAACCCCCGAGGACGACGGCTTGCTGGAACGCCTCGCTGCACTCGTGGACCGTCACAAAGGCAAGAACCAGCTCTACCTGCAGGTCGAGGGTGGTGACGGGCATGTGCGCCGGGTGCGGGCGGGGTCGCAGCACAAGGTGGCGGTGAGTGAGGGGTTTGCGAAGGAGTTGGAGTCGTTGTTGGGGCCGGGGCGGACGCGACTGGCAAGAATCTGATACTGGCATGGCTGGTTGTGCACGAGTTGGCGACTGCTGCGTTTCGACTTCGTCAAAACAACTGGGTTGTTGTCCCATCGTGAGCCGCCCATTCGTCTAGCTCAGTTTGGGCCGCTCGCAAGGAGCGGCTAACTCTAGGGCCGAAGGCGCTCTAGAGACCACTGCGACTTCGGATGGCGAGATGGTGGCGAGGAGGCCAAAGCCAGCCAGGCCTCGCCCTCACGAGTCTCGGCGACGAGAATTGCCCGAATGTCCGGCGGCACCCTACACCAGGCCCACGCTGCGTGCGTCCACCGTACTAGTTAGCCCAACATCGTGCACACTCAGCAGGGCCAGTATCACATGGGAGCTTCCTCCCCCTCCCCCTTAACGAAAAGCACCCATCCCGGTGCTCACCGGAACGGGTGCTGTCCTAAAAGACCTCAGCCTGGGTCAGGTGCTACAGCCGACTCCGCAGAGCCGTGCCGAACTCACCCAGTCTCGTCTCAGGCAGTCTCGTCTCAGGCAGTCTTGGCTTCTTCGGCCTTCGGCGTGCGCTCGACGAACTCGAGGATCACGCGCGAGCCGTTGTCGCCCAGACGGGGCTTCGACAAGTGCAGGATGCGGCAGTAGCCACCCGGGCGGGTCGCGAAGCGCGGTCCGAGGATGTCGAACAACTTGTCGATCGAGCTCTTGTCACGCAGACGAGCAAACACGGCGCGGCGGTTGGCCTGCGTGTCGCTCTTGGCGAGCGTGACGATCTTCTCGACGAACGGCTTCACAACCTTGGCCTTGGCCGGGGTCGTGATGATGCGTTCATGCAAGACGAGACTGTTAGCCATGTTCTTCATCATGGCTTGACGGTGGCTCGTAGTGCGGCCTAGGCGATTCCCTGCGCAACGGTGTCTCATGGCTCTTCTTCCTGTCTTCGTGGGGCTTACCGCTCGCGGCGGATCAGCCTCCCATACCCAGCGAGAGCCCGCGCTCCGCCAGCTTGTTCTTGATCTCAAGGAGGCTGGTGCGGCCGAGGTTCTTGAGGTTCATGACCTCTTCCTCGCCCAGCGACACCAAGTCACCAACGGTCTGAATGTTCGCGCCGTCGAGGCAGTTGCGGGCGCGCACGGACAGCTCCAACTCGGAAATCGACATCGACAGCTGGCGATTCACTTCCGAGCTAGCCTGATTGCGCACATTGAACTCCGAGGTGCTCGGATCTTCCGCGATCAGCGAAAGGTCGCGGCTCGTGCCCGAAATCACGAACGGGTTCAGGTGCTTGCGGTAGATCTTCGCAGCTTCGGTCAGCGCCATATCCGGCGTGATCGTGCCGTCGGTCCAGATCTCCATGACCAAACGGTCATAGTTCGTCAGCTTGCCGACGCGTGTCTGCTCGATGAGGTAGCGCACGCGGGTCACCGGCGAGTAAATCGAGTCGACCGGGATGGTGCCCAGTTGCAGCGACTCGGAGGCGTTCTCGTCGGCCGGGATGTACCCGCGACCGCGCGACACCGTCAACTCGGCATTGAACTTGCGATCCTTGGTCAAGGACGCGATGTGCAGGTCGGTGTTCGCCACGCGCGCACCACCCTCGCACTGGACATCTGCCCCCGTGATCGGGCCCTTGCCCGACTTGGCAATGCGGCACACGATCGGCTGCGTGCCGTCGTAGCTGATGCGCAAGCGCTTGATCGCCAAGATGATGTCGGCCACGTCTTCGTACACGCCGTCGAGGCTGTCGAACTCGTGGTTCACGCCATCGATTTTGACCGTAGTGACGGCCGTGCCTTCGATCGAGGACAGCAGCACACGGCGCAAGCCGTTGCCGATGGTGTGGCCAAAGCCACGCTCAAACGGCTCAACGCTGCAGCGGCCGTAGGTCGAGGTGAGGGTCTCTTGATCGAACTGCACGCGGCTGGGCAGCTCGAAGTTACGCCAACGAATTCTCATGGGGCTGATCCTGCGTGGAACCTTGCGTAGGTGGGTGCACTCTTGGCGTGTTCAGCTGGCGTTTCGAGTGGCTCTCGCGGCGGTGGTTCCTGACCTCCGCGAGGGTCCTCTTCTGCACCAACTGACGCTGCCTCGCTACGAAGCAGCCGCCAGAGTACGGTGGGGTTTGAGTGGTGGGATGTTACTTCGAGAGGAGCTCGATGATGAGCTGCTCTTGGATAGCGTGCGGCACATCTTCGCGGCGCGGCACAGCAACGACCTTCGCGGTAAGCGTGTCGGCGCTGACTTCCACCCAGGCGGGGACGGGCTGCGACTTGTTCACTTCGATCGCCTCGCTGACGATCTTCTTCGTGTTCTCGCGGATCGACGGAGCGACCACATCACCCGGGCGCACCGAGTACGAGCACACGTCGACCTTCTTGTTGTTAACGCGCACGTGGCCGTGGTTGATCAACTGGCGAGCGTGGTTACGCGACAGGGCAAAGCCCGCGGCGAGCAACACGTTGTCCAGGCGACGCTCCAGCAGAACCATGAGGTTCTCACCAGTGTTGCCGCGCAGACGCTCGGCCTCTTGGAAGTAGAGGCGGAACTGGCGCTCACCGACGCCGTAGATGCGCTTGAGCTTCTGCTTCTCGCGCAAACGGACGCCATATTCGGTGACCTTGCTGCGCTTCTGCGCGTGCACACCCGGCGGGTAGTCACGGCGAGAAACGGCGCACTTTTCAGTGAAGCAACGCTGGCCCTTGAGGAAGAGCTTGATCCCCTCGCGGCGGCACAGCTTGCACTTCGGATCGACGATACGAGACATGTGATGGTGTTCCTGTGGCTAAGCTGTGGGATCAGACGCGACGCTTCTTGCGGGCGCGGCAACCGTTGTGCGGCAGCGGGGTGATGTCCTCGATGGTGAGGACCTTCAAGCCAGAGTTGGCGAGAGCACGGACGGCCGACTCGCGGCCCGAGCCTGCGCCCTTGACCTTGACCTCGACTTCACGCAGGCCCAAGCGCACCGCGCTGGCGGCGGCGCGCTCTGCAGCGCGCTGCGCACCAAACGGCGTGCTCTTGCGGGTGCCCTTGAAGCCGACGGCTCCAGCGCTGCCCGTGGCGAGCACTTCGCCTGTAGCGGTGGTGATCGTCACCAGCGTGTTGTTGAAGGTGGCCTTGACGTGCGCGACGCCACGGTGCCCGACCTTCTTGAGCTTCTTCTTGGCAGCCTTGGCGGGTGCCGCTGCGCCGGTCTCGGTAGTCTTAGTTTCGTTGGCCATGGTTTCTTATTCAGCTCCGGCAGATCACTTCATGCCCTTGACGGACTTCTTGCCGGCGACGGTCTTACGCGGACCCTTGCGCGTGCGGGAATTGGTACGCGTGCGCTGGCCGCGCACAGGCAGACCGCGACGGTGACGCATGCCGCGGTAGCAGCCGATGTCACGCAAGCGGGCGATCGATGAGGCGACCAAGCGGCGCAACTGACCTTCCACCGAGTACTCCTTTTGCAGGTAGTTCGCGATGCTGGCGAGCTGCTCTTCCGTGAGGTCACGCGCCTTGAGGCCCGGGTCGAGGCCCAGGGCGGCGCAGGTCTTGGCGGAGGTCGTGCGACCAACGCCGTAGATGTACGTCAGCGAGATCTCGAGACGCTTATTCGGGGGGATGTCTACACCGATCAGACGCGGCATGTGTGGTTCTCTTCTCTACTCGTGTACGGTTGTGCTGAATGTGGCCAAGGGCTCACTTGCCTTGGCGCTGCTTGTGGCGCTTGTCGCTGCAAATGACACGCACGACGCCACGGCGCCGGACGATCTTGCAGTTCATGCACATGCGACGAACGCTGCTACGGACTTTCATGATCCATCCCTCTTTCTACGCTCTCCGCGACAGATGATGCGCCCCTTGGTTAGGTCGTAGGGCGACATCTCCACGGTGATTTTGTCTCCCGGCAGGATACGGATGTAGTGCATCCGCATCTTGCCGCTCACGTGGGCGAGGATCTCGTGTCCCGACTCCAACTTGGCACGAAAGCGCGCGTTGGGTAGAGACTCGGTCACCATCGCTTCGACCGTGATCGGTTCTTCCTTGGCCATCAGCTCACTCCCGCCGCGGATGCGGCGCGTTCGAGGTCGCGGAAGACCTGGTCTGTGTTGCGGTCGCCGTCGACTTCCGACAGCAATCCGCGTGAACGATACCAACCTTCGAGCGGGAGCGTCTGCTCGCGGTACACCGCAAGGCGCTTCGTCACCGTCTCTAGGGCATCATCGGTGCGGATGTGCAGCTCGCCGCCGCACTTGTCGCACTTGCCTTCCACCTTGGACGGTGAATGGCTGATGTGGTGGATGTTGCCACACGCACGGCAGGTGCGGCGGCCGGTCAGGCGATCAACAAGCTTGGCATCGGGAACGCGCAGATTGAGCGCGCGCGTCTCGGCACCCGACAAGCGTGCGGCCAAAGCCTCGGCTTGCGGCAGCGTGCGCGGGAAACCATCGAGCAAGCAGCCCTTGGCGCAGTCCGCGCGACCGATGCGATCAAAGAGCATGTCCAGCACCAACTCGTCAGGCACGAGCTTGCCAGAGTCCATGTATTCCTGGGCTTTCTTGCCCAAGGCGGTGCCCTTGGCCTTGTTCTCGCGGAACAAGTCACCCGTGGACACATGCGGCAGCGACAAAGCTGCCGACAGGCGCGTTGCCTGTGTGCCCTTGCCCGCGCCCGGAGGGCCGAGCAGGATCACCACGCGCTTCTCCATCAGCGCGCGTCCCCCCTCGATTGCGGGTTGGATTGCGTGTTGCCGCCACGGGTCCAGCCCGGCCCCGAAGACTTCATGAAGCCTTCGTAGTTCTTCATCACCAGTTGAGCGTTGAGACGGTCAACCAGGTCCAGCGCGACACCCACGACGATCAACACGGACGTGCCGCCGAGGAAGTACTGCAGGTCCATCGGCAGCGATGTGCCTTGCGTGAGGAACGCCGGCGCGATCGAAATCACCGCCAAGAAGGCCGCACCAGCCAAGGTGATGCGCGTCAACACGCTCGAGAGGTACTCGGCCGTCTTCGCACCCGGACGGATGCCCGGCACGAAGGAACCGTGCTCGCGCAGGTTGTCGGCGATCTCGTTCGGCTGGAACATCAGACGGTTCCAGAAGAAGCAGAAGAAGAACACCAGCGCGGAGTAGAGCGTGACGTGGATGAAGCCAGTCGGCGTGCTGAAGATGCGATCCAGGTCCGCGAGGCCGGTCCACTGGAAGATCAGAGCCGGGATGATGAAGATCACCGAGGCGAACACGATCGGCATGACGCCCGCCATGTTGACCTTCAGCGGCAGGTAGTGACGCTGGCCACCGTACGCTTGGTTGCCGCGCGTCAGGCGCGCGTACTGGATCGGAACGCGGCGTGCACCCTTGTGGATGAACACCACCACGAGAACCGTGATCAACCAGATGGCGACCAAGAACAGGATCGTCTGCCAGAAGTCTTCCGCAGAGGCGATTTGGGCAATGCCAACCGGGATCTGGGCCACGATGCCGGCCATGATCAACAACGAACTACCGTTGCCCACGCCGAACTCGGTGATCAGCTCACCGATCCACATGACGAAGAGCGAACCGGCGAGCAGCGATACCACGACGATCAGGCCGAGCGCGAAGGTGCTGTCCTGCATCTCCGGCGCGATCATCATCTTGTTCTGCAGGAACACGCCCGTGTAGATGAACAGGGCCTGGACGATCGCAATGGGCACCACCGAAAGGCGCGTCCATTGGTTGATCTTCTTCTGGCCGGCCGCACCTTCCTTCTGGATGGCTTCGATGGCCGGCGAGACCTTCGTCAACATCGAGAAGATGATCGACGCCGAGATGTAGGGCATGATGCCCAAGGCGAAGATCGTGGTGTCACCGATAGCGCCACCCGAGAAGGCGCTCATGAGGCCGAACAACGAGCCTTGGTCCTGCTGCTGCTTCAGAAACTCCGGGCTCATACCCGGAATCGGGATCTGGAAGCCAAAGCGATAGACCAGCAAGAGGACCAGCGTCAGATAGATTTTCTGACGGGTCTCCGGGACCTTGAACAGCTGCAGGAAGTTCTGTTGGGTCGTGTTGGCCACTGCTGGTCTGCGTTGCGTGTGGGTTGCGGGTTGGAATGAGTTCGGTCAGAACCGCTCAGCAGGCGCTGGCGTCCCGACCATGAGCGTCGATCACCACGATCGTACCGCCCGCAGCCTTGATCTTCTCTTCCGCCGACTTGGTGAACTTCTGAGCGCGCACAGTGAGGCGCTTCTTCAGATCACCGTTGCCCAAGACCTTCATCAAGGGCGAGAGTTTGCTGGCCAAACCCTTGCTGGTGACCATGTCGAGATCCACCGTCGCGCCGTCGTCGAAAGCATTCAGCTTGTCGACGTTGATGATGGTGTAGTCCGTCGCGAAGCGCGCGTTGGTGAAACCACGCTTGGGCACGCGGCGGTAGATCGGCATCTGACCACCTTCGTAACCCGGGCGGCGGCTCGTACCCGAGCGCTGACCCCAACCCTTGTGTCCACGGCCGGCCGTCTTACCGAGACCAGAGCCCGGGCCACGGCCTACGCGGCGACGGTCTTCGTAACGGATGCCGTTCTGTTCGACGAAATTCAGGTCCATGTTGGCCTTGCTCTCTTTGTCTCGTGTGCCGGTGCTAGTGGATTAGCCGGGGCTGGTGGATGTCAGAGCTGGATGCCGCGCAGCTGCGCGACTTGTTCAGGCGTACGCAACTGCGACAGAGCGTGCAGCGTGGCCTTCACCAGGTTGATCGGGTTGGTGGAACCATAGGACTTCGTCAGGATGTCCTTGATGCCGGCCTGTTCGCACACAGCGCGCACCGACGGGCAGGCGATGATGCCCGTACCCGGCGAGGCGGGCAGCATGCGCACCTTGGCGCTGCAGTAGTAGCCTTCGACCTCGTGCGGGATCGTGCCCGAGGAAGACACCGGCACGCGCATCAAGTGCTTGCGACCATCACGGGCAGCCTTCTCGATGGCGTTCGGGACCTGACGAGCCTTGGCGTAGCCGTAACCCACAACCCCGTTCTTGTTGCCGCAGATCGACAACGCGGAGAAGGAGAAACGACGACCACCCTTGACCGTGGCGGAGGAACGGTTGACCTTGACGAGCAGCGGCTCCGGGAGCTCGCCGATCTCTTGGGTTTCCATTCCGTCGAGGAAGCGAATGACGGGCTTCATGTCTGTATGTGTCTTCTACTGTGCGTGAGGGGTGGTGTGCAGGATCAGAACTTGAGGCCGCCTTCGCGGCAGGCGTCGGCCAAAGCCTTCACGCGGCCGTGGTAGCGCGCGAAACCGCGGTCGAACACGACCGCCTCGATCCCGGCTTCCTTGGCCTTCTTCGCCAGCTCCATGCCGACGATCTTGGCCTTCTCGGACTTGGTCTTGCCCTTGAGCTGCTCGGCCAGCGCCTTGGAGGTGCTGGTCGCCGCCGCGAGCGTCTTGCCTGCGGCGTCGTCGATGATCTGAGCGCTGATGTGCTTCAGCGAACGGTTGACCGACAGGCGCGGCAGACTCGTGGTCGTGCGGATGACGCGGCGCACGTGCATTGCACGACGATCGCGACGCTTGGCCTTGACGAAGATTGCTTTCATCTGTGTCTCTTTCCTGCCTATCAGCTGCCGAAGCTCTTGCCTTGCTTGCGCTCGACCTTCTCACCTTTGTAACGCACACCCTTGCCCTGGTAGGGCTCCGGCGGACGCTGACGGCGGATCGTCGCAGCGAGCTCTCCCACCACTTGGCGGTCGCAGCCCGTAATCACAATGTTCGTCGGGTCAGGGCAGACCACGGTGAGGCCCTTGGGGATCGGCAGAACCACCGGCTTGTTGTAGCCGACGTTCAGCGAGATCTTGGTGCCTTGCATCGTGGCGTTCCAACCGACGCCCTGAATCTCGAGACGCTTCTCGAACGGCTTGACCACACCTGCCACCATGTTGGCCAGCAGGGCACGGGTCATGCCGTGATAAGCACTCGCGGCACGAGCGTTGGACGCGTCGACCACGGAGACGGAGAGTTCGTTCTTGTCGACGGCCACATCAACTTCGGGGCGGAGCGTGAGCTCCAACTCGCCCTTGGGGCCCTTGACCTTGACCTTGCGGCCATCGGCCTTGGAAACCGTGACTCCGGCCGGGACGGCGACGGGTTGTTTGCCGATACGGGACATGTCTGATTCCTGCTCGTTACTGTGAAAAGGTCGTTGCTGAGGAAGATCGTGCGCTTAGGTGGATCGAGCTGCGTGAAGCTAGGCTCAGCAGACCTTGGCGAGGATCTCGCCGCCGACGTTCTCCTTGCGCGCGCCACGGTCCGAAAGGATCCCCTTAGGCGTCGACAAGATTTGGATACCCATGCCGCGGATGATCGGCTTGAGGTCCTTCGCGGAGGCATACACCCGGCATCCGGGCTTGCTAATCCGCTCGATGGTCTTGATCACGAACTCGCCGTACTCGCCGTACTTGAGGGTGATCGTCAGGGTCGAGGCCGGCGTGCCAGCTTCGACCTTGTAGTCGCTAATGAAACCCTCTTCCTTGAGGATCTGCGCCACCCCCACCTTGAGGCGGGAAGCGGGCATGGAGAGGGATTGGGCACGCACCGCATTGGCGTTGCGGATGCGGGTGCACATGTCGGCAATCGGGTCGGTCATCATGGCGTTCTGGTTCCCTTCTCGATCACCACGAGGCCTTGCGCATGCCAGGAATCTCGCCCTTGTGCGCGAGGCTGCGCAGACAGAGGCGGCAGATGCCGAACTTGCGGTAGACGGCGCGCGCGCGGCCGCACATCGTGCAGCGCGTGTACGCACGCGTGGAGAACTTGGGCTTCTGTTGGCTCTTGAGGATGAGGCAAAGCTTGGCCATAGATTGGTCTCGTTAAGAAATCAGGCCTTCTTGCCTTTGGTTTCGCGGATCATGAACGGCATGCCCAATTCCTTGAGGAGGGCGTAGCCCTGCTCGTCGGTCGGCGCGCTGGTCACAAAGGTGATGTCCATGCCCTGCACCGCTTCGATCTTGTCGAAGTCGATTTCGGGGAAGACGGACTGCTCAGACAGCCCCATCGTGTAGTTACCACGGCCATCCAAACGGTCCTTCACGCCGCGGAAGTCGCGGATACGCGGCAGGACGATCGTGAACAAGCGGTCGGCGAACTCCCACATGCGAGCGTGACGCAGGGTCACGGCGCAACCGATAGGCATGTTCTCGCGCAGCTTGAAACCCGAGATGGCCTGCTTGGCCTTGCGAATCGTCGGGCGTTGGCCAGCGATGATCGCCAAGTCCTTGGCCGCCGTCTCGACGCGGTTCTTGTTCTCAACGGCGCCATTGACGCCCATGTTGATGACGATCTTCTCGAGACGCGGCACCGCGTGATCGTTGGAGATCTTGAAGCGCTCCTTGAGGCGCGCCTTCACATCTGAGTTGTACTTGTCCTTGAGTCGTGCCATGAGTTAGTGCTCAGCGCTGAGGGGCCTTGCGGGTCGGCTTGCCGTCCGCGCCCACATGGGCAACGTTCGACGCGTCGATGGCGATCTCGATTTGCACGCGCTCGCCCTGCGGATTCTTCTGGGACGGCTTCTTGTGCTTCCAGCGGAGGTTAACCCCCTCCACCACCACACGGCCGGTTTCGCGCACGACGGACTTGACCGTGCCGGTCTTGCCCTTGTCGTTGCCTGCGATGACGACAACGGTGTCGCCCTTCTTGAAGCGGAACTTGCCTGTTTGGACGGCGGACATCACACCACCTCCTGGGCGAGAGAAATGATCTTCATGAAGTTGCGCTCGCGCAGCTCGCGCGCCACCGCGCCAAAGATGCGTGTGCCCTTCGGGTTACCTTCGGCGTCCACGATCACAATCGCGTTGTGGTCGAAGCGCACATAGGAACCGTCAGAGCGGCGCGTCGACTTCTTGACGCGCACGATGACGCCCTTGGCCACCGAACCCTGCTTAAGTTCGCTGCCCGGCATGGACTTCTTGACGGAGACGACGACGATGTCGCCGAGGCTCGCGTAGCGACGGTGCGTTCCGCCCAGCACTTTGATGCACTGGCAGAGCTTGGCGCCCGTGTTATCCGCCACGTCGAGGAACGATTGCATCTGAATCATGCGTCACCGCCCTTCCCGCTCTTGGCTGCTTCGGACTTCACAACTTCGGGGGCGAAGTCGATGGTTCCGCTGGTCACCGCACCGGCCCGCACCACGCGCACGAGGCGCCAGCGCTTGAGCTTGCTCATCGGGCGGCACTCCACGATCTCGACCAGGTCACCGGTCTTCGCGGTGCCTTCTTCGTCGTGGGCGTGGTACTTCTTCGCCTTGCGAATGTACTTGCCGTACTTGGGGTGCTTGTAGGTGCGCTCGACGAGGACCGTGATGGTCTGCGTCATCTTGTCGCTCGTCACGATCCCTTCGACCGTGCGGCGGCGCGTGCGTTCAGTGGTGCTCATGTGTTCCAGTCCGTCCTAGCTCAGGACGCGTTCTTACCTGTAGCAGTGCCAAGCCGACGCTCAGTCAGCACGGTTTCCATGCGCGCCACTTGGCGGCGCAATTGACGAATGCGGGCGGGGCTGCTCAGAGCCTGCGTCTTGGACTTGAAGCGCAGGTCAAACAGCTCGCGGCGCAACTTCTGCAGTTCGATTTCCAGCTCGTCGCCGGTCTTACCGCGGATTTCTTCAATTTTCATCGTGGGTTCCTCGTCGTCTTGATCGGGGTCGGGTGGCCTGGGCTAGGCTCAGGTCGTCGGCAGACGACGGATCATCTTGACCTTGATGGGCATCTTGTGCGCGACGCGCTTGAAGGCCGTACGCGCCTTGTCTTCCGAGATACCGCCGATCTCGTAGAGCACGGTGCCGGGCTTGATTTCCGCGGCCCAGTACTCCACATCACCCTTACCGACACCGAGGCGCACTTCAGCACCCTTGGCGGAAATCGGCTTGTGCGGGAAGACGCGGATCCAGATGCGCGCGGCACCACCCGTGGCACGCGAAGCGGCCACACGGCCTGCCTCGATCTGCCGGCCCGAGAGCCAGCAGTAGTCCATGGACTGCAGCGCGTAGTCACCAAAGGCCACGCGATTGCCGCGGGTTGCTTCGCCCTTCAGGCGACCCCGGTGAACTTTGCGGTACTTACTCCGCTTGGGCATCATGGCTGACATGGTTCTTTGCTCCTATCAGTGGGCCGGGGGTCAGTTGGCCTGCTGGCCTTGGGGACGAGGGCCACGGGGTCCACGCGGACCGCGCTGTTCGCGACCACCGGCAGCCGCAGCAGCCTTGAAGTCGATCATCTTGCCGCGCTCGATGTCGCCCTTGTAGATCCACACCTTGACGCCGATGACGCCGTAGGTGGTCTTCGCTTCGGCGGTGCCGTAGTCGACATGTGCCTTCAGCGTCGACAACGGAACACGTCCTTCGCGTTCCTTGTTTTGGCGGGCCATTTCCGCACCACCGAGGCGGCCGTTCATCTCGACCTTGATGCCCTTGGCACCAGCCTGCAGTGTGGTCTGAATAGCCCGCTTGCTGGCGCGGCGGAAGGCCTGACGCTTCTCGAGCGCCTCGGCCACCACTTCGGCGACGAGCTTGGCTTCCAGCTCCGGACGCTTCACTTCGTGCAGCGTCAGGTGAACCGTCGTGCCAGTCATCGTCTGGAGCTCCTTCTTGAGCTCCTCCACGCGCACACCCTTGCGACCGACGAGGACGCCGGGACGCGCGGTGTAGATGATCACATTGATGGCATCTGCAGTGCGCTCAATCTCGATGCGCGGAATACCGGCCGAGCCGAATTCCTTGCTCACGTGAGTGCGAATCTTCTTGTCCTGCAGCAGCAGACGACCGAAATCCTTCTTGCGGGCGTACCAGCGGCTGCGCCACGGTTCGATCGTGCCCAGGCGGAAGCCTGTCGGGTGGATTTTTTGTCCCATGTGTAGATCTCCGAAGGCTCAGGAAGCCTTCTTCGAATCTCCCTTCTTAGCGGAAGACTTGCCGGCGGATGACTTTGCTGCGGGTGCAGTCTCTTCGGCGAACTCGCGCACCTTGACGGTCAGGTGCGACAAGCGCTTGGCGAACGGCATGGCACGGCCCTGCGGACCAGGACGGAAGCGCATGCGGTTGTTGAGCAAGGGGCCCACATCGGCACGGGCATCGCAGATGTACAGGCGGTTCACATTGACCGACTCGTCCATGCTGGCGTTCGCCACGGCCGACTTGACGACCTTCATGTAGAAGCTCGCGCCGCGGTTGGGCGTGAACTGCAACAGCTCGAGAGCTTCGTTGACGCTACGGCCACGAATCATGTCGGCGATGCGACCAGCCTTGCGCGCAGTGATGCGAGCGAAGCGGTGCTTGGCCATGTAGTCACGGCCCTGATTGCCTGTCATCGTTTCTGTCGTGTCGCTCACGCGGCACCTCCTGTGCCGGGCTTGGTCTCTTCCTTCTTGTTGGTGTGGCCGCGGAAGATGCGCGTGGGCGCGAATTCTCCGAGCTTGTGACCAACCATGTCTTCCGTCACGACCAGACGCAGGTGCGCCTTGCCGTTGTGGATCATGAAGATGTGCCCGATGAATTCGGGCGGAATCGTGCTGCGGCGCGACCAGGTCTTGATCGGTTGCCGCGTCTTACCGGCCTTGTCAGCGACCACCTTCTTCATCAGGTGGGCGTCGATGAAGGGTCCCTTCTTCGTACTACGACCCATGATCAGTGGC
>Ga0079301_1000212_pt1 | contig 27617 bp, 22 predicted proteins | sample Wag4_2014_7_11_3_FD_74797 | JGI IMG/M metagenome (GOLD analysis project Ga0079301, IMG submission 74797) | Fresh water mixed with fracking chemicals microbial communities from Ohio, USA - Utica-2 Time Series FC 2014_7_11 | ecosystem: Engineered > Industrial production > Chemical products > Input... | reverse complement strand
CGTCAACACCGCCCGCCCGCCCGACCGCTCAATCCGCTCGCGCAACCACTCGCGCTCGACGCGCGGCAAATGCATGTATTCGTAACCAACACTGTCACAATAAATGCGCCGCGCATTCGCCACTGCCTCCTTCGCGGTTGTCCCCAAATCCCGACTGCGCGAATCGTCAACGGCCTGCACCAAGTCACGCTCACTCAAGCCATGATGCCCCAACTCCAACTCCGGCACCGCAACCGCCTGCCGCAACGACAACGGGCTGATTCGCGCCACCTGATGACCATCGCTACGGTAAGCGTCGAATAACGAACCAAAGTTTGGACGTGCCCCCCCCCCGTCCCGCCGTACACCCACCGCACGGCCTTGGGCCACGAATGCAGCCTGGATCGGCGCATGCGGCACTTCCGGCCCAGACTGACCCGCACGCAAGGTATCGAAATATTGCCGCCAAACGCCATCTACGGCTTGGGGATCCAACAAATACGTCTCATACAAGGCCTCAACAAAGGCCGCGTTGCCCGCATACAAAGAACTGGTGTCAGCGTTCACAAATCAGCTCCCCACCTACGACACTCATCTGACGATGAGCCCAACGGAATCAGCTTTCATCGTACCCCCGTTCCATCAGGATTGGCAAATCAGTCAGCCAGGAATGCTAAAATCTGCTATCCGTTACACTTCCCGGAGGAAGCCCCATTTGCCTACCGCACCACTTGACATCCAATGGCTCGGCCGCGAACCCCATGGCGTCACCTGGCAACGCCAACGCGATTTGTTAATCGCCATCAGAGATGGCCTCGCCCCCGATACCCTACTGGTCGTTGAACACGATCCCATCATCACCCTGGGCCGTAAGAAAAACGCCAATACGAATGTCCATGGGTCATGCAACGTACCCGTTCAGGCTATCGAACGCGGCGGCGATGCAACCTACCACGGTCCCGGACAAATTGTGGCTTACCCACTCTTGCGCCTCCAAACGCACGAACGGGACCTGCATGCGTATCTGCGACGCCTGGAAGGCTGGCTCATCACGTTGCTTGACACCTATGCGATTACCGCGCACCGGCACCCCCAACTGACCGGCGTGTGGGTTGGTTCATCCAAAATCGCTTCGGTGGGCATCGCGGTCAGCCACTGGGTCACGTATCACGGTCTCGCGCTCAACGTCTCAACAGACTTGCAAGCCTTTCGCATGCTTAACCCCTGTGGGCTAGACGCCACGGTCATGACAAGCCTCAATCACATCACCGACCACAACCACGTGCTTGACGATGTCGTCGATCGCCTAATCCAACTCGCCCCAGCCGCCCTGCAACGACAATCCCCCCATCTGTGCACGCAATCCAAGCAGACCAACAGCCCTACCACGTGACAAGCGTTATCCGGTGACGCATCGGTTTCCGTTCAAAAGGTTTGCATTGGCTGCAAAACATCAGGAAAACGCGTGCCGAGACCCGGCGCCAGCCCAACAGCCAATCACCAAACCACGCGTTGCCGCATGCTCAAGGCTATCAAAGCACTGCGAGCAGTTCAGGGACGGACACTCGCTGCCGGTTCAAACACCGTGGTTACGGCCAAATCACCCGGCGATATGAGTCTAAGCCAGCGCACCCGTCAACGCCGCACCGCGCAACAGTGACACATCAATGTCCCACGACCGCGCAAGCCGCAACGCTTCTTCACGCATCACGGGCAAGCGCGAACGCAACCCCATCCGAATGACATTCAAGGCACCCTCCCGCGTCATCGTCGCACCAATCGCAGGCGCTGGTTCAGGTAAGGCGCGCGCTTGAGGCTCGCTGGCAACCGCGGTACGAACATCGGGCAACGCATAATCGTTCAAACACGCGCGAAATAAAAAACGCGCCGGATGCGACTTAAAAGGATAACCGGTTTTCAAACGCCATGCGTGCGCATCAAGCTGACGCTCAATCACCTCCCGTTGCACCCGCGTCATAATGATTTCCACACACCACGGCAACACCTCACACGCAAGCAAGCGCTCAGCCAATGGGTCCGTTGCCCAAGTAGCCGACAAACCTGCCTTGTCAGGATGTGTCGCGCACGCCATCTCTGTCGTGGTGCTTTTATTAATTTTGTTATGTTTGTCATGTTCATGCGACAAAGTTGTCAAAACCGATTTTTCTGACAACGACGCCTGTTTCAACACTGCCAATGCCCGTTCAACCGTTCGAACAGACAACGCGCACGCATCCGCAATCAATCCCACTGGATGCATACCCCGTTCATCTACATATGCTTTAACCAACATCGTCGAGAGATTCCAACCCAAATTACGCGCTTCAGACAGCGCATCAAACAGTGAGAACATAAGCAGCACTTTCTACGGGCTGCTTCAAAAAATGAACGCAACCCCTTGTCAGCGGTTGCCAGGCGTGCTACACTCAAAATTGACCTATTGAGAGGTGGCCGTCAGCCTGGCGGCCGCTTTTTTTTGTCTATACGTTTTTTAAAGACCTGGGTTCCTGAGTCCCAACCGTGTCTTGATTCAGACCCACCAGGCGGGTGGCCCTGTTTCAAAACGTTTTGCCAAGCACCGTAAACCGGATTGATTTTTTTTAGTCGCGATCGGTTTTGAACTTGCGTCCGAACAATCGCGAGTGTCCATCATCCTTGATGTGACTGGCGCCGACTGCGTGGGCCACCCCAATCCAAACGTTGCCTTGTTGAAGTTAACATTGTGTCGAAAGACCGATCAAGCGTGTTATGTCGCACGCGGTCAAGACTTGACATCAAACGGGAGTGGTTGACCCGTCGGTGCATTTGAGGCTGATACGCACCAGGATGTGATTTTACGCACCTCTATCACGGAACGCCTGAGTCGAGTCAGTGTCAAAATGTTAAGCGATGTAACGAGTCATCTGGTGTCATCGATCGAGATCATGGCTGAGATGATCTCGATCGATCATGGGTGGAACGACTGGCTTGTTTTAAGCGGAATGGTTGCGCCTCACGTTGAGACGCCAGTGTGATGTGCGATCAAGGCGGGAAGCGTTTGAGACGCGCATTTGATGTGTGTTTGCGTGTACTTCGTCTGACAACCGAAACTGATGGTTTCCTGGCGCAACTGCTTGCGATTGATAAGGCAGTGACTTGATTGAGCGGATTTCTTGTCTTAAGCGATCCCGTGCTTTTGGAAACGCTCAAGCGGTTTGGGGAACGGTTGTTGATTCCTGGTTTTTGCTTTACCGAGAGGGGTGCGAAGGGACCTTCATCAGGTAACATAGGGATATGGCTGATGTGATGTTCGAGCGAAAACAGTTGGATGATGGTGTTTGTGGAATTGATTACGATTTGGTGATCATCGGTGGCGGCATTGTCGGAGCAGGTATTGCGTGGGAAGGCGCGATGCGCGGATTGCGTGTGATGCTGCTTGAAAAGAATGACTTTGCGTCAGGCGCGAGTTCGAAAAGTTCGAAGTTGTTGCACGGTGGGGTGCGTTACTTGGAGCAGGGGCAGTTCAGGCTGGTGTTTGAGTCGTTGGCCCAACGCGATCGCCTGTTTGAGGATGCGGCGCATGTCGCCAGGCGTCTGACTTATTTTTTCCCGATTGTGCGGGGCGGATATGATCGCGGTTGGGTCGTCAATGTGGGGCTCACTTTGTATGATTGTCTGGCCAATTTCGCTTCGCGGGGCCGGTCGGGAATTCATCGCTGGTTGAATCGGCAAGCAGCCATCACGGCAGCGCCAGCATTGCGCGCGGAGCGGTTATCAGGGGTATTTGCCTATTGTGATGGCATTACGGATGATGCGCGCTTGGTGATTGAGACCTTGAAGTCAGCGGTGGCTTGCAATGCGAGCGCGTTTAACTATGTGGAGGTGTTGGGGGTGACACGGCCGGGGGCCAGCGGCTTGTTGCATGTTCGTGTTTGGGATCATCTTGCAGGTGCAGAAAAAACGTTGCGTGCGCGCAAGGTGATCAACGCTGCTGGTCCTTGGGTGGACGCCGTTACTCGTCTGGTGTTGCCAGACGCGCCTTTGCATTTGCGTCCAACCAAGGGCGTCCATGTGGTTGTGAATCGTCAACTCACCGAACAGGCCATCGTCATGCGTTCGTGCTCGCCGTCGGAGCGTGAACCCCGGGTGATGTTCGTGATTCCTTGGGGCGGGCGCACGATCATCGGCACGACGGATACGGATTACGATGGACCCAGCGGGGATTTTCACTATCTTGATGAGGATGTCACCGTGAGCGAGGCGGAAGAAGCCTATGTGCTGGATGCGGCGAACCAGGTTCTGAACAGCCAGCTGACCTCTCAGGATGTGATTGGTCGTTTCGCTGGTTGGCGACCGCTCATCGCGCCGTCACAGGCAGGCTTGGGAGCGTCACAGGTGTCGCGGGAGCACGTTGTGTTTGAGCCGCTGAGTGGATTTTTTGTGATTGCTGGCGGGAAGCTGACAGGGTACCGGACAATGGCCTGTCAAGCCATTGAGCGGATTCTTGGCGATCGCAAAGCCCCGCCTTCCCGTATCGAAACGGCGCCAATTTCAGGCAGCGAATTGGGCGGCCGCCCATTCGATGCCTTCGTTCAGGAATGCGAGCGCGAGACCCGGACCCTGCCCCTTGAAACGGTTCGCGTTCTGGCCAATCGTTATGGGACCAACTTTGCACAATTACGTGACATTCTCAACGAAAATCCAGACTGGGCCAAGCCCTTTGGTGGTTCTTTCATTCCTGTTTATCCGGCGGAGCTGGTTTATTCCGTGCGACATGAATCGGCATACGCCTTGCGGGACTGGTTCGAACGCCGCACCCGGCTCACCATCTTGGACCCCGCCGGCGCACGCACCATTGCGTCAAGTGCTGCACAGCTGATGGCAAACCTGCATCAAAGACGCCTGGTGTGGTCGGATGACACCCGCGCCCAATGGATTGAGTCGCAATTGGCGGATCTTTGGGCATCGCTCGATGGTCACACCGCAGTCACACCGACTCACGGGGATCAACGTTAAGCATTGATCAATTGAAGTTAAATTTTTGATGTAGAACGCAATATTGTGGTGGCAGCATCCGATAGCGTCCATGAGGCAGTTGTGGGATCCAAGGAGGGTTGACATGGCGTCAGAGAAGTGCCATTGGGCAGATTATCCGCACTTGTTTGCACGAACGGGTGCGTCGGCGGGTTCACGGGTCAGCGTTTTTGACTGGGGGCTTGTGGCGCGCGCGATGTCGCGCGTGGGGCGGGTCAAGTCAGCGGCGCGCAAGGTTCAGGGTGTGAGACCGGTGTAGTCGCTGAGGCGTTCGATGGCGGGCAAGGGGCCGTATTGGTTCGGATTGTTGGTTTGGAGGCGATCGCCTGGTCCTGGTCGGGCTTGGGTTTTAAACGTGAGAATCTGGATTTGCTCTTCGAGTTGGTGAACGCGTGAGGCGAGGGCCAGCAGTGCTGCGGCGTCCGGATCCTGTTGGGAAAAGCTGGCGTCGCCGATTCGGGCGGGAGCGTTTTGGGCCTTGCCGTGATGGGGGACATCGCGCGTGACACGGCTTCCTGCTTCGACAACGGCGTCGTGGCCGATCACGATGTCACCCATTAACACAGCACCTGCCTCGATGAGCACCCGCGAGCCCAGGGCTGGGTGGGCACGCAAAAGCGGGTTGGTTCCGAGTGGCAAAGTCAGCGTGTCGAAGTTGGGTTTCCGGGTGTGGGCCACCAGCAAGACGCCGGGTCCGATTTGACAGCTGTCGCCCACAATGGCACTTTCGCCGATGTAAATGCCGCCACCGTCACTGAGTTCACACAGGCGGCCTACCTGTGCCGCGGGGTGAATGTAGGTGCCTGTGAGGCGTTTACCCCATAGGGCCAGGTAGCGGCCCAGGAATCGATAGCCGTTGCGGTAGAGCCAACGACTGAGGCGATGCCAGGCGATCGCTTGCCAACCTGCGTGGCACAGGACGACTTGCCAACGGGGAAAGCCTTCACGTTCGGCGTGAAGGCCAGCCAAGGTGTGAAGTTCTTGCCAGGTGCCAGAGACGAGCGGGAAGGACATGGTTCAGGGTCCGTGACAGCAGGTGTTGGTCGTTGTCTGACGCCCCACAGGGGCCATACCGGAACGATCAGCTGGATGCAAGGGGTTCGGCCTGCATCGGACGCTGAATGAACGTGTCGGACGTCAAATCGTAAACTTCCATTTCGTCGAGCGGTCCCGCATAGAAATGGAGTGAGACGGCACGGCGCGTCGCGTGACTCGGATTCCCGAGTCGATGTATGCTCCCGACGCGATCCATTGTGAGGGAGCCAACCGTCGCCAGTATCTCCGAACTGGCTTGAAGGCTCGCCCTTCCGGGTTCATCACCGCGATCGAGGCGTCGATAACCAGTAACCTGTAATGTGCCCTCATGAACATAAGCGACACCAAATGACCGACCGTGGCTATGAACGGCCGTCGCCTGGCCTGGTTCCCAGCACAGGCAGATGACTTCCAGTTTGTCATCGCGAAACAGCACGTTGCGCGCATAACCATCCGAACTGAACTGGATGTGGGGCGCCAAGAGGCCGGAGTCGATGACAAGGCTCTGCACAAGTTCAAACAGGCAATCCTCAGTTAACGCCTCGCTCGACAAACCTTTGATCACATCCAGAAATGCATGCCAATTCAATGGCGTCGTACCCATCGTGGTCTCCATTGACCGATACCCCTCATCCCAATCATGTCGAATCACGGCTCAATCGTAAGGAGCGCGCGACTGAATGTCAAAACTTGATCGGTGTCATGTATGCACCGGGTGCAGATCGATGGGATGGGGATTGGCGCCATGTGTCGTCGATTCGTATTGCATAACGGGTGAAAGTCACGTTTGGCGCTAACTTTGGGAGTTTGTTCGACACGCTTGGGATGCGACTTGGGTCCCGGATGCGACCGATTTCATCCGGGTTTGCACGGTTGGCATTCAGGGGTATTGTTGGCTCGCGTTTGCGTGACTGGTTGACCAACAGGGGTCTTGGACCGGAACATGATTGAGGGGCCTTCGTCACTCTCTGCGATGAAGCCAAGTGTCGTGATGGATGGGAGGATTTGATGCCGAGAGGTGACGTTTGACGCATCCTTTGACACGCCTGGTCGCGCGCTATGGCAAGGAACACGGTCACTACCTGTTTGGTGAATTATGTCTGTTGGAGTATCTCGGTCTTGATGCATTTCTGATGCGGCATACCGAGCAACAGGTGCGCACCATCACGGAGGAACTCGGTGCGGTCGGACTATGGCTCGAACCGGGAGAATCAGTTTGGACCGTACGGCACATCGATGCCGAGCGGGGACTCGATCAGACGGCGGTCAGTTTGGTTGAGCCGCCATTGCGCCTTGGATTGGGTTCCGAACTGTTGCGAGAATGCTTGAAATGGGCCTCAAGCGTTGGGCTGGAACATTCTGAAATTGGACAGTGGTTTGAATCGACGCGCATCAAACTCAGTGAGGCGCTCGGGTTTCCTTTGCCGCCCTTACTTGTCACGCTCGACCCGTTGCACAACCATAGCCTTGGCTACACCCTTTATGCCCGAAGTCAGGTTCTCTGTCGTGGTGAAGCATTTCCGGGTCAGGTGTGTATCCTGCGTGATGAGGATGCCGAGCAGCCCGCCGGTTTTCCGTATGATTGGCTGCGTGATCCCGCCAGTCGGGGCTTTATTTGCTGGATGCCGATTGAAACTGCGATCAAGCCACCAGCGGAATTGACGCGCTTGCAATGGTTGCAGGCGTTGAGTCGACACCTGGAAAGCTGTCTTTTGGCTCATGCCCACTTGTTTTTTGGTTCAAAACAGATGGATTTGTTGCTTGCGGAAGCTCAAAATGCCGGCTATGACCATGAAATGGAACGTTATGTGTCACGCACGGAACTTCGTTTCGTCTTTCGTGCACTCTTGCAGCAAGGTTTGTCACTCAAGCCCACACAAGCGTTGCTTGAAGCCGTTTTAACCCACGTTGTACGGGATTTGACCAGTCGCAAACTTAGTTATGGCGAAATTGAACGCGCTCATCGGCAACTGCCGCTGTACGCAACCGACACGCTGGTTGCGGTGATTCGTCGCCATTTGGGCCTTGGCACGGATCCCATCTTGATGCACCGTCAGACACACGTCGCACCGCCTTTATTGGAGTGGACACCAACGCCTGCGCAAAGGCAAGCCTGGCTTGATTGCCTGGCATTGATGACCCGTAACCGACCGGTTATCGATTTTTGGTATGGTTTGAGTCAGGCACAGGCACTGCCGTGGCACGGCTTTGCCAAGGCCGAGGCGGCCTGTGCGATTTGGTGTCACCTTGAACGTCTGTTATCAGAAGTGGCCAAGCACCTCAACGGTGACACCGTGGTCCGGTCCGAAGCCCTTGTGCGGCTCGTCAACGATACGGACTGGATAACGTTGCAATGGCAACTGCTCTATCCGGCACGCCTGCTTTACACCCACCAGTTGACCGCGATTTTTAAACAGTGGTTGCAACAACGTGTCGGCTCTGATAGCCTTCGAAAAAAAGCCTGAATGCCCGTTAACCAAGCCTTTTCTTGAACACTGAAGGCGCATGGGATGATGATGCCGAAACCCGGTGTTTTTGTGACCACGTCGTGGTCGGTTTGCTGGCATAGTCAGGGATGAAAACAATCAAACGCGGAGCAATCGCTCTCAACCACCGTGATGCGGAATGAATGGATGGCCAGGTCACTTGGCTCGCACGATGGTGAATCTTGACAATACAAGACTCAAGTCGCTATACATGGATGACTGTAGTCCCCGTTCGTGCGCGTGGCGCGCGTCCATTTGTGGAGTGTTAAGGATGACTGTGGAAACCCCAAGTGCCGGTGAGCAAGGACAACTGTCCATTCACGCTGAAAACATTTTGCCGATTATCAAGAAGTGGCTGTACTCGGATCACGAAATTTTTCTGCGGGAACTTGTTTCCAATGCGGTGGATGCTGTCAGCAAGCTGAAGCATGTCGCGTTAATTGAGAACTTGGGTGAGTGTGGTCCGTATCGTGTGGATGTGCGCATTGATAAAGACAACAAGACCTTGACCATCAGTGACAATGGCATTGGGATGAGTGCGGAGGAGGTGCGCCAGTATATCAATACCGTGGCGTTTTCCGGTGCCCAGGATTTCGTGAAGCGTTACGAAGTTGAGGGTGAGAAGAGCGGGATCATTGGGCATTTTGGCTTGGGGTTCTACTCTGCGTTCATGGTGTCGGATAAAGTTGAAATTGAGACACTCAGTTACAAAACGGGTGTCGAGCCCTGTCATTGGTCGTGTGAAGGCGGCCTGTCGTTTGAATTGAAGCCGGGTGCCCGTGCTACCCGTGGGACAGATATCGTATTGCATTTGAGTGCGGAGTCGTTGGAGTTTTTGGAGTCTGCACGGGTGCGGCATGTTTTGGAAAAGTATGCGCGTTACCTGCCTGTTGAGATTCATTTGGATGGTGCGTTAGTCAACGACCGGGCACCCATTTGGACGCAAGCCCCCAGTAGCCTGAGTGATGATGATTATCTGACTTTTTTCCGCGCCGCGTACCCTTTTCAGGAGGATCCGCTGTTTTGGATCCATCTCAATGTTGACTACCCATTCCGTTTGCAAGGGGTGCTGTTCTTCCCGAAACTGAAGCATGAGTTTGATGTGTCGAAGGGACAGGTGCAGCTTTACTGCAACAACGTCTTCGTGACGGAGAATGTGCAAGATGTGTTGCCGCGGTTTCTGACGGTGCTGAAAGGCATGATCGATTGTCCCGACATTCCGCTCAATGTGAGCCGTTCGATGTTGCAAAATGATCCGTACGTCAAGAAAATCGCGGGTCACATTACCAAAAAGGTGGCGGATCGCCTGACACAACTTTTCCGCACCCAGCGCGAAAAGTTTGAGGGGTATTGGGATGACATCCACCCGTTTGTCAAATTCGGGATGCTCGAAGACGACAAGTTTTACGATGCGGCCAAAGAGGCGGTACTCTTCCGTAGCAGCAACGACGGCTTTAGCTCGGTTGAAGAGTACCTCTCCCGGCAATCCGAAGCGAACCGCCAAAAGGTTTATTATGCTGAAGCGGGTGACGCCCAGACGACCTATGTCTCACTGTTTAAGGCACAAGGGTTGGAAGCGCTGTATACCCACGGTCCCCTTGATGTGCATTTCATTCAGTTGCTGGAGAACAAGAATCGGGACATCAAATGGGTGCGAGTGGATGCGGGCATCAGTGATGAGTTGCGAGATACCGAGGCGGCACAGGTGCTTGACGCCGAGGGCAAGACCCAGGATGAGCGCCTGAAGGAAGCGGCGGAACGTTTCTTGACCGATCGCGGTGTTACCGTGGAAGTTCAGCGCCTGAAATCAGCCGACATTTCGGGGTTGATCACGCAAAACGAAATGGAGCGGCGGTTTGCGGATATGTCGGCGATGTGGAAGGATCGCTTCGAGATGCCAGCGAGCAAGACCCTCGTCCTGAATGCCAACAGCCCGGTCGTCCAGCAGTTGCTTGCATCAACCGACGGACAACGGGGACAGGAATTGGCTGAACATATCTATGATCTCGCGCGTTTGGCACACGATGGTCTCAAAGGCGACGACCTGACACGCTTTATTGCGCGCGCTCATAAACTGTTGTCACCGCAGGCTTGAACGGGTTGAACTAAATCGCGATAAACGGGCCGCCCCTGTTTTGTGGGTGCGGCCCGTTCTACATTGTCTGCGCGATGCTTCGAACGGTTGGTTTTTCGACGTGTCAGGATAACTGAACGCTTTTTCGACTATGCTATGGCTGATTTTGTTATCAAAGGGGTCACGCGGAGTCGTGTGTCGTAATGGTGATGCGGTTCAAGCGTAGGTCTCGTGAGCAGGTGAGTATCGAGCAGCGAGCACAACATTTGCGGCCAAACACCCAATATGCTGCCTTGAGTACTTGCTGCTTGCCGCTGAAACACTGTGCGGATTGCTTGGTTCTATTTGGTTACGTGATTAGAAACATTTATGTATCAAGTCAGTGGAAAGTTCTGACCACTTTACTGATAAACAACCCCGTCTGCGGTCTTGATATACCCTGCATCACCATCTTTGACGGCTTTGTGCGTCCAATGGATGCCAACGGCACGATTCTTGTTACGATACATCACACCCCGAATCGTGAGGGATTGACCCACTTTGAGATTTTTAACCCGGGCACCGTTCAAAGTATTGTGGTTGACCGTCACCGCTTGCCGCGCATCAACAATCATCGCGCTCACGACAAAATTTTGATGCGGAAGGCCGCGAGTGTCATCAGGTAAAATTTTAGTGACAGTGCCTTCAATGACCTTAAAGGCACTGGCTTCGGGGATAGCTTCTGTAGTCGCCTTGGCAGCCTGTAGTTGTCCTTGTCCCGGCAGCTTGACCGCTGGCTGCGCGCCACAGGCGCTCAACGCGAGCCCGATGGCAATAATAGACAGGCTCACCAGTGAGTTACGGTAAAGGCGCATGCAAGGGTCCTTACTTCGGTTATCTCAGGGGCTAAGTACAAAAGTGAATTCAATTGTCGATTTAAGAAAAGCTTAAACTGAAACCCACGTGCGGTCAAGTGATTGAGGTAATTTAGTGGAAACAATCGCGACGGACCATATTCTGAGAGGTAGACAACCCCGACATGGTGGGATATCGCCGCGCTTGCTGCGCCATACTGACAGAATGAGCGTTCAAGTGTTGCATCGGTTTTTCTTCAAAGCGCAAGTGGCGTACTTAAAACGTCAGACACTGGCTTCCTGTTATTGATTAACAGCCAAAATCTGATGATCAACCAACGCGTTACTGCATGAACTTGGCGCGGTGTGTTCACCCGGCGCTCCAACAGTTTGCATCAAGTCCATCCTTTTTCTCGCTGGAACAGGACGGACTTGACGCAGCTTTTCGCCATCAAGGCGGGCTTATTGATTAAGCCGCTTTTCCAATTTGGCCCAGGTGTCTTTGAGGGTGGCTGAACGATTGAAGACGGGTTTTTGGGGCGTGCTGTCAGGATCCGGCGTGAAATACCCGATGCGCAGGAACTGGAAAGCGTCACCGACACCCGCATAAGCGATCGCAGGCTCCGCGAGGGCTGCGTGCAAAACCTTCAGCGATTCCGGGTTGAAGTCAGCGTGTAAGTCGCCGGTCGAAACGGGTTGCCGTAGGAGGTGGTCGTAAATGCGCGCCTCGATCGGCACGGCGTGTGCGGCACTCACCCAGTGCAAGGTGCCTTTCACCACGCGACCATCCAAGGTCTGACCCCGGCTGTGTGGGTCATACACACACCTCAGTTCAATAATCTCACCAGCTTCATCCTTGACCACCTCACGGCAGGTGATGCAGTAGGCATGCTTCAGGCGTACTTCGCTGCCGACGCTGAGCCGGAAGAATTTCTTGGGCGCCACCTCACGGAAATCGTCCCGCTCAATGTAAAGCGTTCGCGAGAATGGAATTTCTCGGGTGCCGTCCGCGGGGTTTTCGGGGTTGTTGTCGCCTGTGAACCACTCAACCTCGTCTTCTGGATAATTTTCGATGACAACCTTGATCGGATCCAGCACCACCATGCGTCGGGTGGCCTTTTGGTTGAGTTCCTGGCGGATATAGTATTCCAACTGGCCAAAGTCGCAGACACTGTTGGCCTTGGTGACGCCAATGGCTTGGCAGAACGCGCGGATGGCCGCGGGCGGGTAACCCCGACGGCGCATCCCCGCAAGGGTTGGCATGCGCGGATCATCCCACCCTGTTACCAGTTTGGCATCCACCAGTTGACGCAAAAAACGCTTGCTCATCACGGTGTAGGTCAAGTTAAGGCGCGCGAATTCGATCTGCCGAGGATGGCAGTCAATGCTGATGTTGTCGAGCACCCAGTCGTAGAGTGGCCGGTGATCCTCATACTCCAAGGTGCAAATTGAGTGGGTGATGCCCTCGAGTGCATCGGATATCGGGTGGGCATAATCGTACATCGGGTAAATGCACCAGGTATCGGCTGTTCGCACGTGATGGGCACGCTTGATGCGGTACAGCACCGGGTCGCGCAAAAGCAGATTCGGTGATGCCATATCAATCTTCGCACGCAACACGCACGCCCCATCGGCAAATGCGCCTGATCGCATCTGCTTGAACAGTTCGAGGTTCTCGGTGACGCTGCGATCACGGTAAGGACTGTTGCGCCCCGGGGTTGTTGGTGTGCCCCGGTACTCCCGAACATCTTCCTGGCTCAGGCTGTCCACATAGGCCAACCCCTTTTGAATCAATTCGATGGCATATTCATACAGCTTCTCGAAGTAGTCAGAGGCAAAATACAGATGGGGTTCCCACTCAAAACCCAACCAGCGCACATCGTCTTGAATCGACTCGACAAACTCGACTTCTTCCTTGGCCGGGTTGGTGTCATCGAAACGCAGATGACAGCGCCCCCCGTACTGTTCGGCCAGCCGGAAGTTCAGACAGATGGCTTTGCCGTGTCCAATGTGCAGATAACCGTTCGGTTCGGGCGGAAAACGCACCACAATCCGCGCGTGTTTGCCCGCTGCGAGGTCAGCTTCAATGATTTCGCGAATGAAATCCAGCGACGTTTCAGGCGACTGAGTGGCTGTTTGTGAGGGTACGGCGTCCATCGTCAATTATTCCTCTTTATCCCACGTCACGAACCGGATAAAGGACCATGGTAACATGCGCTGTCTATGGAGAGCCAGACACCCACACATTCGCCCCATCCGGTTCCCTTCATCGGCCTTGCGCGCGCGACCACGGAGGAATTGGAATCAGCTGAAGCAGCGCTTCATCGGGTGGAGCGTGAGATGTTTGAGCGTTTGACCGTGCCCAAACGTCGCAGGGATTGGCTGCTGGGGCGTTTGGCTGCCAAACGTGCCTTGGCGCAAGCGAGTCCTGTCGCTGTTTCGCTGTGTGATGTGGTTATTCACCGTGGTGATGGTGGACAGCCTGTCTTTGTCCTGCCGCAGGATGCGCTGGATGCGTGGGGTTTGTCGCTTAGTCATACGGGTGGTTGGGCAGTGGCGATCGCCGCACCCTATCCAATTGGCATTGATCTGGAGGGGCTGCGCGCATTGAACCCCGCCACACATCGGTTGTTTATGCATCAATCCGAACAGGCAGCGCTGGCGTCGGGTGTGTGGGGTGCCCACGCCAGCTTGGCTGTGTGGGGAATCAAGGAAGCCGCGTATAAACTGCTTGGCGGCCAGACAACGGGTTTGCATGCTTTGTGTCTGGGGCAGTTGCACCAAGATACCGTCGCGGTGAGATACGCGGGCGGCTGTGTAGTGGCACACTGGCGACGAAACGATGGTTTCGGCCTGGCGATCGCCCACGCTGAGGGTGCGCCAGTCTCACCAGTGGCGATGCAGAACCTGATGAGACAGACCTTGAATACGATTGAAACCGGTGTCAACAGGGTATAAAAGCATTGGGCGCCGGGGTGGCAATTGAGGGGTGCCGGTCTGTCGATTCGATCACCGACGATTGCACGAAGGTGTGCGTCAATCAGGTTGTTCCTGAGGCCACGAGGTGATGTACATGTTGGCATTATTGAGCGTCATTCCCTATGCAGTGGTGTTTTCTCCACTGGCTCTCGCCATTTTGGGTCTCCTTTGGGGGGGCGGGTGGACGTGGGCGGTCGTTGTGCTTGTCTTTGGCGTCGTGCCGTCGCTGGATGTCTTGTTGGGTGAAGACCGGGTCAACAAGAACCCAAGAGAACCGCATCCACGTTTGGCTGCTTGGGGTTACAGGGCCATCACGCACTTGATTGCACCGGCTATTATGGCGGTGGTTCTGTTTGCAGCCTGGCAAGTGAGTCATCGCGCGTTTGAGTGGTGGGAACTGGCAGGTTTGGGGTTGTCTGTGGGGGTTTGTTCGGGTGGTGTTGGCATCACCGTGGCACACGAGTTGATTCACAAGACCAACTGGCTTGAGCGTAGCTTGGGTCAGTTGTTGTTGTTGCATGCGTTATACATGCACTTCACCATTGAGCACCTGATTGGTCATCATGGGCGTGTGGCGACGAAGGATGACCCAGCTAGCGCACGCCTGGGTGAATCGGTGTACCGATTTTACCCGCGAACGGTGATTGGCAGTTTCTTGAGTGCGTGGCACCTTGAGCAACAACGGTTGACGCGATTGGGGCTTTCAAGTTTGCATTGGCGCAACCAGATGTTGTGGTTTGTGGTTTTGCCAATTGTCTACGCTGCCGGGTTGGCATCTGTGTGGGGTGAGACTGCCTTGCTGTTTTATGTTCTACAAGGTGTCGTGGCGTTTTCTTTGCTCGAAGTAACCAACTATCTGGAGCACTACGGGCTCGAGCGCGAGGAATTGGGGCCTGGGCGTCATGAAAAAGTGGGCGTTGCCCATTCGTGGTCGTCGCCCAATCGGTTGACAAACTATTTTCTTGTACGGTTGCAACGCCACGCCGACCATCACATGAATGCGATGCGGCGTTATGAGGATCTCCAGCATTATCCGGAGGGTCCACAGTTGCCGACGGGTTACGCGGGAATGATCCTGTTGGCGCTGATTCCGCCATTGTGGTTCAAGGTGATGAACCCGCGCGCGCAAGCGGTTCGTCACCAGACGGTATCGAATACCCCTTAGGATGACTCAGTTGTCGTGAGGGTGGTCGGTTGGATTCCAGCGTGCGGCGAGGGCGTGTTTGGCGGCCCAAGTGCCGGCAACGAAGCCGCTGGAGAATGCAATGGTAATGTTGTATCCGCCCGTATGAGCGTGCACATCCATGATTTCGCCTGCGAAGTGCAGCCCTTTGACCAGGCGCGAGGCCATCGTTTTGGGGTCGATTTCTTTCAGGCTGACGCCGCCGCCTGTGACAAAGGCTTCTTCAATGGAACGTGTGCCCGTGACGGTGAGTGGAAGGCCTTTCAGGAATTGCAACAATTGAAGGTGGTTTTTTTTGGCGAGGTGTGAGGCATTGGAATCGCCATTGAGTTGTGACAATTGGAGCAAGGTGTTGACGAGTCGCTCTGGAACGAGTTCAGACAAGTGGTTGCGGATTGTTCGTTTGGGATGCAGGTTGAATTGGTTGATCAGTGCGCTTTCCCAATCGCTGGTTTGCCAGTCTGGTTGAAGGTCGATTAAACAGCGCAGGGGGGCAACTTGTCTTGAGAGTGCGCAAGAGACGTAGTGCCCCAACCTCAAGGCGGCCGGCCCGGACAGGCCAAAGTGCGTGATGATGGCATCACCGCGTTGGGTAGTGAGGCGTTTGCCTTTGTGATTGAACAAGTGGAGCGCCACATCCCGTAAGGAAAGTCCCATTGCGCTGCGATCCGTGATCCAGTCTGCGTCGCACAAAATGGGGACTTCGGTTGGGTAGAGGGTGGTAACCGTGTGTCCCAATGAGGTGACCCACGCATAACCGTCCCCGGTTGAGCCGGTTTTGGGAACGGATTTGCCGCCCACGGCCACCACGATGGCCCGGGCCCGTTTTGTTTCGCCGTTTTGGAGGGTGAGGCCGGTGATTGCGCCATCTGCTTGGGTCAGCTGCTTGACTGGTGCACCCAGTTGTATGGTGACACCGGCCGTTCGCAAATGGCTGATCAACGTTTCTGCGACGGTGGTGGCTTTGTCGGTAACAGGAAACATCCGACCGTTGTCTTCCTGTTTGAGACGGACACCGAGACTTTCGAAAAGGTTGATGATGTCCCGGTTTGAGAATTGGGCAAAGGCGCCGCGCATGAAATTGCCGTTGCCGGGGATCATGGTGACGAGGTGATCGATATCGCCTGCGTTGGTGACATTGCAGCGACCGCCCCCCGAGATGATCAATTTACGTCCGAGGCGATCGCCTTTCTCGATCAACAGGGTTCTCGCGCCGGCACGAATCGCACCCACACACGCCATCAAACCCGCCGGGCCACCGCCAATCACAATTACATCATGCACCCCGTCAGGTGAATGCTTGAGATGATTCATCACACACATCCATCACATCAGAGTCGCAGAAGTGTCAAACCCCAGGTAGGGTCCGACGCAAAACGGGCCAACTGGGTGGCCGGGTTGCGATGACACGTGGCCAAAATACGCGGGTAGGTGCCACTGGTCACAACCGCATAAAACTCCCGCCAAAAAGCCTCAGAAATACCACGCTTGGCGTGCCGCGCCACCTGTCGTTCCAGCACCTGATACGTCAAAATCAGATAATTGAGACCTGCCATCAGCCCGTAAGGGTAGGTGGTCGCTTTACTGAACAGCAAAGCACGCCAGACGTCCGTTAGTTCGGATTCAAAATCCGCCAGTTGTCTTGTTCCTTGTGAAAAACCGGCCAGGTCTTTGAAACACGGATCAAACATGCGTCCAAAACGCGAAAAAGCCAGTCTAACCCACCAAGGGTGCCGCTGGATGGCTTCCTCGTACCAATGCGCGCCAATCATCGCATCGGGGTCGCTCAGGCGCCGGTTCAGCCACCGCATGGCAACCCACAGTTTGCGCCTGATGGTTTCTGGCCCGCCCAAAATGTCGAGCAACTGCCCTTCGATGGTCTTGAAGGTCATCCAGTCGATTTCTTGCCCGACACCGAGGTAGTATTTATCGGCGTGCAAGACGTCCGCGACCGCAAGCCGTTCGCGCAGGTCCAGTTCTTGAGCTGCAAGGGGCAGACCTTGGCAGCGTCGCGCGGTGGGACACATGGCATGGGTTGTCACACAGATCCCGTCAGGCGTCCAAGCAAAGCGGTACGGGAAAACGTGACAGGGTTTGAAAACGGCACGGCCAGCCAAGGCGTGAATCAAGCAGCGGTTGTCGGTCGTCAAAAAATGGCAGCGCCCTTGTGGATCACGCTTGAGACGGTGGCGGAACCCGGCGAGCTTCTGTGCGACCGCAGGCAATGTCTCTACCCATTCCTTGCCAGCCAGGCGCTGATCCAACCTTGCCCAATCAATGGCCTGAACAAAGGTTTGAGATGCATCATCAAGGCCAATCGTGAGCTCGTGGCTGCAGCAGGCGCCCGTTCCTGCACAACTGAAGCGGCTTTCTGGTAACGCAAGGAGACGCTGGGTCGGTAAGTGGTACATCCGACCGTAACCCAACTCCAGCAATGAGACGTAATGCGCGCCGGGATACTTCAAGGCGTGGAGACTGACCATGTCCGCAAGTGCCGCCAATTCCTGGTTCGTCCAATCCGGTGTTTCAAGGCATTGGGCCGTTGCCCAATGCACGCGCCACGTCGTATTCACGCGAATCAAGCCCAGTGCGAGACGATGGGATTTTTGGGTGCTTTTTTCGTTGACACGCACCCAGGCCACTCCGCGATTGTCGTCGTCTGGAAACCAATTTTCCAGACTGGGTGACAAAAAGTTTGGATCCTGTGATGATGGCAGTTTGGACCATTCGGAACGCAACGTTTCCGATGCGCTTTCCGATACCCGCATAACACGTCCACTACAGACGACATAGGCATCCGGTGTCAGCGTATCGAGATACGCATCTGGATTCCAGCACTCGTAGCGGTGCGCAAAGTGCTGCGCGATGAGCGATTCGATTGGATTGGCGCTGGATGGCGGCATGGTGCCATTCTAACCCATGTGGTCAAAAGTGAGGGAGCGTTTTACAATGGGCGCTCAGACTTTACTGTGTGGGAGAGATCGCCATGATCAAGATACAACACCCGGCAGCGATTGTGCGTGACCGTGAAAAACAGGTCACCGAGTGGGAAGGTGTACGCTATTACAAGTACGCCAATGGTATTGAGTATCAGATTTTGTTGGGTGAGTTGCCGCACGGTGCCACGCAATCCATTGTGAGTGCCAATCGCGCATTACGCTTAGAGATGGTGGACTCGATCCTGCATGTTATCTTCGAAACGGAACCGGCAACCATTGTCAACTTTTTGGCCGGGGAACGGCCGCGTGAAGAGTCGCCCAGCACTCGCGTGGTGGACTCCTGTCATTTCTTGCCGTCGCTGCGCGTAAAAATCAAACGGGGCGACGAAGAGCAGGCTTTGGTTGAACAGGACCAACTGCTTGTCGCCAGTTTTTCTGACGGAACGGTGGTCGAGGTGGAACCCCATGGGGGCCATGGTCATGTGAGCGCCTATCGAGACGGGATCGCGCTCAACACTTTTTATCATGGCCCTGATGACACATTGTACGTGTTTGACTCAGCGCAACTGAAACGGCTCACCTAGACCTGGATCAAACTTGACCCATCACTAAAAGTGGTTTTCCTTTAGGGGGGTAAATGATCACAGCCGCTTTGTCCGCCCTGATTGTGTCGTTATTGGCCCTGATGGATGTCGCACCCGGACCCGCCACGATCGTTGCCATTGTGGTGACGGTCAAGGTTTTGGTTGTCGCGGTTTTGGGTGGGATGGGCGCGTGGTGGGTGCGCAAGCGCGATACCAGCCGCGGTGAAGGCGCTTGAGCGTCACTTGGACTCGGTTTGTGGCGGGCGTTTTTTGAAGACGCCTTCGAGTGCACCCATCAGCAAGGGGTATTTGTTGCGCAATTGGTCCCAGGCACGCAGTACATCGGCCTCGATGGCCTGGCGTTTTTCTTCAGGTAGGGCCATAACTTGATCAATGGCTTTCACTTGGGTTTTGGGGTCCGTGGCACCGCCAATCAATGCCAGCACCTCTGGGTGACGGCTAACGAACTGCTCGCGTATTTTGTTGAATTCTGTCTGCAGTTTTAACGCCTCGTGCGGTGGGAGGCGTCTGGCGGCCGCTTCAAAAGCTTCACGTTTGTCGCCAGCAAAGTCAAAATCATTCAGGCGTTCGGCAAGCGTGGGAAACTTCTTTTTTAACTGCCGGGTCAAGCGCTCCTGATAGGCACGTCCAATGAACAAAGCGATACGCGGCGCGACACGACGCCACAGTAACGGGCCGAAGCGCAGAATGACAGCGATTGCGAGCAGGGTCAAACCTAAATACAGGATCCAGAATGCATTCATGGCGACCATGATAAACCGATTGGGCGATCGCCGCCACCCATCAATTGGTTGCGCCGGACAGTGTTACCACTCAGATTCGCCGATCGTTCGTTAAATGCTCGTTGAGACAACGCAGCTTGTTAAACGCGGAATCGGTTGGGCTACTTTTGCGTCTGAGACTGGTAATTGTTGTCGGATCCGCGCGTGCGATGGGTTTCCGATGCTGGCATACGGCTTGCACAGGCGCGCGTTGATGGGACATGATTAATTAGGGGTGCTTGCTCTGACGGAAAAAGCATCAAGCAGCGATCATGTTTTTTGTCGATATCGAAGTCAACTACATGATTTACGGACAATTTCACAGTTGTTATACAAGTTTTGGCCAGCAGCCCAAGCATCACTAAATGGTAAAGGATCTCAGGCAATGCGGAATGTCAACGTTGTGACTTTGCTTACGTGGCTTTTGCCTTTAGGGCTGGTAGCCGGGTGTGCGGTGCCGGGCGTTGCACCCGCCCCGCCTGGTGGTGCAGTCGGCCAGGCCTCGGGCTTGCCTGTAGCACCGCCTTGGCCACGACCGTTTAATCAGCGCGAATTGGTTTTGGCTGCCGGTTTGAGTGCCGACAGTGAAAAAATGTTGGATTACCATATACATACCCAGTTGGATGTTTTTTATGAGGGGCGCCCGGTCGAAGTGCCGGCGGATGTCGGGATTGGGCCTGGTTTCATTTCGCCGTTGCATACCCATGATACGACGGGAAAGCTTCACGTTGAGGCGGCAAAAGCGATGCGCATCACGCTGGGACAGTTCTTCACACAGTGGGGTGTGCCGCTGGTCGGTGCGAAAGTATATGAAAACGGTATCCTCGTGACCGATGGGATGGATCTCGAACTGCTGGACAGGCGTCGTGTAGTTGTCGTTTATGGGAAGCCGCCGGCGGTTATTCCGGCGGATCCGCCGAATTGGTAACCATCGTCAGTGCGCATCACCTGTAGGGGGCAGGTTGATGCGATACAACATATCGCCGATCACTGTATCCTCTGCTTGCCATTGCGTCATACCGGCTGATAACGCAATGGTGGGCAGGTGTAATCCGCGCTCATCCGCTATGCTGACGGCCTGCACGTCGTGTAGCACCCGCGCGAGCAGCTCGTGAGCGGTGTATGGGGCATCCAATGTAACCAGGAGTGCAAACTCTTTGTCTGCCAGCCTTGCCGCGATAATCCCTTCAGTCAACTGCCGCAACAAGACCTGTCCCAGCGCCCGCAGGGCTTCGTCACCGGCGCGACGTCCGTGGTGATCATTGATATGTTTCAGATTGCTCATCGTCAAAATGAGGAGGCTAAACGGCCGTTCGTAGCGTTTTGCCAGCATGATTTCCCGGTTGGCGAAGTCAAAGAAGTGAGCTCGCCCAGACAGTTTGGTCAATTCATCAATCACCGGTTGCGACGTTGCAACGATTCGGTTGGCACCCGCTGCGAGTTCGCGTACCCGTTGCGCCAACTTCTCATGGCGTTCGACCTGCGCCAGCAACCGGGACGCATGCTGGCCAAGAATCTGTAACAGGTGAAGATCCGGCTCACTAAAGTGGATCACAACCGCGCTGGAGTCGACGTAAAGCACGCCGTTCGGGTTATCTTCCGCCCCCAATGGCACACACATGACAGAGCGAATGCTCAGTGCCAGGATTGACTTTGCGGCCGAAAACTCACTGTCTCCCGATGTGTCAAGCAGCAGCAACGGACTGTTGTTCGCCAGTACCCGCTGGCAAATTGACAAAGAGTAACGCGTATCAATCGGTTGCCCATCACTGTTCAAGGCCAACTGACAGATGAGATCCCCGTAGCGGCCAGGCTGTTTGGCGATGAGATAGCCACGCTCCGCACCACTGATACACAAGGCAAGGCTGAGGAGTGCCTGGTACACATCTGACCGATCGAGTGTTACACCAAGTCGACTTGTACCATCAAGCAGCTTCAGCAATTTTTCTTGGTACTGGTTGAGATGCGCGACTTCAGATTCGTGCCAGTTGGTCAAGGAATCGAGTGTTGACTGCATTTGTTGCACGACAGAGCCGAAATCAGACAATGTGCCAGTCGATAACACCGTCTGGTTCTGGTTGGTTGGATGGGCATCAAGGATCGCTGCGACCCATGGCGTTTGCCTGAAGTCATCCCGCAATGTGTCATCCAATTGCGCCGCATGGTCACCCAAGAGACGCTGCGCGGCTGTCAACAGGGTTTTGGCTCGCGGTGGGCGATCTTCTTGCTGTGACTGCCCGTAAAGCGCGACGGCTTTGGTTAGCGGCATGTTCAGGTCATCGGCGCTTAGTTCCAGCGCCTGGTAATAGACGCGGGCACGCGCGGCATCGTCTTGACGCGCTTCAAGTTCTGCCCACAATGCCTTGAGTCGCAGGGCTAAAATCTGCGCCCCCGAATCAAGAATGATTGCTTCGGCGGTTTCGGCATCATCACGGGCGGAGCGCTCATCGTCAGCGTGAAGCTTGACAAATCCTCGCTCAAGCAGCGCCATGGCCAACAAGCCCCGATTCTGCATTTGTCGGGCCTCCTGACACGCTGTTTCAAGCAACGGGCCCGCCGTGCCATGCTGACCACGGTAAATCAGCACGCGGGCCTGAAGCAATTTGTAGCGCAGGCTCATTAAGGGCGCTTCAACGGCACGAAGGGTAAAAAGGGCTTGATGCAAGGTGTTGTCCGCGCGGCGCGGCAGTCCCAAAGCCAGCCAGCCGTCAATTACGTAGGCCAAGCCAAGCAACTGTTCCAGGGACGAACGCTCCAAGGCGGCTTGTTCGGCGAATGCCAAGCGCTTCAGGGCTGCGGGGACCTCAGCGCGCAGGGCGTGGCTCAATCCCAGCAGTGCGCAGGCCACCAGTTTGCCCAGAACATGGTCGTGTTCGATGGCCAGGCGTTCGGCCAATTCGCAATTGGTGATGGCATCGTGGAGTTGACCCAGTCCGAGTTGCGCCTCCGCAAGCGATATCAGCCCGACGATCAGGTCGTCGATAACCCCGAGCGATCGCGCGATGTCCACCTGGCGCGCAAACGCGGTGGAGGCATCGAGGTAATGGCCCTCTTCCAGCTTGATGTTGCCGAGCAAGCCAAGGCTATAACTCTCGCCATAGTGATCCCCGAGGCGGGCCTGTTCGACAATTGCAGCCTCCACTTGTTCACAGCCTTGGTCTGCGGCCTGTCCCAATTGCACGCGAGCGTACCCCAATAACGCCAGTGCGCGGGCAGCCTGAAAGCCTTTACTTGCCAACAAAGCGGATTGATGCCCTTTTTCAAGATCGGCGATCGCATCGATTGTGCGCCCACCCAGCAGACGACCACGACCCCTCGCAACGAGCGTGTAGGCCAATTCGGCCTGGTCGTCACTCGCCGTCGCCAATTCGATGGCTCGCGCGAAGTGCTCTTCCGCCATCACCTTGTCACCTGGATCCCCCCGCAAATCACACACCAGACCGTACGCACTGGACAGAAGACACTCCTGTTGGGGATCGTGACGCCGTTCAAGCAAGCGCAGGCCTTCTTTGAGACACGCTTCGGATTCCGTTAACTCGTGGCGGGCACGGTGGGTATGTGCCATCCAGCGCAAATAGACGACCCGTAAGGCCAAGGCTTCCGCATCAGCTTCGGCCTGCTCAAGCAGGCTCAGGCCGCGACGCAACAGCACGAGCAAATCCTGGTAGGGCAAAATGCCAAAACCATCTGCTACAACCGTTAACACCCACTCGGTGGCGGCTTCAGGCATCTGAGCCATCAGTCCGTGTTCAGCCAGCTCCAGATTCTGACGCAGAGAGGACTTGTGTCTCTCAACGCGTCGCTTCAGGAGCAAGCGCGCAACGCGTTGGTGCAATTCGGGAAGTGCTTCAGGTGCGATGTCATCGTAATACAGGTCCCGTACCGCAATGGATTGCCACGCATACCCTTGCGGGGATTGCATGATCAACCCGGCCGCACCCAGTTGCATTAGCGCATCCAGCATCGTTGGGGTATCCAGATTGGTGACATCCATCAGTTCAGACGGACACCAACTGTAACCCAAGACAGCGGCTTCCTCAGCGAGTTGGCGACCCTCCTGGCTCAGACACTCTTTGCCCCCAACCAGCCGCAGCCGCAGTTCGGAACTGAGGTCGGTGCTGGAGAACGGTTTTTGCAAGTACCACGACGCGCCAGCACGCTGAAGATTACCCTGCGCGAAAGCATTGTCCAAAATTGCGTTGAGCCATCCCGGATTGCCTGCCGTTAATTCCAGCAACCGTTTGCTCCACGCTTCCGGGAGCTCTTTTTGGCCCAACCGCGATGCCAACAGCCGATGGATGGCCTCACGGTTGAGGTTACTCAAGGGTAAACGGGTACCGGAATAGGCGAGTTCCTCTTCACTTGCCATGACAACCAACAATGGCACGTGAGCCAAGGGTTTTCCATCAGCCGTCGCTTGTTCCATTTGGCCCAGGCTGCTGCCATTGCGTATCAAAAACCGCAAGGCATCCTGGACGTCTGTGCCCACGTTGTTCCAGCCATCCAGGATCATCACGGCACCTTTTGGCATCGCGGCTTTGATCAGCACCCGCGACAACGCCGATTGAATCAGGTACTGCGGTTGCTCCGTATCCAGATTGCTCGTGTAACCGTCTTTTGCAAGCTCCGGAATGAGGGAGGCAAGACAGGGCGCGGCATCCACCAACACCTCGGGCGCGTTCTTTTCAAGGGCCGGGAGCCACTGTCGCAACGCCGCAACAAGTGGACCGTAGGGACCCGTTTCAACCGCGCAATCCACCCAGGCGACGTCAAACCCATGCAAGCTGGCCAGATAACGCATCTCTGAGAGCACGCGTGTCTTGCCACTACCCGCGACGCCCTGTATTTGAAGCACTTCCCCGTTGTGACTCTGTCTGACGCTAACAAGGGCTGATTCCAGCTGTTTTATGATCGTTTCCCGCTCAAGCAATGGTGGTGCCAAGAGCATGCTCGGATAGACGATATCCGTTTGCACGCCCGAATTGGCGAGTGCCGCGAGAATGGATACCGGACGTGCATCCGGATCCTTCGATAACATCCGCATAATGGTACCGGCAAAGGCGGACGGCATTTTCGTTACCCGACAACTGATGTCCGCCGGCATTACATTCACGTGGTTGCGCAACACCTCAAGGACAGTTTCACCGTCAATGGCTTTGCTGCCTGACAGCAATTCGTACAATATCGCACCGACCGCGTAGACGTCGCTGCGCCCGTCAAGTGGCTGCTCGCGTGCAATTTCCGGTGACAAATAATGTAAGCTGCCTTGCACTGTGCCGGCACGCTGGCCAGCCTGGACCAACAGTCCGAAGTCGATCAGCTTTAACGTGCCGTCCGAGCGCACCCGTATATTTTCTGGCTTGAGATCACAATGGATCCATCCTTGCTGATGCATGTAATTCAACGCATGCGCCAGTTGCGTAAAAATATGCTGCGCCTGGGCGACAGACGCCGGTATCAGAGCGTCCAGGCCCACACCTTCAACGAGTTCCATCGTCATGAAAGGAACACCGTCGGCTGTGACACCATATTCGTGCACAGCACACAAATTCGGGTGGTTCAAACGGGCTTGCAGCCGGTATTCCTGCTCGAAACGCAATTGCGCTTCCGGGGAAAGCGTTTTGAGACATTTGAGGGCGACGGTTGCCCCGTTCGTCGGATCCTCCGCTTTGAATACCTGCGCCGTGGCACCCTCGCCCAATGACTCAAGGGGCACGAAACGACCACAGCCCTCCAAAGTTGTACGCATCTCGCTTCACTTTCATCAGACGCCGGTTGCCCTCGGTGTTGTACCCGTTATGCCTTCTCTCAAACCCATGGACCGGGCGACCAGACGCGACACATGGTAGGCTTTAGCGGCATGGATGGGCGTTGGATCCAGTGAGAGGCAGGAAGGATGAGCCGTGGCGCTGTACCTGGATATTGAAACCACTTATCAGGGTGAATTGACGGTTTTGGGGTTTCATCACGCGAGTGTCGGTACCATACAGCTGGTTGGTGAACAAATCACGCCTGCCGGGCTTGAGGCGGTCCTGCCGTTTGCGTTGTGCGTCTATACCTTTAACGGTGACCGTTTTGACCTGCCCATCATTCGGAAGCAACTCGGCATCGATTTGCGGCAGCGCTACCAATCCATTGATTTGATGAAATGGTGTCATCAACAAAAACTGTACGGCGGATTGAAGGCCATCGAGGAACGGCTGGGAATCACGCGCGTCCACGATGGTATGAGCGGCAAAGATGCTGTGGCGTTGTGGTACCAATATCAAAAAAATGGTGATGGCCAGGCTTTGTCCCGTTTGCTGGCGTACAATCGGGAAGATGTGGAAAATCTGATCCGGCTACGCGAAACCCTTGAGAAACGACGTTGACGCTTGGGTTGTGGTAATCTTGAACAAGCCATGCAGCACGCTGAAGAGACTGACATCCCTGCGAGACGACGCGTCAGACAGATGCCGCGCCCAGCGATACGTGCGATCGCCTGGAGCGGCCATTTTTGCGCATTAATGACCTGTTTTCTGGTCTATTTCGCGGTGCGTCACCAGTTTCACCCCGGGTTGATTGCATTCAACATTGCGTGTGCCGCGTTTTTATTTGTCGGCAGTCTGTGGATGCAACGGCGTTTGCGTTCTTGAAAACAGGCGTTGGCGCGCGACGGTGGCGCAAAAGCGCGGTTTGGTGATCAAAATCTTGGCAGGCGTTTTATATCAGTTGGTTTTTTATGACACACGCGTTTTGGACAGTCACTGATGTGTCTTTGGTCAGCACGATCATGAGAGGGTTTCGATGAGTTATCAGTATGTTTTTACCATGCACCGGCTCACCAAAGTGGTTCCGCCCAAGCGCGAGCTGCTCGGAAACATCAACCTGCAGTTTTTTCCAGGCGCCAAAATTGGGGTGCTTGGCGCGAACGGCGCTGGTAAGTCAACGCTTCTGCGGATTATGGCGGGTCTTGATACGGCTTTCAACGGCGAGGCACGCCTCGCTGACGGTGCAACGGTGGGCTATCTCGAACAGGAACCGCAATTGGACCCAAGCAAGACCGTTCGCGAGAACGTGGAAGATGGCATGGCCAAGGTTCGGGGTCTGTTGACCCGTTTTGAGGAGTTGAGCGCCAATTACAGTGATGAAACAGCGGATGAGTTTGCTCGCCTGCAAGATGAGATTGAAGTGCTTGATGGCTGGAATATCGATAACACGCTTGAAATTGCTATGGACGCCTTGCGTGTGCCGGACGGGGATTTGCCGGTGACTCATTTGTCCGGCGGTGAGCGGCGCCGGGTTGCTCTGTGTCGTTTGTTGCTTTCCGCGCCTGATTTGCTGTTGTTGGATGAGCCGACCAACCACCTGGACGCGGAGTCGGTTGAGTGGTTAGAGCAGCATTTAAGTCAATATAAAGGTGCAGTTGTCGCTGTGACCCATGACCGTTATTTTCTTGATAACGTGGCAGGTTGGATCCTGGAACTTGATCACGGCAAGGGCATCCCGTTCGAGGGCAATTATTCGAGCTGGCTGGAACAGAAACAGCGTCGTTTGGCGCTTGAAGAGAAACATGCCTCCGCCAGGCAAAAGACCTTGGCTGAAGAACTTGAATGGGTGCGTCAGAATCCCAAGGGGCGCAGCAAGAAGTCGAAAGCACGCTTGTCCAATTACGAGAATTTGCTCGCCCAGAGTACCCAGCTTCGGCAGGACAATGTCGAAATTCTCATTCCGACGGGGCCGCGTTTGGG
>Ga0079301_1000210_pt1 | contig 27697 bp, 22 predicted proteins | sample Wag4_2014_7_11_3_FD_74797 | JGI IMG/M metagenome (GOLD analysis project Ga0079301, IMG submission 74797) | Fresh water mixed with fracking chemicals microbial communities from Ohio, USA - Utica-2 Time Series FC 2014_7_11 | ecosystem: Engineered > Industrial production > Chemical products > Input... | reverse complement strand
CCTGTGGATATGGGTGACATGGCGCAACTATGTGCGGCAGATCACGAACCGCGATCGGTGGAACTCACCGGCGAGCGTGTTGGGGATCGAGCTAAGGCGCTTGGAGCTGCATGAGGTGCTAGCGAAGCGGCAGTTCGGTGCGTGGTGCACGAAGGCGGGGTATGGGAGGTTCGTCAGCCAAACTTGACAGGGTCAAAGACGCTTGACGCCCAAAAGAAAGGGCCACGGAGCGGTCCGCAGCCCTGAGTTTGCACACTGGTCTGGGCCAGTATCACAGGAGCGACTTCTGCAACTGAACCAACCCCCTCACAATCTCCGCCACCGATCCACCCTCCCGATCACACTCCACAATCAACCCACCATCCCGTTCGCCTCCACCAATCCGCCCACACTTAACTCCCGCCCGCCATCCCGCCGCCAACTCCTGCACATCGCCCGACACAATCCAGCTAGACCGCAGCTCAATCCCATCTTCTTGCTGCGCGTGATAGAAACAACCGGTGTTCGGGAAGCGGAATACAGACTCGTTGCTTTGCGCGCCCTTGCCGTCTGGGGCGACAGTGGATGCGTAGTGGCGCTTAAGAGGGATACCTAGGCTGCGTAGGTGAGCGCACAGCTCCTCATCGAATGTAGCGAATGCTTCGGGGCTTGTGCGGCCGTAGGCGACAGCATCCTCGTTACCCACCACATAGATGTTCCAGCCGCATTGGCCTGCGGCGAAGAGTGCATTGAGGGCACCTTCGGCGAAGCGGGCACCTGCGATGGTTTTTGGGCTGCCACCCTTGGTCGACTGCATCAGTCCGCTTAGCCGGCTGATGAAAAGGCCACGCGGGGGGAAACCGGTGCCGGGCAGGGAGGTGAGGACGCGGGTGCGCAGGTTCATGGTGTCTCGGTCTTCGGTAGGGGCCGAGACAGTTTTCGGCGCGCTGCGCAGATGCTTGAGTACGCGTTAACGCTTTCCTGACGACTAGGAAAGTCCTTCCAACTCACGCACGGAAATGCAGCGCGGCCGCACGACGATAGGCGTCGCACGGCCGCAGGAACCACCCTAAAGGGCAGCTAGCTCACTTCTTCTTTGGCTTGTCGTCGCCCTTCGACTTGCCTTTGCCGTAGACCTCTTCACGCAGGGTGGCCATGTCGTCGCGGTAGCGACCAATCGCGGTGCGCACATTCGCGTCTAGATTCTTGAACGCTGCCGCGATGCGCACGCCGTCCAAGCGCTCCTCCACACGTTGAATGGTCATGTGTGCCTCACAGAAACCGCGTTGGTACATCGGCAACGGGAAGCGCGCGCGCCACTCAGTGCCAATAGCGAGCATTTGGCCCATCTCGAACGGTGTCAAGCCGGTTTGACCACCACTCCAGCTAAACTCCAAGCCGTCGAGGCTTACATCCACCATGCGGCCCACAAAGCTGCCAGGCAGTGTCTCGCCCTTCTTGGGCTTCTTGAGGAAGAGTTCGATGCGCTTCGCATCCGCGGGCGCGAAGGTGATCGTGGCGTGATCGTGCGTCTCTGCGATTACCTCGGGTTTCGCCGCCTTAGGTGCCGCGCCGCGCACCGCGCTGACCGCGTCCTCGACACTTCCAACCACCGTCAAGATGCGATTGATGCCTACGCGCTCAAAGATGTCGCGGCAGAAAGTGCTCGGGCGAGAGACCGCCAGCTTGCCGCCGTTGGAGGCCAGGGAGCGGTTGGTCTTCACCAGCGCACCCAGAGCAGTTGAGTTGATGAACCGCACGAACTGGAGATCGACGACAATGCGTACAAGCCCAACCTTCTTGAGGTTGTCAAGCTCGTCCTCGAAAGTCTTGACGGCGTAGTGGTCAAACTCGCCCTTGAGGTAGAGGATTGCGTAGTCGTCGAAGGCTTCGGGGGTGATCTGCATAGGTCAGGTGCCTGCCGAGTTGGAGCGGGAAGGGGGCAGGAGTAGACTCCAAACCCATGTTCTGGCGCAAGAAGGAACGTACCAAGGAAGAGGCTTCGCCTGCCGTACGACCGGCGGCCCCGTCGCCCCGTTCGGTTGCCCCTGCGGGACCTACAGCTGGGCAGCCTGCTTCACAGGACACGCGCTCCAGCTTCTTGCTGGGTAGCGACCTCTCGGACCGTCAGCGCTTGGACGCCCTGTTCGCCGCCATCACGCGCGTTACGGATGCAGGCTCCACACGGGGCGCCAACCTGCAAGACTTGTTGGCCTACTTGGTGGACCTGGCCGTCGAGTTCACGCGCGCGGAACGCGGCTTCCTGATCGAACAGCAATCCGACGGTAGCTTGGAGACGCGGGTTGCTCGCTCACGCGCCGCCGATCTACCACCGCGTACGCGCTGGCCCCAGAGCTTGGTGCGTCGCCTGTTGGACGATGGTCAAGCCGTTTGTACACAGATCGACCCCGATAACGAACAGCTTGACCTAGGCAGCTCCATCATCGACATGAAGCTGCGCGCGATGATGGCCGTGCGCTTGGATGCCTTGCGCACGGTCGAGGGGCAGACGTTGCGCGGGGTGCTGTATGTAGATTCCAAGCAGGTAGCGCGCACCTTCACGGCTGGCGACCTGCGCTTCTTCCAGACGCTGTCGGCCTTCATCGCGATTGCTGCGCGCAACGCGGACTATCGTGCCGCCCTCGTGCAGAAAGCCCAGCAAGATCGCGAGCTGGAGATTGTGCGCTCCATCCGTGATGACTTGAACCCCGCGCCGATCGGGCAGCATCCGCTGTATGAAGTGGCTGCGTGGGCCGAGGCCGAAGATCTGGCATCTGGTGACTACTACGATTGGCTTGTGCTGCCAGATGGCCGACTAGCTGTGCAATGCGGTGATGTGACGGGCCATGGTGTGGGCTCGTCGCTCATCATGGCTTCGGCCACTGCAGCAACGCGGGCTTACTTGCATAGCGACGATGATCCAGCACGCATCGTAGCGCAGGTGTCGCGCGATTTAGCCCCGCACCTGCGCACCAAGACGCACCTCACCTGCTTCTTAGGCATCTTTGGAACAGATGGGACATTGCGTGCACTCAATGCAGGCCACACGCCTCCGCTGCATTGGCGCAAAGCCACACAGACGGTGGATGCGATGCCCGACACACACAATGCCGCTATCGGCTTTGTGGATGAGACCTTTGAATGGCAAGCAGCTGCACCACGAGTCGTTGAGCCAGGCGACATGTTGATCATGACCAGCGACGGCTTTACCGAGGCACGCGCTGAAGGCAGCGAAGATCAATTGGGCGAAGAAGGTTTTGCCCAGTTGGTGCAGCGTGTAGCTCCTAGTTGCGCGACACCGGGGGCCGTAGTCGAGGCGCTACGCTCAGCGTTGCTTGAGTACACCGGCGGACGACTTTGGGACGACACCACTTTGGTCGTCGTGCGCCGGAAGACATCGTGACACACACTCATCCTTCTCGCGGCGCGGACTTGCTGGTGCGCGGCGCCCGTATCTGGCCGTCTCATCCCCGTCATGCAGCGGTCGATATCCGCATTGCGGGAGGGGTAATCGATGAGATCGGCCCTTCTCTAGATGACACCGGACTGCCTGTGCTGGACGCGCAAGGTTTGTCCGTCATCCCCGGTTTAGTGGATGTGCATGTGCACTTCCGCGATCCGGGTCTCGAGCATAAGGAAGGTTGGGATCATGGCTCCGCTGGTGCCTTGCATGGCGGAGTGACGAGCGTGGTGGAGGTTCAGAACAACCCTCCGCTGTCTCTCGACCGTGCAGCGTTAGAAGCGCGGATTGCGCATGTGCGTATGCGTTCGCGTGTGGACTTTGGCTGTCTAGCCAATTTGACATCGGATTCCGTAGCCAACTTGGCTGAGATGGCGCTGCTGACTCCGGCGTTCAAGTTGTTCCTGGGCGGTTCCACCGGTCTGGGTGGAGAAACCGACTACGGCACATTGCGCCGCCTGTTTCGCGCGGCCGCTCTCTCTGGCCGCATGATCGTCGCGCATTGCGAGGACGAAAACATGTTGCGTGAGGCTAAGAAGGCCTACACCGACCCCACCGTGCTGCAACATCACTTGCTGCGTTCCGTCGAGTCCGAGATCCAGTCGGTGCGCATGAGCATCGAGTGGGTCGAGGAAACTGGAGCGGAGCTGCATGTGTTTCATGTATCTACGCAAGGCGCATGTGAGTTGATTGCCGATGCGCGCCGTCGAGGACTGCCCGTCTCCGGCAGCACCGGCCCACAGTATGTGCATCTGTCTTGCGAAGACGCTCCGCGGCTGGGCAACCTGCTCAAGGTCAATCCGTCTATCAAGACACCCCGTGACGGCGACGGCATTCTTGCCGCGGTGGAGTCAGGCGTGGTGGATGCGATTGGTACGGATCATGCGCCGCATCCTTTGGCAGAGAAGATGCGTGACTATGCACATGCACCGTCTGGCATGCCGTCGGTCGATCTGTTGTGGCCTTTGACCCTAGAGCTAGTCCGTCAAGGGCGCTTGACGGCGGAGACGGCGCTAGCCAGCGTGACTTGGCGTGCTGCCCAGTCCCTGCATCTGCCGCGCAAGGGTCGCCTTGTCCCTGGGTACGATGGCGACTTGACGTTCTTTGACCCCACGGAAACACGTAAAGTCTCTGGCGCGCATCTGCCTTCACGCTCGAAATGGTCGGCTTACGAAGGCCGTGAGCTGGCAGGTTGGCCACGCCTAGTCGTCCGCCGTGGTGAGCTCGTCTTCAAGGATGGCGAAGTCCTTGTCAAAGCGGGTGGACGCCCATTGGACTTGCAACCACCGGTCCCATTCTGCGGCAGGTGAGTGCCGAGCTTTCTACGCAGGTGCACTTCGCCCCGGAGTTTCTCCGGCGTTTGGGGCTGCGTATTGAGAAACTCCGTGCACAAGGCTTGCTGCGCTACACATCGCAGCCATCAGATCTGAGCCCAGCCTCGGGCGGCAAGTTGCGTGGCCTGACGGCAGGGTACGAGTTGGATCGCATCCGGGTTTGGCGTTCGGGCGATGATCCGCGTCAGGTTGATTGGGCAGCCACCCTGCGTAGTGGGGAAACGATGGTGCGGGTAGTACGCGGCGAGTCTGCGCCAGAGTGCACACTCGTTTTGGATGCCTCATTGTCGATGGCCGTTGGCCAGCCCACGAAGTTGCAGCGGGCTGCCGAGCTGGCGGCGTGGTTGGCGGCCTACCTGCTGGAATTGGGTGGTCGCGTCCATGTGGTGGTGCATGGCGCCTCTGTGCAGGTACACACTGCAAGCAGTCGAGCGCAGCTGTCTGGTTTACTTGTCGCATTTCAGGGTATTCGTCCTGCTGGTCGCTGGTCGGCGGCCGAGTTGGCGAACTCTATTCCACAACGCGGCCATGTTTGGGTGATCGGTGACTACATGTCGATCGATCCGTGGGCCTCGAACGGTGCGTTGTGCACGCGGCGCACACGCGGTGGACTGCGCGCGTTGTTAGTGCTGGCCCCAGAGGAGCGCGATCCCCAACAAGGGGCTGTTCTGTGGCGCGATCCTGAAGATCGGCGCGCCAGTGTTGCGCACATTGATAGCGCATTGCAAGCCAAGTACAACGCCGAATTGTCCAGTGAATTGGACAAACGTGCGTCTGCGTTGCGCCAGATGCGCGGACAGTTAGTGGTGGTTACGAGTGACGGTGCGTGGGACGAGCAGTGTGTGCTGCTGGACGGTGCTCTGTGAGCTTTCTAGCGCCTGCTTGGCTGTGGCTCCTGATCTTGCCCGCGTTGCTGTTGTTCTTTCAGGCACGCAGTGGCGAGGAGCGCTGGACCGCAACGCTCGAGCTGTGGTTGCGTTTGCGCACGGTCCGTCCTTCGCGTCAGGTGCGTTGGCGTTTGTCGACGCGAATGATTCCACTTCCAGCAGCCTTAGCTTGCGTACTTGTCGCCTTGGCTGGCCCCGTCTGGCGCACGCACGCTTCGGAGTGGCGCGTCTATGTGGACGCCCGCCCCCGCATGTGGTTGGTCGAACAGGGCCGCACGCGCTTGGAGCATGCCTTGGACTCGTGTTCGGCTTGGCTAGAGAGACATGGCGCTAGCGCTCGCTGGTATGTGGATGGTCGTGAAGTTGCTCGAGGCCCGCGCTTAGACACGAGTCAAGTGCCGATGGTTCGTCGCCGCGGTGCGAGCTTCGATGCGCCCGATGTCGAAGGCGTGTTGTGGGTGGTGGATGAGCTTCCCACAGGCGTGGTACGGCACGCAGGGGTGCATGTCGCCCCGCGCTCAGCACAGGCTGGGCCGGTAGATCGCACGAGTCTCGGCGAGCAATGGTGGTCGGGTGAGGTTGTAGAGTTGCGCCCGATGGCAGGGGCCGCACCGCGGGTGGAGCTTGATACTCAACTACCTAGACCCCTGCAGGACTTGGTCCACGCTTGGGCCCTGTCTCGTGGACTGGATCATGATCCCAACGCGTCAGGTGAACTTGTCATGCGGGTGCGGAACCATGCTGCACCTGGCTGGGTGCAAGTGGCGGAAGGCGCGGTTGAGCTCGGGCCTATGCCTCCCGCAGCCTCCGTAGGTGGTGACGCGGCCGCGGCCTACGCGCTGCGTATCGGCGAAGCCTTGGACGCTGCTCGCTTGGAGCCTACGGGATGCGTGCCTGTCTCGGGGCGCGCAGGCGCAGGTTCGTCCTATGTGGTCGAGCCCGCACGCCAAGCGAACTCAAGTAACCGCGACCTTGCTCCGCTGTGGCTTGTGTTGGCGATCTTGCTGCTCGTGATGGCGGTGCGACACGAGTTGTGAGTGAGGCTGCGTACCAATCCCTCGCGCATTCATGTCGCGGCTGGTACACCTAAGCCATGGACTCCTTCGCACCGCGCCCTGCAGACAAGTTCTCCTTTGGCTTGTGGACCGTAGGCAATACCGGCCGCGATCCCTTTGGTCATCCAGTGCGCGCCGTCCAAGCGCCTACTCGCATCGTGGAGAAGCTGGCTGCCTGCGGTGCGTGGGGTGTGAACCTGCATGACGAAGACCTAGTACCCTTTGGCTCGTCCGCAGCCGAACGCACTGCGATCGTGCGCGATTTCCGGCGCGCCTTGCACGATCACGGGATGTGCGTGCCGATGGCGACGACGAACCTGTTCTCACAGCCCATTTTCAAGGACGGTGCGTTCTCTTCGAACGATCCGCGTGTGCGCGCCTTCGCTTTGCAAAAGACGATGTCTGCGATTGAGCTAGGCGTTGAACTTGGTGCAGAAACCTATGTGTTTTGGGGCGGTCGCGAAGGCAGTGAAGCGGACGCCTGTCGCGACCCGCGCGTTGCTCTGCAGCGCATGAAGGATGCACTCGACTTCTTGTGCGCATGGTGCAAGGACCAAGGCTATCGCTTGCGCTTTGCCTTGGAGGCCAAGCCGAATGAGCCGCGTTCCGACATCTACTTGCCGACAACTGGCCACATGCTGCACTTCATCGAGACCTTGGCTCACAAGGAGATGGTGGGTGTGAATCCAGAAGTGGCGCACGAGTCGATGGCCGGTTTGTCCTTCACGCATGCTGTTGCACAGGCCATGTGGTGTGGGAAGCTCTTCCACATCGACCTCAACGCGCAGCGCATCGGTCGGTATGACCAAGACTTGCGCTTCGGCTCAGAGGACCTCAAGCAAGCGTTCCTCCTTGTACGCTTGCTAGAGGGCACGAGCGGTACGCCGCGTTATGAAGGTCCGCGGCACTTTGATAGTCACGCGTACCGGAGCGAAGACGACGAGGGTGTGTGGGAATTCGCGCGCGGCTCGATGCGCACCTACAACATGCTCAAGTTGCGTGCCCAGCAATTTGACGCTGATCCGCAAGTCCGCGAGTGGATCGCCGAGCGCACTCACGCCCAGCTGGATGCGTTGCTTGTCGGCCCGTACAGCAAGAGCCGCGCACAAGCTTTGCGCTCGGCTCAGTTGGATGTGGCCGCGATCGGTGCCGAGGGCTTGCACTACGAACGCCTAGACCAGCGCATGCTAGAGCACATGTTGGGTGTGCGTAGCTGAGGCATGTCCAGCCGCCTTGTCAGTTTAGGCCTAGATGTAGGCACGCAGGGCACGAAAGCACTGCTGGTTGCATGTGCTGACGGCAGCGTAGTTGCCCGCGGGAGCGCAGCCCATGCGCCGCTACCGCCGAGCAGCATCGGGCGTGCTGAACAGGATCCACTTGAATGGTGGAGGGCAGTCCAGCTCAGTGTGCGAAGCGCACTACAGTCTGCAGGTCCGGTCGAGGTAGTTGCTGTAGGTGTGAGTGGTCAACAGCACGGCTGCGTCTTGGTTGATGCTGGTAATCAACCCGTAGGCCCCGCCAAGTTGTGGTGTGACACCGAGACCATCGCGCAGGCTCACGAGCTAGAACGGCGCACAGGACGAGCCATTCCTGTCGGCTGGACTCTGTCAAAAGTGCTGTACACCATGCAGCACCGTCCCGAGCAGTGGGATCGTACGGATGGCGTGCTGTTGCCACATGAGTGGATCAATGCTCAATTGACCGGTGTGCGCGCAGCGGAAGCGGGGGATGCTTCTGGTACTGGCTGGTTCGATGCGCAGCACCGTCGGTACGACTCCGATAGTTTGGCTGCAGTAGGCGGTGGACTTGCTCAACGCTTGCCAACATTGGTCCCGAGCGATGCACAGATTGGCTACTTGCTTCCAGAGGCTGCGCGTTCGTTGGGTTTACCCGTCGGCTTGCCTGTGTCGGCTGGTGGCGGCGACAACATGTTGAGCGCCATCGGAGCGGGCGCGGTGAGTCCGGGGCCTTTTGTCGTCAGCCTCGGCACATCCGCGACGGTCTTCACCCATAGCCCGCGGCCGGTGTTGGATGCCCGCGCTCTGGTGTCGCCGTTCTGCGACTCAGCTGGTGGTTGGTTGCCCTTGATGTGCTTGTTGAACTGCACCGGTGTGTTGGAGGAGCTTCGACAAGGCTACGGCTTGAGTCACGAGACACTGGCGCAGTTGGCGCTTGCGAGCCCTGCAGGTGGTGATGGTTTGCTCTTCGTTCCGTGGCTCGTGGGTGAGCGTGTGCCGGCTCTGCCACGCGCGACAGGCAGCATGCTTGGCTTGCGCAGTGGCATGCTGCAGCCAGGACCGTTAAGCCGCGCAGCAGTAGAAGGGGTGGCCCATGGTCTTGCACTCTGCTTGCAGCGCTTGCGCTTGTTTGGACTGCAGGCCGATGGTGTGCGCCTAGTCGGCGGTGCTGCTCGTTCACCATTGTGGACGCGCGTGTTGGCGGACACTTTGGGTGTGCCTGTCACACCGTTGCTCGAAGTCGAAACGGCGGCCCTAGGTGCTGCACTACAAGCCCAATGGGCCTGTCAGCCGAACTCATCCTTGTCGGCACTCGTGCAGCGCAGTGTGAAGCTTGCGGCCACGGTACATCCAGACGCCGCAGGTGTCGCTGCGATGCAGCAGGCACACTCGCGTTACTTGGAGTGGCTCGAGCAAGTACATGGACTCGAGGCGCGCGTGGATCGACTCTAGACCTTCGAACGCCGTTCCCACACAAGCGCCAGCCACCCAATCGCAACGGCGAACCACAGCGTGCACAAGCGCGCCGCAAGTGTGGTGGCCGCAGCAGCGGACGATACAGCTGACACCCCAAGCTCACGATAGCGGTGTTGCAACAGCGCCGTCATGGACGCCTCCGTCACTCCCAATCCACCAGGCGCTAAGAACGCCAAGGCACCTGCGAGCGCGCCCAGTGCAAAGATGGCAACACTCTCCGGGAGCTCCAGAGGTCCGAATGTCCGAGCGATCAGATAGAAGCCCAAGCACTCACAGAACCAGCCGAGCGCGGCCAACAACACTGGCCCCACCAAACGCCGTGGCGCGAGCAGTAGGCGCGATGCATCCAACGAGCCTTGGATCGCAGTTGCGAGCGGCGCAACTCGCTCCAGCTTTGCAGCACGCCGGAGCACCACCTCTTGCAAGCCGTGCCAATAGAGCGCCGCCAGCAACAGCCCGATGAGTCCCAGTGTGGTCCATGCCAACCATTGCGACTGTCCCAACACGCTGGAACCGCTGAGTGCTAGCAACACCAAGAAGCCCAAGAGATCGGTCACACGCTCGGCGACTACGATCGGCGCAGTCCTCGCGATCGGTGCACCGCAGCGACGCAGCAGTAGCCAACTCTTGACGGTCTCGCCCATCTTGCCCGGCGAGACAGTCAGTGCGAGGCCAGCTAGGTGGATTCGGAAGGAGGCTCCCCATGACAGTTGCAGACCGAGCCACTTGAGGTACAGCTGCCAGCGCACACAGCGCACGAGGTAGTTGAGGAAGCTCAGCCCGCAAGCCGCAACCAACAGGCTGCCCGGGATGCGCGCCCAAGCCTGAGCTAGGCCCTCAGAATCCACCCACAAGACATAAGCGGTGTAGATGACCACGGCGGCAGCCAGCCCCACCAGCATCCCGCGCACCAGCTTTGCAGAGACGTGTAGATCGGGTTGTGGGGGAGTAGCGCTCATGTAGTGTGGCGGTTGGAGGCACCGCGCAGGCGTGGTACTCTGCCGCTCCCATGAGCTCCTTGTCCACACCTTGGGAGGCACCTTGGTTGCTGCTAGCCGCCGTCGCCGCCGTCGTGGCGGCCGGGGCTGCTGTGTACGCGGTGTTGCTGCTGCAGGCACGCGCCAAAGCCGCGGCGCAACAGAGCGACCGCTTGGACGCCACTCTGGCTGCTCTGACCAAGGCCTTGGCTGCTACGCGCGACGAGGCTCGTGAGTTGGACCTGCGGCGCGTCGAGCATGCGCTGTTGGACCTGCGGGATCTCGCGCGGCGCGTGGAGGATCGTGTCATTGTTGCCGACGAAGCGCGTCACACGGAACAGTTGTCGCCGGCTACCTTGCAAACGCAAGATGCAGGCTCGCTCGCGGATCGCATCGTCACGCGTCTCTTGGCCTTGGGCTACGACCGCATCACCTTTGTCACGCCGCCGGCGGAGCTTGCTTTAGGCACGCAAGGTGATCTCGATGTGGTCGTAGAAGCACGGCGCGACGGCGCCGCGTGCAAGGGACGAGTCCTCGTTCGACACGGCCGCATCCACGACATCCAAATCCAATCTGCCTACGCGGCGTTCCCCTGACACTGCGTCCCTCTACACTCAGCGCTCATGCACCCCATCGCATCCATCGAGAAACTCAAGCAACATGTAGGCACCACAGTTACCTTGCGCGGCTGGCTGGCCGACAAGAGCTCGAAGGGCAAACTGCACTTCCTCAAGCTGCGTGACGGCACTGGCTATGTGCAGGCAGTTGTCTTCAAGGGTGATGTCAGCGCCGAGTTCTTTGATGAAGTAGGCCGCCTGGGCCAAGAGTCGAGCCTCATCTTGCATGGCATGGTCAAGGCTGATGAACGCGCACCCGGTGGCGTAGAGATCTCGGTCGTGGGCGGCGAGATCGTGCAGAAGGTCGAAGGCTTCCCGATCACGCCTAAGGAACACGGTCCTGACTTCCTCTTGTCGAACCGCCACCTGTGGTTGCGTAGCCGTCGTCAGTGGGCGATCTTGCGCATTCGCGATTGCGTGGCGAAGGCGATTCGCGACTTCTACGAGCAAGAGGGCTTCATCTGCGTCGACTCGCCTATCTTCACGCCGGCGGCGTGCGAGGGCACCAGCACCTTGTTCGAAGTGGACTACTTCGATGAAGAGAAAGCGTACTTGACACAGTCAGGTCAGCTGTATGCAGAAGCCTCTGCAATGGCTTTCGGCAAGGTGTACTGCTTTGGTCCGACCTTCCGCGCCGAGAAGAGCAAGACGCGCCGTCACCTGACGGAGTTTTGGATGCTTGAGCCAGAGATCGCCTACGCGACGCTCAACGATGTGATGCAGCACGCAGAAGATCTGTTGTGCTTTGTCGTGAAGCGCGTGCTTGAGCGTCGTCGCCCCGAACTCGCGGCGCTGGAGCGGGATCTCACCAAGCTCGAAGCGATCGTGCCGCCGTTCCCGCGGTTGTCGTATGACGAAGCGCACGCCTTGCTGGAAAAGTTGGCTCCTGGCCAACACGAGTATGGGGATGACTTCGGTGCGCCCGATGAGACCATCATCTCGAACCAGTACAACAAGCCGGTGATGGTGCACCGCTATCCGCGCGAAGTGAAGGCCTTCTACATGAAGCGCGATCCAGAGGACGACACGAAGGCACTGTGTGTCGATGTGCTGGCTCCCGAAGGCATTGGCGAGATCATCGGCGGCAGCCAGCGCGAAGAAGACCTGGAAGTGCTGCGCGGGCGCATTGCCGAGCACAAGCTGCCAGAGGAAGCCTTCTCATGGTACTTGGACTTGCGCCGCTACGGCAGCGTACCGCATGGCGGCTTCGGCCTCGGCCTTGAGCGCACAGTCGCGTGGATCTGCGGCATCGAGCATGTGCGCGAAGCCAGCCCGTACCCGCGCATGATGTACCGCATCTATCCGTGATGCTGCGCGCGGCGGCGTGGGCGGCGTGTGCCGCAGCTCTCGTCGTCCTTCGGCCTGCGCATCTAGATGGTGCGTGGGCCGAATGTGCGGCTGTGTGGGCGTACGTGTGGGTGGTGGTGGCCCTGCCGGGCGTTGCGTTGCGGCGGCTGAGCTCCAACACAGAGGCAGAGAATGCAGTAGCGCTGGCCGTGTGGGGCCTCGTGTACGGAGTGGTGTTGCACCTCGTCATTGCGGAAGTACTGCTACGCATGGGCGCGGTGTCTCAGACATGGCTCGTATGCGTTGCGCTGGGTTTCGTAGCCGCGTGGCGCGTGTGGCGTCGCAGCACTGGAGAGGTCGGCGTGGCGCCACCATCCTCGGCCAAGCAATCTCTGTGGTGGTTGGGCTTGGTGGCTGTGCTGGTTTTGCGTGCGCACCATCGCGAGCCCTCCCTTCGTGCAGCCGACTACGACACAGACCTGTTGTGGCATGCAGGTAACGCAGCAGAGTACTTGCGTGGGCCGTTGATGTGGGACCCGCGTGTGGCAGGTCTTGCCTTCGAGTACCACACGCATGCGTATGCCTTGCCCGCTGTGGCCGCACGCACGCTGGACTTGCCCATCGCTTCCGTCACCATGTCGTGGCTGGCGTCGTTGATCCCCGTGCTAGTCGTGCTCGCTACAGCAATGTGGGCCCGACAACTTGGCGGTTGGAAAGCTGGGGTGGTGGCAGGGTGCTCGTTGCTTTTGGCCACAGATCCAGCACTGGCGCTTTGGTCGATGGGCTGGGAGGCAGCCGAAGGTTGGCGCTCGCACGCGTACTTTGAAGCGGGACTTTGGAATAGTCCAACGACCAGCTTTGGCTTAGTGCTGTTTGTTGCGGCTCTTGAGCGTGTGCAAGCGTACTTGACGCGTCCGCGATTCCTGCTGGCTGTGCAGGTGTTGGTTTGCGCTTGGGCGATGGCTGGCGCCAAAGGTTCGACTGCTCCAGTGCTCGTCGCTGGTTTGTGGGCAGCGAGTGTGTGGAGCATGCTGCGCACACGCTCGTGGAAGCAGCCGTTGTTCGTGTGTGCACTGTGCGTCAGCGTGGGAGTTGCACCAGCTTTCGTGCGTTTGAGCGGAAACGATGCCGGCTACGCACAAGCTATGTTCGAAGTGGAGCCCTTCGCAGCGTTCGTGAGTGCTCCGCTCGTCACGCAACTCGCAGTTGGGGCATGGGTGTGGTTGGTCTTCCCGCTGTGGTTGCTGCTGTTTTTCGGCCCGGCACTGTTGTGGTCGTTCGCAGCTAAAGGCCACTCCGTGCTGTGGTGGTGTGCGTTGGCGGGTGTTTGCGCGAGCTTGCTTGTTGCTGCTGCTGGGCACAGTCAGCTCTTCTTTGCTTACAACTCGGTCTTGTGCATCGCCGTCCTTGGCGGCGTGGGATTCGCCAGCCTGTGCGTGTCCAGCACACGAGTTGTGCTGCTATTGGCGATGGCGTTGCCACTGTGGTTGTGCGGCGCCGTACGCATCGTGATCCAAACACAGCGTCACTTCCTGCCGCGGTCTCAACCTGCCGCTGCGCAAGTGGCTTGGTTTGAAGGGCTGCGCACCTTGCGTACCCAGAGCGCGACCGATGCACTCGTGCTGGCGCGTAGCGAGACGCTTTTGGTGTCTGCGTATGCGGAGCGACGCACCGCGCTCGAAACACCGCGCTTTACGCCTCAATGGCATGCGGCACGCCGCGCCGGCCGTGACCCTCGGGCCCCGTTCCAGCCCTTGGCCGCCGAAGTTGCCCGCGCGTTGGCTGGTGAGGAGGCAGCGCGCCTCAGCCTGCTGCGCAAGGGACACGCTTCCGAGTTGTGGCTCTTAGAGGATGACCTCCGCTTGCAAGCGGGTCACCCTGTGTGGGGCTCGCGTCCTATTCAGGTGCAGCGGGTGAAATAAGGCTCGCATTGCCTACAATCGAGACCCTCACGCGTCCCCAGTGACTCTTGAACCCCGTAGGACCCCATGATGATGCGCCTCGCTTTCAGCGCGCTGCTCTGCGCCGTAGTTGCACCTCTCTCGCACGCTCAGGATCTGTTCTGGACGCCGCGGCGCGTCGAGTCGATCAAGAACATCGCAGGTGCTGCGGTGTCGCCCGATGGTTCGCGCGTCGCGTACTTGGTGGCTGTGCCGCGCAACCCCGGTGTCGACGATGATGGGAGTCCGTGGACCGAGTTGCATGTGCTCTCCACTGCGGATGGTGCTGCGCGCGCCTATGTCTCCGGCAAAGTGAATGTGGGCAAGCCTGCCTTCACCCCGGATGGCAAAGGCCTTGCCTTCCTTGCCAAGCGTGAGGGAGACAAGCAGAACTCGCTCTATGTGCTGCCTTTGGATGGTGGCGAGGCACAGAAGAAGATTGAACTAGCGACCTCCATCAGTGAGTTCTCCTTCAGCGCAGACGGTGCGCGCGTCGCGCTGTTGGCCCAAGAAGAGCCCAGTGCGGCGCGCAAGAAGCGCGAAGACAAGGGCTTCAAGCAGCAAGTCTACGAAGAGGACTTGCCCTACAACCGCGTGCATGTGGCCAAGCTGGGCGACAGCGCCAAGCCGCTGGTCCTTGGTGTCGAAGGGCATGTGCACCAACTCGAATGGAGTCCGAAAGACGAGCGCATCCTAGTCTCCGTCGCACCGACGCCGCTCGTGGATGACGAATATGTGCGTCACCGTGTGCGCGTAGTGGATGCAGCCGACGGTCGCACACTGGCCGCGTTTGAGAATCCCGGCAAGCTTGGCGATGTAGGCTGGAGCGCGGATGCCAAGCATGTGTGGTTGGCTGCGGGTGAAGATATTCACGATCCCTCTGCGGGACGCTTGTGGGTGGCGCCATCGGAAGGGGGCGACTTCGTCGATGTGCTTGGTAAGGGTGCACTCGCTGATTCCGCAGTGGCGACTTGGACTCAAAGCGGTCTGCTGCATGTGGTGACGGACGGTTGCAAGACCCTGTTGCGTCGTAGCAGTGTCGCTGCAGGCAAGGTGGACAGCATGCAGGAGTTGATCCCGGCCGGAGTCGCTGCGTGGACCTCGCTGGCTGCCTCCGATGATGGTCAGACCATTGCGCTCGTGGGCAGCACGGGTACGCATGCGCAGGAGTTGTATGTCTGGCAAGCCGGTGGCAAAGGTGCTCTGCGCATGACGGATTCCAACCCGTGGCTTGCGACCGCTCCTCTGGCGCGTCAAGAAGTTGTGACATGGAAGGCGCGTGACGGCCAAGAGCTGCAAGGCATCCTGATCGCACCTCTACGCCAAAAGAAGATGGCGAACGCTCACGCTCTCGTGCTCTCGGTGCACGGCGGTCCTGAGGCTCACGAGATGGATGGTTGGCTGACCAACTACTCGCGCCCCGGTCAGATGTTGGCCGAGATGGGCATCGCGGTCTTCTATCCGAACTATCGCGGCAGCACCGGTCGCGGCGTGGCCTTCAGCAAGCTCGGCCAAGGCGATGCAGCTGGTAAGGAGTTTGACGACCTAGTGGATGCCGTGGATCACTTTATTGGTGATGCCGGTGGTCGCTTGGTGGATCCCAAGAAGGTGGGCATCACAGGTGGTAGCTACGGTGGCTACGCGACCGCGTGGTGCTCCACGAAGCACAGCGATCGTTTCGCAGCCGGCGTGATGTTCGTGGGCATCGGCGACAAGCTTTCCAAGACAGGCACCACCGACATCCCGAATGAGGAGTTCTATGTGCACTCCCTCAAGCGTCCCTGGGAGGCTGTCGATTTCTTCATCGAGCGCAGCCCCATCACCTACGCCGGACAAAGCAAGACGCCCCTGTTGATCCTGCACGGCAAAGAAGACCCGCGCGTGGACCCGGGCCAGTCGCGCTCTATGTACCGCTATCTAAAGTTGAGGGGACAGGCTCCGGTGCGCTTGGTGCTGTACCCCGGTGAGGGGCATGGCAATCGCAAAGCGTGCGCGCGGTTGGATTATGCGTTGCGGATGGTGCAGTGGTTTGAGCATTACCTCAATGGGCCGGGGGGAGAGATGCCGGCTTGGGAGTTGGACTACGGCATGGAAGCCGCCAAGTGATCTTGGTCCAGACGAATGTGCACGACCTTCGCGGGGGCAACGGCCTCCGCGGGGGCTAGCACTCGGGTAGCTGGGCCTGGTCCTGTCCTTTTGCGCGGTGGCACCATGCGAAACGCGTGGCGCTGCCCCGCGCTGTCTGTGCAGCAAACTAGACTAGGCCCAGTCTAGCTTGCGTAGGGGACAGCCTTGCTGAGGCAGGGAAGGGGCTCCTAGGCTTAGGCTTGGTACGTCGCATTTCTGACTAGACGCAGATCCAAGGCCTACTGTCGCACCTTTTTACTCTTTCTCTCGGAGCTCTTGCACACGGATCGGGGCCAGTATCGATGTGGGTCAATTTCCCATCGCCCGCACCGACCCCCGATCCGAAATCCACAACCGCCCACCCGGCGCCTTCGACGACGGAGCCTCCCAAGCAATCCACTCCCAAGTGCTGCCATCCAGAGCCGCGGCCCACAGGCGTTGACCAGCCCCTGACACCACCACCAAATCACCTACGATCGTCGCCACATACTCGGTATTCGGCAGCGCCAGACTCGTCTGGTCACTGTCCCGACGCCGTAGCAGGTGGAATGTCTCCCGACCGCGCGCAGGCTCTAGTGTCTCCGCGGCCTCGACGCGTACGGGTTCGAGCGATGCACTCCAGGCTAGGGTTGTGCCGTCCTTCAAGCGCACACGCACCTCTCGTCCCTCGGTCCATAGATCCGAATTCGGCATGGCGCTCAGCACGTGCGGGCCCTCGGCGAGTCCGGTGCGTGCATCGATCAGCCAAGTGCTGCCATCTTCGCTCACGAGCAGTAGCGTGCCCGGGCGTTCCGGCAGGAATCGCGGAGTGCGAGCAAAGCCGCCTAGTGAGTGGAGGTCGGTCGTCCACGCGACGCGGCCTTGGTTGTCTAGGCGTGTCACGACACCGCCGCGATCCGCGAGGATCGTATCGTCGTCGCCCGCGCGTACAGGTTGCGCTTCGACTCGTGCGCGGGGCGTGTACTTGCGTTGCGGTGTGCGCGACAAGGCGAGCGAGCGGTCGCCCGGTTGATCCACTTCCAGCTCGATGGGATCGCAGCCGGGAGCCGAGACTTGGTAGCGCACAACTTCGCTGTGTGCTGAACGCAACTGCACCGGCGTGGTGTGGTGCACTCCGTCCGCTGCACGCACGATTGCCTGCGCGGGGAATGTCGTGAGAGTCCAGGGCAGGGTGCGCACTTCGCCAGGGAATTCTGTTGCCAGCAGGCGCAGCGCCTCCGCGTGGCGGCCTTGCAGTGCCAGTTCTTCAGCCTGCGCCAAATACTGTGCGCGTTCGCGGGCCTGAGCAACCTCGTCAGCTGCTCCCCTGGCAAGCAGTCCATCTTCATCGATGGCCAGCAGGCGCTCGTAGTGCGCAGCTGCTTGCGTCCAGTCGCGTACCTCCGCCGCCGCTCGAGCGGCGCGAATCAAGATCTCTTGACGCTCCTGCAGGCTGCGCTTCTCGCGCTCGACGCGCTCACGCACGCGTTGGGCCTCGCGTTCGCCTAGGCGCGCTTGCATGCGCCCCAAGTGTCGATCGAGTGGTGCGGCCTCGGGATGTGCATGATGCAGCAGCAGTGTGCGTAGTTGCTCGATGGTCCGTTGCACATGAGCTTCTGCAGCCAGTTCAGTCTCGGCTTCGCTTACGGTCTCCGGCAAGCGCCGCAGCAGCTGTTCAATGCGCGCCGCGATGGGCAAGAACAGGTCGCCGACGAGTGGCAGTTCCTCCATGCCGGCGGTCGGCTGTGGTGCCGGTCGCAAGGCGAGCGCGCCTTCGAGCGCTAACCCCAAGTCTCCAGAAGCACTGAGCGCGGCGATGGATTTCCATTCCTCCATCCACGCACGGCAGTCCGCTTCGGCTGCCGCGCGAATCCGCTGTTCGAACTCGTCGCGCAGGCGCAGCAATTCCGCGTCCAACTGTGTCTCTTCGCTGGTGAACAAGGCACCCAAGAGCCGCAGAGCTTGCTGCGGTTCATGAGCCAGTGCATGCACTTGCTCCAAACGCTCGGCACGATCGTGAGCTTCGCGCCACTGCACTACACCCGCGGATGCGAGGACGAGTACCAAGGCGGCTCCTACCAAGGTGTGCTTGCGCACCAGAGCCATGCGCACGGACAGGCCGCGTGCTTGTGACTGCAGTTGCTTGGCCTCCAGCAAGTCCGGTGCAAGCTCCAATAGCTGCTTTAGTAACGGCAGCGCCTTCGCCGGACGCTTGCGTGCAATGTGCTCGCGCGCGGTTGCAAGGATGTAGGGAGCTGCCTCATGCGCCATGCCAGCTTCCAGCATGAGTTGCCCGATCTCCATGCGCGCAGCCGGAGTTGAGCGCGCATGTTTGGCTGCGAGCCGCAGCAATGGTTCTGCAGCCAAGCGACGCTGACGATCAAGGAATCGCCGTGCTGTGGCGCACAACTGGCGTGCATCCGGCACACGATTGCCTCCACCGACCACCATGCCGCACCGCAGGTTGTGCAGAGCACCTAGATCATCCAACGGATAGAGCTTGGCGTAGACTTGGGCGCGTGCCGCTGCACCCACAGGTGTCGCTGCTGCAGGTTCCAAACGCCACAAGAAGCTGCGATGAGCGCGGCGCGGAAGCAGGCGCAACGCGGGATCCAAGCGACCTGTAGCCCACTCGTGATCGAGCTCGCGCGCCAACGCTTCGTCGAGTGGACCTGCGTCATCGGCCGCCAGTGCGATCTCCATGCGTTGGGCCGCACGAGTGGGGCGAGCTTGCACAAGCTCATGATGCGCCAAGGACCAAAGGTCATGTGCCGAGGCCAGCACGAGATCGCCGTGCTCGAGTCCGCGCGCACACCACAAGCGGGCTTGCCGCAGAGGCACGCCCAGACGGTCGGCCAGTTCCTGCACACTACTGGCGCCATCGCACATGCGCACGAAGCGAGCATGTTCGAGACTCTCGTCCGTCGGCAAACCCGAGGGGCAGGGGACTTCGCCTGCGGCGGGTGTCCAGCCGTCTTGACATTGTTGCAGCTCGTCGGAGAGTCGTGCGTACTCCAACAGGAGTGCTTCCATTGCCACCGGCGTGGTGCGCACGGCTTGGCTTGCGGATTGCGCCTCGTCCAGTGAGCTGGGTTCAAAGCTGAAATGCACCGTCGCGGCATCTAGCAAGCCGTACAGCGTCTCCAGCCGCACCGCGCGAGCAATCTGCTCCATTCGGCGCTGCTCCCACTCCGGCTCTAGATGCTCGAGTTGCGAGTCACGCGCGCGTTGCAACCAGTGTGTGGCTTCTTCGCCCGCGTTAGGCAACAAGTGCACGAGTCCGCGCTGCACGCCTACGGCGGCCTGTTGGCCATCGTCGCCTTGCAGCAGTAGCACACCTTCGCGGCCACGCGACAGGCTTTGCAGCAGGTCGGCTAGGCCGATCCCGCCTACGTCTCCTTGGAAACTCATCCGCTGGCTACATCGGCAAGCTCACAGTCGCAAGTTCAACGCGAGCTGCTGCAAATGTGCGAGATCTGCGGGTGTGTCGAGATCATCGCAAATGCGCTCTGTGTCCACCTCAACAGCGAGCAACGGCTGGGCCTGAGCCCGCAGCGTATGCAGGGGCTGCGCAGGCGTCCAGGTGGAAAGAACTTCCAACAAGCCGCGTCCTACCACGATGGGATGACCGTAACGGCCTGTGGCACGATGCCGTGGTGCCAACCATCCGAAAGCCGGTGCGTCAGCTGTCATCCAAGCGTCCAGCAGAGCTGCGTAGACCTCCGCCGGTACTAACGGCACATCTACTGGTGCCAGGCACACATCGTGGCCGGCTGCCCAACGCAGCGCGCATTGCACCGAGCCGGTACGCCCCGCTTCAGGTGTGAGATTGGCTACCAGTTGGCAGCGCGCGGGTAGTTGTGCAGCGATTTCAGCTTGCGCAGCACCTGCGACCACCAAAGCAGGCAGCGGTGATCTGTCAAGTACACAGGACGCGGCTGCACAGATGCGCTGCAGCGGCGTAGCCCCACCTAGGTCGACCAAGGCCTTGGTGCGTCCAAGCCGTTGGCTGGCACCTGCAGCCAGTACGACGAGCACCGGACTCATGCGCCGATCCAGCGATCGTACACGGCCAAGGCGCGCGCTGGTTCACTTGTGCCTTCGATGAGCGCTCGACCATCGACGAAGAGCGTCACACGCACCTCATCCACCTCAAAGCGCAGGAGGGCCGCTGCGCGTACGAGCTGGCGCACATCCGGCTGCAAGCGTAGTGCGGTGCGCTCCAAGTCCATGCGTCCTCCAGCCCCGCGCACTTGTACGGTGTTGCGACCACATAGGCTGACAGCGCGTGGTCCGCGTTCTTGAGCCAAGTAGCGGTAGTCACGCTGCACGCATACGCGGCACTGTGGGTCGCGAGGTAGTGTCAATTCGCGCACGCGCAAGCTCCATGCATCGATGTCAAGTAAGCGCGACGGCACACTTTCAGGGTCTACTAACAGATGAAGGGCCGCTGCGGCTTGCAGTGCTGCGACCAAAGCCACTGCAGGTTGGATCACACCAGCTGTTTCACAGGTGGGCAGAGTGCCTGCGGGTGGGGGGGTAGGAAACGCGCACGCCAAGCAGGCTCCCACACCTGGGCGGACCGGCAGCACCAAGCCGCTGGCGCCCACCACACCACCATAGACCCAAGGCACGGCACGCGACACACACCAGTCATTCAGCAGGTAGCGCGTCTCCAAGTTGTCGGTGCCATCGAGCACCACATCCACACCCGCCCCTAGCTCGTCCAATAGCTCCACATCCAAGTGCGCTGCACGCGTCTCTACGCGCGTGCCACCACCAATGCGCGCCAGTGTTTCGGCCGCAGCATCCACCTTGGGGATGCGGAGCAGGGCATGACGCTCATCGAACAGCACCTGGCGTGGCAGATTCGTCTCTTCTACTACATCGCGGTCAACGATGAGCAAGCTACCCACACCGCAGCGCACAAAGCTCTGTGCTAGGTGCCCACCGAGTGCGCCGCATCCCACGAGCAGGACACGCGCCTGTGTCAAGCGTGCTTGACCACTGCTCCCCAGTCCAGCAAAGCGTTGTTGGCGCGTGTAGCGATCCATAGTCACAGCCACCACCACAGCAGGACTGCTAGTACAAGCAGCACACCCACCACAATCAGCACCGGCTTGAATAGCACTGCTAGCTCGCTGCGCGGCGGCTCGTTGATCTCCACCCAATTGAAGTAGCGCTTGGCCGCACCTTCTAGTGCTGCGCCGCAATGCGGGCAACCTGCGCCGCGATGATCAAAGGGCACGACACCATCGCACTCCATGCAATAGTAGTTGCGCTCCGCGCCGCCCTCCGCCACACCGGGTGCGCGCGAGCGTTGGCGATAGTAATCCAGCGCCTCCTCGTTGGCCTCGCGCCGCGCGCGGGACCAGTGGGAGTCGCTCATGTTCCCGAAACTCTTGCCCTCAGAATCGCCCACGGCAGGGGACAGAGTAGTCTCTCTCGCCCTCCTCTTGACAGTCCGCCAGCCAAGTCCCATGCTCTTTGGCCCTTGTGAGGGTTCGCCCCCTCGCCAAGGTGCTGCGGACAACCACACCGCGGCAGCATCACTCTCGGACGGTGGCTATAGCTCAGCTGGTTAGAGCGGAGGTTTGTGGTACCTCAGGTCGCGGGTTCGAGTCCCGTTAGCCACCCCATCTACTTGCTGTAGCTACTTACACTGTCCCAGCTCGCGGGCCAGCAGCTCCTCAAGGCCTACGACGCTGGCGAGGTCTAGTCCCAGTTCTGCGAGCTCTTCAGCATCGAACTGCAGACTGTCTGCAGGGCTTTCCGCTCCTTGTCCGGTCTTTTGGACAAGCAGAGCTTCGGCCACTTGGTGGCCCAAGTACACCGTCCACACGAGTGCTGGTTCGTACCGTGCTTCGCGAGGTTGGTGATGATGGCGTACCGCGTCCACCAATGTAGGTGGCACGCTGTAGCGGGCTAACACCAAAGCCCCGAGCGACGCATGGTCGACACCGAGCACGGCTCGTTCGGCTTCGTCGGGACGAGCGCCTTGAGCCATCAGTTCGACGAGCGTGTCGCGCTCTTCCAGCCATTCTGTGGTCATCATGAGTGCACCAAAGTCCGCTAGCAAGGCAGCGGTGTAAGCGCGCTCGGGAGAGGCCTGACCATGCAGCCGCGCAAGGATGCTGGCGGCGGCGGCCGATGCGGATGCGCGTTGCCAAGCGGCATGACGCTCACCAGCCGACATAGGGGCTGATTCAAACCAACGCGAGGCCACGGTCGTCAGCACCAAGTCAACTAGCTTCTGGACGCCTAGCTGGACGCCTGCTTCCTCGATCGAACCTACAGGTTCCGCCCGCCCATACACCGAGGAGTTGGCGAGCTTCAAGATGCGCGCAGTTGTGACGGGGTCCGTCTTGACCGCGGCGACGATGTCGCTTGGGGTGGTGTCAGGTTCCCGTGACAGCTCCAACGCGCGCCGTGCCGCATCCGGCAGGGGCGCTAGGTTGGCAGCCCGCGCCAACAGCAGCTTCATGTCAACCAAGGCCATAGGTGGTACTCCACACAGGTCTTCGGTCGTTCGACACCGGCTTCCACAGTAAGAAAGTGCGTAGTGGGGTAGACTTCCTAAAGATTGGCCCGCTCACCATGAAGTTCTACGCTCTCCTCGCCACTCTAGTGGCCCTCGCCACCAGCTCCCCCGCCCAGAACTACGACTTCACCATCGTGGGAGCGCAGTCCAACTTCACGTGGACAGGCACCTCGAGCCTCGGTCCCATCGTGGGCAACCCGAGCAACGCGTTCCATTTGGAAGGCAGCACGCTCAACACAGTCGCCTCCAGCCAAGGCACTGCGACCCAGTTTGGCTTCGTGAGCGGAGCGGCACTCGTCACTCCGGACATTCGCGGCCGCATTCCCAATCCGCTGCCGTTCTTGCCGCCGCTGGCCACGCTGGATGTGGTGGGCTTGACCTTGTCGCCTGCATCGCTGCCCGTGGCCGTGGCTGCAAACGGCACCTTCAGCGCGAATGTCATCCTCACCGCAACTTCGGGCACCTTGACTGTGTCGCCCTTGGGCGGCGTGCCGTCCACCAGCAGCCTGGTTGGCGCAACCTCGACGCCCACCACAGTCAACGGCACGCTGGTGCGCAGCGGTAACACCTGGAGCTTGAGCGCTCCCATCAACTCGAGCTTCGCCTTCTCCGATCCCGCGTCAGGATCTACGGGCAGCTTCACGGTGGTCGGTACGCTGCGCGCCGACTATGCGTTGGTGCGCGCGTATTGCTTGGGTGATGGCAGCAGTGTCGCTTGTCCCTGTGGCAACAACAGCAGCACGGCCGCCGCAGCTGGTTGCCTCAACTCGGCGGGTACTCCGGGTCGTTTGGTGGGCAGCGGTCTGCCCAGCGTGACGAATGACACGCTGACTCTGCGCGTCAGTGGCTTGCCCGCGACGACTACAGCGTTGTTGTTCCAAGGCACCGGTGCAACCGCCGCGGTCTTTGGTGATGGGTTGCGTTGCGCCGGCGGCACCATCGTGCGCTTGGGCACACAACCTACGGTCGGCGGAATCGCGCAGTGGCCTGTTGCAGGCAGCCCCTTGGCCATCGCCGGTGCGGTGCCGCTAGCGGGTGGGATGCGTACCTACCAAGCGTGGTACCGCAACTCCGCCGCGTACTGCACTGCTAGCGTGTTCAACCTCACCAACGGCGTGCAGATCGACTGGTTGCCCTGACACCTATCCGCCCTGACGCCTAGCCGCGCGCGAACAAGCGTGACGGGTCTTGGAAGGCCTTGAACTCCAGCGCATTGCCGGAGGGGTCTTCGATGAAGAAGGTCGCTTGTTCGCCAGGCTTGCCTTGGAAGCGCACATGCGGCTGGATGAGGAAGTGCACACCCTTGGCGTGCAAGCGGTCCGCGAGTCCTTGCCAAACTTCCCAGCGCACCACGAGTCCAAAGTGGCGCACCGGCACATCATCGCCATCGACCTCGTGTGCTTCGCGCGGCTTGCACGCCTCGGGCATCACATGCGCCGACAACTGGTGCCCGCATAGGTCGTAGTCCACCCAGTCCTTGCCGATGCGTCCTTGGCGTAGGCCGAGGACCTCACCATAAAAGGCTGTGGTCGAGTCGAGGTCCTTCACGGGAAACGCTAAGTGAAAGCCGATGTGTTCGCTGCTGTGGATCATGGTGCGTGTCGATCAACTTTCGTCGCTTGTCTCACTGCGACCTTCAGGCAAGAGCTTCTTGTACTGCTGTGTGCCGGTGAGCTTCTCCAAACGCTTGCCCGTGGAGACCACGCGCGTCTGGTAGCTGCTGGCTGCCTTGGAATAGCTCGTGCGCGCCTTGTCCAAATGCTCGCCGATCTTCTCTACATGTTCCGCGTAGGTTGCCACTCGTTCGTACAGCTCGCGTGCGACAGCACCCATCTCTTGCGCGTTGTCGAGGTCCTTCTTCTGCTGCCACAGCATCGAGCACGACATCAGAATCGACATCAACGAGGTGGGGGTGGCGATGAACACCTTGAGCTTGGAAGCCAGCGTGTAGAGTTCGGGATCGCGCTCATACGCGCTCGCGAGCGCCCCATCTGTCGGTACAAACAACACCACAAAGCCGCGCGACACCAGCTTGCTGGGGTAGTCGCGCGCGGCCAGATCGGTGACATGTTTGCGCAAGGCCTTGGCGTGCTTGTCGAGTGCCGCGCGCCGCACAACGTCGTCCGACGTCTCGAACGAACTTTGGTAGTCAAGCAGGGGTGCTTTCGCGTCCATCGGGATGCGTGTCCCATCCGGCAGGTTGACCACCATGTCGGGGCGCGTGCCATCCGCTAGCACCTCTTGTGTCTCGAAGTCGCAGTGCTCGGTCATGCCCGCGGCTTCCACGATGTTGCGCAAGGACACTTCGCCCCAGCGCCCGCGTACCTGAGCCGACGACGAAAGCGCGGTGGTCATGCGCTCGCTCGTTTGCGCCAACAAGTCCGTCTTCTGCTGCAAGCCGAGCAGTTGCGTGTCGAGCTTGGCGTAGGCCATGACGCGCTTGGCTTCCAACTCTTCATTCTTCTTCTGCAACGCATCGAGCTGCTCCTTGAGCGGCTTGAAGCGCGCTTCCGCGGTGGCCGTCACTTGCGCGCTGTTCTTCGCCAGCGCGTCCTGAGCCAAGCGCCCGAACGCATCTTCGAGTTGCTTCTTCTGTTCGCTCTCCGTGGCGCGGCGCTGCGCCTCCGCGCGCTCGCGTTCTTCTAGCCGCGCTTGCAACCCAGCCGCTGCACTTTGCGCACTGGCGAGTGCTGCGCGCACCTGCGCTGCATCGTTGCGTGCCTCGTCGCGCTCGCGCTCCAACACAGCCAAACGCGCCTGTGCTGCTCCACGACCGAAAGACCACGCCACCAACGCTCCCACTACCACGCCTGCAAGGATGCCGATCCAATCCATGGCTACAGAATGCGCGACAGGCGGCCCGTACTCAACGGACCGCCTGTCAGAACAGCTACTTGGTGATGTCAGCTGGCTGTCAACCGCGCTTGTCGATGGGCAAGTAGGGGCGCAGCGTCGCGCCCGTGTACACCTGACGCGGACGACCGATGCGGTTGTCCGGATCGCGGCGCATCTCCATGAAGTGCGCGATCCAACCAGGCAGTCGGCCCATGGCGAACATGACCGTGAACATGTTGGTCGGGATGCCGAGCGCCTTGTAGATGACGCCCGAGTAGAAGTCGACGTTCGGGTACAGCTTGCGGCTGATGAAGTACTCGTCCGACAGCGCGACCTCTTCGAGGCGACGCGCGATGTCCAGCAACTTGCTCGACACATCCAGCTTGTTGACGAGACGATCGCACGTCTCGCGCAACACCTTGGCGCGCGGGTCGTAGTTCTTGTACACGCGGTGACCAAATCCCATCAAACGCGTCGTGTCGTTCTTGTCCTTGGCGCGCGCCACGAAGCGATCGGCATTGCCGTCTTCGCGCTCGATCTGCTCGAGCATCTCGATCACTTGCTGGTTGGCGCCGCCGTGCAGCGGACCCCACAAAGCCCCGATGCCGGCGCTGATCGCCGCGAACAAGTTCGCCTGCGAGCTACCCACCAAGCGCACCGTCGATGTCGAGCAGTTCTGCTCGTGATCCGCATGCAGGATCAGCAACTGATCCAAAGCGTGGGCGACCACCGGATCCACCTCGTACTCTTCGCACGGGGTGGCGAACATCATGTTCAAGAAGTTCGAGCAGTAGTCGAGCCGGTTCTGCGGGTAGACGAACGGCTGTCCGATCGAGTGCTTGTACGAGCACGCAGCAATCGTCGGCATCTTCGCCAGCAAGCGAATGACGGTGTCTTGCAGATGCTTCTCGGTCTCAGGACCTTGGTAGAAGGTCGCGAGCGCGCCCACGGTGGCCGCCAGCACCGGCATCGGGTGCGCATCCTTCGGCAGCGCATCGAAGAAGCGCCGGAAGTCTTCGTGCAGCAGCGTGTGGCGCGTGATGTTCGTGCGGAAGCCTTCGAGCTCTTGACGCGTCGGCAACTCGCCGTTCATCAACAGCCACGCCACCTCGAGGAACGAGCTCTTCTCCGCGAGCTCTTCAATCGGATAGCCGCGATAGCGCAGGATGCCCTTCTCACCATCGATGAAGGTGATCGCGCTTTGGCACGCACCTGTGTTGCCATAACCAGGATCGAGCGTGATCAGGCCGGTGGCGGAACGCAACTTGCCGATATCGGCTGCGGGTTCGTTCTCCGTGCCAACGACGATGGGCAAGTTGAGCGTCTTGCCTTCGTAGGTCAGGACCGCATTGGTCTTCGCGGTGGCGCTCGTCTGGGTCGACATAACAGAAACTTCCGTGCGTGGGGGCTGGCATTGCCGCAGCCGGCTCGGGGGCTCGTCCGCGCCGCGGCAATCGGGCGAAATAGGATCACCGAAGCTCGCTCCGGGATCAAGGGGGGCAATGGAACTAACGCAGCTTCGGGACAGGTGATGCGTGCATGCGCCAGAGCTTGGCATGCGCCTCCGCACACTGCGCCCAGGTGTGGCGCGCCAGCAAGTCACGCGCGTTGCTGGAGACCGTTGTGGACAAAGCCGTCCCCAAGGCGGTGGCCATAGCCCGCGGGTCGGCCAGAGTCGCTTCATCAAACCACGCTGCCTGTACCCCGAGAGCCTCGACCAAGACTTCGGACCGACGGCACAGGACCGGTGTGCCAAGTGCTAGCCCTTCCAGCGGAGTGACCGGGGTGCCTGGGTCGGGCGGCAGGTACACCAGCAAGCCACTGTGGGCCACGAGCGCGGGTAGCTCGGCTTCGCGAGGTTCGGCGAGCACCAGCCACGCCGCCTGAGGGTCGAGGGCGCGCAAGGCTGCATCGGCCGAGCCTGGACGTCCTGCGCACACCAAGCGACCACCCCAGCCGTCCTTG
>Ga0079301_1000208_pt1 | contig 27815 bp, 19 predicted proteins | sample Wag4_2014_7_11_3_FD_74797 | JGI IMG/M metagenome (GOLD analysis project Ga0079301, IMG submission 74797) | Fresh water mixed with fracking chemicals microbial communities from Ohio, USA - Utica-2 Time Series FC 2014_7_11 | ecosystem: Engineered > Industrial production > Chemical products > Input... | reverse complement strand
CAGCATCATTTTGATTCTGCTGCTTGGGGCATGAATACCGAATTGGTGGGCCCTAGGTACATTGAGGCAGTAGCCGAATTTCCAAGATCCGGATTATGGAATGTGCATGGCGATTTTTTAGTGAAGGCCACTTATGACAATGGTATCGTCATGTTGACTTCTGGGACCTATCCCAATGGCATTCGTTACGAAGGCACAGAGGGATGGATATGGGTTTCAAGAGGAAGCTATGTTGCTTCTACTTCAGATCCAGTAGCTCAAGGGAACAATGCCAAAGCTTTGGATGCTTCTGATCCCAAACTTTTGCAGACTGTTTTTGGAGAGAATGAATTGCGATTTACTCGTAGTTCTTCGCATCATGGCAACTGGCTGGATGCCATCCAAGGAAAAGCTGAATTGCTTTCTCCAGTAGAAATTGGACATAGATCTTGTTCCGTGTGCCTGGTTAGCCACGTTGCAATGAAGTTGGGCCGCAAGCTGGAGTGGAATTCTGTTAAGGAAGAGTTTGTCAACGACCCTGAAGCAAATACCTACTTGAGCAGAAGCCAGAGAAGACCATGGGGAACAGACCTGGTTTTGGCCAATCGTTAATTGACTAATCGAACCAACTCATGTTGAGCAATTATTTGCGTTGTCTAATTTTTATGGTCTTTTTGGGCTCATCCTGTAGTACCAACCAAGTAACAAAAATGACAATCAGTCCAGGAGAAAAAGTAAAGTTCATGACTTTGGATCCGGGACATTTTCATGCCGGTTTGGTCCACAAATCCATGTATCCTGAAGTGGATGCTACGCTGCATGTATTTGCACCGGCAGGCGCTGAACTGAATGATCATTTGGCGCGTATCCAAGGCTACAACAACCGTAAAGAGTCTCCTACATCCTGGATAATTAAGCCCTATACTGGAGCAGATTATTTGGAACAGCTGCTCGCGCAAAAGCCAGGCAATGTGCTGGTGGTAGCTGGAAAGAACGATCAAAAAATAGATTACATTCTTGAGGCAGTTCGTCAGGGAATCCATGTCTATGCAGATAAGCCACTGGTGATTGATGCGATTGGCTATGAAAAACTTCAAAAGGCCTATCAACTTGCCGAGCAAAACCAGGTGCTGCTGCTCGATATGATGACCGAGCGATTTGAAATCACAACACTTCTTCAACGGGAGTTGTCTATGATCCCAGCGGTCTTTGGGGATTTGGAAAACGGTACTGCTGCGGATCCAGCAATCACCAAAGAGTCAGTGCATCACTTTTACAAATCTGTTTCGGGTGTTCCATTGGTGCGACCCGACTGGTTTTTTGATGTTGAAAAAGAAGGAACTGGAATCGTCGATGTGACTACGCATCTCGTAGACTTAATCCAGTGGGAAGCTTTCCCCAATGTGGTTTTGGATACAGCCGACATCCACGTGTATGATTCCAAAATTTGGCCGACTGCCTTGAATTTGAGTCAATTTACCCAAGCTACCCAAAAACTAGCTTTTCCAGAATCCTTGACCAAATACTTAAGTGGGGACAAACTTGAGGTGTTCAGCAACGGAGAGTTCCAGTATACGTTGAAAGGAAAGCATGCCAAGGTTCGGGTAGTGTGGGATTTTCAAGCACCAGAAGGCACAGGAGATACCCATTTCAGCATGATGCGGGGCACCAAGGCCAACTTGATCATTCGCCAAGGCAAAGAAGAAGGCTTCCGACCGGTGCTGTATGTAAAATTACTCCAAGGAGATTCTAAGGAATTAGCACAAGCGGTGAGAAATACGCTGCAAGCAAGCTATCCGGGCATTGATCTGGAACCACTGCCTTCAGGGGAATTCAAAATTCTCGTTCCTGACAAGTACCATAACGGGCATGAGGCACATTTTGCGCAGGTGACCGCCAAGTACTTGGACTACTTGCGATCAGGTAACTCGCCAGCATGGGAAATACCCAATACGCTGACCAAGTATTTTACGACGACGAAAGCTTTGGAACTGGCAAGAAAGTAGGGAAATCCAAACTTTCGATCTCTCAATGAGTTAGCATCTTAACCTTTCCTTTTATGTCTAGCTCTACTTCTTCATCTTTTGATTCACCAAAAATCACTGTAGCGCTTGCAGGTGCAGGTGGATACATTGGGAGCTGGTTTATTGAGCAGTACAAGGATGTCTATCAGTTGATAGGACTGAGTAGAGGCAAGGTGAAGTCCAATCCCTATCCTGAAGTGGAATGGAGACAGGTAGAATTGTATTCGATTACTTCCACCGCCGAAGCCCTTCGAGGGGTAGATGTGGCCATCTACTTGGTTCATTCGATGTCTGCATCCACCCGATTAAACCAAGGGAGCTTTGAAGACACAGACCTTATTTTGGCAGACAACTTTAGTCGTGCAGCGGAGATAGCTGGTATCAATCAAATCATTTACCTGGGGGGATTGATTCCCAACGAACCTGAAGAGCATCTTTCGCGGCACCTGAAGAGTAGGTTAGAGGTAGAGCAAACTCTGGGTTCACGAACTGCAAAATTGACCGCTATCCGCGCTTCAATCATTGTAGGTCCAGGAGGCTCGAGTTTTGACATGATCAAAAATCTAGTTCAAAAACTACCGGTGTTGATGTGTCCAAAGTGGACCAATTCCTTGACGCAGCCTATTTCGCTTCGAGACACTTTAGAGATAATCAATTTCTGTATTGGAAATTCAAAGGTCTACGATCGGGTGTTTGAAATCGGAAGTCCCGAGGTGATGAGCTACCGTGATATGCTTGCGAGAACGGCCAAGGTGATGGGAAAAAAGAGGCTCATTTTTTCAGTACCTGTATTTTCGCTGGGCTTCTCCAAGTTTTGGGTTGGCCTTTTTGGAGATACGCCTCCGCAATTGGTATCCCCACTTGTGGAAAGTTTGAAACATACCTTGGTAGTCAATCCAATTCATGCTTTCAAAGAAAAAGATATGGACTATCTCGGCTATGACGATGCTGTGAAAGTGGCCTTATCGACTACGGATAGACCCAAGTTGCCTAAATTCAAGTACAAAAAGGGGTTGAAAAATACGGTTCGTTCCTTGCAACGAATGACGAATTTGGGAAGGCATAATGCGCTGTGGGTAGCTGAACGCTACGCTCTTTGGTTGCCTTTTTTCTTTCGATACATCATCCGAGGCAAACTACGAGGTACTGAGGTCCTTGGATTTCATTTGCTCTGGGACAAGGAACCGATGCTAGAGCTTACCCATGTACCTGATCGCAGCGATAGCCAAAGGCAATTGTTTTACATAACAGGGGGCTGGCTGGTGAAACGGTACGATTACGGATGGCTAGAGTTTCGGGAGGTTTTGGATAGCAAATACATCATTTCGGCTATTCATGAATTTGCACCGCGTTTGCCTTGGTTTATCTACGTCAATACTCAAGCTCGCCTTCATCTATGGGTAATGAATCGGTTTCAAAAGTATCTTGAAAAAAAAGCAGATCTTTGATTTTCGGTTTGCAACTGAACTACAAAACTTAATTTTTATAGCATGAAAACTTTATCTTTTAAAAATGGGGATCAGCTACCAATCCTTGGACTTGGTACTTGGAAAAGTAAGCCAGGAGAAGTTCGGAAAGCAGTTTTCTGGGCAATTGAAGCAGGATACCGCCACCTGGATTGTGCTGCGATCTATCAGAATGAACGCGAAGTAGGGCAGGGGATAGCAGATGCACTTGCAGCAGGGTTGGTCAAGCGTTCCGAACTTTTTGTGACTTCAAAGCTCTGGAATAATGCACATCGATTTGAAGATGTGCGGCCTGCATTGGAGAAGACCCTAGATGACCTAAGACTCGATTACGTGGATTTGTACTTGGTTCATTGGCCAATTGCCTACAAACCAGGTGTGGGTTTTGCAACGCAACGAGAAGAGTACTACACCTACCAAGATGTTCCTTTGAGTCAAACCTGGGAGGCCATGCAGGATCAGAAGAACCATGGACTGGCAAAGCACATTGGCGTCTCCAACTTCAATCAAGCAAAGCTTAATGAATTACTAGCTTTGCCGGGACAGCGTCCTGAAATGAATCAAGTGGAGTTGCATCCGTATTTGCCACAGGATCAATTGGTGGCTTTCTGCAAAGAAAATGAGCTTCTAGTGACTGCCTATTCTCCTTTGGGTTCACCTGACTCTCGTGCAGAGAAGCATGCGCAGGATCCAAAACTATTGGAGGATGGAGTCGTACGTGCTATCGCTCAAAAGCATGGCGCTACAGTGGGTCAAATCCTGATTGCCTGGTCAATAGCAAGAGGTATTGCAGTGATTCCCAAATCAGTAAATCAAGCCCGTATTGTCCAGAATTTTGCTGCAGCTGAGATCAACCTGGATGCAGCGGATATGGCTCAACTTAATGCGATTGGGACAAGTCATCGTTTTGTGGACGGCACCTTTTTTACGGGACCTAAAAGTCCTTACCGTTTAACTGATCTGTGGGATAGTTGAGAAATAAAATTGAGATCCAAGCACCCTTCAGTGCTTGGATTTTTTTTAATCCTCCAGTTCCAAACTTTCGAGAATAGCTGCCAGCTGATCAAAATCACGTAGGCCTGGCTTGATTTCATCTCCACCATCCAGTGCAAACCCATACAATCCAGGCAACTCGCTAAGGGAGCTGGCATTAGCTGGAGTGATTCCAGCTCCTAAAAACAGGTTCAACTGATTCGAAAAATTAATGATAATTGATTCGTTATCAATTGTTATGGATTTATTAGTTGAAGTTATATGTAAAGTGATTTCATGTTCCTGGAGATGCTTGATCTTTGGAAGTAGTGAATCCAACTCCTCTAGTTTTACGCGGTAGATCAATTTTTTTCCAAGCGATTTGAGTTGCACCAGAGTATCCAAATCCTCCGACTCGATCCAGGTTAGGCTAGGATAGTCCCCGAGAAGTCTTTCAATGGAATAAGCATCCAAGTCCGCAAATTCACCTGCATAATCAATTCCTGAAATCCAGCCTGTAATCTCCTGAAACTGCGTGGGAGAAACATACTGAGCTGAACCCTCTTCCAAGCAAAAGCCCAAAATATCAACATACATCCCTGAGCAATACCGTGCATCTGTGAGGTTGGTAATTCGGTTGATTTTAACATTTGTTTTTAAGGCCATGGCTTTCGCAGTTTGTTCCTGCGAAGGTAAGAAAGCTTGTGGGTAGCGCCAAGGGGTATTTCCACACCTTCGAGGATTTAAGGATCTCCTCAATTTCTTTTTTTTCAAATCGGAAAATCAGTTTTACCTAATCGTTTGAATGTATTTAAGTGGCTTGGATTTGGTATCTTCGAGCAGCTACTGGAGTTTCCAAGCTGAACCATCTGTTGACACATGTCTAAATCAATTTATTTTTTGGTCTTCTTACTTTTATTTGGTTGGACCCCAAAAGGGCTTGCTCAAGATCGGTATGCTGTATTTTTTAAGTTTAAACCCCAAAAGGAATACGCATTGGCAAGTCCAAGTAGGTTTCTCACAGAAAAAGCCATTCAACGTAGATTGCGAGAAAAAGTCGCTGTGGATAGTTTAGACCTTCCAGTTACGGCCGCCTACCTTCAAGGGATCAGTGCATATAGCCAGGAACTGTTGTATGCCAGCAAATGGTTGAATGCAGCTGTTGTGGTCACGGATGCAGCAGGTAAGAAAAATATGGAAGGGCTACCCTTTGTTCAAAAAGTAGAATGGGTGGCCAAAGGATTTATTTCAAGGACAGGAAATCGGAACAGTACTGGTGTTATTGCCTCCACACCAAAGAAATGGGCGATTGAAGAAAGCTATCGAGAAGCTGCGGCCTATGATTTTCAAAATGAGTTGCTCGGTATCCCTGCGATGCATCAGGCAGGATTTACTGGGAAGGGGATTACCGTGGCTGTATTTGATTCTGGATTCCCTGGATTGGATAAGGCAATTCCATTTGCTCATGTTTTTACCAACAAGCGAGTAGTCGGTCAACTGAATGTGGTTCGTCCTTGGATCAAAGAGGTATTTCGAGACAATGAACATGGTACGCAAGTTGCTTCCTTAATATTCTCAAACCAGGCGGGTACCTTGGTAGCTGGGGCTCATCAAGCACAGGTGATTTTTGCGATCACGGAGGATGTAGCCACAGAATATCCAATAGAAGAGCTCAACTGGGTTCGTGCAGCCGAGTATGCAGATAGTTTGGGGGTGGATATCATCAACAGCTCCCTTGGCTACTTGGATTTTGACGAGCCGAGTTTGACCTATACTACGGCTCAATTGGATGGAAAAACCACCTATGTTACGCGTGGTGCTACTTTGGCTGCCAAAAGAGGGATCTTGGTAGTCAATAGTGTTGGCAATTATGGATCTGCAGGCAGCAGTAGCTTGGTTGCTCCAGCTGATGCACAAGGGATCCTTGCTGTGGGTTCAGTAAATTCTAGTTCCGTGGTGTCCACCTTCAGTTCTCGCGGACCAACGGCAGATGGACGAGTGAAGCCGGAGTTGGTAGCCTTTGGACAAAGCCCAGTACTGGTTCGTGGTACCGGACAAGTTTCAACTGCAGCTGGAACTTCCTTTTCAGCGCCGCAGCTCACAGCCCTTGCAGCTGGCTTATGGGAAGCTAAGCCAAACTGGACCAAAGATGAATTGCTGACCAGTCTTATCAAAAGTGGAACACAGTATGCTACACCCGACCAAAACCTGGGCTATGGAATCCCCAATTTTCGGAGCGCTTATTATGGAGCGCTTTTGGGGTTGAATGAAAAAATTGAATTGGGTTCAAGTATCTATCCCAATCCCCTGCGTTCTGAATCCCTCTACATTCGATTTGGTAAGGAACTGAGGGTAACGCTAAACATTTTGGATGGTTCTGGGAGAAGAATTGTAGAACAAGTAGGTGAGCGAAATACCATCCAAGAGCCTTTTGTCTTTGAGGTATCAGATTTGCCCTCAGGAATTTATTTTCTTCAGCTGCTAGATGGCAAAGAAATTGCCTACAAGAAACTTATTAAACTTTAACATTGGACAAAACGGGAGTTATGCCGTGATTTGTATCTACTACACCTCAAGATGAATCCTCAAATCGCCCCCTCCATACTTGCAGCTGATTTTGCAAACCTTCAGAAAGAGGTAGAAATGCTCAATGCTTCAGCTGCGGATTACATCCATGTGGATGTGATGGACGGGATATTCGTGCCCAATATTTCATTTGGCATTCCCGTTACCGAGGCGATTCATCGCCATGCCACCAAGCCCTTGGATGTGCACCTGATGATTGTAAACCCTGAATTGTATGTGGAGGATTTTGTAAAGGCAGGTGCTTCGATTGTGACTGTACATGTGGAGGCATGTACCCATCTGCATCGTACCCTGCAAGAAATCAAGCGATTGGGCGTAGCTGCGGGGGTTGCACTCAATCCACATACCCCAATTGAACTGTTGACGGAAGTACTTGAGGAAGTGGATTTGGTCTGTGTGATGTCTGTAAATCCAGGATTTGGAGGTCAAAAATTCATTGAACACAGCTATGCAAAAGTGGCCAATTTGAAAAACCTGATTCTTAAAAAAGGGGCAAAAACTCAAATTGAAGTTGATGGTGGAGTGAGTGAACAAAATGCCAAACGCTTGGTAGAAGCAGGTGCGGATATTCTGGTGGCTGGAAGTTTTGTGTTTAAGGCACCGGATCCTTTTGCTGCTATCGCTTTGTTAAAAAGTATTTCCATCTAATTCTAGTTGAAAAACCAGCTGGTTCGGGAGCATTGGAGCCATTTATCTGATTTAAGCCATGACCTTTCAATTTCGCATTTTCCTTGTTGGTCTACTTTTTTGGGCTGTAACCCAAGAAGTGGTAGCACAAGAAGATACTACACAAGTAGTGCTTACGGATGCGGATTGGAGCAAGTATGCACAAATAGAAGTGATGACTTCAAATTTTATGGCTGAAAAAACCCTAGAGCTGAAGGAATGGATAACCGCAAAGGAAGGTCTAGGTGGAGGGGCACGTTACAACCAAATTAAGGGTGCTTGGGGCAATGCCAAAAAAGAAATCGCGATTGTGTTAACTGAGAAGGAGCGTGCGGCTTACCAAGAGGCACTTGCTTTTCAAAATTCAATGCAACAAAAGGTGGTTGCGTTTCAGGCTGATTTGATTCGAGATGAAAAGTTATTGGGATTGAAGCTTTTTGAGCAAATCTCCAAGTCAATTCAGGATAACCCTTCCTTGAAGGAAAAATTAGTTCAAGAAGTGGCACGATTGAAGAAGAAGAAAGATTAAGGTGATTTCAATGGGGTGGAGAAATACTATTTTTTGTTTGAATGCACACCAAAAGCAGTCGGGTGTTCGTTCCTTTTTTATGTACAATCTCAGGATTTATCTGCTACTCACTTTTTTCTTTCTTTCAAGCGCGTCCTCTTTTTCGCAAGACGAAGATATTTTTGGCATTACCAGAAAAGCGAGAGCGGCTAAAAGCGAATCTAGCCTAGGCAATGCATTTCGGTCGATACAGCAAATGTTTTCATTTCAACTGTCTACTGGCGCTGCGCACTATACGATGGGAACAAATTTTTACAAGGGTGATTCAAAAGTTTATCCGATTACCCAGTATCAAAATCAAGAATTTGAATATTATCCTTTGCCGGACACTTTGGCTTTAAGTACCCGCCAATGGATTATTCCTACTGTTGAGGCTGGACTACGTCTCAATCTATTCAACATTCTAACCTTAGGTGGTGGTTATGGCTGGGAAAAAGGAATCTTCAGTCCATTTGAGGGAGGGGCATATCAGTTTTCACTCGAAGGAGCAGGCTACAGTGCAACCAATTACTACGCTTCTGCTGGTTTGGTGTTGTACGATGCAAGTCGACGAAGATTTTTGCTTAAGCAACGCTATAGAAGGTTCAATGGAGCAAACCCAGAGCTAAAAATGCGGATGGAGCGGGAATACCAGCAGCGTATTCGGCAAAATTACCCCTGGAGCATAAGTGTGGAGGCAGAAGTAGGTAGGGTAAATGTAAATCAAGGAGAACCTTCAGTTCCAAAAGTGTACCTGCCTAATTTGGTGGCCATTAAAGATCAATATACTTATGCTGCAGCGCTTCGCGTTTCTTATGATCTCTCCGAGTATGCTTCCGTTTTTGTAAAAGGAAAATACATGCAACGGTCGTTTGAAAATGGCTCTCCTGATTTCACTCCATTTGCCATGAATCAAGAAGTTTATTCGATACAAACAGGTTTTGCAATCAGGACTCCTGGAACCAAGCGTTGTAGAATAAACGGCTGTGGTGTAGTCATGAAGCACAATCACAATGGGGTGGAGTACCGTGGTAGTTCCATTTTCTTTTTCCAAAACCGTAAAATCGGACAATGGAATTGACAAAATAAAACCAGGATAAGGTTTAGTTCTTGGTTTTGTTCCAGCCTGCTTTTTACTATCTTGCATACCGAATTTAAGTTACAGTACGCATTATATGAGCCAAAGAGAAAACGAGCAGGTCATCCCAATAAATATTGAAGAGGAAATGCGTGGTGCTTACATCGATTATTCGATGTCAGTAATTGTTTCCAGAGCACTTCCAGACGTCCGTGATGGACTCAAACCAGTTCACAGACGTATCCTTTACGGGATGCAAGAACTTGGTGTATTGCACAACAAGCCCCATAAAAAATCAGCAAGAATCGTAGGAGAGGTGTTGGGTAAGTACCACCCACACGGTGACTCAGCCGTTTACGAAACGATGGTTCGTATGGCCCAGGATTGGTCCCTGCGCTACACTTTAGTAGATGGCCAGGGTAACTTTGGTTCGGTCGATGGCGATAATGCTGCCGCGATGCGATACACCGAAGCAAGGCTCAAGCGTATTGCTGAGGAGTTGCTGGTAGATATCAATAAAGAGACAGTAGATTTTCAGTTAAATTTTGACGATTCACTGAAAGAACCAACCGTGCTTCCCGCTAAGGTTCCGGCACTACTTTTAAATGGTGCTTCAGGTATTGCAGTAGGTATGGCGACCAACATGGCTCCTCACAACCTAGGTGAAGTCATTGATGGAATTATCGCTTACATTGGCAACAAAGACATTACTATTGCTGAGCTGATGAACTTTATAGTAGCCCCTGATTTTCCAACTGGAGGCATCATCTATGGCTACAATGGGGTCAAGGCAGCCTTTGAAACCGGTAGAGGACGAATTGTTGTTCGGGGCAAAGCAAATATAGAAATCAAAGAAGGAGGAAGTAAGGAGATGATTGTCATCACCGAAATTCCTTACATGGTCAATAAGGCCAATATGGTGGAAAAGACCGCCCAATTGATCAACGAAAAGAAGATTGAGGGGATTTCTGCCATTCGAGATGAATCCGATCGCTCTGGGATGCGCGTTGTTTATGAATTGAAGCGCGATGCAGTTTCTAGTGTGGTTTTGAACAACCTCTACAAGCAAACTGCCCTTCAAACTTCCTTCTCGGTAAACAATGTGGCCTTGGTAAAAGGACGTCCACAAACCTTGAACTTGAAAGACTTGATCGTTCACTACGTATCTCACAGACACGAGGTGGTAGTTCGAAGAACAGAGTTTGAACTAAAGGAAGCTGAAAAGCGTGCACATATTTTACAGGGTTACTTGATCGCACTAGATCACTTGGATGAGGTGATTGCCTTGATCCGTGGTTCATTGGACCCAGAAGCTGCCCGAAATGGATTGATGGAGCGCTTTGAACTGAGCGAAATCCAGGCTAGAGCTATCCTTGACATGCGTCTTCAGCGCCTTACAGGTATGGAGCGTGACAAGATCATTGCGGAGTACAAAGAAATCATGGCCCTGATCGAAGAGCTTCAAGCGATCCTTGGAGATGAAGGCAAGCGAATGGAGATCATCAAGACTGAGCTTCAGGAAATGAAAGATCGTTATTCGGATGATCGCCGTACCGAGATTGAGCACAACGCAGAAGATTTCAGTTACGAGGACATGATTCCAAACGAGGAAGTGGTCATTACCGTTTCCCACCAAGGGTATGTGAAGCGTACTGCCTTGACTGAATACCGTACCCAAGGAAGAGGAGGTATAGGATCCAAAGGTGTCAGCACCAAGGATGACGATTGGACGGAATACTTGTTTACCGCATCTACACACAACTACCTTCTGATCTTTACCGATAAGGGCAAGTTGTTCTGGCTCAAAACCTACGCCATTCCGGAAGGTTCCAAAGTATCAAAGGGAAGGCCAATCCAGAACTTGATCAACATTACTCAGGACGATAAAATTCGTTCCATCATCCAGGTGGAGAATTTGGAAGATCAGGATTACATCAACAATCACTTCCTAGTGATGGTGACCAAGCAAGGGGTTATCAAAAAGACCACTTTAGAGCAATATTCTAGACCGAGAACCAACGGCATCATTGCCTTGAACTTCCGAGAAGACGATCAGCTGGTTCACGTGGCCAAAACCAATGGTAGTCAGCACATTGTCATTGCCGCCAAATCAGGCAGAGCGGTCCATTTCAAGGAAACTGCAGTTCGCCCAATGGGTAGAACCGCCACAGGAGTGAAGGCCATCACGCTTACCGGCAAGGATGATTATGTGATTGGCATGGTTTGTGCATCTGAACCAAATGCAACCCTACTGGTAGTTTCTGAAAAGGGATACGGAAAACGTTCTGACCTCGACGAATACCGAATCACCAATAGAGGAGGCAAAGGAGTGAAAGCGATGAATGTAACTGAAAAAACAGGAGCATTGGTTGCAATCAAAGAGGTAGTTGATACCGATGACTTGATGATTATAAACAAGTCGGGAATCATCATCCGTATCAGCATGGAACAGCTGCGCATCATGGGTAGAGCAACCCAAGGTGTCCGTTTGATTAAAGTAGGAGAAGGAGACGAGATTTCTTCTGTTGAAAAAATCTCTAGAGAAGATGAAGAACTTTCAGAATCTTCCGATATTGTCGCCGATTCTACTGGATTACCTGAATTACCTGAATCACCTGAATCACCCATAGAAACAACTGAATAAAAATTCCTAACGAAAAACACGAATGAAAAAGCTCATCTTATCACTTGCATTGGTTGCGACCGTCACCTTTGCTTTTGGACAAAAGAAAGTAGTAAAAGAGGCAGAAAAAGGATTTAAGTCAGGAAACTTAGAAGCTGCACTTACTGCTATTGATGCTGCTACCACTAATCCTGAAACTAGTGGCGATCCTGCCACCTTCTTGGTAAAAGCACAAATTCACACCAAAATCTTCGGAAGAGATTCTTCAAATACAAAGGAGACTTTGGAAGTTGGTAATCAAGCTTTGGCAACATTTTACAAAACCTTTGAAATGGCTGGCAACAGCAAAACTTCACCGGTTGGAAAGTCAGTATATGCAGAAGAATTGCCTGGTATTCCAGATAACTTGAGACCGTATTCTTTGATTACATTAAAGAATGTGGCTTTTGACAAGGCATTGAATCAATACAATAAGGATGACATGGAAATGTCATACGAATTCTTCAACCTAGCCGGAGAAATTGATAAAACAGATTCTACTATCCATTACAATGCTGGTTTCTTGGCCAACGATTTGGGTCGTTTTGAAGATGCAAAGAAGCACTTTAACTACCTATTTGAATTGCCTGCTTACAACAAAACCAATGCATACTACTTTATGATTCAAATCTTGAGTACAGAAGAGAAGAATCCTGAGGCTGCGTTTGCTTTGGTGACTAAGGCACGTGCAGATTATCCAAACGATAAGGTTTTGGCAGAATATGAAATTCAGTTGCTACTTCAACTTAACAAGATGGATGAGGCAATGGCTCAAATTAAAGATGCGCTTGCAAAAGATCCAAATAACCCAGGATTGCTTTTGAGATCTGGATATTTGAAAGAGCAGGGTGGTGATTTAGAGGCTGCTTTGGTTGACTACAAGAAGTCTGTTGAAGTGGATCCAAACTTCTTTGAAGGCAACTACTACACTGGTGCACTTATCTTAGAGAAATCTAGAGGCATCCTAGCAGAACTGAATACTTTGTCTGATGCAGAGTGGGAGAAGAGATCTCCAGAGATGGGTAAGCAAGCAGATGAATTGTACAAAATGTCTGTTCCTTACTTCACTAAGGCTTTGGAAATTAAGCCTGACAACACGGATATCATGATCATCTTGTTCCAAGTATATACACGTTTGAAGAATACAGCCGAAGTGAATGCAATGAATGCAAAGATTTCAGCCATTCTTGGAGCGAATTGGCAAGAGAATTAATCCTCGAAAATCGAAATCAAAGGCCGGAACTTTCCGGCCTTTTTTTTTATTAAGCTGAGAGTTGGCGTTCCAATTGGATCAAGTTCCTGATCCGTTTTTTTACTCTATTCATCAAAATTCGATTTTATTTGGTGATGAATTGAGTTAGTTTGCGTTTAGTTGAACCTACACCCATGCCTCGACAAATTTTACGATTTCTACAATTCTTCGTTTGCCTTTTCTTTTTTGCCAGCCTGAGCTTCGGGCAATCTTTAACCTCTTCGGAGCAGTACCACCAACTGCTGCAGCTGCGAGAGACCAAGCGGGTATTGTATGTGGCTGCACACCCAGACGATGAGAATACCCGCATGATTGCGTATTTGGCCAATGGGGAGCATGCAGAAGTGGCCTACTTGAGCCTTACCCGTGGGGATGGAGGACAAAACCTCATCGGCAAAGAATTGGGAATTGAACTGGGGCAAATCCGTACCCAAGAGTTGATTAAGGCTCGCTCCGTTGATGGGGGACAGCAGTATTTTACGCGCGCATTGGATTTTGGCTACAGCAAGGACCCAACGGAAACCCTTCAAAATTGGGACAAGCAAAAGGTTTTAGCAGATGTAGTTTGGGCGATTCGCAGTTTCCAACCCGATATCATCATTACCCGTTTCAATACAACTCCAGGCATCACCCATGGGCATCATACCACCTCAGCTATCCTTGCCAATGAAGCTTTTGCGCTTTCTGGTGATCCAAAAGCTTTTCCAGAGCAGTTGACCTTTGTAAAACCTTGGCAAGCGAAACGGATCTTTTTTAATGCGTACAATTTCAGAGGAGAGTTTGAACCTGAAAAAGGAAAACGCTACTATGCGATGGAAGTAGGGGGTTACAATTCCATTTTAGGAAAAACCTACCACCAACTTGCAGCAGATAGTCGTACCATGCACAAGTCTCAGGGTTTTGGATCCACAGCAGGAGCAGGCAATGCCAAGGATTTTCTGGAACAAGTAGGTGGAGAATCCTATGAAAATACTCCTTTTGACGGTGTTGAAAGCCGTTGGGCTTCGGTCAAGGGCGGATTAGCGATAAAGGCGCAGCTCGACCAAGTCTTGGGAAGTTTCAATCTAATGGAGACCTCCAAGAACTTACCCGCCTTGCTTTCGATCCGCACGGCCCTGCAGCAACTAGAGTCAAATGCCCCTTGGGTCACTGGTAAACTAGCCAAATTGGATCAACTAATTTTTCAATCGCTAGGATTAAAGATGGAGTTTTTAACCACTAAAGAATTAGGTCATCCAGGCGAAAAAATAGGTGCAGAATTACTAGTTGTCAATCCTTCAGATGAGCTGATTTCGGCCATTTCTTTGCAGCTTGGCGATTCCTATTATGTTGGAAAAGACACCAAAGGAAATGTGGATACTCGACTTCCCATTGCCTTTGAAGTTGCCAATCAAGAAGAATATTCCCAGCCTTATTGGCTTGAAGAACCCTTGGACGGAGCACTTTTTTCGATTCCAAGTCAACGCAACATCGGGCTTCCTTACAAAGATAAAGTTGGTGGAGACCTGACCTTCTTGTTGGGTGGGCAGAAATTCAAGGTATTCGTTCCCTTGGTCTACAAATACAATGATCCCATTGATGGAGAGGTGAAGCAACCGTTTACCCTAGTTCCTGAAGTGGATCTTTCCCTTTCGAAAGAATTGGTTTTCCTTGTAGCCGGAGCGGATCCAACGGTAACGGTAACTTTGAACTTTAGGAATCAATTGCTTGAAGGAACGTTGGAATTTGAAGGCCTAAACGCTAGTCAATTCAAGGTGGTGGGAGTGAAAGATTTCCCAGATCAGAAAAAGCGAACCTACACAGTCACTTTTCTGAAAGGACAAAATGGGAGAAAGCAGATTAAAGCTCGATTTAAGAGTACTTCAGGCATTGTATTTGACCAAGTAATCCACCGCATTTCCTACCCTCATATTCCCAATTTAACCTATTTTACTCCAGCACAAATTCAACTGATCCAAGAAGACTGGAAGGTTTCCGGAGGAAAAGTAGGTTACATCGTAGGTGCTGGGGATGAGGTGCCGGAAGTATTGTCTGCGTTGGGATATCAAGTCAGTTTACTTGAAGAAGGTAATTTGGAATTGAGTGAGTTGAAGTACTATCAAGCAATAGTAGTGGGGATTCGTGCCTACAATACGCAAGAATTCTTGGCAAGTAAACAGCAGGTCTTGCTAGATTATGTGAAGGATGGGGGCAATTTAATCCTACAATACAATACGAGCACGCCTTTGGTGACGCCAAACTTGGGGCCTTATCCTTTTGTAATTGGTAGAGATCGGGTGGCTGTAGAAGGTTCTCCGGTGGTAGCAGATTGGAAACATCCATTGCTACTTACCCCCAATCAACTAGTAGCAAAGGATTTTGAGGGTTGGGTTCAGGAGCGTGGGCTTTATTTTGCCTCCAAAGTAGACGAGCGCTACCAAAGTCCCTTGATCCTTCAGGATCCTGGAGAGCCTGCAAATTCAGGCGCATTGATTACTGCACAGGTGGAAGCAGGAAACTATACGTACACTGGACTTTCCTTTTTCAGGCAATTGCCAGCTGGAGTGCAGGGAGCGATTAAATTAGTGATCAACTTGATTGAGCAATAGCATGGAAGAAAATCAAATTCCCTGGACTAAAATTTACCTTGGTTTGATGGCCAGTCTGATCGTGATGATCTCGCTAATGTATGCCTTAACACTTGCGTATTCATGAGTACTTTAGATTGGGCAGTTCTATTTTTTACGCTGGTTTCCATTGCCATTTATGGGATGTACAAAACGCGTGGCAAGCAAAGTTTAGAAACCTACCTCAAAGGCAATAAGGATAACTGGTGGACCATCGGCCTATCCATTATGGCTACTCAAGCCTCTGCGATCACTTTTTTGAGTACACCGGGACAAGCCTACGAGGATGGGATGCGCTTTATCCAGTTTTATTTTGGCTTGCCCTTGGCCATGATTATCATCTCGGTAGCCTTCGTGCCTATCTATTACAAGTTGAAGGTGTATACGGCCTATGAATACCTGGAAAATCGATTTGACCTCAAAACAAGGACGCTAACTGCTCTTTTATTTATCGTGCAGCGGGGACTGGCAGCGGGAATTACCATCTATGCTCCTGCGATCATTTTATCCACCTTACTTGGCTGGAACTTGACCTTGACGAATATTTTTATTGGGGTATTGGTCATCGCTTATACCGTTTCTGGGGGAACCGAGGCAGTTTCGATTACCCAAAAGCAACAGATGGCGGTAATGATGGGAGGGATGGTTTTGGCAGGAATCATGGTGATTCAATTGCTACCCATTTCCATGAAAGAGGCCCTGCAAGTGGCAGGTAAGATGGATAAGCTAAATGTGGTCAACTTTGAGTTTGACTTGGCGGACCGCTATTCTTTTTGGTCAGGGATGACTGCAGCTGTGTTTTTGTTTTTAAGTTACTTCGGAACAGATCAAAGTCAGGTACAGCGCTACCTCTCTGGTCAAACCTTGACCCAGAGCCGAATGGGGCTGCTGATGAATGGATTTTTGAAGATCCCCATGCAGTTCTTGATTCTGTTTATTGGGGTGTTGGTTTTTGTATTTTACCAATTTATTCCTCCTCCGGTGCACTTCAATCAGGTACAAACTGAGGTGCTTCGGCAAAGTGAATATGGAGCTGACTTTAGTCGTTTGGAGCAATCGTATCAAGCCAATTTTGATTCTTCCAAGCAGGTGTATACAGAATTGTTGTCCTCCATGGATCAGGGTAAAGAAGCATCCACTGAGCAGTTGACCAGTACCTTGAAAGGGTTGAAGGCTGAGCAGCAGGAAATTCGAGAAGAAGTAAAAACCCTGCTGCTTACCCATGATCCTGAGACAGAAACTCGGGATACGGACTATGTTTTTATGCGCTTCGTGATGGATTACTTACCTACAGGTGTGGTAGGCTTGTTGTTTGCAGCCATTTTTGCTGCGGCCATGTCCTCGTCCTCCTCCGAATTGAATGCCTTGGGGAGTACGACTACCGTGGACTTATACAAGCGGTCCATCCGTAAGGAAGGGAGTGACAGCCATTACGTGATGTCCTCCAAGTTGTTTACCGCATTTTGGGGCTTGGGAGCAATTCTTTTTGCGACCTATGCCTCCTTATTTGAAAACCTGATTCAGGCGGTGAATCTCCTTGGCTCCTTATTTTATGGAACCATCTTGGGGATATTTGTGGTCGGTTTCTTTATCAAGTGGATCAAGGGGAAGGCTGTTTTTATAGCAGCAATTGGGTCTCAAGCCCTGATTTTAGTGGTTCACTTCTTCAATGGCAAAGGACTTATGGGCTTTGAGTGGAACATTGGATTCCTCTGGTACAATGCCATTGGCTGCCTTGCTGTAGTTTTATTTGGTTTGGTACTTCAGCTCTTTGTAGGGGGCAGCCCCACAAAAAAATAAAAACTGAGTAAAACCTCAGTTTTGATCAAAAAAAGAAGCCTTCGAATTTTCGAAGGCTTCTTTTTTCTTATTTGATAGACTTGATCAAGCGGTCGTTCAATCCCACATAATCCAAGTTTTTGCCTTCTTCGGCTAGCTTCTTTGATTTAGTTGCAGACTCCAAGGCTTCTGTTTTTTTGCCAAGGCTCATTTCAATTTTTGCCTGCAAGTGTAAGGTCCAATACTTTGGATCACTTGTAGTGGATTGTTTGATCCAGGTGTAAGCTTGATTCAGGTCCTTATTACTTGTGAAATAATAATTGGCAGCCTGATAGAGCAAAGCAGGATTTGTGCTTTGAGCATCAATCACCTGCTTTTTGATGTCTGCCATGACAATGGGATCTACCTCTGTTTGAATTGTAAATTCTACCCTTGTTTCTTCCCATTTGATGGAAAGATCCGCGCTAGCATCGGTTAATTTGTTGAAGCTAATTTCGAAGGAATCATACAATCTGCTTGTTTTTGCAGGCGTGGCAGTGAATCGAAGAAGATCATCTTTCGCTTCGTAGCCAATGGCTCCCCAAAGTTTGGTGTTTTTGCTGAGGATCATCGTCCAGGAAGATTTTCCAGGAATGGAGTAGAGGGCGTAGGCACCAGCTGGAACTTTTGTTCCACTAATGATTACTTCTGTTGAGAAGGTAAGGATAGTTGCACCATTGGCACCGGTTCTCCAAACTTGTCCAAAGGGTACTAGTTCACCAAATATTTTTCTACCCTTTGTGCTGGGCCTGCTAAAATCTACGGTCACATCTGTGAGGCCCACTTTCTGAATAATTTTTGAGCTAGGGCTTGCCTGTGGCATTTGAATTTGCTGAGCCATACCAATTGTGGTTACAAAAAGCAGGGCTAGAATAAGGAAATTGATTTTTGTTTTCATACAAATTTTAAATTTGGAGTAAATTCGGAGAAGCTAAGATTCTACTTTTGTTTTGTTGGCAAAGTTTAACGCTGCAAGTTGATAGTTTATTCTCTTTTTTTTTGAAAATGCTTCAGGAATTTGATGAATGAATTTTTTGCCCTGATAGAATGACCTACTTTAGGTGCTTCTTAGCTTAAAGATTATGAGTATAGCCATCATTAGTCCCGGTAGAGATCCAAAGGCATGGATTGCGGCACTTCTGCACCATCATCCTACTCTAGATTTACAAATCTTCCCAAATATTGATCGACCTGAGGATGTTGAAATGGCTCTGCTATGGCAGCATCCCGCAGGCTATTTAAAAAACTTTCCAAATTTGAAGTTGATCAGTTCGCTGGGTGCAGGAGTAGACCATATTCTTTCGGATCCTGCTGTTGGGGATGAACTTCCAATTGTTCGGATTGTCGATGAAAAATTGAGATGGTCCATGACCAATTATGTTATCATGGGTGTTTTGAACTTTCATAGGCAGCTTGTTCGTTACCAAGAAGACCAGAAGAAAAAGGTTTGGGACATGTCCAACCCTGAGATCCCCACGCGAGTCGGGGTAATGGGAGTTGGAGCCTTAGGTGGCGATGTGCTAGACAAGTTGAACGGTTTGGGGTTTGAAGTAGTTGGATTTGGATTTTCAGAAAAAAACGAGTTCCGCTACCCCTATTATCAAAAGAATCAATTAGAAGATTTTCTCTCACAGGTAAACGTACTCGTATGTTTGCTTCCTCTAACACCCGACACGGAGGGCACTTTAAATCTTTCACTATTTAGAAAATGTAAGAAAGGCACATTTTTAATCAATGTAGCCCGAGGAAAGCATTTGGTAGAAGAAGATCTGCTTGTTGCCTTGGAGGAGGGATTCATTTCTGGAGCACTTTTAGATGTGTTTCGAGCTGAACCCTTACCGGAAAGCCATCCTTTTTGGAATGAAAAAAGGATTCAGCTGACTCCACATATTGCATCAGTAACCAATCCATTGGCTGCTTCACCTCAAATTATTGAGAATTATAATCGGCTAAAAGCCGGGTCCCCTTTGCTTAATCTCGTAAATCGTCACACAGGTTATTAACTACCAACTATGGCATCTAACTTCACTATCCTTTGTCCAATTGACTTTTCAGAATGTGCACTGAATGCGCTTGAATATGCAGCAAAGATTGGCGAGAAGTACAAGGCCAAATTGACCGTTTTTCACGTTTTAAATAAGCAAGACTACCAGCACCAAGCGCCATTGGACTTGGATGGTACCTATCAAAAAGAGTTTGTCGAGCAAAAATTGAAGAGTTTACAAGATGCAGTCCTAAAGGAAAGCCTACCTAAAGGTCTTCAAGGCTGCGAAGTGGTAATTTCTGAAGGAGCTATCGTACAAACTACAATCGCCTTTTCTCAAAAAATCAATGCGAATTTGATTGTAGTTGGCACAGAGGGAATGAATGAGTTTAGAGAACAGGTATTTGGAAGTCGGTCTAGCAAGATGGTCATGCAAACTGACCGTGATATCCTAGTGGTACCAAGAAAAGCTTTTTTCAAACGCCCTAGAAAATTAGTGTTTGCGTCCGATTATGTCGAAGAAGACAAGGTGGCCATTAAAAAATTGGTGGAGTTTGCAAAATTCTTTGACTCTGAGATCGACATAGTACACGTTTCTTCAAGATCACGAGTGATTGATAAAGCGCTACACAAGACCATGGTTGAAGAAATTAAGCCTTCGGTGTCCTATGATTTGGTGAATTATGTCTTGAAATCTTTCCGTGATGACCTAGCTCTCGGACTTGAGAATTACCTGCAGCTCGCAAAAGGGGATATGCTGGTGACGTTGAGCAAAAAGAAAGATTTTTTCGATCAACTATTTTCGAAAAATTTGTCCCGAAAGATGTCTTATTTTATCACCAAACCGCTTTATGTGATTAAGAGTTTTTAGCCTTTTTTAGTTGCAATCAGCCCTTTGATGTACGTGGAAAACTCTTTTCGAATGGCTGATTTTGTAAAAATACCCTGGACTACCTCTAGGAAATGACCCATAGTCAATTTTGGTTTCGAAACGGGGATATTTGGTCTCGTTGGTTTTGGTTTTTCGGTCTGGTTTGAAGTTACACCAGAAGGTACTTCAGCTTCTTTTTTGGGAGGATAGCCACTCAAGCTGTCTGCTTTTTCGAAGTAATCCTTCGCTTTTTCTTTTCTACCCAATTTTTCTTCTACCAACCCCAAATTGTTGAAGGCCACTGCATCCTCAGGGTCTAGTTCTATTGCCTTCTCATAATCTTCAATCGCTCCCATAAAATCTCCTATTCGATCCTTTAAATAGGCCCTGCTGCTGTAGCGATAGGGATTTTTTGGATCCAAATTGGCTGCTCGGTCAAGTTCTATGAGCGCATCTTCATTTCTTCCTAATAAATGCAAAACTACCCCACGATCACTCATGAAATCCGTGTTGTAAGGCTCCAACTCAATTAAAATATCAAAATCCGCCAAGGCCTCAGCACCTTTTCCAAGGCGTGTTAACGTTCGTCCCCTGAATAGATGGAACTGTGCATTCCCCTGCTCGGCACTACTCAATTCTTGGAAAACTGCCAGTGCAGTTTCAAAATCACCTTCTTTGTATAGGGCTACTCCTTTTTCAAAATTCATCGTCATTCAATTGGCTTGCAAAATTAACCTAGAATCATCGATTAAAGTTTATTTGCTTAGAAATTCTCGATGGATTGCTGTCATCTATTATCTTTAGGTGCAAGAGTAATTTCCCGTATGGCCCTCCTTCCCGAAGTAGTTTTAAAAGATCTAAAAGCTAATAAAATTGCCCCAATCTATTTTTTGCAGGGTGATGAGCCCTATTTCATTGACTTGATCAGCGACTACTTGGAGAAGAATGCCATTCCAGAATTTGAGCGTGGATTCAATCAACTTGTGCTGTATGGAAAGGAAGCCTCGGTAAGTACCATACTTTCGCATGCCCGCAAATTCCCGATGATGGCCGATCGACAGCTGGTCTTGGTGAAGGAGGCGCAGAATATTCCCGACCTCGGAAAAGAGGATGCCCAAAAATTATTGATTGGCTACCTAAGCAATCCCTTGCCAAGCACCATTTTGGTGTTTGCCTACAAGCATAAAAAACTGGATGGCAGGAGCACCTTGAAAAAGGAGATTGAGAAGAAAGCGGTATTTGTTGAAGCTGAAAAAGTTAAAGATTGGAAGCTGAATGAATGGATTGAAACCTATTTTAAGGACCTAGGCCATCAAATTGAAACGAAAGCCGGGCAACTGCTTGCCGACTCCATCGGCAACAACCTTGAAGTGATGACGAATGAGGTGGGAAAGATGCTCATTAATTTTCCTGAGCCCACGCGATTTACGGTGGATCACATTTCAAAGTACATTGGTATCCACAAAGAATACAACAACTTTGAATTGACCAAAGCGATTGGGTTTCGCGATGTAAATAAGGCCAATCTGATTGTGCATTACTTTATTCAAAATCCTAAAAACCATCCCGTTATCCCAATTTTTTCGTTGCTGTATTCTTATTTTTCAAGAATTGCGCTGTTGCATCGAGTGGGTGCTATTCCTGAAACGCAACTCGCTGCTGCCATTGGAGTGAACCCTTATGGTGTTAAGGAATATGTACTTGCTGCAAAAAATTACAAGTTGGGCAAGGTAATTGATGTATTTGGATACCTAAAAGAGGCAGATCTACGTTTTAAAGGAGTTGATTCCGGAAGCATGACTGAAGGGGAAATACTTCGAGAGCTGATCTACAAAATAATGCATTGAATTCGCTAACTGCCATGAAATACTTCTTGGTCCTGCTCGCAGGACTGGGCTTCACGCTGGAGTCCTTTGCACAATCTTCGCTTTACCAAAGCAGTTCTCAGCTGGGCTTAGATAGAGCTACCAACTTGTATGAACAGCATTTATTTGCTGCAAATCTTTACGATAACAATAAGTTGCTAGCAACCGGACTTGATCTTTCCCAGCAAAAGCAAGCAGAACTTCAGCGAGCGCTTTCCGCTCTCCAATTGGATCGACCAGATGGTTTGGGCCTAATCAAAAAGTTTGTTCAAGACTACGAAGGACAACCGGAAGTGGCTACTGCAGCCATTTTTTTAGGAGATTTTTATTTTTTCAAAAAGCGTTATTCGGATGCGATTGAAGCTTTTGCTCTGGCTCCGATTGGTTTGATAAACACGAATAGCCGTGCGGATGTAGCCTTCAAACTAGGTTACAGCTACTTTCAACTCAAGGATTATGTTGCTGCGGCGAGCTATTTGGATCAGGTAAAAGAATTGACCATTCCTTTAGCGGCAGATGCCTTGTATTACAGTGGATACATTGCCATGGAGCAGGGGAATAACCAACAAGCAATTCGAGAGCTTCAACTTGCGGAGAAAAGTGAATTTTATGCAAGCAAGGTTCCCTATTTGTTGACTTCACTGTATTACAAGGAAAGCAACTATGCTGAAGCCATCGGGTATGCCACGCCTTTACTCGCTTCTGGAAAATCGTTCGATCAACAAGAATCCATTCATCTCTTCTTGGCAGAGTCGCACTATTCGCTAAAGGATTTCAGGAATGCCGCAGACCAATACAATTCATTTATTTCCTTTAAAACGGGTGAATTGACCAAGGAGGAATATTACAAAGCAGGAATCTCCTTTTTTGAAACAAAGAACTACCAAAAAGCAAGTGAATTCCTGAAGGTGGCGGCCTTGGGAAATCCCGATATTGCTCAAGCAGCTAGTTACTATTTGGGACATACTTATGTTCAGTTGGGTAATTTTCCCTATGCGCTTACCAGTTTCCAAGTAGCTTCTGCGAGTTCAATTGATACAGGAATCCAAGAAGAGGCCTTATTCAACTTAGCTAAGATCAATTTACAGCGCGGAAATTTCCAGGTGGCGGTCAATACCTTGGACGATTACTTGACTAGCTATCCCCAAGGAAAAAGATTTGGAGAAGCAGAAACCTTGCTTTCTGACGCCTTGCTTAATTCTTCCGACTACCTCCGCGTGATGGATCAGCTCGATAAGCTCAAAAGCAAATCCCAACGCCTTCAACAAGCCTATCAAAAAGTAGCTTACTACCAGGCACTAATTTATTACCGAGATCAAAAATTTGAGCAAGCGCTTAGCTATTTGACCAAATCCCAAAATTATCCTGTGGATAGGAGCCTTTTGGCTGAAACCCATTTCTGGAAGGGAGAGATTTACAGTGCGCAAGAGGCTTTTGCCCAAGCTATTGGTTCCTATCAGCTAGCCATCAATCAAACTTCAGCTTCTGATCCTTATTTTTTGAAGGCTACCTACGGATTGGGCTATGCGTTTTTTAATTCGCAAGACTATGGATCGGCGGAGCAGCAATTTCAAACGTACCGCTCAAGTCAACGAAACAAAAATGAAGCAGCATTTCAAGATGCCTTGTTGAGGCTGGGAGATTGCTTTTTCGTTCAAAAGAAATTTGCGCAAGCTGAGGCTATATTTACCCAAGGCATTGCTGAAAAAATTGCTGGACAGGATTACGCACACCTTCAATTGGCAGTGGTGACCAATTACCAGGGAAAGAATCAAGCGGCTGTGGAGCAACTCAATCTATTGCTTGCAAATTTCCCAACGAGTGTCTACTTGGAGGATGCATTTTTCCAGAAGGGACAGATTTACCTCGAAGATCTTCGTTATGAAGAAGCGATCACCGCCTTCAGTGAATTGATTCGCGAACGACCAAATTCGCCGTTCCTGCCTTATGCTTTGGAGGGAAGGGCAGTAGCTAACTATTCGCTGCAGCGCTTCGATCAAACTCAAGCGGACTATAAAAAGATTTTGGAGGAGCATCCTTTGGCCGAGAACTCTGAAGCAGCGCTGAAAGGTCTGCAAGAGGCTTTAGCTGTACAGGACAAGGCCGAGGAATTTGGTGAGTATCTTCAAAAATATAAAAATACCAATCCCAATACAGGATCAGTTCAATCTCTGGAATACGAATCTGCGAAGAGTCTCTACCTCAACCAAAAATTTCCTCAGGCGGCCAAGGCATTGGATAGCTACCTGCGAGCATACCCGGAATCTCCACAAAAAAGTGAGGCCATATACTTTGCAGCGGATGCTTACAAACAAGCGGGTGATGTAGAAAGAGCCTATGTTTTGTTTAAGTTGATGGAGCAACAGCCTGCATCTCCGTATCGCGTTAAGTCCATCCAACAATTGGGGAATATCGCCTTGGAAAGGGAAGAGTTCTCGGAAGCCTTGCGCTATTTTGCATCTATTGTAGGCCAATCCAGGTCTCCATTGGATGAAGCAGAGGTAACACAAGGATTGATGAACTCCTATTTTTCCTTGAAGGATTACCCGCAGGCAATTATTGCGGCTACCCAACTGCTTGCTCAAGAGGAATTGATTCCAGGGTCAGCTGCTAGGGCGCTATTGGTGAAGGGTAAATCCCAGCGCTCACTAGGTCAAAACTCCGAGGCCGAGGATAGTTTTGGCTTGTTGATCCAGGAATATGCCACTGAGGAGGCGGCAGAAGCACTGTACCAACTCGCACTTCAGTACCAAGAAAAGGGGGATTTTAAGGGATCAAACGAATTAATTTTCGACTATTCTACCCCATTTTCCGAATTTGACTATTGGTATGGAAGTATGTTTTTGCTTTTAGCAGACAACTATCTGAAGTTGGGAGAGGTATTTCAGGCGAAGGCGACCCTCCAATCCGTGATTGATCAATCTACCGATGCTACGATCAAAGAAAAAGCAGAAGCTACACTTAAAAGCCTGGACTAGACCATGAGAAGAATTTACATCCTATTCTTAGTTTCAGTACTTTTTTGCGGAAGCCTAAATTTTAGTGCTGCACAAACTTCAGTACGAGGAGGCCTTCAAGATCAGGTGTTTGTGATTCAAAAAGATCGAGAGATCCGTTTGCCTAAGCAGATTCGAAGTTTTGAAAAGATGCCTGCATTGCCTCAGCCCAAAGCTTTGGGATCGCTAACCTTCCCAGTGCAGTCATTTTTTCTCTCTGTTCCTGCTTCTAAAATTCAGGCAGAGCCTGCCTCAAAAGAATGGAAAGTTCCAAAATTGGATTTGTATCCAGGATGGTTTCGGGTAGGCTATGGCAACTTTTTGTCTCCCTTGATTGAAGGGCGTTACCTATCTACCCAATCCTCTGAATGGCAGTATGCCACAAAATTCTACCACCAGAGCTTTGGAAAGGGCCCAGTGCGCTGGATGGAAGAAGAAAGTAAAGAATCACATACGCAACTGGCTGGAGATGTCAGTTACTTTTTGGATGAATCGGAATTGTACGCTTCCCTAGATCTGAAAAGAGATGCTTATACCTTTTATGGTCGAGACTTAGGGTTTGTAATCCCTCCAAATGTGGATTTTGCAAGTCCTTATTTTGATTCGAACAAACAACTACATGGAGATTTAAGGTTGGGAATCCGTGACCTAGACAAAGTGGGTCGAATTGGATATGAAGGAGAAGTTGTTTTGGGCGGTTTCAGCGATAGCTATGCGGTGCGAGAGCAGGAACTAGGGTTTGAAGGAAAAGGAGAATTTAGACCATCCAAAGATGTGATGGCTACCTTAGGGGTTTCGTATTTTACTACTGCTACGGAAGACCTGAAATATGACCTCAATCGAAACTATTTTTCATTGCGACCTGAAGGGCACTATGAATATGGTGATTTTCATTTCTCGGCTGGTGTTGTTTTGGTATCAGATAATGATTCAGTTGCAGAAAGCAAACCTGCGATTCGCATTTTTCCTGTACTAAAATCTACCTATCAGGTATCAGAAAGCCTCCAGGTGAATGCTGCTATTTCTGGTGATGTTAAGCGCAATACCTACCGAAGTTTTGTTCAAGAAAATCCTTTCCTAGGTCCAAGTAATCAATTGTTGAATACAGTTACCTCCTTTGAGTTTGCATCAGGGGTAGAGGGCCTCGCATCCGATAAATTGGTGTACCGTGCAGGCTTGGCTGTTCGTCGGCAATCAAATCTTCATTTCTTTGTCAATTCCTTTGCGGACACCGCTAGATTTGAATTGGTATACGATCAGCTAGCTACCGTACTAGAGTTCAACACTGATGTAGAATACTCAGTTTCAGAAAAATATAAGGTAACTGCCCAGTTTGATTTTTTCCATTACAATTTAAGTACACTGCAAACTGCTTGGCATCGACCTACTTGGACAGCAAGTATGAACCATAGGTTTTCCCCAATTAAGAACTTGTCTTTGCAGGCCAATCTCCAAGTTTTAGGCGGTTTGAAGGCAAGGGGTATGGGACAAATTGATACGTTACCCACCCAAGCTGAGGTGGTCAAGTTGCCTGTAGTGGTTGACCTGCAAGCCAGGTTGGAATATCAAATTAATTCCCGTTTCGCTGTATTTGCCAATGGAGCCAACTTATTGAATCGGAATAACCTGCGTTGGATGAACTATCCAGTGCGTGGAATACAAGGAGTTGGAGGGTTGAGTTTCAAATTTTAATTTACTGAACCTAGGGTTGGGCTTTACCTAGTTTTAAGTTAGTTTCGTATCTTCTCTTAAGTGCAATGGCAGAAAAAGATTCCAATCCCAAACAATGGTCAGATCCCAAGGATTTTGGGCTACCTTATGTAGAAGTGAGTCCGCTTTCCGCAATGAAATCCAATGCGAAAGCTCCAGACCAAGTTCCTTCAGTTGAGTTGCCTCAAACTTCCCCTATTGTTATCGAAGACAAGAAAAAAGATACCAAACCTAGTCGACCAGCTGTTGCTTCTACATCTGGTGTAAATGGCGAAAAAAAGAAAGCAAAAACATGGGTTTGGGTGGCTTTGTTCGCAATTATACTAGCAGTTACCGCAATCATTATTCAACTAAAAAATAGTCAGGAAGCTGTTGTTGAGAACAAAAATTTGGTTAATGATCCACTAGATACTGCTGCTCTTAGAAAACATTTTGCAGATGGTTACAAGCTCGCAAAATCGAACTTGGATTCCTTACCTAACCAAGACTCATCTGTTAATTCCGACTTCGAACTCAATTCGACTTCAATAAATTCTGGCACATCAATTGCAACAAATCCGAAAGTCAAACGAGTTGAGAAGAAAGAGGAAAGTATACGATATTATTTAGTGGTAGGGAGCTTTGCGAGTGAGCAGGAAACAGCTAGACATATTCAAAATTTAGGAGATAAATTCACTGAATATTATTTAGTGTATCCTTATAAAAAAAATCAAAACTATAGGTTAGCAATCGG
>Ga0079301_1000206_pt1 | contig 27962 bp, 26 predicted proteins | sample Wag4_2014_7_11_3_FD_74797 | JGI IMG/M metagenome (GOLD analysis project Ga0079301, IMG submission 74797) | Fresh water mixed with fracking chemicals microbial communities from Ohio, USA - Utica-2 Time Series FC 2014_7_11 | ecosystem: Engineered > Industrial production > Chemical products > Input... | reverse complement strand
TCACCCTATTCGGTCATGTCTGGCGCAAAACATCCTGTGGTTGGTTGCGCCAGCGCAAGCTGAGCTCGGCCGGGTTGAAGGCACGCTCCATCTCCTGTTGGGTGGAGACCATGTGAAACCGCAAGGCGCCGCGAATCGCCGGGCCTTCGCCCTTGCGTTGGTCGGCATGGATCGGCAGCGTCGCGAAAAGTGGTGCTTCAGCAAGCAAGGGCAAGGTTCTCGCGCTATGCGGCGCGGCCATTTGCAGCCGCGCCAGATGCCCAGGCAAGGCGACCAGGCTGGCTTCAAAAGCGTCTCGTTCCTCCGGTGGTGGGGGGGCGGTGGCGATGAATTCCGCATGCAGCGCGACAAGATGTTCCAAGAGCAGCCGCTCCTGCCCGGGCCAGAAGGGGCGGAGCCAGGCTTCCGCCAGGGCCATGACATCGCTTTGCGCGGCCAGAAATACCTGCCAGCGGCAATGCTTCAGCGCCGCCTGGAAATCCGGATCGCCGAAGAAGGCGACTTCATTCCGCCCGATCTTGACGCGACAATAATCAAGCACTGTCTTTTGCGCCACGAAGGCGCCCTGGCGGTGCAGGAAGGCCCCAAATTGCTGAGGTTCCTGAGAGGGCGGGCTGCCCAGGAGGCGGCGAAGAAAGCGCATCAGGGGCGGAATTCCTTAAAAAACGTTGTTGCGAGTGAATAAGTAGCATGTTATGCAAACCATTGAATCGAGCTGTCAAATGCCCGACTCGTGCCATCAAGCTTTGCGGCTGGGGCAGGTCAATCAAGGTACCCTAAAGGGATAACCGTCGGAGGAGGCTGTTCAATGCCTTTGGTAGAAACAGGGGGCGCGCCGTCAAATACGGAAGGCCCCGCGGTGGATAAGGCCACCGCCGCGGCCCATTGGGCCAAAACCTCGAGCCTGATGCTGCTTGTGCTGGGCATTTGGTTTGTTGCCGGGTTCGTGGTGCATATTTTTGCCCCGTCGCTGAATGGCATTCGCATCCTTGGCTTCCCCTTAGGCTTTTATATGGCCGCGCAGGGCAGCCTGATCATCTTTGTCGTAGCGCTTTTCTGGTTCGGTAAGCGCCAGAACCAAATCGACGAAGAATTCGGCGTGCAGGAGGATTGATCCCATGAGCGGTGCCTCCAAGGAAAAGGACCCCTTTATCGCCTCGCTCGGCAAGATTTATGCCGGCTATACGGGCGGATTCGCGGCCTTCGTCGTCATCATCGCCATCCTTGAACAGATGGGCGTGCCGGATCGTATTCTCGGCTATCTTTTCGTCGGCCTGACTATTGGTGTGTATGCCTATATCGGTATCATCAGCCGTACCCAGGCAGTCGCTGAATATTACGTCGCCGGGCGGCGCGTGCCTGCCCTTTATAATGGCATGGCAACCGGTTCTGACTGGATGTCGGCAGCAAGCTTCATTGGCATGGCGGGCAGCCTTTATGCCCTTGGCTATGGTGGCTTGGCCTTCATCCTGGGCTGGACCGGCGGTTACATGCTGGTCGCCATTCTGCTGGCGCCATACCTGCGTAAATTCGGCCAATATACCGTGCCGGACTTCCTGGGCGCGCGCTATGGCGGCAATGCCGCCCGCCTGATTGGCGTGACCATCTTGATCACCGCGTCCTTCGTTTATGTCGTGGCGCAGATTGTGGGTGTTGGCATCATCACCCAACGCTTCCTGGATGTGTCCTTCGAAGTTGCGGTGTTTGTGGGCCTGGCCGGCATTCTGGTCTGCTCCATGCTGGGCGGCATGCGCGCCGTTACCTGGACGCAGGTGGCGCAGTATATCGTGCTGATCATCGCCTATCTGATCCCGGCCTTCCTGATGTCGGCCAAGGTCACGGGCGTGCCGCTGCCGCAGGTCATGTATGGCTTCGCGCTGGAACGCATTGCGGAGCTTGAAAACGGGTTCCGCGCGGCGGGCATGACCCCGCCGCCCGGTGTGACCGGCTGGCATAGCGCTCCCTTCATTGGGGCGAATGGGCAATTCTAGGTGCCGGCGGCGATCAACTGGTTCGCGCTGGTTTTCTGCCTCATGGTTGGCACGGCTTCGCTGCCGCACATCCTGATGCGCTACTTCACCACGCCTTCCGTGCGTGATGCGCGTCAATCCGTGGCCTGGTCGCTGTTCTTCATCTTCCTGCTGTACTTCACGGCACCGGCCTATGCCGCTTTCGCGAAGGTGGAAATCTACCAGAACATCATCGGCCAACCGATCGCGAGCCTGCCGGATTGGATCAAGAACTGGCAGATCGTCTCACCCTATGGGGCGCCATGGATCAATATTGTTGACGTTAATCGAGACGGAATCCTGCAATGGAATGAATTCCGCATCCATCCGGACGTGGTTGTGCTTGCCACACCGGAAATCGCGGGCCTGCCTTATGTGATCGCGGGTCTGGTGGCGGCTGGCGGTCTGGCTGCGGCTCTTTCTACCGCCGATGGTCTGCTGCTGGCGTTGGCCAATGCGCTGTCGCATGATGTGTATTACAAGATGATTGACCGCAACGCGCCGACCGCGCGCCGGCTGATTGTCTCACGCGTGCTGCTGTTGACCGTGGCTTTTGCCGCGGCCTGGACAGCAGGCAATGCCGGGGCGGATATCCTGTTCCTTGTGGCCTGGGCCTTCTCCATTGCTGCCGCCGGGCTATTTGCGGCGCTGGTGATGGGGGTTTGGTACAAGAAAACGACCAATACCGCCGCCGTGATTGGCATGGCCGTCGGCTATGTGGTCACTTTCGGCTACATGATCCATTCGGAATGGTTCGGGCTGGATTTCATCCAGTTGTTCGGATCGAAGGATGCGATCATTGCCGCAGCACGCCAGGTAGGCAGCATCAACCAGAACTTCACCTCGCCTGAATTGCGGGCGGAAGCGGCGGCGATCCTCGCCAATACCGCAGCGGTGAAGGATGGCGCGCTTGCCTGGATCGGCAACATCTGGGGTAGCCCGATGACGACCGATACCGTGGTGCTACGCAACCGTGTGACCGGGCGCATGTGGGGGATTGGCAGCATTTCCGCTGGTATCTTCGGCGTGCCGATTTCCTTCCTGGTCATCTATGTGATGTCGCAATTCACCACGGCGCCAAGCCAGGCGATGCAGGATTTCATTGATGATATCCGCATCCCAAAGGGCGGTGTGCGTCTTGCTGACAAGCGCGACGCAGTGGAATAACCAAAGCGCCGCTCTGGCGTGATGTTGCGGGGCGGTTGCGGTAACGCAGCCGCCCTAACATTTAGCGCCTGATCCGCGAAGGCTGTAGGCCGAAGCGGTGAATCAGTCGCTCAAAAATGGTACGGCGTGATCCATAAAAACGGATCGCACTATAAGGTTTCATGGAAAGCAATTTCATCCTCGGCTATCTGCCCTTTTGGGTGGTGACCTATTTTCTGGCGCTCACGGCGTGGGGCTGCCTGGGCCGCTTCATGATGCAATTCTTCATGACGCCGACGAACAGCAATTACATCTGGCGCGGCTTTCAGATGCTGACTGGCTGGGCGGTCTGGACCGCTGAACGGCTGGTGCCTTCCTATGTCTCACTGCCCTTTCTGCCGCTGGTGGCAGCGTTTTGGCTTTTCGCGCTGCGGATGATTTTGGGCTTGCTGATGGTGGGGCTTGGCTATGCGCCGCGCATCAGCCCACCAGGGGCGGGTTAGCCGCCATGATGACCCCGCAGAACCTATTCGTCGCAACGGTGGCGACCTGCCTGCTGAATGGCATGATCAGCCCAACCCTGCCGATCGTCTGGCATCTCTACCCCGTATGGCTGCCGGAGCTTTTGCCGCCAACGAAGGAGATTGTGTATTACGGCGCATCCCTGATCGTCTCCACCGCGACGCTGTTGCTCTCTGCCGTGCCGGCGGCCATGTCGGAGCGCCTGGGGCTTAGCCTGCAAGGCGCGATGGGCGTCTGGTTCGGGACCGCGCTTTTGCTGGTTTTGCTGGGCTTGGGGTGATGGTGCCGCCTTCGGTGGGGCTGCCGGCGCTATCGCCCGGGCGAGCATCGGTATAGGCTGCCCTGCCTGACCCCCGAGGGAATTTCGGGGCGCGTGAGGTGGATGTCTTGAAACGGCTTGAGACATTGGCGGATCTGGTCATCCGGCGGGCCTGCGGCTTCGCGAGCCTTGCAATCCTGCTGGTGATGCTGTCCCTATCCTTCCAGCTTGCCTTGGCGCTGCGGTCTGGCGCGATGCTGGTGACGCTGCTCTGGCTCATCATGCTGCTGAAACGCGCTTTTGTGCCAAGCCAGGACATGCGCCGGAGCGAGCTTTGGCTCATGCTGGCTGATCATCATGCGCCGGATATGCTGCCCATGCAGGCGAAGCTGCGCGCGGTTTTTGCCGCCAGGCTGCGCTGGCACGCGGATAGGATTGGCGCCTTTGCGGTAACCTTATGGGGCTTCTATCTGTTGGTCAGCCTAGTCACGTAAAAGGCAATAATCATCGACTTCGGACCACCATGCTTGGCCGGGGCCTTCCGGCATGGAGCCCTGCGCCCAACACGATCAAAGGCATGTTCGAGCCTAAGGGTCCGATCGCCGCTGTAGGTTCCTGTCAGCGGCGTGAACCGGCCCACCCAATAAGTGGCCAAGTATGCGTTGTGCTTCTTGGGGTTCGGAACAGGTCTGAACCGCCCCGAGTTTCCCGGAGGCTGACTTGCTTAAGTTACGCTGTCATGGCTGGTTGATCCAGTCATGCAAAGCCAGCTCCAGCGCATCAAGCACGAACCCCGTATGCGCCGTGCGGCTGACAGGCCAGCCGACGATCCGGCGCGCAACGGTACAGCGCGCGACACTGAAACCTTCTCGACCTAATTGGCGCCAGACCCTCTGCGCGCCATAGACCTCGACATGCGCCTTATGAACGCGCCTGATTTCCGGCAGCAGCAACGCATCCCGCTTGGCCCAGTTCAGCAGCGTATGCGCCGAACAGCCAATCTTGGCCGAAATCAACAACACCGCAGCCCAGCGGGAGGGGTGCTCCGCCTCGTGATCCAACACCATCCGCACCGTTTGGGCACGGACCTCAGGGGAGAATTTGTTCGTCGTCTTGCTCATAATGGCTCCATCCTGTTTGGAACTTGGAGCCGATGGCTTACCCGGGGCGGTTCAGTTCAGCATGAATCGCAGCACGCGTGATTCCATTCGTTGCGAAAATGGTCTAAAAACCTATCTCCAACGTATCCTTGCGACAAGTGGATCCATTTGGCGCGGGTATGCTGTAGGCCAGTGAAGCCAGGGTGGTTCGCCTTGACAGTGCAGCAGCCTGAACCGCGTGTCCCTTTCGGGGGCCTATTTTTAAGCCATGTGCGCGCATCTGGCGGCCGTGACAATGCGCCCATAAAAAGATTTGGTGCGGTGCCGCTGAACGACTGGGATCAGGATTCACGCTCATGAAGAAGCAGTCAAAAGCCCGCACCCCTCCATTTCCTGACGCTATCGCCTTGCTGAGGCAGGGTGATGTTGCTGGCGCCGAAGCGATTTGCCTCGCCATTCTGGCGCGTAATGCGCAGCATTTTGAAGCGCTGCATCTTGCTGGTTTGGCTGCCATGCAAGCGGGTCGTTTTGATGAAGGCGTCAGCCGCCTGAGCCGGGCGGTGGCGATAGGGCCGAAGCACGCCGATGTTCATGGCAATCTGGCACTTGCATTGACGATGAAGGGCCGTGATGAAGAAGCGATTGCCAGTTTTGAGCGTAGCCTTGCTCTGAATGCCAACGGAACTGCCGTCAGATTCAACTACGCGACGCTTCTCATGAAATTGGGGCGGCATGCCGAAGCCATTGTCGCCTTCGATCAGGTGATCGCCCGGCAAGCCTCTCATGCAGAAGCGCATTTCCAGCGCAGCCGCGCCTTGAGTGAGCTCAACCGCCTTGCAGAAGCGCTTGCCGCGCTGGAAATTGCGCTTAGTCTGCAACCGAATTCTGCCCTTTACCTGGCCGGCAAGGCGGCGACACTCTGCCTGCTGAAACGGCATACCGAGGCACAGCCTTTCATTCAGCAAGCCCTGGACATTGAACCTGGTTCGGAACTCGCTCTTTTGTGCCGGGTGGATACGCTTCTTTCGTTGGGCAAATTGCACGAAGCCCTTATCGCCGCTGAGGAGGTGATTGCCGCAAATCCGCGGTCGTTGCGGGGCCATATCTGGCGCAGCAAAATCCTTACCCTGCTTGGCCAGCCGGAACGCGCCTTGATGCTCTCGGCCGCGTCACGGAACATCGCGCCTGATGATCCCATCACCTACATCAACCACGGCTTTATTTTGGCAGCCCTCAATCGCTTCGAAGAAGCGCTGGTCTTTTATGACCGCGCCTTGAAAATGAGGCCCAATCACCCTGAAGCCCAACATAATCGGGCCTTTGCCCTTCTATCACTTGGGCGGTTCGACGACGGCTGGCTCGCCTATGAATATCGAAATCTGCGGCACACTACATTGGTGGTTCGTCGGTACCAAGAACCACTTTGGTGGGGCGAGCAACCGCTCAAGGATCAGCGACTTTTTGTCTATTGCGAACAAGGATTAGGCGATACGATCCACTTCAGCCGCTATGCCTTGCTGGCGGCTGAGGCTGGCGCGACAGTTTTTATGACGGTGCAGCATCCGCTCAAGCGGTTGTTCAAGGATTTTCATCCCGCTGTCACCATTCTCAATGAGCACGAAGTGCCTCCGGATTTTGATGTGCACTGTCCCATGCTCAGCCTGCCGCTCGCTTTTGGTACCAGGCTTGAAACCATCCCAGCCTGGCCGAACGGCTACCTCAAGGCACCACCTGAAGAAGCCACGCTCTGGGCGCAACGACTGCCCCAGGGCCGCCGGCGTATCGGTCTGGTCTGGAGCGGCAGCGCCAGCCATACCAATGACGCTAATCGGTCCATGCCGCTCGCGCGTCTTTCGCCGCTGTTTCAGTCTGGCGATGTCTGGGTGTCGCTGCAAAAGGAGGTGCGGGAGGCGGATAAAGACGCGCTGCAAGGCTTTGACCTGTGCGATGTAACGGCAGGGCTGGCTGATTTTGCCGCTACGGCGGCGCTGATTTCGACGCTTGATCTGGTGATCGCGGTGGATACCTCGGTCGCGCATCTTGCCGGCGCGCTTGGTAAGCCCGTTTGGCTGATGGTGCCTTTCGCATCGGATTTCCGATGGCTTTTGAAGCGCGAAGAGTCGCCCTGGTATCCCAGCATGCGCCTGTTTCGTCAGCAGCGCCCGGGCGATTGGGATGGCGTTGTTGCACGGATCGGCACGGCGCTTCGGGCATGAAGTCGCATTTTCCGAGCCGCCAAGTGATCCCACTTGGCTTGAGAATGGGTTGTTGGTTTGGTCGCATTTTCCGAGCCGCCAAGTGATTCCACTTGGCTTGAAAATGGATTGTTGGTTTGGCCGCATTTTCCGAGCCGCCAAGTGATCCCACTTGGCTTGAAAATGGATTGTTGGTTTGGCCGCATTTTCCGAGCCGCCAAGTGATCCCACTTGGCTTGAAAATGCTCGGACACATCTGGACGCAGCGCGGCTGGCGCGTTAGGCCAAAGCCATGAACCCCGCCGCCATCATCCTCGCCGCCGGTCTTGGCACGCGCATGCGCTCCGCCCAACCGAAAGTGCTGCACCCCTTGGCAGGGCGGCCCATGATCCAGCATCTGATTGGCGCGTGTGGTGAAGTGTTCGGGCGCATTGTGGTGGTGGTGGGCCCCGATATGCCGGCGCTGGAAGACGCTGTGGCACCGCGGGAAGTGGTCGTGCAGCACGAAAGGCTCGGCACCGGCCATGCCGCGCTGCAAGCCTCACCCTTGCTGGGTGGGCATCAGGGTGATGTCGCGGTGCTTTATGGCGATAATCCGCTAATCTCGGCGGCGACCTTGCAGGCGCTGGTCGCCGCGCGCCAATCCGCCGGGCTAGTGCTGCTTGCCATGCGGCCTGCTGACCCCGCGCGTTATGGCCGCGTGGTGCTGGATGAAAAATCCGAAGTGGTGCGCATTGTCGAATGGGCGGATGCAACCACGGAAGAACGCGCGATCGGCCTTTGCAATGCCGGGGTCATTTGTGCGCCGGCGCAGGATTTGTTCCGCTGGCTCGGCGCCATCAGCAATAACAACGCCAAGGGCGAGTATTACCTGACGGATGTCATTCAGCAGGCACGGCTTGAAGGCAAGCGCGTGGTGGCGGTTGAAGCGCCAGAAGCTGAGCTTCGGGGCATCAATAGCCGCACCGAATTGGCGCAAGCAGAAGCCGAAGTGCAGCGCAGCCTGCGCGCTGCCGCCATGGCCGGTGGTGCCACCATGTTGGCGCCTGAGACAGTGCATCTCTGCCACGACACCAGGCTTGGCGCTGATGTGGTGCTGGAACCCAATATCTTCTTCGGCCCCGGTGTCACAGTGGAAGATGGCGTGACCATTCGCGCCTTCAGCCATTTGGAAGGCTGCGTGGTGAAGCATGGTGCCGTCATCGGCCCCTATGCGCGGCTGCGCCCCGGAACGGTTATCGAACCCCATGCCCATGTCGGCAATTTTGTGGAGTTGAAGGCGACCACGCTCGGTCCCGGCGCCAAGGCCAATCATCTGTCCTATCTGGGCGATGCGACAATTGGCGCGGGGGCGAATATCGGCGCGGGGACCATTACCTGCAATTATGATGGGGTCGCGAAGCATCGCACCGAAATTGGCGAAGGCGCTTTCATCGGCAGCGATACAGCGCTGGTGGCGCCAGTGAAAATCGGTGCGCGCGCGCTGGTGGCCGCCGGCAGCGTGATTACGGAAGATGTGCCGGATGATGCGCTGGCGATTGCGCGCGGTCGCCAGGCGATCAAGCCGGGACGCGGCTTCAAGGGCAAGGGGAAGCGCTGATGTGCGGCATTGTTGGCGTTGTTGGGCAGGCGGCCGCGGCACCTCGGCTTCTGGAGGCGCTGCGGCGGTTGGAATATCGCGGCTATGACAGCGCGGGCATCGCCACGCTGATTGACGGGCAGATTGATCGCAGGCGCGCCGAGGGCAAGCTTGGCAATCTTGCTGCCGTATTGGAAGCAAGCCCGCTGTCCGGCACCACCGGCATTGGCCATACGCGCTGGGCGACACATGGCGCGCCCACCACGCGCAATGCGCATCCGCATGGCACGGCGCGCGTTGTGGTGGTGCATAATGGCATTATTGAAAACCACGCTGAATTGCGCGCCGAATTGGAAGCGCGCGGCCATAGCTTCCAGACCGAAACCGACACCGAAACCTTCGCGCTGCTGGTGGATGATTTCCTGCAAGCGGGTCACGCACCGGAAGCCGCGGCTGGCGCAGCATTAAAGCGCGTGCATGGCGCCTTTGCGCTCGCGATGATTTTCGCGGGCCATCCTGATTTGCTGATTTGCGCGCGCCAAGGCGCACCTCTCGCCGTTGGCTTCGGTGATGGCGAGATGTTTGTGGGCTCCGATGCCTTGGCGCTGGCGCCACTGACGCGGCGTATTGCCTATCTGGAAGAAGGCGATTGGGCGGTGTTGGATCGCACCAGCGCGCGGTTTCATGATGCAAGCGGCGCGGAAGTGGCGCGTGAGATCAAGCTGACAACCGTTTCAGGTGCCACCACCGGCAAGGGCAATTATCGCCATTTCATGGAAAAGGAATTGCATGAACATCCGGTGGTGCTGGGCGATACGCTGACGCAATATCTGGAACCGGCGCAGCGGCGCGTGGTTTTGCCGACACTGCCCTTTGATCCCGTGACTGTACCGCGCCTGACCATCACAGCATGCGGCAGCGCCTATCTGGCGGGCCTGGTTGGGCGCTATTGGATTGAAGAATTGGCGCGGCTTCCCGTGGATGCTGATGTCGCCAGCGAATTTCGCTATCGCGACCCGCCCTTGCCTGAGGGCGGTGGCGCCTTGCTGGTCAGCCAAAGCGGCGAGACCGCGGATACCATGGCGGCGCTCCGGCTGCTGAAGGAACGCGGACAGCGCGTGCTTTCCATTGTGAATGTGCCGGAAAGCACCATGGCACGTGAAAGCGATGCGGCAGTGCTGACCGTGGCGGGGCCTGAAATTGGCGTTGCTTCCACCAAGGCGTTCACCGCGCAGCTTGCGGTGCTGGCCTGCCTCGCCATCGGGCTTGGCCGCGCGCGGGGCACCATCACCGCGGAACAGGAAGCGGAACTCACCGCTGCGCTGCTGGAAGTGCCTTCCAATGCCGCCGCAGTTTTGGAACGCGATGGCGAAATTCGTGCCATGGCAGCGGAAGTCGCCAAGGCACGCGATGTCTTGTTCCTGGGACGCGGATCGCTTTACCCGATCGCGCTTGAAGGCGCGCTGAAATTGAAAGAGCTTTCCTACATCCATGCGGAAGGTTACGCCGCCGGCGAAATGAAGCATGGCCCGATTGCGTTGATTGATCCTGAGGTACCGGTGATCGCGCTTTGCCCTTCAGGCCCGTTGTTCGAGAAAACCGCGTCCAATCTTCAGGAATCAGCGGCGCGCGGTGGTCGCGTTATGGCCTTCACCGATGATAGGGGTGCAGAGAAACTGCGCGGCTTTGCCGAGCGTATTGTTGTGCTGCCGCGTGTGCCGGCCTTTGCCGCGCCCATTCTGCACACGATCCCGGTGCAATTCCTTGCCTATCATGTCGCGGTGCTGAAGGGCACGGATGTGGATCAGCCGCGCAACCTCGCGAAAAGTGTGACGGTGGAATGAGCATTGTCAAGCCAAGTGAGATCACTTGGCGGCTCGGAAAATGCGATCAAAAATTGAGTGCGACAGTCTATTCCGGCCGCACCCCCAAGTCGCGAAACGCCTTGCCGGTGGCTTCATATTCGGAAGCCAGCAAACGCCCCAGATCCGCCCGCCCACGAAATTGCGGCACGGCGCCCCAGTTTTCCGCGAAACGCTTAAACCCTTCGGTTTCCATCGCGCGGCGGCAGGCTTCCTGCAACCGATCCAGGATCGGTTCCGGCGTACCACGCGGCGCCCAAAGCGCTGCAAAGGAAGGCTGAAGCGCATCAACCCCTTGCTCGCGCGCTGTCGGCACATCTGGAAAGGCTGGGTGTCGCCCTTCGGAGAATACCGCAACAAGCCGCGTCTGCCCCGCCCGCGCCATGGGGACGCCAGAGGCCACCACAATCGCGGCGAAATCCAAGCGCCCCGCGATCACTTCGGTCAGTGACGCGCCGTCGCCGCGAAATGGCACGTGAGTCCATTGCCCACCAGCGGCCACCTGCATGCGATGCACACCCAGAAACGGCGCGGAATTCGGCCCTGGAGAACCATAGTTCAGGGGCCGTTGCTTCGCCGCCGCCACCATATCGGGCAGTGTCCGCCAAGGGCTATCGGCCTTCACCATGATGCCAAGGATGTTTTCGGTCACGTTGCAAACCGGCGCCACGGCATCCGGCCCAAGCCCGGTATTGCGCACCAAATGCGGCTGGAACGCAAGCGGCACGAGCGGCGCATAGGCCAGCGTATGCCCATCAGGTGCTGCGGCCATCAAGGCACGCATCCCGACAACGCCCGATGCACCTGATTGGCTGGTGACCACAAAATTCTGCCCGAATTCGCGCGTGAAGGAATCGGCCAGGGCGCGCGCCGCGGCATCCGTGCTGCTACCCGTGGCATAGGGGTTGATGATCGTCACGGGCCGATCCGGAAAAGCCTTTGCGCCAAAGGGTAGCAGCAGCAGGGCAAACAACAGAAAACGCTTCATCCGCATCACTCCTCAAGTATCGCAACGGCGCGCGTCCAGCCGGCGGAACCACGATGCACCTTCACGGGAAAGCAGGCAATCATGAAGCCATCCGGCGGCAGGCTTTCCAAATTCGTGAGCTTTTCCATGTGGCAATAGCCAATCTCGCGCCCCGCGCGATGGCCCTCCCAGATCAGTGACGCATCACCGGTTTCCTGCACCTTCTTTTTCGTCAGGGAAAACGGCGCGTCCCAGGACCAGCCATCAATGCCCGTCACGCGCACACCCTGTTCCAGCAGCCAAAGCGTTGCTGCCTTGCCGACACCGCAGCCGCTATGGATGAAATCATCCTGCCCGTAACGGCTGGCGGCGCGCGTATTCACCACCACGATTTCCAGCGGTTTCAGCGTATGGCCGATCCGCTTCAATTCCGCCTGCACATCGCCGGGCGTTGCCACATAGCCATCCGGAAAATGCCGAAAATCTAGCTTCACCCCCGGTTGAAAGCACCATTCCAACGGCACTTCATCAATGCGCCAGGAAGGCTCCCCGCCAGGTACGGTTCTTTCATTCATGCGGCTGAAGAAGTGATAGGGCGAATCAAGATGCGTCCCACTATGCGTTGTGATGCGCACCACCTCCCGCGCGGCGAATTGGCCTTCGGGCAATTGATCCACGCTGATGCCGAATTCCTGCGCCAAGCGCGGCGCGGTCATGTGGTGATCGTGATACTCGATCTCGGGCAGCATATGCGGCGGGTCGGAAGCGATCCCACCCTTCAACGCCACTGAAATATCAATGAAACGGCGTGCCATAGCTCTTCCCCCTTATTCTTCAAAAATCGCAACAGCGCGGGTCCAGCCGGCGGAGCCGCGATAGACTTTCACCGGTAGGCAGGAAATGGTGAAACCGCTGGGCGGCAGCTTATCCAAATTGGAAAGTTTCTCGATATGGCAATAGCCAATCTCGCGCCCCGCACGATGGCCTTCCCAGATCAGCGAAACATCGCCGGTGGCTGCGACCTTTTTCTTGGTCAATGAAAACGGTGCATCCCAGGACCAACCATCCGTGCCGGTCACGCGCACACCCTGTTCCAGCAACCAAAGGGTTGCTTCCTTGCCCATGCCGCAGCCGGAGTGGATATAATCATCCTCCCCATAACGCGCGCCGGCGGCAGTATTCACCACAACAATCTCAAGTGGTTTCAGCGTATGGCCGATGCGCTTCAATTCCGCCTGCACATCATTGGGTGTCGCGACATAACCATGGTCAAAATGCCGAAAATCGAGCTTCACGCCAGGCTGAATACACCAATCAAGCGGCACCTCATCAATGCGCCAGGAAGGCTCGCCACCCGGCACAAGCCTCTCATTCATGCGGCTGAAATAGTGATAAGGCGCGTCAATATGCGTGCCGTTATGCGTGCTGATCTGCACGCGCTCAATCGCCGCATATTCACCTTCGGGCAATTGATCCAGGCTGATGCCGAAATCCTTCGCCATGGCGGGCGCGGTCATGTGGTGATCAAGATATTCGATCTTGGGCAAAGCATGCGGCGGGTCACTGATGATCCCGGCCTTGAGGGCGACGGATATGTCAACGATGCGACGGGGCATGAGTTTCTCCTTGTTTTGAAATCAAACAGGCCAAGTGATGGCCGGCGCAATGGCGCCACGACATTCTCCGAATCCGATACCAACAGCGCCGGGCGCTTCGGCGCGGGCGCGGAAAATCACCTCATCACCATCCTGCAACCAGCGGCGGGCTTCGCCATTGGGCAGGGTGATGGGTCCGGTAAGGCCAAGTTCGGCAAGACACGCGGCGGCGGTGGCTTCCGGGCCGGAAACCGTGCCGCTACCCAGCAAATCGCCCGGCAGCAGGTTGCAGCCATTGGTGCCGTGATGCGCCACCATTTGTGCTGCGGTCCAATACATGCGGGCGAATTCCGTATCGGTCAGCAGCGCGGGCGCTGCACCTTCCGCGCGCATCTTGGTGGTCACCAGCAAGGCTTGCATGCGAATGCCAAGCGCCCCAGCCGCGCGGTTCCAGGCGCTATCCAGATAGGGCAGGGGCGGCGGGTCAATCGCTGGTGCCGCTTGTGCGAAGGGCTCCAGCGCTTCCGCCGTGATCACCCAGGGCGAGACCGAGGTGGAGACACTCTTCGCCAAAAATGGTCCCAGAGGCGGCATTTCCCAACGCTGGATGTCGCGCGCTGACCAATCATTCAGCAGCCCAAAGCCGAAGATGCGCTGCGGCGCTTCCGCCATGGTAACTGGCGTACCAAGCGCGTTCTCTCCCGCAATCCAGATCGCCAATTCCAATTCGTAATCCATCGCCTCCGATGGGCCAAAGCGCACTTCGCCATCGCTCCGCGCCCATTGGCCATGCGGGCGGATCACATCCTCGCCGCTCACGCGCACCGAACTGGCACGAGAATGATAGGCCACGGGCAAATGGCGGAAGGCCTGGGGCAGAGGGTTCTTCGGATCGCGCCGCACGCCAAGCCGGGCGCAGTGATCATAGCTCGCCATAAAGTCAGAAAAATTAGCGACCGTTGCGGGCATGTGCATTTGTGCTTCAACCATCGGCACCAGAATGCGCGCGGCCAAGGATTCAGCCGATGAACCCGCCGCCAGCAGTGCGGAAAGCTGCAGCCGCAAAGGAGCAGAAGCGCCCCTGCCCAAAGCCATCAGCGCATTCAGGCTTGGTCCTGCGGCGGCTTCCGCAGCCGTGCCCGAAAGCAAGCCAACGCTGATCGCCGCGCGCAGATCCAAAATCATCTCGCCAATCGCAACCCCGCCACGGGGTGCTTCCCCGGCGCGGCTGAAGATGCCGAAGGGCAGGTTCTGGATCGGGAAATCCTGCCCCGGCTGATTGGCGGAAGCGACCCAGCTTTTCAGGCTGGGATTATGAGTGGCATCCATGCGGGCGTTCCTGTGGCTTTCTTGGGGGCGATCATGGCCCGCCGGGGCGTGAGCGCAAGCCCGTGCGCGCAAGGCTTGGGAAAAGCCACCATTTCAGCCTATTCTGGCGCAAAGCCCAGGAGGACCCAGATGCTCGACGCCACCACCAAGCTGCCCTTGAAGGACCCAGCCCTTTTCCGTCAGGCGAATTACATCGCCGGCGCCTGGGTGCAGGCCGATAGCGGCAAGATGATTGCCGTGCGCAACCCCGCAACGGGTGAGGTGATTGGCGAAGTGCCCGCCATGGGCCAGGCTGAGACGCGCCGCGCCATTGAAGCCGCCAATGCTGCCTGGCCGGCCTGGCGCGCGATGCTCGCCAAGGATCGCGCTGTGATCCTGCACAAGATCGCCGCGCTGATGCATGAAAATTCCGATGATCTGGCTGCGATCATGACAGCGGAACAAGGCAAACCACTCGCTGAGGCGAAGGGCGAAGTCGTTTATGCCGCATCCTTCATTGAATGGTTCGCCGATGAAGGCCGCCGCGTGCAGGGGGAAACGATTCCCCAAAACGCCAAGGGCCGCCGCATTCTGGTGACCAAGGAACCAATTGGCGTATTCGCCGCCATCACGCCGTGGAATTTCCCCTCCGCCATGATCACGCGCAAAGCCGGTCCGGGTTGGGCCGCAGGCTGCACCGGCGTTATCCGCCCGGCATCGCAAACGCCCTTTTCCGCGCTGGCTTTGGCGGTATTGGCGGAACGCGCTGGTATGCCGGATGGGGTTTGCAATGTGATTACCGGGCCTTCAGGTGAGACGGGGAAGGAGCTCACCAGCAACCCGATCATCCGCAAGCTTTCCTTCACGGGCTCCACCGAAGTTGGGCGCGTTCTGCTCGCGCAATGCGCGGCGACCATTAAGAAAACCTCGATGGAATTGGGCGGGAATGCGCCTTTCATTGTGTTTGATGATGCGGATTTGGATGCGGCGGTGGCGGGTGCAATGGCGTCCAAATATCGCAATGCGGGGCAGACCTGCGTCTGCGCCAATCGCATCCTGGTGCAGGATGGCGTTTATGAAGCCTTCGCCGCCAAGCTGAAGACAGCGGTGGAAGGCTTGAAGGTCGGCCCCGGGATGGAACCTGGCGTCACGCAAGGCCCGCTGATCAATGCCGATGCGGTCGCGAAGGTGGAAGAACACATCGCCGATGCGCTGGCGCAAGGTGCCAGTGTGATCACCGGCGGCAAGCGCCATGCGCGCGGCGGCAATTTCTTTGAGCCCACAATCCTTTCGAATGTGCCGCGCGGCGCCAAGATTTTTGGCGAAGAAACCTTCGGCCCTGTGGCGCCGCTTTTCCGCTTCAAGACGGAAGAAGAAGCGATCCAGATGGCCAATGATACGGAATTTGGCTTGGCTTCTTACTTCTACGCCCGCGATGTCGGGCGCATTTTCCGTGTCGCGGAGGCTTTGGAATACGGCATCATCGGTATCAATGAAGGCATCATTTCCACCGCCGAAGTGCCCTTTGGTGGCTTCAAGCAATCGGGCCTTGGGCGTGAAGGCAGCCATATGGGAATCGAAGAATATCTGGAAGTGAAGTACCTCGCCCTTGGTGGAATCGGCACGTGACCGCCGCGATTTATCTGGAAGATCTGTTCCCGGGCCGGCGCTTTAACGCGGGCTCGGTGATGGTTGATGCCGAGGAAGTCAAACGCTTCGCCGCGCTTTATGATCCGCAGCCCTTCCATATGGATGAGGAAGCGGGTGCTGCGCATCCGCTATTTGGCGCGCTGGCCGCAAGCGGCTGGCACACGGCCAGCATGACCATGCGCATGGTGGTTGCCGCCATTGGTGGGATTTCCGGCGGCATTGTTGGTGGTGGCGGCGAAATTCAATGGACCAAGCCGGTTTATCCCGGCGATACGCTGCGCGTGGAAATTGAGGTGCTGGAAGTGGCCCCATCGCGTTCTCGCCCGGATCGCGGTTCGGCGCTGATGCGCAATACCACCTTCAACCAGAATGATGAGCCGGTGCAGGTTTTCACCGTGCGGCTTGTTGTCCCAAAGCGTCCGGCCTGACCGCATCGATAGAGGTATTTTCATGGCTTATGATTTTGATCTTTTCGTGATTGGTGGCGGTTCTGCCGGGGTGCGTTCGGCGCGTATCGCGGCCGGCCATGGCGCGCGGGTTGGTGTGGCGGAAGAACGCTTCTGGGGCGGCACCTGCGTGAATGTCGGCTGCGTTCCGAAAAAAATCATGGTGAATGCCGCCGAATATGGCGCCTGGGCGGAAGATGCGGCGGCCTTTGGCTGGTCCTTTGAAAATCACGGGCATGATTGGGCGAAGTTGGCCACCGCACGCGATGCCGAAGTGGCGCGGCTTTCGGGCATTTATGGCCGCTTGCTCGGCAATGCCGGTGTCACTTCCTTCGATGCGCGCGCCAGTTTTCTGGATGCGCATACGCTTGATGTCGGCGGCAAGCGCGTGACGGCTGAGCGCATCATCATCGCGGTTGGTGGTGTCGCGACCCGGCTTGATATTCCAGGCGCGGTGCTTGGGCTGATTTCCGATGATCTCTTCACGCTGAAGGCTTTGCCCAAGCGTGTCGCGGTGCTGGGCGCTGGCTATATCGCGGTGGAATTCGCCTGCATCCTGAAGGGGCTGGGGGCGGAGGTGGCGCTGGTGCATCGCGCGCCGCTGCCCCTGCGAGGCTTTGATGAAGATATCCGCAGCGCCGCCGCGGAAGCCCTGATCGCCCAGGGCATTGCCTGCCATGCCGGCGTCAGCCCTGTCCGCATTGAAGCCCGCGGTGCGGAACGTGTGCTGCATCTTTCCGATGGCTCCGCGCAGGTGGTTGATGCGGTATTTTTCTGCACCGGGCGCAAACCGGCCACCGCTGGGCTTGGCCTTGAACTCGCTGGCGTGCGGCTGGGTGCCAATGGCGTGATCGCGGTGGATGACAACCACGCGACCAGCCAGTCGCATATCTATGCGATTGGTGATGTGCTGGACCGCGTGAACCTGACCCCCATGGCAACGGCGATTGGTCATGCGCTTGCCGATACGCTGTTCGGCAATAATCCGCGCCGCGTCAGCTATGAAAACGTGCCGACTGCAGTTTTCATGAACCCGCCCATTGGCACGGTGGGCATCACGGAAGAAGAAGCCGCGAAACGCGGTCCCGCCGATATCTATGTCACGCGCTTCACGCCGATGCGCCACACCATCAGCAAGCGCGAAGGCCGCAAGACGCTCATGAAGCTGGTGGTCTGCCAGCGCACACAGAAAATCCTGGGCGCGCATATGATCGGCGAAGATGCGGGCGAGATGATGCAGGGGATCGGCATTGCCGTGGTGATGGGCGCCACAAAACAGGATTTTGATCGCACCATCGGCATTCATCCAACGGCGGCTGAGGAATTCGTGACACTACGCACCCGCACCCGCGTGGTGGGTGTGTGATGCAGCCAGCGCAGCGCTTGATCATCGGCTTCGCCTCGGCGGGGCATTTTTTGCATCATGTGCTGACCGGGCTTTTCCTGACGCTGGCCGTGATTTTGGAAGGCGTCTGGCAAAGGCCCTATGCGGAGATTATCGCGCTTTGGACGCTGGGTGCCGCGATGATCGGGGTTGGTGCGCCGCTGGCGGGTTGGCTTGCGGATCGCTTCGGCCATGCGCGCATGATGACGGTGTTCTTCCTGGGCATTGGTTTGGCTTCCATCATCGCCGGAACAGTGACCGATACTGCGGAAATGGGCCTCGCACTCGCGCTGCTTGGCGGTTTCGGCGCGATTTATCATCCGGTGGCACTCGCCTGGGTTTCCATGACCGCGCCGCCCGATGCGCGTGGGCGGCTGATGGGTATTCTGGGCATTGCGGGCAGTATCGGCGTTGCCTGCGCCGCCGTGATCGCCGGTGGCCTGGCGGAGGTTGCCGGCTGGCGCATGGCGATGATCCTGCCCGGCATTGTCACCATCATCGCAGGCTTGGCGCTGCTGTTCTGCCTGCTTACGGGTCGTGTTGCCGCCAGCAATCACCAGCCGGGCGCAGAGGCAGCGCAGGCTGAGGCGGCAGAGGCTGCGCGTATTCCCTGGGGCGTGCTGATCGTGCTCGCCATCACCTTCATGCTGGGCTCCATTGCCTATACCGCCTATTCCACCGCGCTGCCGAAATGGCTCAGCGACATGCTGCATCTTGATTCCGCCCGCGCGGCCGAGCTTGGCCTGATTGTGGGTGCCACCATGCTGATGGGTAGCGCCGGGCAATTGATTGGCGGGCGGCTCGCGGATCGCATGCCGATGAAGATTCTCTATGTAGCAACCTTCCTGATCAAGCTGCCCTTGATGATCCTGGCCGCCTGGTTTGGTGGCGCCTGGGCGCTGCTGGTCGCGGTGGTGATTGGCTTCATGTTTGATTTCGCCGCGCCGGTCGAAAACCTGCTGCTGGCGCGTTATTCATCGGGCAAGCGGCGCGGCCTGGCCTTTGGGCTGAAATTCGCCATGGGGTTTGTCGCGGCACCGCTTGGCGTCAATCTTGTCGCCTGGGCCTATGGCGATGCCGCGGGTGGCGCGCCGGCGTTGTTTTTGACCCTGGCTGTTCTTGGGCTTGTCATGCTGGCCGCTGCCATGGCTTTGCCGCGTGATGCGGGTGCGCGCGCAGCGCCGCAGGCGGTTCCTGCCTAAGGCTTCCACCGCATCGCCAAGCGGTGCAGGATGCGCCTCTGAAAGCATTGAGGAATCTCGCCCGATGAAAACGCGCGCCGCCGTGGCTTGGCAAGCGAAACAGCCCCTTTCCATCGAAACCGTTGATCTGGATGGCCCAAAGCCCGGCGAAGTGCTGGTCGAAATCATGGCGACCGGCGTCTGCCACACGGATTCCTACACGCTAGATGGGCTGGATTCCGAGGGGCTTTTCCCCGCCATTCTCGGCCATGAAGGTGCGGGCATTGTGCGTGAGATCGGCGCCGGCGTGACCAGCGTGAAGCCCGGTGATCATGTGATCCCGCTCTACACGCCTGAATGCCGCGCCTGCAAAACCTGCCTTAGCCAGCGCAGCAATCTTTGCACCTCGATCCGCGGCACCCAGGGCAAGGGTATCATGCCCGATGGCACCAGCCGCTTCAGTTGTGAAGGCGCAGCTTCCGGCAAACCGCTTTTCCATTACATGGGCTGCAGCACTTTCTCGAACTTCACCGTGCTGCCGGAAATTGCCCTGGCCAAGGTGCGCGAAGACGCGCCCTTCGACAAGATTTGCTATATTGGCTGCGGCGTCACCACCGGCATTGGCGCGGTGATCTACACGGCCAAGGTCTGGCCCGGTGCCAATGTGGCGGTATTCGGCCTGGGTGGCATTGGGCTCAATGTCATTCAAGGCGCGCGCATGGTGGGGGCCGATAAGATCATCGGCATAGACATCAACCCCGCCAAACAGGCCATGGCGCGCAAATTCGGCATGACGCATTTCATCAACCCGAATGAGATCGGCGCAGACAAGGTAGTGCAAGCCATCACGGACCTCACGGGCGGTGGCGCCGATTTCTCCTTCGATTGCACTGGCAATGTCGCGGTGATGCGCCAGGCGCTGGAATGCTGCCATCGCGGCTGGGGGGAGAGCATCATCATCGGCGTCGCCCCTTCAGGTGCCGAAATCGCCACCCGTCCCTTCCAGCTGGTCACTGGTCGCGTCTGGAAAGGTTCCGCCTTTGGTGGAGCGCGTGGGCGTACCGATGTGCCGAAGATCGTGGATTGGTATATGGAAGGGAAGATCAATATTGATGATCTGATCACCCACACCATGCCGCTTGAGAAAATCAATGATGCCTTCGATCTGATGCATGAAGGCAAATCCATCCGATCGGTGGTGGTGTTTTAGCGCCTCCACCTAGTCAGCATTCACAAGGCTTTCGAATTCCCGGAACAGGCCAATGGCCTCCGGGTCAAAAAACGGCAGGATTTGGCTCATGAAAATCCCTGCCGTGCCGCGGCCATGGTCTATCCAGTAGAAGGTATTGCCAAGCCCTGCCCAAGCGAGCCCGCCGGCAGCCCGCCCCTGCGGTGAGGGCCGCCGGTTCACCAGAAACGTCAGCCCCCAACCATTCGCCATGCCGGGGAAGAAATCCGCATCGCGCGTTGCGCTCGGCACCGCGGAAATCATCGGGTGCACCGAAAGCGGCGCAATCTGGTCGCGCGCCATCTCTGCCACGGTTTCGGGTTTCAGCAGCCTGATTTTCCCATGCCGCCCGCCATTCAGGATCATGCGCGCAAAAGCCAAATAGTCCCGCGCCGTGCCGTAAAGCCCGCCGCCACCGGTCTCGAACTCTGGCTCCTGCGGCACTTCGAAGGGAATGACGGAAAGCGCGCCATCCGCACCACGCCCATGCATCGCCGCCAAGCGCGCCCTTTGATCCGGGCGCAGCTTGAAGGATGTATCGACCATGCCGAGGGGTTCAAAAATCACCCGCGCCAGATGCGCGCCAAGCGCCTCGCCGGTTGCGGCTTCAATCATCTTGCCGGCCCAATCTATGCCGATGCCATAACTCCAATCCTCACCCGGATCGAAAAGCAGGGGCAGGTCAAGTGCGGCATTGCGGCAAGTGCCAACCGCGGGCGTTCCCGTGGCTTTTCGGAAGCGGGCGATATCTACGCTCCACATGTCATAGGCATAGCCCGAAGTATGGGTCAGCAAATGCCGCAGCGTGATGGGCCGCTTGGCCGGGCGCAGCTTGGGCTGACCTGCCTCATCAAAGCCTTCCAGCACGCCAAGCGCGCCAATCCCCGGCACAAGCGAGGCCGCCGGCGCATCAAGCGAAAGCTTGCCCGCTTCCACCAACATCATGGCCGCCGCACCGGTAATGGCCTTGGTCATGGAGGCTATCCAGAACACCGCATCGGGCTGCATGAGTTCCGCACTGCCAAGCGCCCGGCTGCCAAAACCGGCATCCCAGCTACTGCCATGCCGGTCACCAAGCGCCAGCACCAAGCCCGGAATGGCCCCCGCCTGAACCGCCCTTTGCATGCGGATCGCGATATCTTGCTGCCTATCCATGGCTTGCCTTTCCTTCACATGCCTGCCGCCAGGCCCGGCTGCTCTTCCCCTCGGCGCGGGCTCGTGTTTATTGTGCCCGGTCTAGTATCAAGGAGATAGGCGGAAATGACTGCGCGGGGCTGGAGCCCGGAATCATGGCGGAACATGCCGATCAGGCAGGTGCCGGAATATCCCGACCAGGCGGCTTTGGCCGCAATGGAAGCCAAGATCGCGCGATTTCCCCCGCTGGTTTTTGCCGGTGAGGCCAGGCGCCTAAAGGCCTCCTTGGCGCGGGCGGGCGATGGCCAGGCTTTTGTCCTGCAAGGCGGCGATTGCGCCGAAAGCTTTGGAGATTTCACCGCCAATGTGATCCGCGATACTTTCCGCGTGCTGCTGCAAATGGCCGTAGTGCTGACCTTTGGTGGTGCCTCCCCGGTGGTGAAGCTTGGCCGCATGGCCGGGCAATTCGCCAAGCCGCGTTCTTCCGATAGCGAAACGCGCGATGGCGTGACGCTGCCTTCCTATCGTGGTGACATCATCAATGGCCCGGATTTCGATCCGGCGTCGCGCATCCCCGATCCGTCGCGCATGGAATTCGCCTATATGCAATCCGCCGGCACGGTGAATTTGCTGCGCGCTTTCGCCACTGGCGGCTATGCGGATTTGCACGAAGTCCATCGCTGGAATCTGGGCTTTGTCGAAAGAAGCCCGCTCGCGGATCGCTATGCGGATTTGGCGACGCGCATTGATCAGACGCTGGCCTTCATGCAGGCCTGCGGCATGTCAGACCTGCCGCAAGTGCGGGAAACTGATTTCTACACCAGCCATGAAAGCCTGTTGTTGCCTTATGAACAGGCCATGACGCGGGTCGATTCCACTTCCGGCGATTGGTATGCCTGTTCGGCGCATTTTCTCTGGATTGGCGATCGCACGCGCCAGCCGGACGGGGCGCATGTGGAATTCTTGCGCGGCGTTAAGAACCCCATCGGCATGAAGGTCGGACCCAGTATGGACGCCGATGAATTGGTGCGCCTCACGGAAATCCTTAACCCGGCCAATGAAAAGGGGCGGCTCACGCTGATTTCCCGCATGGGTGCCGATAAGGTGGAAGCGAAGCTCGCTCCGCTGGTACGCGCCGTGACGCGTGCCGGGCGCCATGTGGTTTGGATTTGCGATCCGATGCATGGCAATACCACCACCGTCGCCGGCTATAAGACACGGCCTTTTGATGCCATTATTTCTGAAGTGCGCGGCTTTTTTGATGTGCATGAAGCGGAAGGCAGCTTCGCCGGCGGCGTGCATGTGGAAATGACCGGCAGCAATGTCACCGAATGCCTGGGCGGGGCCCATAAGCTTTCGGAGACCGATCTTTCGGCCAATTACGCGACCTCCTGCGATCCCAGGCTTAATGCCGAACAATCGCTGGAACTCGCCTTCCTGATCGCCGAGGAATTGAAGGCGCGGCGCGTGGCCGGCCTTGCGGCACCGGCCCAGGCAGCGCAGTGAACGCGCCCAGCAGCCGGGAGGGAACAACCCTTCCGGCAGCGTCTGATGTGGCGGATGAGGTAATTTCCGCCCGCGCGGATAGCTACTTCAACCGCACAAAGGCGGTGGTGAGCCGCTTTGGTGACACCAAGGTTACCTATGCGGTGTTTCTGCGCCGCCCGGTGATTTCAGCCCCGCGGCTGATGCTGGATTGGTTGCGCGCTGTGGCGGCATCCCGCGGTACTGGCTTCCAGATTGAAGTGATGCATGAAGAAGGCCAATGGGTCGGCGCGGGCGATCCCTTGCTTTATGTCAGCGGTTCCTTTGTGCAGCTGGTGGATTTGGAAACCATGCTGCTGCAAAAGCTGGGTGCGGCCTGTGTCGCGGCACATAACGCCTATCAGATGTGTGTTGAATTGCCGCGAACCGCGTTTCTGGCGATGGAAGCGCGCCACTGCGCCGGGGCGGAAATGCAGGATATGATGGCCTATGCCGCTTCCGTCGGCAGCCGCGCCGCGCAGGCGGAAGGGGCCAAGGGCTTCATCGGCAATGCCAATGACGCAACCGCGCATTGGTTTGGCGCGCCCAAGGGTTATGGGACCATGCCGCATGCGTTGATCGGCTATGCCGGCAGCACGGTGCGCGCGGCGGAGATGTTCCACGAAACCTTCCCGGATGAAAACCTGACCGTGCTGGTGGATTACTTCGGGCGCGAAGTGACCGATGGCCTGGCCGTGGCCCGCCGCTTCCCAGAATTGGCTGCCGCCGGCCGGCTGGCCATGCGGCTTGATACCCATGGCGGCCGCTTTCTTGAAGGGCTGGACCCCGCAGAAAGCTACGCCGTGCTGGAACGCCACGCCCCCCAGGCCACCCGTCGCTACCGGAGTGAGACAGAACTTAGGCACCTGACTGGCACGGGCGTTTCGGCCGCCGCTGTCTGGCGCATGCGCGAAGCGCTCGATGAGGCAGGGTTCCCGCGCGTCAGGATTGTCGCTTCCTCTGGCTTTGGCGTCACCAAATGCCGGGTCATGGCGGAAGCCAAGGCGCCGATTGATGTGGTGGGCACCGGCAGCTTTATCCCCGACACCTGGTCCGAAACTTATGCCACGGCGGATATCGTTGCCTATGATGGCGTGCCGCGCGTGAAGATTGGCCGCGAATTCCTGCTGAAGCAGGGGGAGACCCGCCGGCGCAATGGCGGGCAGCTTTAGGGCGGGCTTAATCGGGTGATTTCACCCGCGCGCAAAAACATCTAGAAGGCGCCATGGCCGACACCCTGAAAATTGCCCTGGCGCAACTCAACCCCCATGAGGGTGCACTGATCGCCAATGCGGCGCTGATCCGCAAAGCCCGCGCGGAAGCCGCGAAGCTTGGCGCCGATCTTGTGGTAACGCCCGAATTTTCCATCGCTGGCTATCCGCCGGAAGATCTGGTGCGCAAGCCCGCCTTCATCGCCGCCTGCGAAGCCGAAATCGCTGCACTGGCCGCCGAGACCGCCGATGGCGGCCCTGGCCTGGTGGTGGGTGGCCCCTGGCGCGAAGGCGAGAAGGTCTTCAACGCGCTGTTTCTGCTGGAAGCCGGGCAGATTGCCGCGCGCCGTGCCAAGCATGAATTGCCGAATTACGGCGTGTTTGACGACAAGCGCGTGTTCGACGCCGGCCCCGCGCCTGGCCCCATTCCCTTTCGCGGCTTTCGGCTGGGCCTGATGATTTGCGAGGATTGGTGGTTCCCCGCGGTTTCCGAAACGCTGAGCGAAACCGGCGCGGAAATCCTGATTGCCATCAATGGTTCGCCTTTTGAGGCGGAAAAGCATCAGGCGCGGCTTGATCTGGCGGTATCGCGCTGTGTGGAAACCGGGCTTGGCTTTGTGTTTGTGAACCAGGTGGGCGGGCAGGATGAGCTGGTGTTTGAAGGCGCATCCTTTGTAATGAATGCGGATCGTTCCTTGGCGCATGTCATGCCGATGTTCACCGAGGGGCTGCGCATCACCGAATGGCAGCGTGATGGCAGCGTGCTGGTCTGCGCGCCCGGAGAGATTGCGTCTGCCTTGCCGCGGCTTGAGCAAATCTATGGCGCCATGGTGCTGGGGCTGCGCGATTATGTGAACAAGAACCGCTTCCCTGGCGTGGTGCTTGGCCTATCTGGCGGCATTGATTCCGCGATTTCGGCCGCCGTCGCCGTGGATGCGCTGGGCGCGGATCGCGTGCGCGCGGTGATGATGCCATCGCCCTATACCAGCATCGAAAGCCTGGAAGATGCCGCCGAATGCGCGCAGCTTCTGGGTATTCGCTACGAGAATATCGGCATCGGCCCGGCGATGGAGGCTTTCGCGGGGATGTTGGCGCCGGCCTTCGGCAATCGCCCGCCCGACATCACGGAAGAAAACCTGCAATCGCGCATCCGTGGCGTGACCTTGATGGCGCTGTCGAACAAGTTCGGCGATATGCTGCTGACCACCGGCAATAAAAGTGAAATGAGCACGGGCTATGCGACGATTTATGGCGACATGTGCGGCGGCTATTCCGTGCTGAAGGATGTCTACAAAACCACAGTGTTTGCCTTGTCTTGGTGGCGGAACGAAAACCAATCGGCGATTGGCCTAGGCCCCAAGGGGATGGTGATGCCCGAACGCGTCATCACCAAGCCCCCAAGCGCGGAATTGAAGCCGGATCAGAAAGATCAGGACAGCCTGCCGCCCTATGAAGTGCTGGACGCCATTCTGGAAGGCCTGGTGGAGGGCGAAAAATCCGTGGATGCGCTGGTGGCGGATGGCTTTGATCGCGCTTTGGTGTTGCGGGTTTGGCGCTTGCTGGATCGAGCAGAATATAAGCGCCGGCAGGCACCGCCCGGTGTGAAGATCACGCCGCGCGCCTTCGGGCGGGATCGGCGCTACCCCATCACCAATGGCTTCACGGCGTTGATTTCATGAGTGCCAGCCTTGATCCCCAGCTTTTTGGTGGCGGCGATTTGATTGTCCGCATCATGGATTTGTCGGGCGGCAATGGCAGCGACCCGGTGGAAGAAATCCGCGGCTTTCTCTCCATTGAACACGCCAATGCCTTTGCGCGGCGTTATGTGCGAGATTCGGTGGAACGCTGCCGCGCGCCCGGCTTGGATGCGAAAGCCGTTTTGGATGCCTGGTTCGCCTTCGGTGAGGATGCGGAGGTGGTTGGCGCCGCGGAAGCCGCCTGGATCAGCGGCAGTGAATTGAAGGGGTTTGCCGAAACCCCCGTGAAAGACAGTGAAGAACGCAATTGGCGCATTCTTGACCCGCGCCGCGATGAGGATTCTGAGGACGCGGCATGAAACTCCGTTTTGCCCCTTCGCCCACTGGGCTTTTGCATGTCGGCAATGCGCGTGTCGCGTTGGCCAATTGGCTGCTGGCGCGCCGCCATGGCGGGGAATTCCTGCTGCGCCTGGATGACACCGATACAGAACGTTCCCGCACAGAATATGCCGAAGCCATTGAGGAAGACCTGACCTGGCTTGGTCTGCCCTGGGATGGGCTGGTGCGGCAATCCGATCGGCTCGACCGCTATGCCATGGCGGCGGAAAAGCTGAAGGCGGCTGGCAGGCTCTATCCCTGCTTTGAGACGGAAGAAGAACTCGCCTACAAGCGCGAACGCCGCCGGCGCGAAGGCAAGCCGCCGCTCTATGATCGCGAAGCGCTGAAAATGACGGCCGAGCAATTGGAACGCGCCTTGGCCAACGGCAAGCAGCCCTATTGGCGCTTCAAACTTTCCATGCGGTCAGTTTCTTGGCGCGATCAGGTTTTGGGTGATCGCAGCGTGAAGCTTTCGGCGATTTCCGATCCTGTGCTGATCCGCGCCGATGGTTCGCCGCTTTATACCTTCACATCAGTCGTTGATGATCTGGAAATGGGCATCACGCATATCGTGCGCGGTGAGGATCACGTCACCAATACCGGCATTCAGATTGATATCTTTGAAGCGCTTGGCGGCAAGCAGAACGCACTCGCCTTCGGGCATTTGCCGCTGCTGACAGATGCGGAAGGCGGTGCGCTATCAAAACGCTTGGGCTCCATTTCGCTTAGGCATTTGCGCAAGGATGGGATCGAGCCTGCGGCTTTGGTGGGCTATCTCGCCGCACTTGGTACGTCCAATGATCCGGTGGCGGGGATGCCGGCTGATCTGGCGCCCGGCTATGATCTTGGGAAGGTGTCGCAATCCACCGCGCGCTTCGATCCGCGGCATATGCTGGCGCTCAATCGCAAGCTGCTGCATGGCATCAGCTTTGACGCGGTAAAGGACAGGCTGCCGGAAGGCGCCGATGAGGATTTCTGGCTCGCGGTGCGCGGCAATCTTGATCTGCTCCGCGAAGCGAAGCCCTGGTTTGATGTGGTGCGCGGCACCATCGTGCCGCCCGTGCTGGAAAACGAAGGCGATTTCCTGCGCGCGGCCCTGGCTGCCATGCCGGCGGAACCCTGGGATGGCACCACTTGGGGCGTCTGGACTGCTGCGCTGAAGGACAGCACCGGGCGCAAGGGCAAGGCACTGTTCCTGCCGCTCAGGCTTGCACTCACCGGCGAAGATCACGGCCCCGATATCGGCACCATCCTGCCGCTGATCGGGCGGGATCGCGCGGCGCTGCGCTTGAAAATCGCAGCGGGCGGCTGAACCATGGCCGAGCTTTTCCTGCATGACAGCGCAGCACGGACAAAGCGACGCTTTGAACCGCTCGATCCACAGCATGTGAAGCTCTATGTTTGCGGGCCCACGGTTTATGATCTGGCGCATCTGGGTAATGCGCGCCCGGTGGTGGTGTTTGATGTATTGGCGCGGCTGCTGCGCCGGCTTTATCCGCGCGTGACCTATGCGCGCAACATCACGGATGTGGATGACAAGATCAATGCGCGCGCGCGCGAAAGCGGCGAGCCGATTGGCACCATCAC
>Ga0079301_1000205_pt1 | contig 27975 bp, 26 predicted proteins | sample Wag4_2014_7_11_3_FD_74797 | JGI IMG/M metagenome (GOLD analysis project Ga0079301, IMG submission 74797) | Fresh water mixed with fracking chemicals microbial communities from Ohio, USA - Utica-2 Time Series FC 2014_7_11 | ecosystem: Engineered > Industrial production > Chemical products > Input... | reverse complement strand
GACTGGAGGAATGACCCCCATGGCCGAATATCCCGTCGTCCAGCTGAAGCGCCATCGTGACGAACGTGTCCGGGCCGGCCATCCCTGGATCTTTGCCGGCGAGGTGGCCGAGTTGCCCGCAGCCGAGACGGCCGGAGCCCTCGTCGAGGTGCGTGACGCACGGGGCAAGTACCTGGGAATCGGTCTGTGCAATCCGCGCAGCAACCTGCTCATCCGCCTCGTCAGCCGTGAGCGGGGACAGCTCCTCGACCGGGCCTTCTGGGGTTCGCGGCTCGACGAGGCCCTCGCCCTGCGAGCGGGTACCGTCCGCGACACCGATGCGATGCGACTCGTGCACGCCGAGGCCGACGGCCTGCCTGGCCTCGTCGTCGATCGCTATGCCGACTGGCTGGTCGTCCAGGCCGTCTCGCTCGGGGTCGCCGAGCGGATGGACATGTGGGTGGATCTGCTGCGCGAACGGCTCTCGCCGCGCGGGATCTACGAGCGTTCCGACGTGCCGGTCCGGGAGCTCGAGGGCCTCGAGCAGCGAGCGGGAGTCCTGGCCGGAGAGGCACCCGATCCCGACCTCGTCATCCGGGAAGGTGATTACCGCCTGCACGTCGACCTGATCGGCGGACAGAAGACCGGGTTCTTCCTGGACCAGCGGCCCAACCGGTGGCAGGTCCAGCGCCTCTCGGCCGACAAGCGGGTGCTGAACACCTTCAGCTACTCGGGCGGCTTCTCCATCGCGGCGGCAGTCGGTGGCGCGCGGGAGGTCGTCAGCGTCGACATCTCGGAGTCGGCGATCGCCCTCGGCGAGAAGAATGCCCGCCTCAACGGGGTCGAAGACCGCTGCAGCTGGGTGGCCGCCAATGCCTTCGACTGGCTGCGCGAGGCCGAGAAGGCGGGGGAGGTCTTCGACCTCATCATCCTGGATCCGCCCGCTTTCACGAAGTCGAAGGCCTCGATTCCCGGTGCCGTCCGCGGTTACAAGGAAATCAACCTGCGCGCGCTCCGCATGCTCGCCCCCGGCGGCATCCTGGTCAGCGCGTCGTGTTCACATCACCTGGACGAGGGCACCTTCCGGAACCTCATCCTCGAGGCCTCGCTCGATACGGGTCGCCGCCTCCAGCAGATCGACTGGCGAGGAGCCGGTCCCGACCACCCCGTGTTGCTGGCTGCCCCCGAGACCCACTACCTGAAGTGCTTCTACGGGGTGGTTCACCCCGGCCGCTGGTGACGCCATGCGACCTGCCAGGGGATGGATCGCCCTCCTGACCGTGCTGGTCGGAGAGGCGATCGCCTCCCGTGGTGGCGCGGAATCGCTTCCCTTCACGGGGATCCCCTGGCGCGACGACGGGGGATACACGACGACCGACCTGTCCGGGTGGCCGCCTGCGAAGCCGTCGCTCGCGGGGCTCACCGTCGTGCTCGACCCCGGCCACGGTGGCCGCGAGACGGGAACGCGGGGCCCCGCTGGACTCCTGGAAAAAGACGTTAACCTGGCCGTCGCGCTCGAGACGGCCAGACGTCTGCGAGAGGTGGGCCTGCGCGTCCTGCTGACGCGCGAGGGGGATACAGGTGTCGCACCTCCCGGGGCCTCCCTGGCGGCCGACCTCGAGGCCCGGGCGATGGTCGCCAACCGCGCAACGGCGGACCTGTTCGTCAGCATCCATCACAACGCCTCCATGGACCCGGCTGCCCCTCGCAGCCAGACCGAGACGTATCACCGACTGGATGATGCCGGGCCATCCCGGGAAGCGGCTGCCGCCATCCACGCGAGTCTCACCGGAGCCCTGGGCCTGACGACGAACCGGCTGAGTCCGGGATTTTATGCCGTGCTCCGGAATTGCCAGGTCCCTGCCGTGCTCGGCGAGGCCTCTTACCTCACGCATCCCTTCACGGAAGTGCGACTCCGGACCCCGGAAGGGATCCAGCTGGAGGCCCTGGCGTATGCCCGGGGAATCGTGACGTACCTGGAACCAGGTATCCCCGCATTCGATGGCCTGAGCGAGGCGGCCGGGAGCGCCCCGGGGAATCCGGTGCTGACGGCCCGGGCCAGGACGACGGGCGCCCCGCTCGACGTCGCCTCCGTCCGGATGACGGTCGATGGGACTCCGGTGGCCCTTCAGGTGGATCCGCCCACGGGAAGGATCCAGGGCTTTCCGGGCAAGGCGCTGGCACCGGGAGTGCACCGGGTGGAGCTGACGGGCCGGAACCTGGCGGGACGGACCGCCGTTCCGGCCGTGTTTGACTGGCGTATCTCGCGTCTCCCCGCCCGCCTCGAGGTCCGGACACCCTTCACGGCTCGACCTCACGGGGGACCGCTGCCGATCGAGGTGAAGGTTCTCGATTCGCTGGGCCTTCCCGTCAACCCCGTTCAGAAGGTGCGTTTCGAGGCGCGCGATGCCTGGACCTTCGACGCCGAGTCGTCTACCCGGCAGGGATGGGCCGGGACCTGGGTGATGCCGGCCGGACCTGCCCCGAGGGTGACGGTCCGGCTCGGCTCCCTGCACGCGACCTGGGTCGCCCCGTCCCGTCCCCTGGGGGCCACGGCCGGCTGGGTTCGCGATGCCAGTGGTTCTCCCGTACCGGGAGTGCGCGTCTACCCGGCCGACGCCCCGGAAGCAGCTCCCGCATCGACGGACAGAAACGGTGCATGGTCCTTCGCACCGGGATCCCGACCACCGGGCGCGCTCCGCATCGATGGCCCGGGCATCGCTCCGGTCCGGTTGAGGATCCCGCCCACCCCGTCGTTCATCCGCGTCCGTCTCGAGACGGAAGCTTCGGACTTCGCGCCGGATACCCGGTTCGTCATCGACCCGGCCGGCGGGCCGGAGAGCGTCGACGTGAACCACCGCACCACACACCTGACAAGCCACAGAGTCGCTGAGATTCTATGTCAGTACCTCACGATGGCAGGCGCCGAGGTTGCCCTGACGCGCGGCCCCGACTCGACCCCGGCCGACCTGGATCGCATCCGGAGCTCGACCCAGGCCACCACGAGTGCTTACCTGCGTCTCGACCATGCCGCCCCGGAACCCGAACTGCGCCACTACCCCCGTAGCGTCGCAGGGGAGGCGCTGGCACGCCGTCTGGCACGCGAACTCGCAACGGCCTCGCTCGACTCCACCCGCTCCGCACCGATCCCGGTCCGCGCGGCCAGTGACCTCGTGCTGATCCACCCGCCTTGCCCCTCCGTCGTGGCCCAGCTCCCGCCCGTATCCAGCGACGAGGACGCCTGGCGTCAGGCCTATGCGTGCTTCATGGCGCTCCAGCCTCCCCGCCCCGGGGCCGCGAGCATCACCTTGCGGATCCACTCCGCCACCCGTCCGGGCCCCTGGTCGGTCTGGCTGGACGATCGCTGGCCGGGCAGGGTCACGACGGGGCGCCACTGGACGTTCGAGAACCTGGCCCCCGGACTGCACCGGCTCTTGCTCCGCTCCGACGACGGCACCTCGCGCCCGGTGATCGTCCCCTCGCTCCTCGAGGGGGAAGCTCGCCTCGTGGAGGTGGAGGCCGACCGCCCGGAGATCGATCCGCACCTGGCGAGTCGACAGGAGGCGTCCAGAGGGGCCAGGTCGGGTACAAGGATGAACAGGTCTCGGCCTCACGGAGGATAGCGTGCCGCCAAGCGGGGATGTCGCACCCATCGACGTGCAGCGGGTCACCATCCCGGACGCGGCGACCTGGTCGTCGCTGGTATCGGGTGCGTGTCCCGGGGTGGTGCAGGGAGACCTGGTCATCCAGGTCTGCCACGCCGTGGTCAGCCTGCCAGAGGTGGTGCTCGGGGACGACCTGCTGCGAGCATCCGCCTGGGGCATCACGTCGCTGCTGGCCGGCGTGGTCGACGAGGCCGAAAGGGAAGGGGCAGAGGCCGGACGGCGATCGCATGTCGTGAAGCTCGGATCGGGCCGGATCCTCGAGACCTTCATCCAGGACGAAAGCCACGTGTACCTGGCGCTCCAGTCCAACGCCGGTGGGTCGCTGCAACTCGAGGTGAGTGTCCGGTGGCGAGACCTGGTGGCAGTGGTGGAACGGATCGTTCAGACGATCCTGACTCTGCTCGAGCTCCGGTCGACCGACCCGGAAGACGTGGCCCCGCGCAGCCGCTTCCTGGGGAACTGGGAAGCCCTCCGGATGCGAGCGCTCGCCGTGGACGGACACCTGACGATCCCGCGCGAGACCGACGATCCCCTCGCCGACGCCTGAGTCGGTTGCATCCGTCCCCGACGGAAAGGAGTGCACGACGTGCCCAGTCCGGATGAATCCGTGACGAACGAAGTCCGCATGCAGCGGTTGGACGACCTCGTGCGCGGGGTGAACCTCCAGAGCCGGGGACGCACCGAAAAGCGCAAGAACCGCAGGGTGGCGATGGATGTCTCCATCGAGATCGAGATGGCCCAGACCATGGGGGTCTACACGGGACGCCTGAAGGACATGTCGACGACCGGGATCCGGATCAGCATCCCGGAAATCACGGCCCGACAGATCACGGGCCCCATCTACGTGAATCTCCCCGTGGGCCCCCGTCGTTACCGCGTCGAGCTCGAAGCGATACGCCAGGACTCGGACGGCGTGGGCGCCCGCTTCACCAACCTGGACCCGCGGCTTTCGAGCTTGATCTGCCGCCACGTGTTCACGGAGCTGAGACGGGCCCAGAGCTTCCTGATCCGGTGAGGTCTCCCCGATGCACCGGACGCTCGAACACCTGCTCGAACGCCTCGATCAGGTCCCCCCGGACGGCCTCGAGCGACACCGGCTGGCCAAGTAGGCCCTCCACGCTCGTCATGACCTCGGCCGTGAGGCCACAGGGACGGATCGCATCGAATCCGCTGACGTCGTTCGAGACGTTCAGCGCGAAGCCGTGGTACGTGACCCACTTCCGCACGGCCAGTCCCACGCTGGTGACCTTGCGATCGCCGACCCACACGCCCGTCAGGCCGGACCGGCGACCGGCCTCGATCCCCTGCCGGGCGAGGGCCCGGATGTTGATCTCCTCGAGGTTTCTCAGCACCCGGTGCAGGTCCCGCTCGGACTCTTCGAGGTACAGGATCGGGTAGCCGACGATCTGCCCGGGGGCATGATGCGTCGCCTCGCCCCCCCTTTCGACGGGAAAGATGGGAAATCGTCCGGCATCGAGGACATCGGATTCGATGGTGGACTTGCGCCCGAGGGTGATCACGGCCGGATGCTCACACAGCAGGAGCACGTCGCCGGACTCACCCGCCGCGACGCGCTCCACGAGCTGTTTCTGGAGTTCCCAGACCTCCGCGTAAGGGCGGAGGCCCAGGTCAACGACCGTGACCGACCGGGTCGCGGTTGAGGACATGGATCGCCTCTCCGAGTGCGGCCTTGGCCGCTTCCATGATGCCCTCGGCCAGCGTGGGATGGGCATGAACCGTGAGGCTCAGATCCTCGAGGCATGCCCCCATCTCGAGGGCCAGGCCGGCCTCCGCGATGAGATCCGTGGCCGAGGGCCCCACGACGTGCAGGCCCAGGACTTCATGAGTCCGGGCATCGGCCACGACCTTGATGAAGCCCTCGGTCTCGAGGGCCGTCATGGCCCGCCCGAGCGCGGCGAAGGGGAACTTACCGACCTTGACGTCGTGGCCCTCAGCGCGCGCCTGGGCCTCGGTCCAGCCCACCGAACCCACCTCGGGATCGGTGAAGACCACGGCCGGGATGGCGCGCACGTCGTAGGCCGACGCATGACCGGCGATCGCCTCGGCGACGACCTCGGCCTCCTTGCTGGCCTTGTGCGCGAGCATCGGCTGACCGGCGCAGTCGCCGATGGCCCAGATGCCGGGGACCTTCGTGCGTCGCTGGAGGTCCGTGCGGATGAACCCCTGAGCATCGAGTTCGACGCCGAGGCGTTCGAGCCCGAGCCCCTCGACGTTGGGGCGGCGCCCCACCGTCACGAGGATCCGGTCGCACGCGATCTCGGAAACCTGTCCGGCCTTCTCGAGCCGAACGACCGCCCCGGCAGCCGTCTCGCTCCAGTCGAGCGCTCTGGCACCGAGATGGACCTCGACCCCGAGCTTCTTGAGCTTCCGCTGGAGAATCTGCGCGACCTCGGGATCGAAACCGGGGAGCACCTGGTCGGCGCGCTCGAGGACCGTCACGCAGCTGCCCAGCTTGGCGAGCATCGTCCCCATCTCAAGGCCGATGTAGCCCCCCCCGATGACGACGACCCGTCCAGGACGCTCGTTCAGGCTCAGGGCTTCGGAGGAGCCGATCACGCGCGCGCCGTCGATGGCGAAGCCCGGGATCTCGATCGGGCGGGAGCCCGTCGCAATCACGAGATGCTCGGCCTCGACCCGCACGGGCCCCTCAGCCGTCGTCACCTCGAGCGTCCCCGGGGCGACCAGACGCGCCTCACCCGACATGACCTGGGCCCCGTTCCCCTTCACGAGGGTGCCGATGCCGCTCGTCAGCTTCTGGACGATGCCGTCCTTCCAGCCGATGAGCTTGCCCCAGTCGAGCCGCGGGTTCTCGACCAGGATGCCCATGGTGTCGGCGTGCTGGACCTTCTCGAAGGTCTTGGCCGCCGTGATGAGCGCCTTGGACGGGATGCAGCCCACGTTGAGGCACACGCCGCCAAGGTTGCCGCGTTCGATGAGCAGGGTCTTCTTGCCGAGCTGCCCGAGGCGGATGGCACAGACGTATCCGCCCGGACCGGCCCCGATGACGGCGACCTCGACCTGGAGGGTGGTCATCGCGACCTCCTAGACCATCTCGAGCAGCAAGCGACCGGGCTGCTCGAGCAGACGGATGACGTGGTTCGTGAAGTCGGCCCCGACGGAGCCGTCGACCACGCGGTGGTCGAAGGACAGCGCCAGGTTCATCATGTGGCCGACGACGATCTGTCCGTCGCGGACGACGGGCCGCTCCTGGATCTTCATGATGGCCAGGATGCCGACCTCGGGATGGTTGAGGATGGGGGTCGCGAACAGCCCGCCAACCGAGCCGATGCTCGAGAGCGTGAAGGTGCCTCCCCGGAGCTCGTCCGGCAAGCTGCGACCGACCCGGGCCCGCTCGGCGGCATCCTGGACCTCGCGTGCAAGCTGCAGGATCCCCTTGCGGTCCACGTCCTTGATGACGGGCACGACCAGACCCTGCTCCCCGGCGACGGCGATCCCGAGGTTGTAATAGCGCTTGAGGACGATCTCCCCGGACGCATCGTCCAGCGACGCGTTGAGGTGGGGGTACTTCTTCAGGGCCGCGACCACGGCCTTCATGATGAAAGGCAGGTAGGTCAGCTTGACGCCCTCGGCCTGGGCCTGAGCCTTCAGCTCGGCACGCAGCCCGATGAGCTTCGACGCCTCGAGTTCGTCCATGTAGGTGAAGTGGGGAGCCGTGAACTTCGACTGCACCATCTTCTCGGCGATCTTCTTGCGCATGCCCCGCAGCGGGATGCGCTCCTCGAGCGCCGCGTTCAGCACGGGGACCGCGACCGGGGTCGTCGTCGCGCGCGTCGCCGCGCCGAGCTTGCGCTCGGCGACTTGCCGGACGTCATCCTTGGTCACGCGACCGCGATCGCCCGTACCGGGCACGAGCTGAAGATCGAGGCCCATGTCACGAGCCAGCTTGCGCGTGGCCGGGGTCGCGAGGGCCCGCCCCTCGCGAACGGGGGCCAGGGGCTCGACGGCAGGAGCGGCCACGGAAACCGGGACCACCGCAGGCTGGCTCATGACCGGCTGGGCGGGCGCGGGGGCCGGGGCGGCGACCGGCGTCGATACCACTGGCGGAGCCGGGGGGGCGTCCGTCCGCCCGCCGTGGCCGTGGATCACGGGAGCCGTCTCGCCGGCCGCCATCTCGAGGGCGACGACGACGTCGCCGACCTTGATGATCTCACCTTCCTTGCCGTGGGTCGCGACGATCGTGCCCTTGCGCGGCGAGGGGATCTCGACGGTCGCCTTGTCCGTCATGACCTCGAACATGGGCTGGTCCTCGGCGACGACATCTCCGGGCTTCACGAGCCAGCGGATCAGTTCCCCTTCGACCACGCCCTCCCCGATGTCGGGCAGGCGAAACTCGAGCAGATTTCCGGTTGCCATGGTCATGTCGCCTCCTAGAACCGGACCGTCTTGCGGATGCCGTCCAGGACGCGCTCCGCGCTGGGGAGGTACTCGAGATCGAGCGTGTACGGGAAGGGGGTGTCCCAGCCCGTGACACGGAGCATCGGAGCTTCGAGGTGCAGGAAGGCCCGCTCGTTGATGAGGGCCATCAGTTCTCCCGCGAATCCGCCCGTGCGAGGCGCTTCCTGGACGATCACGACGCGACCGGTCTTCTGGACCGAGGCGATGATGGTGTCGATGTCGAGCGGCACGAGGGAGCGCAGGTCGATGACCTCGGCATCGACGCCCTCAGCCTCGGCCTTGCGCGCGGCCTCGAGCGCGATGTGGGTCATGGCACCGTATGCGAGGACCGTGACCTGACTCCCGGGGCGTGCGATGCGCGCCTTTCCGAGCTCGATCGTGTAATCGCCTTCGGGCACTTCCCCCTTGGCGGCGCGATACACGCGCTTCGGCTCCATGAAGATGACGGGGTCATCCTGGCGCATGGCCGCGAGCAGGAGGCCCTTGGCATCCTCGGGGTTCGAGGGAATGACGACCTTCAGCCCGGGCGTATGCACCCAGTAGGACTCGTTGGACTGCGAGTGGTAGTGACCGCCCTTGATCCCGCCGCCATAGGGCATGCGGATGACCATCGGGCAGGGATACTGGCCGCCCGAGCGGTACCGGTACTTGGCCAGCTCGTTGACGATCTGGTCGAAGGCCGGATAGACGAAGTCGGCGAACTGGATCTCGGGGACGGGGCGCATCCCGTAGAGGGCCATCCCGATGGCCGTGCCGATGATGCCGGCCTCGGACAGGGGCGTATCGACGACCCGGTCCTGACCGAACTCTTCCTGCAGGCCCTGGGTGGCCCGGAACACGCCGCCGAACTTGCCCACGTCCTCCCCGAGCACGATCACACGCTCGTCGAGGCGCATCTGCAGGCGAAGGGCATCATTGACCGCCTGGATGATGTTCATGGTGGGCATCAGGAACGGGCCTCCTTGAGCGAATCGAGGTGCGACAGGAGCTCGGCGCGCTGCTCGAGCAGGAACGCGGGGGTATCGGCGAACACGTCGTCGAACAGCGTCTCGGGACCGGGAAGGGGCGACTTCTCGGCGATTTCGATGGCCTCGAGGATCTGGGCCTTGTAGGTCTCCTGGAGTTCGGCTTCCCATTCGAGGGTCCAGAGACCCCGCTTCGCGAGGAAGCGCTGGAAGCGCTGGATCGGATCCTTGCGTTCCCATTCCTTGACCTCGGTCTCGTCGCGATACGCCGACGGATCGTCCGAGGTCGAGTGAGACCCGACCCGGTAGGTCAGCGCCTCGATGAGCGTGGGGCCCCCACCCTGGCGGGCCTTCTCGGCGGCCTTGCGGGTGGCCACGATGACGGCCAGGATGTCGTTACCATCGACGAGCACGCCGTCGATGCCGTAAGCCGAGGCCTTCATGGCGAAGTTTTCGGAGGCCGTCTGAACCGAACGCGGCGTCGAGATGGCCCAGCCGTTGTTTCGCAGGAAGAAAATCGTGGGGGTCTTGTAGACCCCGGCGAAATTGAGACCGACGTGGAAGTCGCCCTGGCTGGACGCGCCTTCACCGAAGTAGGTCAGCGTCACGACGGGATCCTTGCGCAGCTTGGCTGCCCAGGCCGTACCGACCGCCTGCGGCAGCTGGACCGTCAGGGGACTCGAGATGGAGACGATGTTCTTGTGTCGGAAGGAATAATGCACCGGCATCTGGCGCCCTTTGGTGACGTCCAGGGCGTTACCGTAGCACTGGTGGGCGAGTTCCTGGATCGTCACGCCCCGCCACAGGTAGCATCCCTGCTCGCGATAGCAGGGAAAGACCCAGTCTTGCGGCTCGAGCGCAAAGGCAGACCCCACGGTCGCAGCTTCTTCACCGGTGCTGGCCAGGTAGAACCCGAGCCGCCCCTGTCGCTGGAGCATGAACATGCGCTGGTCGAAGGCGCGGGTGAGGACCATCGTGCGGTACAGGGCTCGCAGGTCCTCATCGGAAAGGTCCGGCATCGTCGCCGGGTCGGCGGTATCGTCCTCGCGAAGGACGGTGAAGGGGGCCGTGGGCCAGGCCCCGGCTCCCCCCACCTTGAATTCCACCAGGCTCATCGGGTTGGGTCTCCTCTCGGACAGCCTGTCAGGCAGGCTGGCTTGCGTCATCGGAAGCGAGTGAACGCCCTTGTTGTTCGAGAATGCCGCGGATGAAAAACTCCCCGGCGCGGTAACTGGATCGGACGAGGGGGCCGCTCGCGCAGTACAGGAAGCCGGCGTCATCGGCCCAGCGCTGGTACTCGGCGAACTTCTCGGGGGTGATGAAGCTGTCGACCGGCAAGTGCTTGCGCGACGGACGCAGGTACTGACCGAAGGTCACGATCTGGCAGCCATAATCGCGCAGATCGCGCAGCGTCTCACGGATCTCGTCGTCGGTCTCACCCAGGCCCACCATGATCGAGGTCTTGGTGAACACCTTCGGATCGATGCGGTGGATGTCTCCCAGCACCTTGAGACTCTGGGCGTACTGCGCCCGGCGATCGCGCACGCGCGGCGTCAGCCGCCGCACGGTCTCGACGTTGTGTGCCACGACCTCGGCACCGGCCTCGACGACCGTCCGCAACTGCGAGACGTCGCCCTGGAAATCGGGAATCAGGACCTCGACGATGACCTTCGGCGTACGCGCCTTGATGGCCCTGATCGTGGCCGCGAAGTGACCCGCACCCCCATCGGGCAGATCATCGCGATCGACCGAGGTCAGCACCACGTAGTCGAGGCCCATGACCTCGACCTGGAGGGCCACCTTGGACGGCTCATCCGGATCGAGCGGGATGCCGTCCTTGGCCGTCTTGATGTGACAGAACCGGCAACCCCGGGTGCACGTGTCCCCCATGAGCATCATGGTCGCCGTGCCACCGCCCCAGCACTCGCCGATATTCGGGCAGGAGGCTTCCTCGCATACCGTGTGCAAGTTGAGGGCCCGCAGGTTCTCCTTGATGGCGAGGTAACGCTCACCGGCCGGGGGCCGGATCTTGAGCCATTCGGGCTTGCGGGTGGTCTCCATGGATTGCTCGCTTTCACCGGATCGTTCCCGACCGGGCGATCGCCCATGATCGGTACCTTCCATGCTACCGACACGGAAGCAGGACGTCAAAACAGGGCATCCAGGCAACGTGGAAGGGCCCGGACCATCCGGTCCGGGCCCTTCCTGCGATGAGCCGTGTGGCTCAGAAGAGACCGCTGGTCGAATGTCCGGCCCATCCGACCAGCCGGTCGAACACCAGGGGCAGGGCCGTGAGCAGGGCGACCGCGACGGCTCCGACCGGCAGGGCGGCCCGCACGATCCCCGGGAGGTCCGTCTCGGCAGCAGGCTTCGTCTCGGTGGCCTCCTGCATGGTCATCACGAGGATGGGGCGCAGGTAGTACGCGACGGAGGCGATGGAATTGAGAATCGCGATGAGCGCGAGCCAACCATGACCGGCAGCCAGGACCTCCGAGAACAGCGTGAACTTCCCGAAGAATCCGACCGTCGGGGGCAGCCCCATCATCGAGGCCAGCGAGACCCCGATCACGAGCGCAAAAACGGGGTTAGACCGACCGAGACCCGCCAGATCCTCGATCCGGGTGCGCTTTTCGCCAGGGCCCGACCAGGCCGTGAGAACGGCAAACAGGGGCAACGACGAGAGGACGTAGGTCGCGAGGTACACCAGCATCGCCCGGGCCGAGTGACCGTGTCCCCCGAGCGCGACGATGCCCATCAAGAGATAGCCCGTGTGGGCCACGCTCGAGAAGGCCAGCATCCGCTTGATCTCGGTCTGAGCGAACGCGAGGGCGTTCCCGACCGTCATGGTGAGGATGGCCAGCACGGAGACCAGATCGACCCACTGCGCATGGGCCGGCAAGAACGCCGTCCCGGCCACCCGGATCAGGAAACCGAAGCTGGCCGTCTTGACGGCCGTCGCCATGAACGCCGTGATGGGGGTCGGGGCTCCCTGGTACACGTCGGCAGCCCAGGCATGGAAGGGCACGGCGGCAACCTTGAAGCCCATGCCGGCGAACAGCAGCAGCACCCCGACGAGGGAGAGCGGCAGTTTCCCCGCCTCGGGGTGGGCCAGGAAGTGACCGATGGCGTGCAACTCGACCGAGCCGACCATGCCATAGATGAGGGCGATCCCCATCAGGAGCAGGCCCGAGGCGAACGACCCCAGGAAGAAGTACTTGAGGGCGGCCTCGTTCCCGGTGACGGACTGGCGACGCGCACCGACGAGGACGTACACCGCGATGGACATGACCTCGACGGCGACGAACAGCGTGATGAGGTGCGTCCCCGAGACGAGGGCCACCATTCCGGCGACGGCGAAGAGCAGGAGGCTGTAGACCTCCCCGTGCTCCATTTTTTCCTGAGGGAAATATGTCCAGCCCATCAGAACGGAGCAGAAAGCCGCCCCCAGGATGAGCAAAGTCAGGAACGTGCCGAAGTTATCGACGGCGACGGCTCCCCCCAGGATTTGCTGAGAGTAGCCACCGGGATAGCGCAGCCAGGTCCCGCCCGCGAGAGCGGCGGACACGCCCAGCGTGGCCAGCGTGAATCCGGGAAGGAAGCGGGCTTGCTGCTCGGGCAGAAAGACCTCGAGCAACATCAGCAGGAGGCCGCCTAGCCCGAGCGCCAGCAAGGGCGAGAGCAGGAACCACTGTTCGAGGGACATGGACCTAACCTCCGTGCGACGCGTGGGCCGCCGCCTCGTTCGAGGCGGGCACGACGGCCTTCTGGATGGGAGAGAGGATGGCCTGGACGCTCGGATCGATGCGATCGAGGACGGGCTGAGGCTGGAACCCGGTCCAGATGATCACGAGGACCATCGGCACGAGCATGACGGCCTCACGCAGGGCGAGATCCCGGAGCTCGGGCGCCGGCTTGGCACCCTTGGCCGGCGCGGGCACGCTGCCGAAGAAGGTGCGCGCGATCATCCACAGCATGTAGCAGGCGCCCCAGATGACGCCGGTGGTCGCGACGACCCCGAGGCCCCCGTTGCTGGCGAACGCACCCATCAGGATGAGGAACTCGGCCACGAAGCCGTTGAGACCGGGAAGGCCCACGGAAGCCATCGCGATGATCAGGAAAACCGTGGTCAGCCAGGGCACCTGGCGAGCGATCCCCCCGAACTGGGCGATCGACGTGCCACGACGCTCGGCCAGCATCCCCACGAGGAGGAACAGCCCCCCCGTGGCGAGTGCGTGCGCGAGGAACATGAACACCGCCCCGCTCCAGGCCTGTGAATCGAGCGAGAAGACGCCCATGAGCAGCAGGGCCATGTGCGAGATGGAGCTGTATGCCAGCAACCGCTTGAGATCCGTCTGGACGAGGGCCAGCCAGGCCGCATAGATCGTCCCGACGAGGGCCAGAGCCATCAGGCCGGAACGGGCCGACTGGGCCGCCACGGGGAACAGCGGCAAGGCGAAGCGCAGGATGCCGTAGACCCCGATCTTGCCCATCACCCCGCTGAGCAGGAACGTGACGGGGGTCGGAGCCTCGACGTAGGTATCGGGAGCCCAACCGTGGAACGGGAAGAGCCCGGCCTTGATGGCGAAGGCGAAGATGAAGGCCCAGAAGCCGAGCCACATGGCATTGCCCGCGAGCGGGGTCGCCATCAGGTCGGGAAGGTCGAAGGACCACTGACCCGTGACATTCAGGTGATGGGCCCCGACGCCGAGCAGGGCGACCAGCAGCGGCAGCGACCCCACGAGCGTGTAGACGACGAAGCGCGTCGTGGCCTCGAGGCGCTTCTCGCCCCCCCAGCGTCCGACGAGGAAGAACGCGGGTACGAGCATCAGCTCGAAGAACACGTAGAAGAGCAGCGTGTCGAGTGCGAGGACGGCCCCCGCCATCGCGCCGGCCAGCGCCAGCATGCTGGCGTGGTGGAAGCGCTGATGGTGACTGACGTCGCGCGAGGCGAAGAGGGCCACCGGCGTGAGCAGGGCGATGAGCAGCACGAGCACGAGGCTCAGGCCATCGACACCCAGGTGAAAATGCACACCCGCGCTCTTCAGGAGCAGCGCGTTGACCTCGAACTGGGCCCCACCGAGTCCCGTATGGAAGCCCGAGAGCAGCGTCAGCGCGAAGACGGCCTCGATCCCGGACGCCACGAGGGCGGCGATCCAGGAGGCGCGGGCGTCACGCACCGGCCAGAGGGCGATACCGAGCCCGGCCACCAGGGGCCAGAAGATGAGAAACGAAAGAATCATTTGGTCCATGTCGGCAGTCCAGATCTTGCGTCAGTGACCGCCGCCCGCACCGGAGAAGTGCGACGACAGCAGCAGGGCGAGCAACGAGAGGCCCACGAGCATCATGAGGGCGTAGTGCCGGACGATCCCGGTCTGGAGCGTGCGCAGCATCCCCGCAACCCCGGCGTAGGCACGGGCCGAGAGCCCCATCGAGCCCGAGATGACCTCGTTCTCGACCACGTTCCGGACGAAGAAGGTCGACACCCAGAGCAGCGGGCGAATGAGCATTGCCTCGATCCACTCGTCGAGGAACCACTTGTTGCGCAGGACGTCCCACCAGGCTGCCGTGACCGGCTCACTGGCCGGCGTGGCGCCGCCGTAGCGGAAGAACGCGACCGCGATCCCCGTGGCGGCGACGAGCACGCTCAGGCCCATCAGACCGAACTCGAGGGACGCGGCACCCGAGACCTCGGTCTCGTGCAGCACCGGGTGCAGCCAGTGGGCGAAGATCGGGTGGGTTCCCGACAGGACGTGGGGCACGCCCAGGAAACCGACGACGCAGGTCCCGATGGCCAGCAACACCAGGGGAAGGGTCATGACCCACGGGCTCTCGTGAGCATGGTCGAACTTGCTCTGGTCCCGCGGAGTGCCGAAGAACGTCAGGAACAGCATCCGGAACATGTAGTAGGCCGTGATGCCTGCCGTCAGAAGCAGCACGCCGTACGCGACGTGATGGCCGCGGACGAAGGCCTGCCAGAGGATCTCGTCCTTCGAGAAGAAGCCTGCCAGCGGCGGGATACCGGCGATCGCCACGGTGGCGAGGAGCATGGTCCAGAACGTGACGGGCAGCTTGCTCCTGAGGCCGCCCATCTTCCAGATGTCCTGCTCTTCATGCATCGCGTGGATGACCGAACCCGCCCCGAGGAACAGGAGGGCCTTGAAGAACGCGTGCGTGAAGACATGGAACATGCCGGCCGAGTAGGCGCCGACGCCCGCACCGACGAACATGTAGCCGAGCTGCGAGACCGTCGAGTAAGCCAGCACCCGCTTGATGTCGCGCTGCGTGATGGCGATCGAGGCGGCCAGGAAGGCCGTCAGCGCGCCGAGCGTGATGATCATCGACGAGGCGATGGGCGACAGGTCGTACACGAAGTGCATGCGGGACACCATGTAGATGCCCGCCGTGACCATCGTGGCCGCGTGGATGAGAGCCGAGACCGGCGTGGGACCGGCCATCGCGTCGGCAAGCCAGACGTGCAGCGGCACCTGGGCGCTCTTGCCCATCGCGCCGATGAACAGGCACAGACCCGCGATGGTGGCGACGGTGGTCGTCGTCCCATCGTGGGGGAGAGAGGCGAAGTAACGGGACAGTTCGACGAAGTCGAGCGTCGCACCGCCGTGCGCCAGCGTCTGCGTGAACAGGTAGAAGATCCCGATGAGGAAGCCGAAGTCCCCCACGCGGTTGGCGATGAACGCCTTGTTGCCCGCGTAGGCCTTGTCGAGGTCCTGGAACCAGAACCCGATGAGCAGGTACGAGCAGACGCCCACGCCTTCCCAGCCCACGAACATCATGGGGAGGCTCTTACCCAGGACGAGCACGAGCATCGAGAACGTGAACAGGTTCAGGTACGTGAAGAACCGGCTGAAGCCCCGGTCGTGACTCATGTAACCCACCGAGTAGAGGTGGATCAGCGAGCCGATGAACGTGACGACCAGGATCATCACGGCGCTCAGCGGATCGAGCATGAAGTCGATGCCCAGGTCAAGCGCGCCGGCCTTGATCCACGTCGCGACGTGCTGCGTCATCATGCGAGCTTCCTCGCCGAGGCCGCGCAGCTGGAAGAAGAGCACGACGCTCGTGAGGAACGAGAGCACGGGCGCGCCGACGGCGATACCCGTGACGACCTGCCGGGGGGCGCCCTTCTCGGTGTGGGCGAACATCAGGGTCAGGAGACCGTTGACGATCGCGCCGAGGAGCGGGAACAGGGGTACCAGGAGCAGCAAGCTGCTCGCGGTGGCTTCGATTGCTTGAATGTGGTGCGTGTCCATCGATCCCTCTACCGCTTCAGCAGCGAGAAGTCGTCCACGTTGAGCGACTCCTTGTTCTTGAAGAGCAAGATGACGATGGCCAGCCCGATGGCTGCTTCAGCCGCGGCGACGGCCATCACCAGGAAGACGAAGATGTGACCGTCGAGCTGGTTGAGAGCCCGGGCGAAGGCCACGAACGAGAGGTTCACGGCATTGAGCATCAGCTCGATCGACATGAACACGATGAAGAGGTTCTTGCGACCGACCACGCCCGCCGCGCCGATGGCGAAGAGCAGGACGCTCGCGATCAGGAAGTAGTGCAACGTCAGGTGCATCGTGAGCTCCTAGATGCGGCGCTTGGCCAGCAGGACGACGCCGACGAGCGCCACGGTCAGGAGGACCGAGACGAGCTCGAACACGAAGGCGTAATTCCGGTAGAGGTACATGCCCACGGCCTCGATGCTGCCGAAGTCCGCCGAGGCGAGCGCCGGGAAGGCGCCCTCGGGGAGCTGCAGCACGGCACCGATGATGACCGAGACGAAGGGGAACAGGGCGAGCAGCGCGATTCCCACCTGTCCGATGCGGTCTTCGCCGAGTTGCAGGTCCTCTTCACGCACATTCAAGAGCATGATGACGAACACGATCAGCGCGATGATGGCGCCCGCATACACCAGGATCTGCAAGATCGCGATGAGCTGGGCCGTCAGGAGGGCGTAGAGCCCCGAGAGCGCGACGAACGAGACGACCAGGGCGAGTGCGGCGGCGAGAGGCTGCTTGCGGGTGATGGTCACGAGACCACCGAGCACCATGACGCTCGCGAGGATCAGGAATAGCAAGATGTCTAACATGACGGGGCGACGTCTCCTCGAGAACGCGGGCTAGTCGGGCAGGCCCTGGGGCTTGACCGCCATCAGCTCTTCCTTGGTGATGACGAAGTTGCTGCGCTTGAAGTCGGCGATGGCATAGACGCCCGAATCCATGCGGATGGCATCCACGGGACAGGCCTCGACGCACATGCCACAGAAGACGCACTCGAGCAGATCGATGTCGAAGCGCGCGGGGCGCTTCTCGATCGTCGGATCGGGGCTCTCCTCGGCGACGATGTGAATGCACTCGGCCGGGCAAGCGGTGGCGCACATGAAGCACGCCACGCAGCGGACATCGCCATTCTCACGCTTGGTCAGACGATGCTTGCCACGGAAGCCCGCGGGAAAGCTCTTCTGCTTCTCGGGATACTCGACGATCGGCATGCGCCGGGGACTGACGAGGTTGGAGACCAGGTGACGGAGGGTGATCCCGAGCCCCTTGACGAGCTCGAGCAGATACACGCGCTCCTGGATGGCCTCGGTGGGACGAGCGACCTTCATGGTGTTCCTTCCTAGCCTCCGAAGTGGTTGCCCAGCAGGATGGCCAGACCCGTGACGAAGATGTTCGCGAGTGCCAGCGGCAGCAGCGACTTCCAGCCGAGGTCCATCAGCTGGTCATAGCGGAAGCGAGGCACGGTCCAGCGGACCCACACGAACGTGGTGGCCAGCAGGAACATCTTGATGAAGAATGCGTTGAACTGGGCGAAAGCCGCGAAAGCGACCGCACCCCAGACGGGCATCTCGGTCAGCAGCAGCGAGCCCAGGCAGGCCAGCGCGAGCAGACCGGCCAGGCCACCCGCGACGACGGCGAGGACGAGACCCTCGAGGTCACGGCGATCGCCGAAACGGCCGCGGTTGGCCAGGTAGAAGCGGTACAGACCGAAGGCGGCCAGCGCGACGACACCCGCACCCGACCCGAGGCCCAGACGGACCAGGGGCAGCGACAGGGCCTGGAGCGCGGCGGTGTCGAGAAACGGCACCTGCCAGCCCCCGAAGAAGAGCGTGGCCATGATCGAGGAGGCCACGACCATCGCCATGTACTCCGCGAAGAAGAACATGCCGAACTTCATCGCCGAGTACTCGGTATGGAACCCGGCGACGAGCTCCGATTCGGATTCGGCCAGATCGAACGGCGTCCGGTTGGTCTCCGCATACGAGGCAACCAGGAAGATCACGAAAGCCACCGGCTGGATGAAGATGCCCCAGTTGGGGATCCCGAGCGCCAGGTGCGCCCCGTTCGCGAGGGGAATCTGCACGCCAGCGTGGAAGAGGTTCAGGACATTGAGCAGACCACCCTGAGCCTGGACGATCTTGTTGAGTTCGAGCGTCTGGAAGGCCATCAGGAGGCCTACCACCGAGAGGCCCATCGGGATCTCGTAGCTGATCAGCTGGGCGCTCGAGCGGATACTACCCAGCAGCGAGTACTTGCTGTTGGAAGCCCAGCCCGCAAATACGATCCCGTAAACGCCCAGCGAGGCGATGGCGAAGAACCACAGCAGGCCGGCGTTGATCGGCAACACCTGCATCGGGACGACGTGCTCGCCGAACGTCAGGCTGTCGGCGAAGGGCACGACGGCACCGGTGCTCAGCGCCACCATCACGGAGATGGCTGGGGCCAGGTAATAGTAAAAGCGGTTGGCCGCCGACGGCGTGAAGTTCTCCTTGGTGAAGAGCTTGATCGCATCGGCCAGGACGTACACGAAGCCAGCCAGCCGGAAGCCGAAGATGTCGGCGCGGTTGGGACCCGGGCGGTCCTGGATGAAGGCCGAGATCTTGCGCTCGAGCACGATGAGCACGGGGGCCATCGTGAGCAGGATCGTGAGCAGGAAGGCAGCCTTGAGGACGATGATGACGAGGTCGAGGATCCAGTTGCCGGTCATGGAAGGGGCCGCCTACTTTCCAGCCACTGCCGCGAGCTCCAGCGCGACGCCGTGCTCGGGGATGCCGTAGAAACTGTCGATGCCAGGGAAGGACTCGGGATATGCCTTCAGAAGGTCCGTCCAGACGGCCTCGATGTCGTCATAGCCGAAATCGGTGCCAAGTGCGCGGGCGATCGCCTGCAGGATGTCGAGCGCCGGAGCCGAGTCCCCTTCGGGATCGTAGGCCTTGCCAAGCTTCTGGAGGACACCCTTCGCCTGCACGAACGAGCCGAACTGCTCGACGTGATTGGCGATGGGCAAAGCGCAGGCGACCTGCTCGGCCCACCCGGACCGGGTCCGGGTGAGCAGGGCCACGGCCGGCACCTGAGCGAGCAGCGCCTGCCAGGTGTCGTCCCCTTCGAGGCCGAGCTCGTTGTCGACCAGGATGAGCAGCTGAACCTGGCCGGCTTCGAGCCAGGACCGCAGCGTCGCCGGGTCGTGGTCGATACCGAGGAACCGGAGACCGTTGCGGTTCGGAGTGCGATCGGCCTTCTTGAGGAGGTCGTCGCCTTCCCAGTCCGGCGTGAGCGTCGCACCCGACACCTTCGAGGTCTTCAGGACCTCCTGGGCGAGACGGCGCAGGACGAACTGGGTCTCGAGGGTCGAGTGGGCCGAACCGACGAGGGCGATCGCCTCGGGCCCGTGGCTCGCGACCACGTTCCGGATCCGGGCAACGAGGGCGTCGAGCGCTTTGCCAATCGTCGTGTCCTCACCACCGAGGATGGCCGTGTACAGACGGTTCTCGTTGAGCTGCTTGTACGAGAGGCGACCCGCATCGCACATCCAGTAGTCGTTGACCTGGGGATTGTGACGGGGCTTGTAGCGATAGGGCTGACCTTCGCGGAAATCGACCGTGATGGCGCATCCATTCGAGCAGCCCGTGCAGACCGACTTGGCGGTCTCGAGGAACCAGACGCGCTGCTTGAAGCGGAAGTCCTTGCTGGTCAGCGCACCGACCGGGCAGAGGTCGACGACGTTGCCCGAGTAGGCGTTGTCGAGCTGTTTGCCCGGGAAGGCCTGGATGCGGCTGCGATCGCCCCGGTTCGAGATGACCAGTTCACCCGTCTTGGTGACGGACTCGCAGAAGCGCACGCACCGCGAGCACAGGATGCAGCGCTCCTGATCGAGCACGACCAGGGGACCGAGGTCGACGACCTTGTCCTTCTCGACCTTGGGGACCATCGAGCGGTTCTGATACTGGCCGTACTCCATGTAGTAATCCTGGAGCCGGCACTCGCCCGCCTGGTCACAGATCGGGCAATCGATGGGGTGGTTCAGCAGGAGGAACTCCTGCACGCCCTTGCGCATCTTCTCGACGGCCGGGGTGTCGGTTTTGACGACCATCCCGTCCTTGACGGGGGTGTTGCAGGAAATCTGCGGACCCCGCGCGCCCTCGATCTCGACGAGGCACATGCGGCAGTTGCCATCCACGGGAAGCCCGGGGTGGTAGCAGTAGTGCGGGATGGTCACGCCGGCCGTCTCGGCCGCCTGGATCAGGTTGAGGCCATCGGGAACCTCGACCTGCTGACCATTGAGAGTGATCGTTGCCATGAAGTGACTCTCCTAGACCGTCATGCGCTCGCGCTTGATCTTGGCCTCGAACTCGTGCCGGTACGCCTTGATGTAAGAGCGAGTCGGCATGGTTGCGGCCGCGGCCAGCGCACAGATGGTCTTGCCTTCCATGTTGTCAGCGATGTCGAGCACCGCGTCGAGTTCCTCGGTCGTGCCTTTGCCGGCATTGATTCGCTGGATGATCTTGTACAGCCAGTCGGTACCCTCGCGGCACGGGGTGCACTGACCGCACGATTCGTGCTGGTAGAAGTGCAGCAGATCCTCGAGCAGGTCCACCATGTCGGTCTGGTCGTCGATGACGATCATGCCACCCGAACCGGCCATCGAGCCGAGCGCGGCGATCGCTTCCGGATCCATCGTGACGCTCTCGGCCTGATCGGCCGTGAGGATCGGGCAGCTCGATCCTCCCGGGATGACGGCCTTGAGCTTGCGGCCCATCCGGATCCCGCCGGCATGCTCCTCGATGAACTGCTTCATCGGGATGCCCATCTCGATCTCGTAGACACCGGGCTTGTTGACATGGCCCGAGACGCACATCAGGCGCGTGCCCTTGGCCTTCTCGGTCCCCATCGCCGCATAGGCGGCAGCCCCGTGCTGGACGATCCACGGCACGGTGGCGATCGTCTCGACGTTGTTGACGACGGTCGGGCACTGGAAGAGACCGTGGGTCGCCGGGAAGGGCGGCTTCAGGCGCGGCTGGCCCTTCTTGCCCTCGAGCGACTCGAGCAGGCCTGTTTCCTCGCCGCAGATGTAAGCCCCTGCCCCGCGGTGGGTGTAGAGGTCGAGATCGAAGCCCGAACCCAGGATGTTCTTGCCCAGATACCCCCTGGCGTAGGCCTCGCGGATGGCGTCATCGACGTTGAGCCGCTGCTGGTTGAACTCACCGCGGATGTAGATGTAAGCCTTGTGAGCCCCGATCGCGAAGGCCGAGATGATGCAGCCCTCGATGAGCGCATGGGGGTCGCGCTCCATGATCTTGCGATCCTTGAACGTACCGGGCTCCGACTCGTCGGCGTTGACGACGAGGTACTTGGGCTTCGGAGAATCCTTGGGGATGAAACTCCACTTGAGCCCCGTGGGGAACCCGGCACCGCCGCGACCCCGGAGGCCGGACTGCTTGACTTCTTCGATGAGGGCGGCCGGCTCCATCCCGAGAGCCTTGCGCACGGCCTGATAGCCGCCGTGGGCCTCGTAGACCTCGAGACGTGAGGCCCCGGGGACATCGAAGCGAATCGAAAGAACGGGCGTGAAGGCCATGATCAGAACCTCCGGTTTCCAGCAGCGGTGAAGCTGGCCTGCTCCGTGCGGGTGCCCCACGGCCTGTCGGCGAGCTCCGTGAGCAGGGCATCGACCCGCTCGGGCGTGAGATTCTCGACGAACACATCGTTGTCGACCTGCATCATCGGGCTGGTATCACAGGAACCGAGGCACTCGGCGGCCCGGACCGTGAACTTGCCGTCGGGCGTCGTCTCGCCGGGCTCGATGCCAAGCTTGTCGCACATGTACCGCAACGTTTCGCGACCGCCCGTGAGGCAGCACGACACCGACGTGCAGACCTCGAGCAGGTGATTCCCCGGCTTCTCGGTCAGGTACATCGTGTAGAAGGTGGCCACCCCGTAGACATGCGCCGGGGTCTCACCGAGTCGGTTCGCACAGTACTCGAGTACCTCGGGGGGGAGCCAACCGTGCTGTTCCTGGGCGATCCACAGGGTCGGCAGGGTCGCCGCCCGGCGCTGCTCCGGAGGAAAGTGCGAGAGGACGTCCTGGAAACGCCGCTCGCTGTCTTCGTTGAATGCAAACATGAGTCGTCCTGTCCGCGCTCTAGCGATCGAGTTCGCCAGCGATGATGTTGATGGAGCCGAGGGTCGCGATCGCATCCGAGATCATGTAGCCCTCGATCATCTCGGGGAATGCCGAGAAGATCATGAAGCAGGGCGGGCGGACGCGGACGCGGTACGGGTGGCCGGACCCGTCGGACGTCAGGTAGAACCCGAGTTCGCCGTTGGCCGCCTCGATGCCGTGGTAGATCTCGCCAGCCGGCACCCGGATGCCCTCGAAGATCAGCTTGAAGTGGTTGATCAGCCCTTCGATATTCTGGTATGCGTCCTTCTTCTCGGGCAGGGAGATGCGAGGATCCGAGACGTTGACCGCACCACCCGGCAGCGCGCGGATGGCCTGGCGGATGATCTTGGCACTCTCGCGAACCTCGTAGAACCGCAGCATGATGCGGTCCCAGGTGTCGCCGACGGTCCCGACGGGCACCTCGAAGTCATACTGCTCGTAACCCCAGTACGGGGTGGCCTTGCGCAGATCCCAGTCCACGCCCGAGGCGCGGAGGCAGGGCCCGGTGAAGCCATACGAGAGCGCCTGCTCGGCCGAAAAGACGCAGACATCTTTCGAACGACCGATGAAGATCTGGTTCTTGCGAATGAGCTTCTCGACCTCGTCGACCGCTTCCTCACACTCCTTGACGACGTGCAGGATATCCTGCGTCGCTCCATCGTAAAGGTCACGGTACAGGCCACCGATGCGGCCGTACGAGTTCGTGAGACGGGCCCCGCAGAGCTTGTCCAGCACATCGTATGCCAGCTCGCGCTTGTTGAAGGTCAGCCAGAAGTTCGTCAGCGCCCCGATGTCGACCAGGTTGGTCCCGATGCAGATCAGGTGGTCGATGATGCGCATGAGCTCGCCCACGATGACGCGAATGGCCGCGGCGCGCGGGGTGATCTGGATGTCGAGCATCTTCTCGACGGCCGAGCAGAAGGCGAAGTTGTTGAGTGCGGCCGAGCAGTAGTTCAGCCGGTCCGTGTACGGGATGGCCTGCGTCCAGGTGCGCTGCTCGACGGTCTTCTCGAAACCGCGATGCAGGTACCCGATCTCGGCGACGGCCGCCTTGATGGTCTCCCCGTCGAGCGCGACGAAGGTCCGCAGCGTGCCGTGAGCAGCCGGGTGCGACGGGCCGAGGTTGAGGAACATGAGATCGGTGTGCAGGTCGCGATAGAACTCGCGCTCCAGACCCTCGTCGAGAGCCGTGGGGACGATCTGTCCGGGATTCGCTGCCATGGGGCTACCTTTCCACCACGAGGCCCTTGAGGGCCAGGCGCTTCTTCATCTCATCCATCATGGGATCGCTCGCCGAGAGGACCTGCCGCTTCTTGATGGGGTAGTCCTTGCGCAGTGGGTGACCGACGAATTCGACGTGGTTGAGCAGGCGCTTGAGATTGGGGTGTCCCGCGAAGCGCAGGCCATACTGGTCGAAAATCTCGCGCTCGCACCAGTCAGCGGACTTCCACATCCCCGTGAGGGTCGGGATTTCATCCTTGGCGCTCGCGAACACCTTGACCCGGACGCGATGCTTGAAGGCCATCGACAGGAAGTGATAGGCCACCGCGAACCGCTGGGGCTGGGGCTTCGGATGCGTCATGTAGTCGACGCCACCGATGTCGACCAGGAAGTTGTACGAGAGTTCGGCGTCGTCGCGAAGAAACGTGACGACGGCGATCAGCGATTCCTTGCCAACGACGACGGTATCGTCACCGCGCCAGGAGGACATCGACAGGATCTTGTCTCCGAACTTTTCCTTGAGCTTGCGGAGCGTGAGGCTCATCTCCATGGAACAAACCTTCCTGTCGGTCAGGCCGAGGCACCGGAAGCGATGGTCTCCTTCGAGACGACCCCTTCCTGGAGCTTGATGATGGCATCGAGGATGGCCTCGGGGCGCGGAGGGCAACCGGCGATGTAGACATCGACCGGCACGAACTCGTCGATCCCCTGGACCGTGCAGTAGTTGTCATAGAAGCCGCCCGAAGAGGCACAAGCCCCCATCGAAATGACCCACTTGGGATCGGGCATCTGGTCGTAGATCTGCTTGAGGACCGGAGCCTGCTTGTAGGTGATGGTTCCGGCGACGAGCAGGAGATCGGCCTGACGGGGGCTGAACCGCACGACCTCGGCGCCGAAGCGGGCCAGATCGAACACCGAGCTCACGGCACCCATGAACTCGATGGCGCAGCACGCCGTACCGAAGGTCATCGGCCACAGGCTGTACTTGCGACCCCAGTTGAGAACCTCGTCGACGCGGGTGACCAGCCAGCTGGCTTCACCCTGGGTTTCTACTCCCATTTGAGCGCTCCCCTCCGGAGGATGTAGATGAAGCCGGCGAACAGCACCGCGAGGAAGATGAGCATCTCGACGAAGCCGTACAGACCCAGCTTCTGGAAATTGACCGCCCACGGATACAGGAACACGGCCTCGACATCGAAGATGATGAACAGGATGGCGATGAGATAGAACTTGACCGAGAAACGTTCCCGGGCCGATCCCACGGTCGCGGCGGGCTTGATGCCCGCTTCGTAGGTCGAGCCCTTGGCCTCGGTCCGCACGCGAGCCCGACCCAGCAGAGCGTGCAGGATCAGCATCACGACGGGGACACCGATGGCCAGGGCGAGCACCACGAGCAGCGCGAAGGTGACGTTGGGATCGAGCATGGTTGGATCCAGCATGATTCGGCGCTTGACTCCCTGACGGACTGTAGAGACGGGCCCCGAAGCCCTTTACGACTTCTGGACCACCCCGATCCGATATCTTAACACGGAAGGCCCGAAAGGCGGGCTCAGCCTCGGAAAAGTCGCGACCAGACCGCTCCCGGACCCCGAGGCCAGCCCGGACGTCGGGTCGGACGCCAGGGATCACCCGACAGGCCGGAAAGCGCCGAAGCCTGCAACCCCGTCCCCTTTTCCTGGACGAGCACCCGGAAACCATCCCCCATCGCCTCGGGGCGATACAGGCGGCGGATCGGCGCAGCCACTTCCTGCCGGGTGAGCGCCCCCTCGATCCCGGCGAGCCGCTCGGCTTCGAGGTGTGCGATCCCGAGACCCTGCAGGAACTCTCCCTGGAAGACGAGACCCAGGGTCCGCGCTCCTGCCTCCTCGCCGACCCGGGAGAGGGCCGAAAAATCGACGTCGGCCGTCAGGTCCTGCTCACCGGGGTGCGCGAGAGGGTCGTCCATCCGGAGCTGACGCCAGTACCCGCGGATCGAACCCTTCATGCGGTGGGGAGCGTGGACCTCCCGGGCCGCGCCACCATAGTCGATGGTCAGAACCGTCCCACACCCGAGCCAGGTCACGAGGGTACGCATCGTTCGTGCAGCGATCAATCCGAGTTCGGTCTGCTGACCGGGTCGCAGGGTCACCCCGGCCCGATCGAGCGCCTCGGCCAGTTCGGGCGTGGTCGGCACCATCCCGACCTGGCGAAACCGCCCGCCCCCCTCGTGGAGGACCCCGATCTCGGCGAAGCCGTCGGACGTCCCGATCACCCGGCGGACGGCCAGAGCATCGAAGAACTCGTTGCTGAGGATATGTCCCCGGTAAGTGCCCGGAGGGGCCAGTTCCGTGAGGTCGTCGACCCAGCGAACCGTGACCCGGGGCGACAGGTACGGCGCCAGCCGAGCCTTCTGGCGAGCTCTGAGCGACGGACTGCGCTCGACCAGGACACACTCCAGCGTGGCCCACCCCCCGCGCGACCGGAGCAACTCACCGAGAATCTGGTGTGCCAGGTCACCCGTACCGGGCCCCAGCTCCACCCAGCGCAGGGTCCGGGGACGTCCGGTGGCGTCCCAGACCTGCTCGAGATGGCGAGCGAGACAGATCCCGAAGGCCGGGTCGAGCGAGACGCTGGTATGAAAGTCCCCGCCCTGCCCGACCGTCATCCCAGGCCGCGTGTAGAACCCACCCTCCGGGTGATACAGGGCGAGATCCATGAAGGTTTCGAACGGGATGGGACCATCCTGGCAGGCCACTTCGAGGGCCATGTGGAGGTGCTTTCGCCGGACCTCGTCAGCCACCCCATCCTCCCGACAGGAGGAAGGAGAGCCCGATGATGGTCTTGGAATCGACGATCTGCCCTCCACGCACCGCAGCGATCGCCTCGTCTGCGGACCACCAGACGCACTCCAGGAACTCGTCGTCGTCGGGACGCCCATCGACCGGCGCGAGGTCGAGGGCCCGGAAGAGGCTCATCTTCTCGCTCGAGTAGCCGGCAGCCAGGTAGAAGTCGAGCAGGTGGTGCCACGTACCGGCGCGGAGCTGACATTCCTCCGCGAGTTCCCGCTGCGCGGCCCGGAGGGGCTCCTCGGTCGTCCCATCCGGACGCCGATCGAGCTTGCCCGCGGGCAGTTCCACGAGGACCGACCCCGTCGCATGCCGGTACTGCCGGACGAGGCAGACGCGGCCCTGCTCATCCTGGACGAGGATCGCGACGGCCCCCGGATGCTCGATGACCTCGCGCGAGGCCTCTCGCCCCGAAGGCGTCCGCACGATGTCCCTGCGGACATGCAGGAGGTTTCCGGCGAAGACGGTCTCGGCGGAAACCAGCGTCTCCACCAGGTGGGCATCTTCCACGTGCATCAGACCCCTTCCTCTTCCCAGTGCAAGGTGCGCTGGACACCCAGTTCCCGGCGGGTGGCCAGCAGGGCCTCGCGATCGCCCGGCGACAGGCGGTCCCCCTCGGCCAGGCGCGCCACCCGCTCGCGGTCGAGTCGCAGGCAGGGTTCGAGCAACCCCAGGGCCGCGAGCACGGCCCGGACCTCTTCCGGATGGAACGTATGCCGCATCGTCGAGGCCGCGCGCCAGCGCCCCTTTCCGGGAACCTCGATCTCCTGCAGGCCGGTCTCGTCGAGATACAGATCGAGGATGCGCCGGAGGTCCTTCATCTCTGTCTGCACGCTCGCCAGCGCGCCCACGAGCTCGTGATAGCGCAGGGCCAGGTCCGAGATCTCGGCGAAGCGCGCTCGCCGTTCACGCCGGCCCGTCTCGACCCGCTCGCGCAGCAGCGGGTACACTGCCGCGAGGGCGCGGGCATCTTCGAGCGCCCGGTGCGTGGGACGCGGTTCGACCCCCAGGCGCTCGGCCAGCCGGGCCAGCGAGAGGCCCTTGTCGGAGGGAAAGACCTCGCGTGCGAGGGCCAGCGAATCGAACACCGGATTCTCGAAGGCGATGCCGCATGCCTGTCCGTGGTGCTGAAGGAAGCGCTGGTCGAAGGGTGCATTGTGGGCCACCCAGGGCCAGGCCCCCAGAAAGTCGCGCAGGCGCTGCAGGACGACGGCCAGGCTCTCGGCCCCTGCGAGCATCTCGTCGGTGATGCCGTGGATGGCGATGTTCGAGGGCCTCAGGGGTCCCCCTGGATCGACCCAGGCGTGAAACGCCTCGACTTCGCGATCGCCATCGAGGCGCACGGCCCCGACCTCGATGATGCGGTCCAGACGGTAATCCTCGCCGGAGGTCTCCAGGTCGAGGACGATCACCTGCCCGGGCAGCACGCTCATCAGC
>Ga0079301_1000203_pt1 | contig 28123 bp, 31 predicted proteins | sample Wag4_2014_7_11_3_FD_74797 | JGI IMG/M metagenome (GOLD analysis project Ga0079301, IMG submission 74797) | Fresh water mixed with fracking chemicals microbial communities from Ohio, USA - Utica-2 Time Series FC 2014_7_11 | ecosystem: Engineered > Industrial production > Chemical products > Input... | reverse complement strand
CTCCCCAAACCGCTTATGAATTCCCAGAATATTTAAGTGGTCTAATTTATTGTGAATCCAGGCCGAGGGCAGCTGTCCTTCGGTCGCAAAATGTTCTCCACTTAAAATATAGCGGACCTTGAACTTCCGGGCCACCCGAAACAACGTCGCGGCAATGGCATGATCGGTCAAGGCTTCAATATCAATCACTCCGGCGCGAATGTAGGCCCGCTGAAGGTCCCGGAACTCTTCCCAGCGCACCACATACGTAAACAAATCCATGTTCAGTGCGCTCAGCATCCGCTCCATGTTCAAGACAGCCCGTTCCGAATTCCAGCCGTTGTCAAAATGCACGGCCAGTACGCGCAGGCCTAGGTCCTTGCTGAGCAGTGCCACGTACGAGCTGTCGACCCCTCCACTCAGTCCAATCAGCGCATCGTAGGGTTTTCCTTTCCCCTCTCTGCGCAGCTTTTGCAGCAAAACCTCCAGCTCAGCCGCCGATTTTTGCCGTTTCGGCGCCGTTTCCGCATAATGCCGGCAGACCGAACACCGACCGGCCGCATCCAAGCGCAGGTCAGGCACATCAACCTCATTCAGCAGGCATTGCCCACATTCCCTCATCGAATCCATGGTTTAGGCTCAAACATACTGAAAAACAGGGGGTTGATACACTGATGGGTTTTTTGTGGGGCGGCTGCGGGCTTTCACAGGTAGTCCGCGGTGCCGGGCGGGGCCGCCAGCGGGTTTGCGGGGGCTCACAAGCTCGCCTCCGCACCGCGCGGCGGCCAACCGCCCAGCCCCTTGCGGGCAACCTTGTTCAATCCCTGCCGCGGGCCTCATAAAAAAAACGGATTTCGAAATTCAGGTTTATGGATAATGTATCAAAACCGCCTTATGCCGCCCATAAAACACAAAACAAGAAGAGGCCGCAAGGCCTGAGGCCGCCGCCAACGACTCGTCCGAAAAGTCAAGCTTTCCCCGACATCCCCCGGCCAAAACCAAAGGTAAATCCGTGGTGGCAGCGAGCAAGTCCAAGGCGCTCGAATCATAGCCGGTGTACAATCCATCGCCCTCTATATGATGCACAACCAATTCACCGGCTCCAAGGCGCCCGGCAAAAACGGCAGCTTCCGACAGCTCCATACCCAAGGGAACCGTTCCGCTATGGGTAAAGCACCTGCGTATTCCGTCCGCATTCCGCCGGTAATCGAGCGACACCACCACCGAACTGCTGCCCATCAAGGCGGCACTGCCTTCAATGAGGGCGGGCTGTGTCCCCAGCGCTGTATTGAAAACAACCTTCTCAAATCCCGTATCCATTAGCCATTTAACCTCGTCCAAATGGGCAATACCACCTCCATACCCCAGGGGCATCTGAGCCTCTCCTGCCAAATTGCTCAGCATTTGCCTGGGCAGCCCCCGGCCATGCAGGGTTTGGCGGAAGCCCATCAGCAGGATTTCATCGGCTTCCTTTTCATTAAATACCCTTAGAGCATTGATGGGGTCACCGACATAAATGGGCGTTTGAAAGCCCTTTGTTTTCCAAAGTCCTCCTTCAAATATCCCCAGAACAGGAATACGGCGTATCTCCTTTTTTAAGATTGCATCCACAAATCGGCCAGGCGTTGATAGTTGGTTTCGGCTAAAAATCGCTGCTCCTGCAGCTGACGGGCATGTTCACGAAAAGATTCGTACTCTTCCTGCTTCAATAGGGCAAGGGTTTTCAGTGCCTCGGCTAAGCTGTTTTTGTCTTCCGGTTCTACCAAATAGCCGCTGTAGGCGTTTTCCACCACATCGGGTATCCCGAATATTTTAGGAGCAATGCAAGGCAACCCCAAGGAAAGCCCTTCCATAAGAGAAACGGGTACGCCCTCATAGCGACTGCTGTTCACCAATGCATGAACCTGCAGTTCTTTCAACCGGTCTAAAATCAACTCAGGGGCTACATAGCCATGAAACAGGATGCGCAGCCCATTCTTTTTGGCTTGAATTGTTTTGGCCCGATTCATAAATTGATGGGTGTAGGCATTGTCCGGCTGCTTGCCGAAATGATGCCATTCCAAGGCCGGCCCATCCCATTCCTCCAGCACATCCAATAGCAAATCCATATTTTTAATGGGGATGAGGGCCGCTAAGGAAGCCAAGCGTATGGGCAATCCCCAGGCTACCGAATGCCAATCCGAAGGATTTACCCCCAAACGGGCCAGCCAAAATCGAGGTTTCGACTCGGGGTAGCGAACCTTTAAGTAATTCAACCCATGTCGGGAATTCACGGCAATGGCACTCAGTTGAGAAAAAATGAAGGCCCGGTGCGGCAAATAATGGAAGGGATGCCGTTCGGCATACATGTCGGAACCATGGGTTCGGCTGCCCGACACCGATATCCAAGATCGGCGCATCCACAGGGCCAACATATAGGCCGCATGATCGGTCCAATAGGCATACCAAACGCCGGAATCCAAATCAAGGCCTTTTTCTTTCAGTGCGCGCACTACATTCTGCTCCAGCGTGGCCGCCATGGCCTCGTAAGCCAAGGCCGTTTTAATTCCCAACAAATGCGGCCCGGGCAAATCGCGCAAAAATCGACCTAAACGGTGGGGCAAGCCCGATTTTAATGCGGCCTTGAATTTATTGGGCAAAGTCATGCCTGCCGAAACATCCACCACGTCTACATTCGCGGGCATCGCAAATAAGGGCTGTTCCGACCGCGGCCCCAGATGATAATTGAACACCACAATTCGATAAAACCGCTGGGCCAAGACCTGCAATTCCGCGGCAAAATAGGGCTCACAGACCCCATACGGGAAATCCCTGGCCAATACAAACAGGGTGTTTTCGCTCTTTTTCTGAGATGCCGCTTCGCTGTGGAATGATACTTCTTTGCGCTTCACTTCAAACCCCGCCTCCTGCAGCCATTCGCGGAGCAAGTTCCGCCCATTTGCATGGCTTTTTTCTGGATGAAATTGAAACCCCTGAATGTGCCCGGCCTTTAATCCTACGGTTATTTTGCTTTGACCCAAGGCACACTCATGGCTAATCCTTCTGCTGTCTTCGGCCTGGCAGGCATACCCATGGGTAAAATAAAACCGACCCAGCGCTTCACCCTCGGTGCTTGATACCCTATCCCAGCCCATGTGGGGCCAAGTCAATCCTTGTTCTGCCGCTGCAGTTTTCAGGGAAACCACTTTCCCGGGTATCCAACCCAATCCGGGCTGCTGCCCCTCTTCGCTGCGCTCCATCAAGCACTGCATCCCCAAACAAACGCCTAAAATGGGCTTTTTCGATGCATGATGCTGGTTCAAGGCTGCCTTTAATTCGGGCTCGTTTAAGCGAGACATAGCGGCATCAAAATGCCCCACGCCCGGCAAAACCAAGGCCCTGCAGCTTTCCACCTGCTCGGCCCGACTCAAGGCTTTGGCACTAATCCCCTCGTCTCGAAACAATTGCAACCAAACCTCTATGTTCCCGGTCCCCACCGAAACAATGCCAATGTCTATTTGACCCGTTTCCCCTTGAATTTCTGAAGATATTGCCCCCCGTAACTGGGCTGACAGCTGCCGATAATTGACTTGGTCATGAAACAACTTTTGTTGGGTTGCCCTGCTGCCCTGCCGCAATTCAAGATACGCCTCGGTGCTTAAACTTAACACGCGGCGAATTGCCGTCCGCATGCTCTGCGGATCCTTCGGCTGCAACAAAAAGCCGGAAACGCCGTCAACAACCAACTCTGGGACCCCGCAAATTCGGGGACCCAGCACCGGAATTCCCAGGGAAGCCACTTCCATCATCGATACCGGAGTTCCTTCAAACAGACTGGTATTGATTAAGGCCGTTGGGTTCAATTCCCTGATTCTTTGCATCATGTCTGAAGGCGGTACAAACCCATGAGCGACCACCCGCACAAGGAGATTCTGAACCGCCAACTCTTCCATTTTGCGCAAAATCGCTGCTCCGTATTCCGATTTTGGGGCCTGCCCAAAGTGATGCCATTCCAGCTCCTCCCCATCCCAATTCAATAAAGCCTCGATTAAGCCCTCTATGTTTTTTACCGGCGAGATGTTCGACAAGGAAAGCAGACGAGGTGTTCGCCTTTCGGGATGCGCAAGATCCGGCTGAACAGGGACGCCCAAGCGACTCAACAAAATTCGGGATGAGGCACGGGGCGTTTGATTCCACAGGTACCGTTGAGCATGGGCCGAAATGGGCAATACCTGACTTAGGTTTTCATGAATGAACTTCCGAAAGGGCAAATAAGCATATGGGTGCCGTTCCATGTACACATCGGTATTGTGCGCCCGACACAGACTGCGCCCTATTTCCCCTTTCTTTTGCCAGCGGGCCAACATATATGCCGCATCATCGCACCAGTAGCTGTACCAGATCCAATCGGCCCTGTTCCCTTCCCAAACGGAACGCAATTCCTTCTCCATGCGTTCGGAAGCTTCAATATAAGCCAAGGCTACCTTAAAGGTGTAGGAATTAAAGGGCACCCCCGTACGCCGGATGTCTTTCCAGATAGAAATCCAGCGCCCTCCAAAAAAAACCTTGAAGGCCGTTCTGAGTTTCGTTCCAAAACGGGCCTTCCCCCGCAGTTCGAATAGCCGCACCCCGGCGGGCAATGCAAAGTCCGGGGGATTTTTCTTTCGCGTATCTGCATGCTTGCAGACTATGGCAATTTCATCAAATTCCTGAACCAGTTTCTTCAGTTCTGTATGGAAGAATGGCTCGCCCGTAGAATAGGGGTAGTCTTCTACAACAACAGCCAGTTTTCGTTGGCCTTGGTTCATGGCTTTAGTGTATTCCAAATCGACGAAAACCCGGGAATGCAGCTGGCTAGATTAAACATGCGGGCGGGGGTATGTTTATTGAGGGGCTGATGCCATAACGACAAGAGCAAGTATCGAACGGTAGACCAGGTATTGCCTTGTTGCCACTCCCAATCGGCCATTTTGAACAGCACATCGGCCAGCAATAAGCGCTTAACTCTGGTTGATATCAAACCCGATTCCGGAGTTTTAAAGAAGGCCAGCAGGCCTAGGTGCCGCTTAAATATGGCCCGGCTGGAGCTATGTACGGAATTGCCCGCGTGCACCCGATACTTCATTAAGGGCTGGGGAAGGTGCCCCAGCCGGAAACGGTTTAGCAGCTGCACCCACAACACGGAGTCTTCAACAATCACGATGTCTTCCCTGAAACAAAATGCAAAAAAGGCCGAGGCTTCCACGCAAACTCGGGAAGGCGTTGCCGGATATTGGCAGAGCCAATCCGCCAGGGGTTCTTTCGGAATAGGCATCTCGGCCGGTTTGCAATTCTGCCCGTCCCAGATATAAAATCCTGTAAGCCAAAGAGCGGGAGGTTTGGAGCTGGATTGAATGTTTTCAGCCAATACCGCCAGAAAATCCGGCAAATAGCAATCGTCGCTGTCCAAAAAGCAAAGCCAGTTTCCCTTGGCTTGCCGCGCTCCGTGGTTGCGGGCGGCCGACCTCTCTTTGTTTTCTTGTTGAACACCCCGTATTCGGGCATCGCGCTTAACCCATTCCTGAATGACGCTCCAGCTGCCGTCCTGCGACCCATCGTCCACCAATATGCATTCCCAATGCGGATACGATTGGTCTAAGACCGACTGAACCGTATCGTCCATCAAATGCTCCCGGTTGTAAATCGGGATTATGACAGAAAATATGGGGGGCATGTATTAAAAAGAAAATCAACTACAGATAGGTCGGGCATAAAATGCGGGGAATGGGGTTGAACATACTCCTGTTGTGGAGGAGATTGCCAAACCACATTGATGCCCATGGATTGAAGTTCCTGTTCGTTAACATAGCGTTTTGAGCCGGCGCCACTGCCCGATATGTATTCCTGAGCTTGAGTTTGGACTAGGATGCACTTGATTTTATCCCAGCCCGCTTCTTCGGCACCTGGCAGGGTTGATGAACGAACAAAATCCACTTCCAATTCAAGGCAAGAGGCAATGCTTTCAATAAAGGCTAGGTTGTATTGCACCAAAAAATCAAAGGGCTGGTCATATACCCTTTCTATTGCCGGAAATACCTGCGAGAAACCCAATGTTTTTTTGTAAGCATGAAACAGGGTATTTAAGTGCTTTCGCTTCCATGCAAACGAAGGATCCACTTGAATTTCAGAAATGCGCCGCAATTTTGATTTTTCAAGCACCGGAATGGTCAGCCATAGGGCTGTACCATTCAAGGCTATTTTCGTTCTTGAGGTAAACGTTTTACCCCGTTCAAATTGCACATCATCTAACAACACAAAGGTGTCGCTAGCTTGGATTTTTGAAAAAAAGCCGCGCCAAGGCAAAAAATTGGGCTGATGTATTCCTACCCTCACAACCCGAGTCTAAACAAAACCGTTTTTTCCAAACCCCGGCCCACTCCCTCCCGCTCGAATTCCCCGACGGCCATGCGAAAGCGAGAACTATCGATTATATAATTGCGCATGTCTTGGCCTTCTGGCTTAAAAATCAAAGGAACGTGATTCTTTGTCGCATCCATAATCTGGGTGGCCAATTCAAGAACACTCAGTGAATGGCAACCGCCCAGATTAAAAATACGCTCTTCAGATTGAATGTGACGTGCCCTTGCCAGCCCCTCGGCAACATCTTCTACAAACGAGAATGTGCGTATTTGCTGTCCGTCACCCCTGATTTCAATCGAGCGGCATTCAAGGCTCGCTGAAATAAATAAATTTACGGCATTGGCCCGCAAGTCGTACGGCCCAAATACATCTGAAATTCGCAAAATGGTAGCGTCTAGACTTTTGGTTTGAACATAGACCCCAATGTACTGCTCGGCCAAACATTTATGAGCACCATACAGAAGGATGGGACACAGAGGATGGGATTCTGTTATGGGCTGTGTCTGAGCCAACCCGTACACCGAAATAGATGAACCATACACCAGCCTGGCTTCCGCGCCCAAACAATAATCCAATACATTCAACATTCCTTCTGTAACTACCTCCAAAAACTGGGCATTCCTTTCTCTGCTGCATTTAGCAGTAGGAAATGCCAAATGATAAACCCAATTCACCTGGCTCGGCAACCTGGATTTCATGCTGTGGAAATCTAGAATGTCCAACGGCAGAAAATGAAGATGCGCCTGCGGCTCGAGGGGGGTTCCCGTCATCAAGGAGTCCACCACCCATACTTCTACTCCCTCATTCAACAGCCGTTGCGTCAGGTGCCTTCCAATAAATCCAGCGCCGCCAAATACCACCGCCGTTGGTGTCATACTGTACGTTTTATAAAAACCTGTTGTTGGCCAAATAGGTAACGGTGAAAGCGCTCTTTTTTGCCCTTGGCCTGAAGGTAGTCTAGAAGCTGGTCTACTGAGGTCATTTTCTCAAATCCCAACTTTAAATAAAAGCCGGCGGCCTTCGACTGGCCTTCGTCGACCTCGGCAGTAATTGTGTAGCATTGGGCCTGCTCTGCTGAGGCAAAAACACAGTTCATTAATCTTCGGCCTATCCCTCGCTGCTGAACTTCATTCCGAGCGGCCAAACGGCTGAGGTGAACCCAATCCCCCGCTTTAGATACCTGCCGAAAAGCAACGGCATAGCCTTGTATTCGACTGCCATCGGTGGCATAAAATGAGAAATCTGTCTTGCTGGGCAAATCGTATTCAAAGTGCTGCCTGTTCCAAGCGTGTGCCGCTCCAAAAGCACCGGCATCCAATTCCAAAATTTGACTTTGTAGGTTTTGACTTATAGAAGCAAAATCCAGCGGCAAACAATCCATTACAATATCCATCGGATGACCTCAAACGCCTCGGCATACTTGGACTCGAATTGGGTACCCCGGGTTACCGCCAAGCCCTTAATAAAATCAGCACTCAGGTAGGATCGGTGCTGTTGTGAAGCGTATTTTTTTAATGCCGCTATTTTAAGCTCAATGTGATGTTCTTTTAGCCCTACAAAACACCGGGTTTCAAATACAATATTGTTCCAGGGCATTTCATACCCCAAAATAGATGATTTTTTGAACGCCCGTAGCCCCTCATTTGAAATCACCTGATGGTCTTGATGAATGTCATTTAGGCTGGGCAAAAAGATAACATCGGGCTGCAGTTCGGTGCGTAAGTCAATCAGCGTTTGAAGGATTTGCTGTCGGTATTCAGGAAAATGCCGAACCCGAAACCGGTAAAAACGGATTTGGTCGGGTTTTAATCCTAAGGTCTGCATGGCTTGCGTAAATTCAATCGCCAACGCATCTTTGGCAAACCCGTGTGGAACAGAATCTTCGGCAATTGAAAACGCCACACAATAGACAGAAGCGCCTTCCTCTACAAAACGGGCAATACTGCCCCCGCAGCCCAACTCACCATCGTCGGTGTGGGGGGCTAAAACCAAAATCCGCTTGGCCTTAAATGAAATCATGGGCGTTGAATTTGAGTATAAAGGTGGTCAAAGTTCTGCGTATTTAAAATCAGATTCTGCATGCTGTAGTGCTTCAAGGTAGGGTTGTTTTCTGCCTGGCAAAACAATACGGCATACTTAATTTTTAGAATGTTGCACAATTTAAAATAGTGAAACTTATATTGCTTTTTCTTTAAATACGCCGTATTGGTCAAATCCATCAACACGCTGTTGGGTTTCATAAACAAGGCATTGATGGTGCCGGCTCCGGTTATGGCAATCATTTCCTCGGCATCGCGCGCTAAGGCAATCTGCTCTTTGAATGAAAGTTCTTCCATATATACGGCATCAAATCCTTTATCGCTAAAGTAGGCCTCTGCCCCGGCCTCGTCTTGAAATTTTTTCCGGGCTGCTTTTTTTCTAGATATGTACACCTTTTTCCTTGCCGTGGCAGGAATAGAATTTGCCAAATTGAGCAGCAGCGACCGTACTTGAGTGGTTTGCTCCGGAATAAACATCGGTGTCCATGGCTTTACCTCCGGCATTATTAAATGCGGAACCTTTAGGTGGTAATGGGGCGGGACCACCTCCCTCCTAAGCTTGGGAAATACGCTGAGGGATTCGCGGACAAAGGGGATTTCATTCCAAACCTCGGGGTAAATTAAATGCAATTCTGGGTGATGGGCTTGAACAGAAATCAAGCGCGGCAGGCATTCGGTAATCCAAAAATAATAGCTAAACCAAGGCGAATGAATCAAGAGGTAGCTCTTCCCCTTGTCCAAATGAAGTTGCTTCAGGCTTCGCCCCCTAGAACTCACCAAATACTGTTCCAGTGCGATGCGCCAATGTTGAAAAAAATGACTGCGGTCGTAGGTCGAAAATCCTAGGTTAGGGGCACAACTCGAAACCAGCAGACCACCCTTCAACACCAAACCATTTTCAGTAACAAAGGCATCTTCCACCATGCGCGCTCCAAGACGAACACCCAGATGAGCCGTGTCTGGACGAAACAAATGCTTCCACTCTGCCCTCATATTCAGGGGCGGCATATACTCTACCTCAGAATAAAACCGTTTTGGGGGGACTAAATACCGCATGCTAAAGCCCATTTAATTGCAAGGTTCATCTTCAATCTGATCTTTTTGTTTTTGCCATCAGCCGTTGAAGTATGGGCCCCAAGAAAGGGACTGAATACATCAACATAACCGCCAAAATCCGATTGGTTTTCCCATTGTATCCTTTGGGGTATAGAGCAAACGACCAGATGCATTGACGCATTGTTTTTGCCCGTTCATTCTGCTTGAATGCCTTTTGAGCAAAATGAAAGCGGCACATGCTTTCCAATCGGCGTTTTTCCATGCCGGGCAAAAGCTGCTTTAATTCAGGACGGGAAAAAATGCGTTGAAGGCATTCCCATTCCCGTTCCCATTTATTGGGGTCCCCGTGTGTAAATCCTGAGGGGTTTGCGACATAAACCGTGGTTCGGAGTGGTATTTGAACGATGTGGCAACCGGCAGCGGCAAGGCGTAGGCTTAAATCCATATCTTCACAAATAGGAATACCAGGATCAAATGGGTGATTTAACAATAATTTCTTTTTTACTGCCCAACGCTGGGGATTTACGGTGAACCGCAGAAAATAGGAAATGGCTTTCTCCCCGACAAAAGTGGGGCAGTTTCTAGGCGAGAGCATACCTTCATTGCTTTCATCCCAAGCGTGAACAAAAATTAAATCCGCCGGATTTTCGCTGTTTTGAATCTGCCGAAAAATCACCTGCAAATGATTTGGCAAATGGTAGTCATCGGCATCTAAAAAGCAGATGTACTTTCCCTTTGCTATTGCTATGCCTTTGTTGCGCGATTGGCAACGTTCCATGTTTTGGGCATTCCTTAAAACGGTGGTGTTGAATAGTGTATGGCTTTTAGCGATTTCGTAGGTTCCGTCGGTAGATCCGTCGTCCACCACAACCGTCTCAAAGTTTGAAAAGGTCTGAGCTGACAGCGAATCTAAAGCCCTATTTATGGTAGCGGCACCGTTGTACACCGGAATGATAACCGAGAAAAAGGGCTCTGTGCTCATTCCGATGGCCTTCGTGTCGAATTTTGGCGAAAGCCAAATGGAGTGTACAAAGCTGTTTTCAAACGGCGGAGGGCTTTATACAGGACTGGAGCCCGCATCAGCTGCACTTTGACCTTCTGAACTGCAGAAAAATAGGCGGCTTCTTGTTTCAAAAAATCCAACAAGGGCTGCCTCAGCAAGCGCGCCGAATAATACCTGTAGATATACTGCCTCATTTCGAGTCCATATTCCGGATTAAACCGATCATAAAAAGGCAGGCTTTTGATTCGAAGGGGCAGATAATCTTCTTCCCGGACCTGATTGTTCATTCCGGTATCGCTTCGATGCCAATGGTACAATAAGGCGACGGCATAATAGCCTTTTAGTCCGGCCAATGCGGCTCGTCTCCAAAAATCCACGTCTTGTACGGTATTTGAAAACTCCAAGGAGTACCCATTAATTTTTAACCAAAGGGCCTTTTTACAGGGACTTGTGCCCATTAAAATCCAATTGCTAGCCAAGGCCGCTGCATTTAACTCCATATTATCCTGAGAAATATTGGCACAGGAAACAACATTGGAGGATTCGCCTTCATTGGGGAAAATTAAATAATCTCCAAAAATCATATCGGCATCCGGATGCCGGTTAAAGGCCGCCAAGGTCTTTTCAATGGCATCTTCAGGCAAAGTGTCATCGGCATCCAGGGGCATGGAAATGTCATTCTGCATGGTTTGGAAGCCGCTGTTTCTAGCACCCGACAAGCCTTTATTTATGGAGTGTTGAACAATTGAAATGTTGGGGTGGCCCTTCAGTTGTTCTGTAATTTGATTTGTTTCTTCATGGGTCGATGCATCATTCACTAAAATAATTTGGAACCCTTGTACAGATTGGTTGCGCAGCGAATCTAGCGCTCGCAAAATCAACTTGCCCTCACTGTAGCAGGTTAAAATAACTGAAATGTCTGAGGCCGTATACGTTTTCATTTTAAACTGGCCATTGCTGTGTCGGGTCAAAATTATTGCGCGCCCTTGCCCGAATTTGATTGCTTTGGCCTATAGCCAATTGCAGCCTCGAACTTTCGTACAAGACTTTAATGGCATTTGCTAATGCCATCTTTGTATTAAGAAAAAAAGCAGAAGGGAAATCATTCCCAAAAACATCTCGATTCGCCAAAATATCCGAAGCAAAAACAGGCAATTCGTAGGCCATATATTCCACGATGGAATTAGAATATCGCTCGCTCAAGGTGGCAAGAAGGCCTACGTCGGTCTGCTGAAACACCCTTACTTTCTCTTGATTGCCAGGATGGAAGAACACACATCCGAACAGATTTAGATCAAAAGCCAGTGCTTTATTTTGTTCTACTGAATTGCCGCCAGGGGCTGTTCCAAGCAAATCCAACCGCAAGGATATATCGGGCCGTACATCTTTAACCTGACGCACCGCTTTTATCGCCATTGATTGCAGCTTTTCAGGGCAATAATTGGCTGCCATTTAAACCCTAAACCAGGCTTTTCGGGGGGATGCCACTTCTTTTGGTGGACAAAAGTAGAGCTCTTTTTCAAGCACATTGGCTAAATCATGAACATTACGCTCGGCAAGTCCGTGCCGTTCAGCAATGTGCTGCAACGGAGCCAACCCATTGGCGGAATAGTGCGTTATCCCCATTTGAGAAAGTCGATCAATGCTACCTTTGAATATTCCTGAATCCACCGACCGCTGACTCCAAATCCGTTTTTCAACCCTACGCCATGGTCCAACAAACAGGGAGTATTACACTGAAGCCGCAAAATGTACACCAAGTGCCTGTGCCATAGACCGAAAGGTAAATGGATGGCCATATGCTGCAAACCTTTCCGGAATAAACTCGAATAAGAAGGCTTGAGCTTTCAAGAAAACAACATTTGCCAATTCTGCTCCGTGAAGACCGACTAAGACATATGTTTCATTTAAAAGTTAGTCTTGTTCTTTTAAGCTTAGATTTTAAAAAACAATTGGAGTAGACCCCCGATTTAGGAATATTTGCAATACATCTTCCACATTTAAAATAGATCTGCGGCATTGTTCCGAGCGGTGAACCCAAATTTTTCGGGTTGGACTTTGGGGCTTAATTCCATACCTATCATAGAAACAAGTTCGAACATTTCTCATTTCAGATTCAAAGAAATAAGGCTAGGCTATCTTGCTGTGGGGTAAAATCAGGCGGGGGACAAAGGCGTGTTCATCTAAATCCAAAATTTCCAAATCAATATCAATATTATTGATGCTTTCTGCAACAAAAGGGGAATTCAACCAGCGTTTTGACACCAAAAGCAATATCATTCGTGATTTTGGAAGTGCCAAGGCCCTTAACAATCTTAGCATGAAACATGACATCCAAAATGCATATTCAAACTATTTATGATGGATTAGAATGTAGTCGCTTTTTTTGTCTAACGTTTAACCTTTAAACTACTTCCAAATCGACAAACAGCCTCTTGAAAATCAACTTCTTTTCGGAAGTTCCAGAATTAAGAAATGTCGTTTTTGGGGAATAGATTAGGCATGCAATGCCGGTTTAAAAATCCGTATTTGGATACCAAGCCATTACGGGAAACAACGGCATTGGAGACTATATCTATCCCTGGCTGGAGGATAGTATAGGCTTGGTTTTGATTCAGAAATTCCATCAAATCCGGATCAGCATACCTTGGGGCAGGCAAGTTTACGTGTACCGATTTCGGCATCAGATTCTTAGCACGCAAAAAGATTATTCACGTTGGAATTAAAGCGTTCCAAATTAAAGCGTTGTTGAGCCTGTTCTCGATTTGCCAGTCCTAATTTTCGGCGCAGGTCGGCATTTGTCAGTAAGGTGATTAGGCGTTGCCCCAAAGCGGGCACATCTCCCACAGGAAACAGCCAAGGAAGATTGGCCTCGCCAAGCGCTTCCCGGTTTGGAGGAATGTCGGTAGCAACAACCGGCAAACCATAAGCCATATACTCCATCAATGCATTTGAAAACCCTTCGGATAAGGTACTTAGAATTCCTATATCAGTTTGCCTCAAAATGAGTTGGGGCTCGGCAAGTACTTCATGAAATTGAACATTACGGCTTAAGCCCAAATCAAAAGCCAGGGCCTTGGCCGCAATAAGCCGAGGAGATTGCCCCGGTGCGCCCCCAATAAAATGAAGGCGTGCATTGGGAATGTCTGTAATAATGAGTGCGAACGCCCTTAGAACGGTTTCGTGATCTTTTTCCGGAAAAAAATTGGCCAGCATCACCACGTTCAGCGTTTCGGATGACGGCTGTGCTATTGTTTCAGGAATTTCTAGGGCATTGTAAATGATGGAAACCTTAGAGCGGGGTATGGAATGCCGTTCTGAAATAAAGGCGGCCGGCGAAGCACCATTCGCCAAATAGGTGGGCTTACAAAATCGAGCAACCGCCCTTTCCCATTTTGTGAAGGGCAAAAAGGTGTCTACCGAACCTTGATTCCAATAAAACTTATTTGCCGAAGTAAATCGATAGACCAAGCCGCATAAAATTGTAGGCCAATAGGTTAGGGCAAGAATATACCTAGGCTTTAGCTTACTAATAAACAACCAAAAAGAGAAAAGTGTCTTAAACTTTTGGAAAAGAGTGCCATTCCAAAATAAGACTGCGGGAAAAAGAAATTTAGATATTCCCGCCTGATCGATTTGAGGGCTGAGTTCGCCGTCGCGCCCTAGCCCAATCATAACCGGTTGAAAACGGCCTTGGCTTTGAATGGCTTTAGCATAATATAAAGCTTGCCGTTCAGAGCCACCAGCCGTAAACGAAGGAATAACAATAATAATAGTGGGGAGTTGCTTAGGTTTGCTTCCCATTCATTATTGCATTAAATCGATTTTCGTACACTGTTCCGCACACCTCCATTGAAAACTTCTCTTGAAATGAAGCCTTAGCGGCTTGTCGCCAATGGGCCAAATCATCAGGAGACTCGCAGGACTGTTTGAGCAATTGGAACAAGGCGTCTTCATCTGCATTTCCATTGGCATCAAATGGGATTAGCGCTCCGGCCATACCACAACTGGATTGCATCATTTCTGGAATTTCAGCCACCGGGGTTGCAAAAACCGGGGTGCCAACCGCCAGGGATTCAATAATGGCATAGGGCAAGCTTTCTGGAAAACGTGAAGGCAGCAAGGTGCAAGTGGCCCTAGCCAACCAGGGAGCAGGAAAGGATTGAAATCCTATAAAGTGAATGTGGGTATTTATTCCAAACCGATGTTTTAAGTCTGAAATATATTCGGTTTCAGTGCTAATTAAAACCAAATGTGCCTCTGGAATTATTTCCAACACCCTTAAAAATGAGGAAATTGCTGATAACCATCCCTTTTCGGGAATTCCTCTGGCCATCATGCAAAAAACAGGGGCTTTATCGGGAATCTCTAACATTTGGGGCAAAGCCATTTCCGACCGCCCGTGTATTTCAAATCCCAGATAGCATTTTTCACGCTTTTGGCCAACGTCCTTGGGCAATTCCTTGAAGATTTCCGTGTTTTCCTCTGCCGTATAGAATATGAAATCTGCGGCTTCAAACACCTCCAAACAATGGGCGATGCGTTGATTTTTCGTGCCAAACTGATTCCAACAGGATGAGTTGTAGCTGCTGTGCATGGTTATTAATACAGGAATACCAAAGCGCTTCTTGAGCGTACGGACGGCGAAGGCATCCGACCTGGAGGAGGAACTGTTTGCAACAACGATGTTATTTTTTTTCAGCAGCGTACCCAACTGCCGGTAAAAATCTCGTTTCATAAGGCGCCGATGCATACCGGGCATACCCAGATGATAGGCCAAGGCATTTATTTTCCAAAACACCCTGTTTTTAAACCCCTTTTCCTTCAGAACGGGAAGGCTAATTCGCTGGAAGGTCTGTTGAGCCTGAAATGCAGCGACAAACGCTTCGTCGTCATTTTCCGGATTTAAACTTAAAATGAAGATGGCAAAACGGTCTTGAAGATAGGCGGCCAGCCTAAACATGAACATTTCTGCCCCCCCCGGCTGTAAATCATTGATTACAAAAAGGATGCCCAGACGATTCATTTGCCGATTTTTTTTCTCCAAAGTTCATTAATGCCTGATTTCAGATTTATTTGAGGCTGCCACTCTAGCGCATTTTTCAGTTTGTCTACATTAAGAATGTTACTCAAAACATCGCCTTTCCGAGCCGGCTGTTTATCTACTTTGGGGGCAACTCCCGTTGTTTCTTTAATTAAATCAATAATTTGCTCGATAGAGCTGCCCGTGCCTGTTCCAATGTTAAAAACGCCGTTTAATTTCTGGTTAATGGCCATAAAAACGCCACGACAAAAATCTTCAACATGAAGATAGTCTCGGATTCCATTCCCAAAAACGGGAATAGGTCGATCTTCAATAATACCCTTTAATAGTTCATTGATTAATCCTAAATTGGACGAGGACATTTGATGGGGGCCATAAATATTTCCAGGGCGAAAAACGAGTGAATCTAATCCTTTTGAGGAATAATATTCAATATAAGATTCGAAAATTCGCTTACTTTGGCCATAATCGCTTATTGGTGCCAAGGGATAGGTCTCTCTGATTGGAAGGCGTTTTGACTGTCCATAAATTGCCCCTCCTGATGAAATGAAAACAAATTGGCTACTCCTATTTAAAAGAGTCTGGCTCATCAAAAAAACACTAGGCTCAACATTGGAGTGCAAGTCGTGTATGGTCGCTTCAAAATCACTTGTTCCTTTAAACCCAGAATAGGCATGCAATATGACATTAGGCTTTTTTTTAAACACCTCTTTAACAATGGTGCGATTTTCTAATGTTCCTTGAAAATGGGTTAGCCTTGAAAAAGGAATATTAAAAGGCCATGGTGCTGGGTCTAAAACAATGACATTCCAATCCTGCTTCAAAAACGTTAATGTCAAGTTACTACCTATAAAGCCACAGCCTCCAATTATTAGAATTGTAGGGGTATTGGTTTGTAGTTTAATTGGCATCTAGAAGGATGGATTGAGGTTAAATCAGATTGGGCTCTCTCCATTTTGTTTTAAACAAGGGGCGCATCTGATAAAAGGCTGCAGACAAAATTTCCCGTTTAAAATGACCGATTGCTAATGCGTGTAAGATGTTCTTGAGGCCTATAAATGATTTGTGTTTTTTTTGCAACTGATTAATTCCTCGTTTTAGCAAGAGAATGGATAAAAACCGGCGAATTTCAGGAATGTTGGGTGCCTCAAAAAAATCATGATTTCCAGCTATACGTTGTTGATGAGCCTCAATAAGTAATTCAAACATAAAAGGCGACCAAAAGTATTTTCTGGGGGTGGAATTAGAAAATGATTGAGGGTGTTCTCGGTAATAATAACCTTTAAATTTTAAGTTTTTTACTTTTCCATACAGGCTGCATCTTGCCAACCAATCCATATCGGCATACCCTTGGCGATTAAAAAAAATCCGGAATCTACCTGCTTTACTAGCAACACTAGCTTTCACCATAGCAGATGCATATAAAACGGGGATTAGCTGACAGCGTAGCTCTTCCCGTATTTCATGCTCTGAACATGGCAAAAAGCCCGAAAATAAGATTGAACCTGAATCGTTAATTTTAACGTATTGCGTACCTACTACTGCCAAATCTGGCTCGTCCTTAAAGGATTGAACCTGAAGTTCAAATCGATTGATGTCTGAAAAATCATCTGCATCTTGAATGGCAATAAACTCTCCTTGAGCCTTAGAAAACAGGAAATTGGTTGCCTGTAAATTCCCAATGTTGGTTGGACTTGTAAACAAGAAAACACGAGTGTCTTTTTTTGCAACCACATCACAAATTTCGGCTGTTGAATCTGAGCTGCCGTCATCAAAAATCAGCAATTCAAAGTGTGAATAGGTTTGATTAAGAATACTATCTATTGCCTGTTCAATATGCTTTTCAGCATTAAACGCTGGCATTAATACAGAGACAAGCCCCTTTTTCTCCATTTTATCTGCCTCTAACTCGCTTTAAATTATGGCGAATTAGTTTAAATATTGGATGTAAAATACTTCCTGGAAAATGTGTTGTCCAAGCAGAATACCTCTTATAGGCTGAAATATTTTTTTGGGCATCTAACGGCAGTAGTTCCGAAAGGATTCCTTCTGCCAGAGTTTTTGCGTCATTAAAATTTTCCAAATAAAATGCCTTTTGAATTTCCGGGTACAAAATTGAATTGGCCCATTTGCTCAAATTTTCTGGATGCACGATTGAAATCGCAGGTTTTTCTAGGCAATGTGGGGCGGCATCTGAATACAATTTTTGAAAGGCTATGGCCGGTTGGGGATTTATTAACTGGCGCGCTAGGCGTATCCTCATGGCTTTAGATTCCAAGTCAAATCCCGAACCCAGATCCCAGCCCTGAATTTCAGATTTTGAGTCAGGATGAAACCTAAAATAGGTTGTAATGGTATCGGATGTGGCTGTTTTTTCTTGGCCAAAGGTTAAAAGGTAGCGTACCCACAAATCCAAATCCATTGAAAATTGATAGCATTCATCTACACCATTTAGCCTCTTTAACACTTCTGTTTTATAAAAATGCCCTGGCTGATTAAGGCCTCTTTCAAGCGCGCTTTCAACGGCTGTTGCATTAATTTTAGTGTGTCCATTCACCCCAATTACCTGCCCCTGTCTCACCAAATTTGTACGGGTTAAAATAACCTCCGCTTGGTGCGCATTGTAAATTTCTGCAATAGAGACTAGTGAGTTGGGGGCCATCCAATCATCTGAATTAATCCAATTAAAAAGAGTCCCATTAGCCATTGCCAAACCTTTATTGATGGCGTGCGATTGCCCTCTATCTTTTTGGGATTCCCAATAATGTATATGCTTTGAAAACTTCCTTAAAATTTCAGGTGTAGCGTCAGTACTTCCGCCATCCATAATTATATATTGAATCTTTGGATAATTTTGAGAGAGAATACTATCTATTGTCTGTTCTATATATTCACCTTGGTTGTAAGAAGGTGTAACAATGGTAACAGAAGGATAATCCGCCATCAAAATTATTTGGACTCTAAAATTGATTTATACAATGAGATATTCTGTTCAGCGCATTTTTGGGGATCTGTCCAATAATCATCTCCTTCAAACAGAGCCACAAATCCTCCCTTTGCCAATTTCAATCCTTCCAAGACATTTTTATTCATCCCCACATTTTCAGTACTAAATGTTTTTCGGAAGGAACATGATTCCGGAAAATGAAACTCATTTATTATATGGCAGGTATTGTCCGTTGAGGCATCGTCCGTAATAATTATTTCTAGTACATTGGACAAATCTGAGATTAGGATCCCATCTATGGCCTTACGAATAAACTTTTCGTGGTTTACGTATTTAAAACGATACTAATATTTGGCTTAGCATTCATTGGGTGCATCATCAAAACTTAGGCAGGATTTTAGTTTTGGGCATAGCTGCGCCCTTTGAGTCCCATATAAAATCATTCATCCCTATGTTAAGCGGACGCGTTTTTCAATCTCTAGACCAGGCCAACATAGGCCGCACAAAGGTCTGTTTATCCAATAACTTTTGCCACTCGGCCGGACTTACCGCCAAACAACGAATGCGTCGAGAAATTAGCGATTCGACCTTTTGCACCAACTCTCTTAAAACTGAATCGTCCACCTTTCCCACCAAAACCACATCAATGATGCCGCTGTCTTTGCCTTGTGCGTAATCTCCAACCAAATACGCAGCGGTAAGGTCTCCCAACCTATGAAACACCTGCTGAGCCAGTGTATCTAACCCCGTGTATTTCCCCACGATGGCCTTTATTTCAGGAAAAAGGGGGTGTCGGTCGTTTGCTCTATACCGAACCGTCTTCCCATTTGCTGAAGATTCCAATAACCCGGCGTCACTCAAACGATTCAATTCCAAACGAATCCCGTTTGTGCTTTCACCGAATTCGGCTGCAATTTCCCTGAGATAAGAGGTAACAGCTGGATTCAAGAAGAACTTGACCAGCAAACGTATTCGGGTTTTTGAACCGATAATGCCTTCAATCATAATGAGCAATAAAATTACTCAAAATTAAAGCCAAATAAAGTTTTATTCAAATTTTTTAAGTTAAAGTAGATGAGATATCTCAAAAACTGATAATTTAAAAGCCGAATATTTGCCATTCTGTCAAAAGCAATGTGATGGGGCATAGGGAAAAACAACGTGTTCGGGGGAAGGTTGGTACGACGAAGGGTTGCACAATTCCTGCCAATTCCATCAAAAACCCTGGCTGCAAGTCTGTATACCTTGATTTTAATTCGGGGAGATCCGGTTAGACTTAACAGGTTTATTGTTCTGGATAGTAGGGGTCAAAACGAATCGCTATACGCTTATTCAAGGCAGCTATAGGGATTTGGCTGCAGGATTGAAAAAAGGGGGACCGAGATGGTGGCAGATTTTTGCCCGCGGGCTGCGCCGGCAACCTTGGGAAAACGCGTAAAGTTGATTGACAATGACTTGCCAACAACAGACTTACTATAAGCCTGACTGCCACCGCTTAAAAATGTTATGGTTTTGCTGATTTGGAAAAACAGCCAATAAAGTGGCTGCTTGTTTTAAGCACGTTGAAATTATAGAATAACCATGCGGCTAGCTTGGGACGGCAGTATTGCACAAAATGTGTGTATTTGTTTTGGTTGGACATGGGGTAATTAAAATCAAGTTGAAACCAGTCAAACGAGATTAAACAGCAAAAGCCCGAGATGATTTAAGCGAATTGCTCATTTGGAATTCAAAATTTGATCAACCTGCTTGGGGTTTTTAATCGCCAGTAGATTGCAATAGTCGTAGGTTTTCCCTGCTGGCTCTGGAACAAGGGATTTTGTTTTAGCCTGGTAACGAAATAAGGTATAGCCAAGTTTTAAGATGTTTTCTGAAAGTTCAACACAGGAATGCCCCGCTTGCCGGGCATTTATTTCAGTAAATTCAACCATTAAAATAGGGGCTTGAGGCTGCGATAGCCAATCGGAAGCTCCTTGCAATACCTTTACCTCCCACCCTTCAACGTCCATCTTAACCAACCGAATGGCAGCGGCAAAGTCTGGATTCTCTATGTACCAATTGTCTAAGGTTTGGGTCTGAACCATTTCGTGTCCTATTTGGCCACCAATAGAAGGCGGGGCGAAAGAGTTAAATGCATCGAATCCGTCCTCAGCCAGAATTAAGGGCAATTCACCTTGCATGTCGGAAAAAGCCCATGGCAAAATTTGAACATGGCTAATGCTATTCAGGGCAAGGTTCTCTTCCAGTTTTTTACGGGTTTTAGAAGCTGGTTCAACGGCTATGCAAGGGGCAGAACCGTTAAGGATTTTTGCTGCATACAACGAAAATAGGCCAACATTAGCACCTATGTCTAAAAAGCCCATTCCTGGACGCAAAAAATCTTGAACAAACGCAAGTTCTTCTTCTTCGAAGCCCTTATAAATAGCAAAAGAGAGTTGATTGTTTTTTTCGAGCATTATTTGAAGACTCCCAGTAAGTGCAAAAGGAATTCGGTCTTTTTTCCCGAACAGCAGTTCAAACAAATAGCGTTGTTTCCATTGTTTGAAGTGCTGTGGTTTCATGCCGCGCCAATTCCGATATATGGCAAGGCGATGCAACAGAAAATCCGCCAAATGCAAATCCAAATTTTTCATTTATTGGTGGGAGTCAAGTAAAATTGTGGCCTCATCGTTAAAAACACCCTGATTTAAGGAAGGAGCTGCAAAGCCTTCTTTTAATGAGGGGGCAACCACCAAGAGTTGCAGGAAGTCCTCTACTTCCTCCACAAGCAATCCGTTTGAGGTAAGATAGGATAGCAACATATAGTTAGAGGGCATCAACTTCATGGCGGGCAAGGTGATTCGAATGGTATTCAAGCCTGGGCTAAATGTAAACCGTTGCTGTTGAAATTCAGACCAGACTGACAAGATGCGCTGCCCACCCATTGCATTAAACCCAAGGGCAACAGTCACTTCTTCCAACGAACATTTTGCGTAGTATTCTAAGACAAAGGAGCAGGTTTGACCCTGTTGTAGTAAGGTTGCTGGCTGGCCCCGTTCGTTAAAAATTTGTAAGCTCCGCAATTCGGCCTGTAAGGAGCCTGCGCGGGTAAGGGTGGAATGAGAAGGCTGAATGCCTTGAATATATCGCTGAATCACATCGGCAGTAGGCCCGTCGGCTGTTAAACGTCCTTGTTCAAGCAATATTGCCCTTGGGCACAACGCTTGAACTAAAGACAGATTATGGGAAACAAATAAAATTGTTTTGCCTTGGCCAGCCGATGCGCTTTTCATTTTTTCTACACATCTTTTTTGAAACTCGGCATCGCCCACAGCCAAAACCTCATCAATAATTAGAATTTCGGGGTCAAGGTGAGCCGCCACGGCAAAGGCCAAGCGCACATACATTCCCGAAGAGTATCGTTTTACTGGAGTGTCTAAAAATGGGGCTACGCCAGCAAATTCAACAATTTCATCCAAACGTTGGCGCACTTCTGCTTTTCGCATGCCGAGTATGGCTCCATTTAAGAACACATTTTCTCGGCCGGTTAATTCGGGGTGAAATCCGGTACCCACCTCAAGCAAACTGGCCATTCTGCCTTTTTGCTTTATTTGACCCGAACTGGGTGCTGTTATGCGGGAAAGGAGTTTCAGCAAGGTGCTTTTGCCTGCACCGTTTCTTCCCATTATGCCCAATACCTCGCCCTGCTCTACACCAAAAGACACTCCATCTAGTGCCTTGATTATGGTTCCAGAATCCTGCTTGGCCAAGGGCAAGGCTTTGGCAATCCATCGCTTGGCATTTTGTTGACCTAAGCGGTATTCTTTGCTCAAATTATCTACAAACAGCACAGCTCCCATACCCTAAATGTAATCTACAAAACGGCTTTCTACCCGTTGAAAGGCCATTAATCCTAAAACCAACGTAAGGAAAGCAATGGCCGAGCTGTAAGCTAAGCCCCCCCATTGAACAAAAGGCAGGCCAAACAACCCTGATTTAAACGCCTCTAAAATTGGGGCAATTGGATTAAGCGCAAAAAGAGGCTGAAGCGAGGGGGGTACAAAAGAGGCGGGGTAAATGACCGGGCTGGCATACATAAGCAACAGCATGCCAAAGCCTACCATGTGATTTAAATCGCGGTAACGGGTGGAAAATGAAGCAAAAATTAGCCCCAAACCTAGAGCAAGCATAGTTAAAAGAAGCATGAATAGAGGAAGCATGAAAAGCGCAAGATTCGGCCTCCAAGAAAAATCTTTATTCAATACATAATAGCCAAGCATAAGCATAAGCATAATGGCTTGAATTCCCAATTTTACCAAACCTGACATTAAAATGGACAGGGGAACAACCAGGCGTGGAAAGTACACCTTGCCGAACAGCGAGGAATTTTGTGCCAAGCTACCCGTAATTGCGGTTAAGTTTGAGGAGAAGAAAGACCAAAGGAGAATGCTAGACATATAGAACAGGGGGGGCGGTACTCCATCGGAAGGCAGCTTGGCCACCTGACCAAATACCAAGGTATACACCGCTACTGTAAACAATGGCCCCGCAAAAAACCAGATTGGGCCTAGTACGGTTTGCTTGTATACGGAAATCAAATCGCGACGAAAGAACAATAAAATTAGGTCTCGGTACTCCCAAATTTCGCGTATTGGCAGTTTCCACCAAGGCCTGCTTGGTCGCAGAATCCGGTCCCAGTAATCGTCTCTAATGTGCTGAAAGGCGTCCAATTTGTTTTCAGGTGTCCGGTACAAAGGTAGTTGAATTTATTGGTGGCTTGCAACGCCGTTCGTTTCTTTTCTGAAGCCGGTCTTTCATTTTTAAATTGATTCAAAAACACCACAACAAAACTTCAGGTTGAATATCCTTCATTATTCCCTGCACATTTAGTTCCAAACTAGCTGACTTTAAAATTGCTCCCCATCAAATAATTAAAAGGGTCCTCCCAATGAAATTTATCCTGGCGTGGTAAAAAACACTTGTTCCATCAAAAGGTTGCTGAATCACTTTTCCCCAGCATCATGGTAGAAACTTCATGAAAAGCAAGTTCCACCGCCATTCAATAGGCCGGAGAATATTGACTAATATGAAAGGGCAACGCTTCCGGGTCGGAATACAAGTCCGCAGGATTCAATAAGCTTCGCTGAAGAGAATGAACAACGTTGCTTTCTACTCCCCGAATATCTCCCTTTTGTTTGAGGGTAAAATAACTGAAAAGCAGGGGAAAAAACAGCAATCCTAGCCTCAAAACACCAAAATACGCGGCCTGCTTATCCCCAAGTTTCCACATCTTCAATAAACTTTTTATAATAATCCAATGGCCGAGACGGCGGTTGCCGGCGGTTGTTCAAGTGTTGAAGCACTATCATAAAAATAAACAAGGACACGGTCAGTAAGATGTTTAATATAATGGCCATCAAAAAAGAGGTCCAACCGGGTATGGCCACTTTTGATATGTACTTCATATACAAGACCAGCCCCATTCCTCCAAATGCCGTCAAAATCAACCCGGCTGCCGCCATCAGCATGCGCACAATTATGGTGTCCAAGTACAAAGAAAACGAACTTAATCCGTGCACAATCAGGTTGGTAAAGTTCATTTTTGAGGTCCCGGCATAGCGGATTCCCCGCTCGGTTCGTACGGACAAAAAGGGCAATCTGGATTTTAGTACTGCACCCGGATAATGGTTCCAAAAATCAGCGTTTTGAACCATGGTTTTTACGGCTGTTCGGGGAACAAGGCTAAAGTTACCAAAGGTGATTGCCTTACCGGTCAGCAGCTTAAACGCCGCTTTATATACCAGATAAAAAGCTTTAAATGCTGGACCTTCCGAGCGCTTACGCCGCTCCGCAAAAACCAAGCCCGTTCCATCAAACCGTTCTCTAAGGGCTTTTATGTCCTGAGGTCGGTCTTCTCCGTCCGAGTCCATTATTAATACGCTATCCCAATCCTGCCGAGATTCCATCAGGTAACACAATCCAATGTTGATGGCCCGCTGATGCCCCATGTTCATAGAGAGATGTAGAATCTGCAACGACAACCCGGCAGGCACATTTAACCGACCCGGCAAATCCGTTGACCCGTCGTTCACCGCATAAACCTCCCATGTTGCTTCCTCTGGCTTTACCTCCGCCAATTCCCGAAGCAATTCCCCTAAACTTTCCCAATCGTTGTATACCGGCGTTAGAATGACCATGCAAGTTCCCTTTATTTCCTAACAACCTGAAAAACGCCCTGTTCTAAAACGATGAAATACGTTCCCGAACTCAAAAATTCAACGGGAATAGCCCCATCCTGTTCCGCTAATCCCCGGCCCATTTCTCTTCCCAGCACATCTACAATGCGATACAATGTCCCGGGTGCAAGGCCCCTCACCCAAACCTTCCCCTCCGTCGGATTCGGATAAACATAAACCTCCGCATTCGGTTCCCCCAAGGAATTAACCCCGGGAATCACGACCGTATCGCTGTTCTGGGTACAACCGGCCGCATCCGTTACATGAAAGACATAGGTGCCTGCACACAACCCGGAAGTTCCCGTTCCGGTTTGCCCGCCCGGAACTTGCACCCAGGCAATTTGATAGGGCGCTTGCCCCCCCGAAACCGAAAGGGCTGTGCCGGCATCGCAGGCACCCGAAGCCGACTCCGCCCAAAGGCTGTCCACGCTAAGGCTAAGTCTTTGGGTAGAAACAGAAAACCAGTCCCCAGGACCAAACTGATAAAAATGCCCGGAACCCGTAGGACGTTTGAACAAGAGCCGGCTAAACAGCCGACCGGTATCGGAAGGCAATGCCATGGTCCATTGCCCGTTGGAAAAAGGCTGCCGACCCATCAGCTGCAAAGGCGAAAGGCTGTCGCTTGCCCAGGCAAATTCCACCCATTCTGGCCAAGCAATGCTCACATTGGGCCAGCTTAAACGCAGACTGTCGCAGTCCAATTGAGCCTGAACATCGGCCGATTCTTTCCTCGGGAACAAGACCAAACTGGGGTCGCCCATCAACGCGGTGTGCACTCCCCGTTGTCCTACCGCATTTCCAAACGAATAAGAGGGCACATTGACGCTTTTTCGAAACATTTCGCCCCAGGTGCTGCCAGCAGCCAAGGGATGTAAATAATAGTAGGGCCTACCTGCCCACATATTAATAAGGCCCATGCCGCGGGAAGCCAGGGGTGCCCGCAAAAAAGCATTGGCATTGTCCCAGTCGCCGAAGTAGGAGCCAAACAAGAGGTTGAAGGGGATTTTCAAGCTGTCGGTGGCAAACTGTGAGGAACTGCCCACTCCCGAGCAGCTTTGATAGGAACCCCCTCCGCATCCATATCCAATCAATGCCCCATTTCCATTGCCCGTTCCAAAAAAATCGGTTTCCTGAAGGCCTTGCAATCCAAAAATGGGATAAAATCCCCTCCAGGCGGGGGCGGCAAAGCCCTCTTGAAACGAGGGGAAGTTGTCGTCCACAATCCCGATTTCAGGTAGGTTCCAATCGGCCGACCGGAAGGCATGGTTTTTATCTAAGTATCTTTCCAGCAGTTCTTTGTGCCCTCCAAAAGTTCCCATGTCTGAAAAATCCATGCGGCCCACGGCCAAATCCAAATCAGAGGGCAGCATAGAAGGGTCAAATTTCCCGTCGCCGGGCACGTTGTGGTTTCGGGTTTGGCTGCCGGTAACGCTGTTCACCGATTGGTCCGACCAAAACCCATCTAGGTCGCCGTAATATCCGTCTGCCGGCCAAGCTCCCCGGTGGTCGGTATGCCCATCGGGATAAATGTCTCCGCTGTAGGGAACGGGAACACGCCCCATTAAGGCGGCCTGGGTTATTTGGGGATGAGCCAAGCGCAAAGCCTGCAAGCCTTGACGCACCGATACCGGACTTGCCTGGGCATGGGTGGGCAAAACAAAAACAGACCAGCCTTCTTTTTGTAGATCCACAATCCAGCGTTGAATTCGGGCATCTTGAGGGCCCATCAACCCGGTGTCGAGCACCAGGGCAATGCCTCCCGGCAAAGCAGGAAAATAGTCGAGAACGGCACTGATGCTGGCGCTGGGATTCAGGCTGTTGCCCAAGGCTTGCAGCACATAGTCGGTGCAAGAGCCTTGAGCCGCCGAGGCGTCCACCCAGGTGGTATCGGTGGCCTGAAGTGTGGCCAACACATTGGAATAGACGGCCTGAGCGCAGTCTTTTTTACGGACCGAAAAGCCAGTATGGTTCCCCGGAGGGATTTTCCAAGTTAGGCGCAGCCCGCCTCCCGGTTCAGGGGCCGAGCTAAGGGCTATGGAGCGTTGTTGGCCGACGGATTGAGAAAAAAGAAAAACCGGAATTGCGGCAAAAAATAGCAGAATTCTACATTTCATTCGTAGTGGTGGCTGGTTGGATTAAAGGTATAAAAATAGTCTCTACCCCATCCCCCGCAACGCCTCCAAAAATTCCTCCACCTCTCCCATCTCCGTATCAAAACTGCACATCCACCTCGCCATGTTCCGCCCCGGGTCGAAAATATAAAAAGGCTTCTGCGCCTGCAGCGGAGCAATCCAGTCCTTTGGTATGCAAGCAAAAACCCCATTTACCTGGGTAGGATACGCCAATTCCACGCCCTTCAATCCTGCGGATCCGGCCGACAATGCCGCTGCCATGGCGTTGGCATGCCCGGCGCTTTTCAACCATAAATCCCCTTCAAAAAAAGCCAAAAATTGAGCCGAAATAAAGCGCATTTTCGAATGCAACTGCCCCATTTGTTTCCTAAAATACAGCATTTCCTTTGCGAGTTCTGGCCTAAAGGTTAAAACCAATTCTCCAAACACCAATCCGTTTTTGGTTCCCCCAAAGCTCATTACATCCACCCCCGCATCTACGGTTATTTCGCGCAGCGGGCGGCCCAGGGCGGCCACCGCGTTCGAAATCCGAGCTCCATCCATGTGCAACCACAATCCATGCTTTCGGCAGCATGCCGAAAGGGCTTGTATTTCGGCCACCGAGTACAACGTGCCCCATTCCGTGGGTTGGGTTATGGAAACGGCGGCCACCTGCACCCGGTGTTCATCGCCCCGCCCATGCAAACAGGCTTCAATATCGGCCGGACGCAGCTTCCCGTCTTCGGTGGGCACATCCCACAGCTTAATGCCCAGCCACCGCTCGGGCGCCCCGCATTCATCTTCGTTCAAATGCGCACTGCTGGGACACAGAACAGCTTGGTAGGGCCGAATCAGGGTTTGCAAACCCAACACATTGGCCGCAGTTCCGTTAAAAACCGGAAAAACACCCGTTTCGGCACCTAGTTCATCCCTTAACCTTTGGGTTAATGCCTGGGTAAAGGGGTCGTAGCCGTACGAAGAAGCATGCCCTCGGCTGGCACCAGCCAAGGCCTCTAACACCTCTGGGTGGGCTCCTGAATAGTTGTCGCTGGCAAAGCCTCGGGGATAGGTATGCCCCAACGGTCCGGTTTCGTTCATCATCAATAGTACATTCCGGCAACGGCCGCCGTCATTAAACAGGCCAGCGAGCCCGCCAACATGGCCCGGAAACCCAACTCAGAAAGCTGACCTCGGCGGGCCGGCGCCAAAGAACCAATGCCGCCAATTTGAATGCCAATGCTGGCAAAATTGCTAAACCCGCACAATATATAGGTTACCATAATCACCGACTTTTCGTGCACAAAAGCCCCGGCCCCTTTCATCTGAGCCAATTCTACATAGGCATAAAATT
>Ga0079301_1000200_pt1 | contig 28602 bp, 25 predicted proteins | sample Wag4_2014_7_11_3_FD_74797 | JGI IMG/M metagenome (GOLD analysis project Ga0079301, IMG submission 74797) | Fresh water mixed with fracking chemicals microbial communities from Ohio, USA - Utica-2 Time Series FC 2014_7_11 | ecosystem: Engineered > Industrial production > Chemical products > Input... | reverse complement strand
GCCCTGGCCACGACGAGCAGCGTCGTCCGCTCCGTGCAGCCGTCGGGACTTTCCTATGCGGAGCGCCTGAAAAAAGTGTTCCGGGACAGCTTGCTGGTCCGGCAGATCCTGACCACCGATTTTGCAGACTTCCGCCCCTTCCAGGCGAGATCCCTCAATCTGACGGAAAGAACCCTGGCACCCGATGCCGGGATCCTCTTCGAGTCGACGCTCACGGAGACGCTGGTAGGCGGTGTCAGCACCTATACACGCCTTTTCTCTGAACTCGCGAGCGTGAGTGCCGCCGTCTCACCTTGACGTTCATGAAGGCGCTTGTTACCCTGAGGACGTGCCTCGGGCGCACCCGGAGGGTAACCGAATGGTGAGGAGGCTGCCTCGAAAGCAGTTACCCCGCAAGGGGCTGTGGGTTCGAATCCCATGCCCTCCGCTATGGCCGCAGTCCTCACCGAGGCCTGCGGCCATCTGGTTTTGATCAGGTCTCTACCGTCATCCACGGTCCGATTGACAGGCTTTGACCAGCCCCCCATCATGGAATCGAAACGACGCAAGGTTCCGGAGTCAACCCGTGTCCGCGACGTACGATACCGTCGGTGAGGTGCTCGCGCCGGTCCTGGAAGCCCTCGATCGCCATGCGATGCTGGTCGAGGCCCTCACCCACCCTGCCTGGAAACAGTTCGAGAGCGCTTGCCTCGACTGGTCCTACAACCACCTGGCCGTGTTCCGCCATCCTGATGGCATCACGTTCTTCATGACCCAGGTCTACAAGCTGGTCTCGACCTCGGCGAGTGCCACCCGTTCCGTCAAGGAGGGCATCTCGTACATGCAGGGTGTCCAGCAGGAACTGGGGGCCACGGGTGGGAACACCGTCCGAAACCGGGCCCTTCTCTATGCCCGCTGGATAGAATCGCAGCTTCCCGAGGTCATGGGCGCACTCGGCATCTTCGCGCTACGCGGCCTGCGCGAGCGGCTCGCGGAGGTTCCGCCGGATTCCAGCGAACAGGCCCGGAGCTGGCTGGTGGCCAGGGCCCATGCGACGATCCTGGATACCTCGTGGCATTCGCGCTGGGCCACCGAAATGGTCCTTCACGTCACGCAGCGGAACCGCCCGGACATCCTCGAAGCCCTGCGAATCTTGACCGAGCAGGTTGCCCGGCGGATCCACCGGTTCGAGGCCGTGACCTTCCAGACGCAGCAGGCCCGCTCCCTTCGGGAACTTCTCGTCTCGCGCGCCCCGGAGGAACGTGAGGCCTTCCTGAGCACCCCGGCTGAGACCGTTCCCGAACTCGAGGCTCTGGTGCGCGTGCCGGCCCTGCTTGAAAAAGAGGAAAAGATCGCGGGGGAATGCCTGCAGCATCTCGAACACTTCACGGGGTTCGCCCGTGATCGGGATGTCCTGACCCTGGCCACGGACCTGTACCCCTCGCTGGCGAACCTGGTCCACCAGCGACTGTCGGACCGTCGCCCCCTGGTCGAACAACTGCGAAAGACGATCACCCGGATCCAGGCCCGACAGACGGACCTATCTCCGCTGGGCGCCGTGCCCGGTGAGGCAAGCACGGACCGCTCACCGCAGCGCAACGGGCCGGCCGGCTGTGCCATGAGCGCTTCATCGGCCGCGGTCCTGGCCTGGCTGGTCTGGATGGCGACCCACCACGGACCGAAACTGCTGCTAGCTCTGGGTGGTAGCTGAGGCCTCGAGGAGCCGAGGCTCCACGTCCTGGAAGTGGTCGTTCGGCAGATCGAGGTCTGCCATGCGGAGCAGGGCCTCTTCCGGGGGCAGGATGTTCTTGTTGAGGTCCAGGGGCCCGATGTCGGCAAGCGCCCGGAAGAATGCCCTGACCACCTCGGGGTCGAAATGAGAGCCGGCGCAGCGACGAACTTCCAGGAGTGCCTTCATGATGGGAATCCTGGGGCGATACCCCCGGTCGCTCGTCATGGTGTCGAAGGCGTCGGCCAGGGCGAGGATACGCCCCCCCAGCGAGATCTGGTCCCCCTTGAGCTTACGGGGATAGCCGTTGCCATCGAAACGCTCGTGGTGGGAGCACGCGGCATCAGCGACGTCCCGTAACTGCTTGAAGGGCTCGAGGATCCGGAAGCCCTTGCCAGGATGGGTCTTGATGATCTTGAACTCTTCGTCCGTCAAGGCGGCAGGCTTGTTGAGAATCGCGTCCGGAATCCCGATCTTGCCGATGTCATGCAGGACCCCGGCGAGCCGGATGCGCTCGCAGGCCGTCTCGTCGAACCCCAGCGCAGCCGCGATGAGCTGACCGTAACCCGACACGTTCTCCGAGTGATTCGCCGTATAACGATCCTTGGAATCGAGCGCGAGAGCAAGACCCTTGATGGATTCCAGACTGGCCTCCTCGACCTGTCCGAACAGGGCATGATTCTCGAGCGCGATACCCAGGCGCTGACCGACCCCCTCGAGCAATTCGAGGTCCTCGTGGGCAAAATCGAGACCATCACGACGGTTGAACAGCTGGATCGAACCCAGGACCTGTCGATGCGTGGCCACGGGCACGAGTGCGACCTGGCGCTCCTGGCAAAGCTGGTGGTCCTCGCCGACATAGGTGGCCAGGGTGGCCTCGTTGCGGGTTTCGACCAGCCTGGCCTCGGCCAGTTCGTTGGCCAGCCGTCCGCACGCATGGTCCTTGAGGCATCCACTGGCCGCGTACGGGCATCCCAGTGCATACGCCACGTCCAGCCCGCGTGCGAAGCGCCCCTTTGCGGGAAGAAAAAAGACGACTCGCTCGACCTCGAAGTGATCCTGGATGGCGTGTGACGCCCTCAGGAGCATGGTGTTCAGGTCGGTCTCGAGCATCACCTCGTCCAGTTCGAGCATGAGGCGGTTGCGTCGCACCAGCCTGGCTCGCTCCTGCTCACGAAGGTCTCGCTCCAGGCAATGCGTGAGCAGCGGCATCATGGCCTGCAACAGGTGCTGGTCCTCGTCGCTGAAGTCCCGGATCCGGGTGGAGCCCAGCGCCAGGACTCCGAGCGCCTCGGTGCCCGACCAGAGGGGCATGAACAGGAGCGCCGGAAATCGCCAGGAGGCGATCTCCGGCGGCAGATCGAGTTCGACCTCGAGCGCATCGTCGACGGCCACCGGACTCTTCTGGAGGGCGATGTACTCGAAGAAAGGAAGCCGGTTACGATTCGGATCCCGGAGCTCTTCTTCCTGCTTGCCGATGGCCACGAGACACGCCTGATCGAACGAAAGCACGTTCCGGGCACACGACAGGAGCACCTCGGCGCGCCTCTCGGGATTGGAGGCTGCCTCGAGCTGGCCAGACAGCATCGCCAGTTGCTTCCAGCGGTTCTCGTCCAGTGCCATCAGCTCCCCCCAGAAAAACCCGGATCGACCGGACGTGTGGCAGATGTCTTGAACGAGACCCGCTGGGACAGCTCGAAAGGAAACTGCTTCTGGAGGTGCTGGACATCGAGGTTCGCCCCCACCCGACCGAAACAATCGCGGGCCTTTCGCGCGAACTTGATGGCATCGTCGGGCTCGTCGTTGGCCTTGAGTGCCTCCGCGAGCCGTGCCCAGGAACGTCCGAGCTCCAGCGGCTGATCGAGCCCCTGGACCGCCTCGACGGCCTGGAAAGCTCGGTCGACAGCCATGTCGAGACGTCCCTCGATCTGGAGAATCTCGCTTTCGATCCGGGGCGCAACGGCCAGAGTGACCGCATCTTTCTGGTCGCGTGCGAAATCGACGGACTGCCGCAAGAATTGCCGGGCGCGGGGCAGATCACCGGCCCTGAGATGAGCCCGGGCCGTGGTGCGATAGACCTCCGGAAAGAGAGCGTCAGCTTTCTCGCGTTCGAAAACCTCGAGCGCACGGGACATGTACTCCAGGGCCTGAGAGACCTCTCCTCTCAGGAGCGCGACCTCACCGAGGTTGAAGATGGCGATCCCTTCACCGACCCGGTCGTCGATCTGACGCCGCACGTGAAGGTTGCGGATGAACAGTTGCTCCGACTCCTCGAGCTTGCCGCGCACCAGAAGCTGGACCCCCAGGTTGACGCTGACAAGCGAGATGAAATAAGGATCGCCGAGCCGCTCGTAAGCCTTCAGGCTGAGACGATAATATGCATCCGCCTGATCGACCTCCCCGCGGTCCAGAGAGATGTTGGCGAGGTTGCTGTAGGATGCAGCCCACCCACCGACGTCGCGGCAACGCTCCCGGATGGCCAGGGCTTCGCGAGTCTCGTGGAGGGCCCTGTCAAGATCTCCGCTTCGCCAGAAGGCCAGGCCGAGACACGACTTCACGAAAGCCCGGTCCCGGCCCTCCGCGACGCGCTCGAGGGCCTCCAGACCGATCTGGACGCAGGCCCCGTAGTCTGCCATGCGATATTTCAGGAAAGCAAGGCGTCCCATCAGGTTACCCACCCGGGCCGGATCGACGGTTTCGGCCAGGGCGATCGCCCCTGCGAGCGATGCCTGCGCCCGGTCAAGCTGTCCGGCTCGATCCAGCACGCGGAACTCGAGGTCGAGAAACTCCAGGTGCTCCCGGCCCTCGAGCGGATAGAGCCCGACTTTTTCAAGCAGTTCCCTGGCGCGGTCGCAGGAGCCCAGGGCCAGCTCGACCTCCGCCAGTGCGCACTGGAGCGACACCGCGGACGGAGACGCTCCGAGCGGCAGCGCATCCCGCAGGAAGCCGGCCTGCTCGAGCAGGCCACGCGCACAGCGCTCATCCCCGTAGGTCCTGGCATGGCGCGCAGCAGCCTGAAGTAGGAACACGCCCGAGGTGGGATCGTCCTCGGCGCCATACCAGGGTGCGAGGCCGAGGGCGAGACGCCCGGCACGAGAAGCATCCAACCCCTCGCGTTCGAGGGTCCAGGCTGCCGCCAGCATGTCGATGAGCCCCGGGGCCAGCTGGGCGAGCAGCTCCCGGCGCAGCGTCGACGAGAGCCAGCCCGCGCGGGCACCGGCCTGCGCATCGAGCAGGCCCGCGAGTTGCGGATCGGACAGACAGTCCCGACTCAGCGCCCCCGGAGCGGAGTGCCCGAGGAGCGCTCTCCTCGGACCTTCGATCAACAGCTGTTGCAGACGCATGAGCGAATCGACCGCGAGGGGACTCATCAGCAAACCGAGCGCCTCGACGCCCGCCTCGGCTGGATTCGTGCGACATTCGACGCAGCTACCGATCCATGCGAAATAGGCACCGGCATCGGCTGAAAGCAACAGGCCCGTGGCCAGGACCCCGGGATTGCCCCCCGCCACGGAGACCAGCAGGTCGGGCACGATGTCCGGATCCGCCGAAATCCCGCGTTCCGCGAGCCAGGCCATGGCTTCGAAAGCCTGGTCCCGTTCGAGAGGCGCGAGCGTGAGCGTCCTGGATGGATGCAACCACCGGGATGCGATGGATGGCGCGGCCCCGGGCAACGCGGAGAGCACGATCATGAGGTGAAGCGCCTCATCGACCTCGCTGGCCAGATCGATGAGCCAGCGGAGCCCCTCGAGAGACGCCGCATCGAGCCGGTGCGCATCGTCGATCATGAGCACGACCGGGCCTTCGGCAGCGGCCTGGAGGATGGCGGACACGATGCCCTGGTGCGACGCACGAACCCGCTGGGCAACCGTCATATGCACCAGTTCGGGATCATGAGGCTCGAAGCCCAGAAGCCAGGCCACGAGTTCGCGCGTCAGTTCGGGCGCCGGGAAAGCGTAGGCCTCGATGAGCCGATCGAGCCGGATATCGAGCCCTTGCCCGGCATCGTCCGTCATGGCGCGAAGCCAGGAGGTGAGGATCGACGACCAGAGTGAATTGGCCACCTGCTCGTGTTCGGGCCAGCACGTTGCACGGAGTACGAGCGACTCCGGTCGAACGAGGCGATCGGCAGCTTGATCGAGCACGGCCGACTTGCCCATGCCCGCCTCGCCCTCGATGACCAGCAGACGTGGGGAGCCTGCGACCACCTGGAACCAGTCGTCCTGAAAGGTTTTAGAGACGGCCTCCCGGCCAGGCAGCCCCACGGGGGCAGCAGGAGGTTTGCCGGTGACCTGGACGGGTTCATCCACGGGCTGGGCGACGGCACCATCGAACCCCACCCCGCAGGCGGTGCAGAAGCGCGCCCACACATCCACCCGCGCCTGACAGGCGGAGCAGGATTTTTCGATCCGGAAACCGCAGGCGGTACAGAACCGATGTCCTTCGGCTGACCGGGATCCACATGCCCCGCACGAGATGGCCGTCATCATCTTGCTCATCCTCTACCCGGGGCAGCCGCTGCCTGAAACCTGGACCTGCCCGTCAGGGATGAAAGAAGAAGGCGAGAGCGAGGACCCCGTACATGGCCAGAAGCTGGAGGCCTTCCAGCCAGTTGGTTTCACCGTCGGACACCACGGTGTTGGTGATGGCGACCGTCACGAGCACGGCCATGATCTCGAACAGGTTGAACTGAAGGGTGAAGGGCTGGCCGATCGCCCACCCGACCAGCACGAGCAGCGGGGCGACGAGCAAGGCGATCTGGATGCTCGATCCGATGGCGATGCCCAGGCTGAGATCCATCTTGTTCTTCATGGCCGTCGTGACGGCCGTGAGATGCTCGGCCGCATTGCCGATGACCGGGATCAGGATGACACCGATGAAGAATTCGGACAGCCCCCAGGCGTGGGTCACGTGCTCGATCGAGCCGACCAGGAACTCCGACTCGACGGCGACGGCCACCGTGGCCAGCACGAGCAAGCCGATCGCCATCGGAAGCGGCAGCTTGGGCTCCTCGACCCCTTCACCGTGAGAACTGCCCGTGTACAGGTGGGAGTGTGTCCTCAGGCTGAACACCAGACTCGCGGCGTACACGGCGAGGAGCACGATCGCCACCCAGTGCGAGAGGCGCATCACGGCAGCAGGAGCAGCCTGTGCCGGCGAGGTCAGCACGAGCGCCGCGGGAACGAGCAGGGCGGCCACGGTCAGGACGAGCATGGACCCGTTGGCGGTAGCGGCGGACCGGTTGAAATGCTGCTCCTTGTACCGGAGCCCGCCCAGGAGGATCGACAGGCCGAGGACCAGCAGCAGGTTGCCGATGATCGAGCCCGTGATGGAGGCCTGAACGACCGGGATGAGGCCCTTCTGCAGGGCCACGATGGCGATGATGAGTTCGACCGCATTCCCGAAGGTCGCGTTGAGGAGTCCCCCGATGCCTTCACCGGCCTTCAGGGCAATCTCCTCCGTGGCATAGCCCATGAGCTTGGCGAGCGGGACGATCGCCAGACACGAGGTGATGAAGATCCAGGTGGGATCGGCGTGACGCAGTTCGAGGAAGATGCTGACAGGAAGGAAGGCCAGCAGGGCATAGAGCAGCTTCAAGTCGGGCCTCCAGACCCTAACCGGTCGTCTCGGCGAGCACCTCGACGATGAGGCGATTCACGGCATCGGGCTTGGCACGTCCCTGGGTCTGGCGCATGACCTGGCCCACGAGCCAGCCGACAACCTTGGTCTTGCCCGCATGGTAATCGGCCACCTGGCCCGGATTTGCCGCGAGGACGGCGCGGATGGCCTCGACGATCGCGGAATCGTCGCTGATCTGGGACAGCCCCAAGCTCTGGACCAGGGCGCGGGGAGCCTGTCCCGACTTCATCATCTCGACGACGAGCGTCTTCGCGATCTTGCCGGAGATCTCGTCCGAATCGATCATCGCGACCATCTCACGCAGATGTTCCGCACGCATCGGCAGTTCGGCGATCGCCAGCTTCTGGGCATTGAGATAGCCGGCGACGTCACCCATCAGCCAGTTGGCGATCGCCTTGGGATTGGGAGCCCCCTCGCAAGCCGCATCGAAATACGCGGCCAGTTCGAGATTGTCCGTCAGCACCCCGGCGTCATACGCCGGAAGTCCCACGACCTCGATGTACCGCTGACGGCGCTGGGCAGGCAGTTCCGGCAAGGTGGCAAGCACCTCCGCGATCCGGTCTTCTGAAATCTCGAAGGCAGGCAGATCGGGCTCCGGGAAGTAGCGATAGTCGTGGGCCGCTTCCTTGGAACGCATCGAGAGCGTGACACCTCGCTCTTCGCTCCAGGTGCGGGTTTCCTGGACGACCTTCTGCCCCTTGCTGACGAGGTCGATCTGGCGCTCGATCTCGTACTCGAGCGAGCGCTGGACGGCCCGGAACGAGTTGAGATTCTTGACCTCGGCGCGCGTGCCGAAGGTGGTGCTGCCCGCGGGACGCACGGACACGTTGACGTCACACCGGAGCGACCCTTCCTCCATGCGCCCGTCCGTCACTCCACAGGTGACGAGGATGTTGCGCAGTTCCTGCAGGTAGAGGCGTGCCTCTTCAGGAGTCCGGATGTCGGGCTCGGAGACGATCTCGCAGAGGGGGACACCCGCACGGTTGAGATCGACCAGCGAGTACGTGGAACCGGCCAGGTTGGCAGAGCCCTGGTGCACGAGCTTTCCCGCGTCCTCTTCGAGGTGCAACCGCGTGATTCCGATGCGCCGCACCTCGCCAGCTTCGGTGCAGATCTCGAGGTGCCCGCCCTGCATGAGGGGCTGGTCATACTGGGAGATCTGGTAGCCCTTGGGCAGGTCCGGATAGAAGTAGTTCTTGCGGTCAAACTTGGTCTGGCGCGCGATGTTTCCCTCGAGGGCCAGGCCAGCCTTGATCCCGTACTCGAGCACCCGGGCGTTCAGCACGGGCAATGCCCCGGGCAGTCCGAGGCAGACGGGACAGACGTGATGGTTGGGCTCGGCACCGAAGTGGGCCTTGCAGGCGCAGAAGATCTTGGTCTCGGTCGAAAGTTCGACGTGGACCTCGAGTCCGATGACGGCTTCGTAGGCAGTGTTCATGGAATCAGGTCACTCCTGGGCCACGAGGGCGGCCGAGACGGGGGCGAGCGCCGTGAAAGGTGCAGCCTGCTCGTAGGCATACGCAATCCGGTAGAGGGTCGTTTCCGAGAGTGCCGGCCCCTGCAGTTGCAGACCGATCGGGAGTCCCCCCCGGTCGAGGCCACAGGGCATCGACAGGGCCGGTATGCCGGCCAGGTTGGCCAGGACCGTGGCGATGTCCGAGAGGTACATCGCGAGCGGATCCCCTGTCTTCTCACCGATCCGGAAGGCGGTATCCGGGGTCGTGGGCGAGAGCACGGCGTCGAAGCGGGCAAACGCCCGGGCGTAGTCCTCACGGATCAGGGTCCTGAGTTGCTGCGCCTTCTTGTAGTACGCATCGTAATAACCACTCGAGAGCGCATAGGTCCCGAGCATGATACGCCGCTTGACCTCGGCCCCGAAGCCCTGCGCCCGCGTTTTCTTGAACATGGACAGGATGTCGTCGGCCTCGGCCCTGATCGTGTAGCGCACACCGTCATAACGGGCGAGGTTGCTGGAGGCCTCGGCCGTGGCGACCAGGTAGTAGGCCGCGATGCCGTGCTGGGCCATCGGGAGGCTCACGGGCTCGACGATCGCCCCCCTGGCCTCCAGGACCTTCACGGCGGCGAGGATGGCCTCCCGGGTCTCGGGACGGATCCCTTCGCCCATGAGCTCCTCGATCAGCCCGATCCGGACCCCCGTGAGGTCACCGGTCAACCCGGCTAGCAGATCCGGCACGTCGTGAGGCAGAGAGGTGGCATCGAGCGGATCGTGGCCAGCCATCGCCTGAAGCATCAGGGCATTGTCACGCACGTCCCGGGTCATGGGACCGATCTGGTCGAGGCTGGAAGCGAAAGCGACCAGACCATACCGGGACACGAGCCCGTAGGTGGGCTTCATCCCCACCAGGCCACATAGCGCCGCTGGCTGCCGGATCGAGCCTCCCGTGTCCGAACCGGTGGCAAGCGGGGCGAAGCGGGCCGCGACAGCAGCCGCGCTGCCCCCGGATGACCCACCGGGGACACGCTCCAGGTCCCACGGGTTGCGGGTCGGATGGAATGCGGAGTTCTCGGTGGAAGACCCCATCGCGAACTCGTCAAGATTCGTCTTGCCGACACTGACGAGGCCGTGCTCGACGAGACGCCTGTAGGCAGTCGAATCGTAAGGCGGCACGAAATCGGCCAGCATCTTGCTGGAGCATGTGGTCCGGACCCCCCGGGTACAGAGGTTGTCCTTGGTGGCCATCGGGACACCCGCCAGGAGCGGCAGGTCTTCGCCCCGGGCACGCCGCTCATCGATGGACCGGGCCTGCTCGAGAGCCTGGTCGGGGGTGAGGGTCACGAAGGCGCCCACGCGCGGTTCGAGCATGTCGATCCGGTCGAGGAAGGCCCGGGTGACCTCGACGGACGAGATCTCGCGTGCTCGGAGACGTCCGGCGAGCTGATGGGCGGTGAGATCGGTGAGTGTCACGCGCTGCTCCTGGTGCGATCGGGGTGAACCGTCGCATGTTACCGGATCTGCAGCGAACGTGGTGCTTTCCGCGAATCGTTCCGCTGGGGAGGCCAGCTGTCCGGTGGAAGCCGGCCTCCCGCGGGATCACGCCTTGGGGGGAGCCTTCCGGCGGGTGGCACGGGTCGAGGAGCCCCCCTTGCGACCGATGCTCGAGTAGAACTCGATGCCCCGCTCTTTCTTGACGGCCTCGCCTCCCTTGCGGCCAATGCTCGAGAAGAACTCGGGCCCGTACTTGGCCTTGGTGGCCTGGCCCCCCTTCTTGCCGATCTGCTGGAAGAACTCGCGACCCCGCTCTTCCTTGACCGTCTGACCGCCTCGGCGTCCCGCCTCGACCATGCGGGGATCTCCCTTGGCGGGACCCGGTTTGTTTCCGACCATACCTGGCTCCTTTCACGGCTCGCGACCGCGTGCGTGGCCCGGCAAGGACGGTCAGGTTCAGGTCAGGTCGAAAGGATGCGGCTGGACGGCGGTCGAACGAGTCGAGGCCCCGGATGCGACATTCACGGGTCGCAGGGACACCCTAGCATCGCCACCAGGCCGACACAAGGCAACCCGTGCCAGTCCCGTCGTGCACGGCGAACGACCCGCCCCGGAATTCGGGGCGGGTCGAAAGCGGGGCCGGGATGCGAGAGGATCAGCGATGGAACCAGCCGAGCACGTACTGGACGAACCAGTACGTCAAGTAGGCGAGGGTCGAGGTGATGGGAATCGTGAAAACCCAGGCGAGGAGCATGTTTCCCGCCACCCCCCAGCGCACGGCACTGAACCTGCGGGTCGACCCCACCCCCATGATGGAGCCCGCCGCCACGTGCGTCGTACTCACGGGAAGCCCCAGCTGCGACGCGGTCGAGATGATGATGGCAGAAGACAGATCGGCTCCGAAGCCCTGAAGGGGTTGCAACTTCACGATCTTGGTGCCCATCGTCTTGATGATTTTCCAGCCACCCGAGGCGGTTCCGACGGCGATCGAGAGCGCACACGCCCACATCACCCAGGTCGGGACGATGAAATCATGAAGGTAACCGGCGGACACCAGGGCCATGGTGATGATGCCCATCGCCTTCTGGGCGTCGTTGGATCCGTGACTGAACGAGATGAAGGCTGCCGCGAAGATCTGACCGACGCGGAAGATGTCCCGCACCTTGTTGGGCATGAAATGGCGGAAGGCATTCAGCAGCAGGACGACCATCGAGAATGCCAGGACGAATCCCAGGATCGGCGAGAAGACGAGGCTCTCGAAGATCTCGGAAACCCCCTTGTGGCCGACCCAGTGAATGGCCGAGAACCCGTGGCTGGCGATACCTGCCCCCACGACCCCTCCGATGAGGGCGTGGCTGGAGCTCGAGGGCAGGCCCCAGTACCACGTGATGAGGTTCCAGACGATCGCCGAGACGAGAGCGGCCACCACGAGCGGCTGCGTGACGATGGCCGGATCGATGATGCCCTTGCCGATGGTCTTGGCCACGGCCGTGCCGATGAGGGTGGCCCCCAGCAGGTTGAGCGTGGCCGCCATGAAGATGGCCTTGCGCGGGGTGAGAACTCCCGTGGAAACCGAGGCTGCGATGGCATTGGCGGTGTCGTGAAAGCCGTTGATGAAATCGAAGGCGAGCGCGAGAAAGACCACGATCACCACGAGGATGGTGGTTTCAGGCATTCTTGATCACCACTCCATGGAGGCGATCGGCGACGTCCTCGGTGAAATCGATCGCATCCTCGAGAACGCTGTACAGTTCCTTCCACTTCACGATCTCGAGAATCGCCTGCGGTGTATCCTGGGGACCATCGAACAGGCGCTCCAGCGCGGCCCGGGAGAGCTGGTCCCCCTCGTTCTCGAGGCGATTGATCTCGATCGTGTGATCGAGAATCTCCTTGATGCGCTTGGGGTAGCGCAGGAGCGACATGGCTGCGTGGATCTCCTCGCAGCAACGCACCAGGATCCGGACCAGGGAGATGGTCATCGCCGTGGGGCGTTCGATCTTGTACAGCAGGAACCGGTCCGCGACGAGTTCGATGGAATCCACGATGTCGTCGAGCGCGAAGGCGAGACTGTGGATATCCTCTCGGTCGATGGGCGTCACGAAGGTCCGGTTCAGCTTGTCCATCAACTGATGCGTGATCCGGTCACCGGCATGCTCCGTATCGCGAATCTTCTGGAAGCGCTCCGGGACGTTGCGATAATCCTCGACCATGTCGCGCAGGAGACGGGCCGTATCGATGACGTTCTTGGCCGAGGCCTCGAGGAGGTCAAAAAACGACTCCTCGCGCGGGATGAGTTGAAACATGGGAGTCAAGGTCTCCTGGAAGGGTGAGGGAAGGACATCCCCGGGGTGTTGACGCTCGAGAAGCGACATCGATCCGGACCGAGCGTGCGGGCATTGTACCCGCGCACCCGGGGAATGCCAAGGACACGCAGGGTGGCAATCGGAAAGGCCATGTCTCATCATGGAGGCGATGTCCAACCAGCCTCTGCTCGTCATCCTCATCAACCCCACCTCGGGTCCCACCCGAACCCGGAGCCTCACGCCAGCCGTCATCCAGGGACGGGCGGAGCAGGCCGGCTGGCAGGTGGAGATCGAGACCAGCACGGGCCCTGGCGACCTTTCGGAACGGGCCAGGAAAGCGGGGGAGCGGGGCGCGCGTCGGGTGATCGTGATGGGGGGCGATGGTTCGATCAACGAGGTCGTCCAGGCGATCGTCGATCCGCCGGTCGAGCTGGGCATCCTGCCAGCTGGCACGGTGAACATCCTGGCCAACGAGCTGGGCATTCCCTCCGACCTCGACGAGGCCCTTCATGTCGCCCTGACGGGTCGCGCGATCGCCATCGACGTCGGGGTGGCTAATGGCCGCCTGTTCACGCTCATGGTCGGGATCGGCTACGACGCCATGATCACGCGGTCGATGTGGCCCGAGATCAAGAAGATCGCGGGCGAGGTCGCTTACGCCCTGGCGGGGCTCCAGTCGTTCCTGGTCCACCGTACGACGCGCATGCGTATCCGCCTCGATGGCGCGCGTCCGGTGCGGAGACTGGTCTATCTTCTCGTGGTCGCCAACACGCGCCTGTACGCGGGAAGCAGCGCCGTGCTGGCCGAGACGGCCTCCGTGAAGGACGGGCTGTTCGATGTTTGCTGGTTCTCGGCCCGCGAATGGTGGCGCGTGCCCGTGGGAATCTTCCGGATCTTCTCGGGGCGCGGAAAGCGCTTCGCGCCGTTCGAGGTCGTCAAGGCCCGGAACATCCGGATCGAGGCCTCCAGGAGCGTCCCCTACCAGCTCGACGGCGACTCTGCCGGCTTCCTTCCGGTCTCGATCCAGATCCGTCCGAAAGCGCTCCGCGTGGTCGTTCCAGCCCAGCCTCCGGAGGTATGATGGGGGTTGCGCCCGCTGCCCCCCACCGAGGACTCCGGATGAACGTCGCTCCCAGGCCCCAGGTCATCGTGATCGCCGGCAACATCGGCTGTGGCAAGTCTTCCCTCTCACGATGGCTGGCCGACCAGTTGCAGTACGTGCCGTGGTTCGAGTCGGTGGACGACAACCCGTATCTGGACGATTTCTACAGGGACATGCCGCGGTGGAGCTTCCACCTGCAGACCTACTTCCTGTCGACGCGGGTCGAGACGTACCGGCGGGTGATCGAATCGGAGCGCCCGGCGATCCTGGACCGCTCGGTCTTCGAGGATGCGGCCATCTTCGCACGAAATGCGTACCGGACGTCCCTGATGACGGAACGGGAGTACCGGACGTACCTGCGCATCTATGACGGCATCATCCCGACGTTTCCGCCGCCCGACCTGCTGATCTACCTGCGGGCCTCGGTCCCCACGCTCATGCGGCGCATCGCGAAGCGCGGGCGCGATTACGAGGCGAGCATTCCCCGCGAGTACCTCGAACAGCTCAACGAACTGTACGAGGAATGGGTGGCGGATTTCGACCTGTCCCCCAAGCTGGTCCTCCCGGCGGATGACCTCGACTTCGTCGAGAGCTATCACGACTTCGGCTTCATCCTCGACATGATCGAGACGATGCGACGCGGCCCCGAGCAGCCCCTGCTCCCGGGACTGGGCCTCCGGGGAGCCGTCTCCGCCTAGTGCCTTTCGGCCGCCGCCGTCGGGCACTGGGGTCGACAGGTGTAAGAAATGTGAGGGACACCTGCCGTCTCAGGTGTCCCTCTCGCAGATGCGGGAAAGTCGGAACCTCGGCCCTCAGGGGGCGCTGTTCATGGCGAACGCCAGCAACACGCACACGCCAACTGCCAGCAAGCAGACGAGCCAGATCTCGCGCTCGACCCGGGGTTCGGGGCTGAACAGGGGATGGTCCGGCTCCATGTCAGGGAGCCATGCGAGGGGCGCGCGGACGGCGGAACCGGCCCGGCATCACCCCGTGGAACTCGGACACCGCGTAGATCGAGTCGGGCGGCACCGGACGGATCGCCTCATCGAGGGCACCGGGATGGTGGGCATGCCAGCGGGAGAGAGCGTCCTGGACGGTCAGGGTATCGTCCTGCGTGTCCAGCGAAACGGGAACCGTGCGAATATCCATCGGGCACCTCCGGGATCGGGAACGGATCAACTCGTCTTAACACGACCTTAGCACGATCACAATCGTGATCCAAGCCCCCCGGCACGGTCATGATCCGGGAATATCCGCGGGATGTTCCAGATGGTGACGGAACCGTCTCGCAAGACGCGCTGCATGAGCTCCGTCCATCAGACGATGGTCGAGCGCGACCCCGATCCGGACGACCGGGCGAATGACGACCTTCCCGTCGACATGCCAGGGACGGTCCTCGATGCGACCGAGAGCGAGGACGATGCTGCAGCGGCAGATCGGCGGGATCGGCGGAAACGCCAGGTCGAGCCCCTGGCTGCCCACGTTGGTCACCATCGCCACCCCGAACGGATCCGGCTGGATCCCGAGCCACGGCAAGGCCACGCGGAAATCGTGAGCCAGAAGGTCCTGCAGGAAGATCGCGAAAGGTAACAACCATCCGGGGATCCGGTCGGTGACGGAGGTGCTCCTCAGCAAGGGTTCCGAGGGATCCCCGTCCCGGATGGAGGCGGCCCGGCGGGCGATCCGCGTGGTGATCTCGACCGCGGACAGAGCCGGTACCGCCTCGAGCTTGAGCCCCGCGAGGTCACGCCCCCCCCGGTCCACGTGCACGAAGACGTCCACCGTCTCGCGAGGGTAGATCCGACCGTGACGGATCATGGTCGCGGCTTCGGGGACCTCGGCGATCGCCCGTCCGAGGGCGCGCACGACGAGCGCCAGGAACGTCACGGGCTCTCCTCGCTCGGCAGCAAGGCGAACGGTCTCGAGCGCCGACGAGACCTCGAGTTCGAGCATACCGAGGGTGGTGGGATCATCCGCACGGCGCCACGAGGCGAGCGCAACACGCCGCCAGCCGCCCGGCCGGGCGGGAATCAAGGCCGGCCCGCCGTGAGGTGCTCCCGGATGACCTCGCGAGGTTCCCGGTGCCGGTGATCGACGGCATCGTTGAGCAGCCGCATGGTCCGGCGATCGAGGCCCCCTGCCAGCCCCTCGAGCAGCGACCTCAGGCGGGGCACCCGTCGGAGCGCATCGTGACGGACCACGGGAACGGCCTCGTACGGGGGAAAGAAATGACGGTCATCCTCGAGCTGGACGAGCCCGAAGCGGGAAATCATGCCGTCCGTGGCATTGCCCGCGATCAGCTCGACCTGCCCCCCGACGAGCGCCTGATACGTCAGCGCCAGATCCATTTCCCGGGGCGATTCCGCGAGTTGCAGCCCGTAGGTCCTCGCCAGCCCGGGATACCCGTCGGCGCGAACGAGAAAGTCGTGGCCGAACGCGGCACGCCAGCCGCGGGCCTGCGGGATGGCCGCCGAGAAGGTGCGTTTCGGCAACGCCTTCGCGGTATCAGCACGCACGAGCAACGCGAAGCTGTCGTCGAAACCCAGCGGCTCGAGCACCTCGATACCGAAGCGCTCCCGGTAAGCCCCCCGGACCCGCGCAACCATATCCGACGCGCCCGGGCGGTAGGCCTCGCGCAAGATCGCCATCCAGGCGGTTCCGGTGTATTCCACGTACACGTCGATGTCGCCGGCGATGAGAGCATCGTGCGCGAGGTTCCCCCCGAGATCGAATCGACGGACGACCTCCAGCCCGGGCTCGCGCTCCAGCGTCTGGGCCACCCATTCGCCCAGCAGCAACTGCTCCGTGAAGTCCTTGGCTCCCACCACGACGCGAACGGGCTGCCGGGGGGATCCCGGGAATCCACCGACGCGCCAACCGAGGAAGCAGGCAAGGGCGGCGAGTACCGGGACGGCGGCCCTCATGGCGGGCCTGACCGGTCGCGCGAGGCGTGAGCCGGTGGGGATCCGGAGGCGTTCGAGGCCACCGAACAGGGAGTCCAGGAGGAGAGCGATCGCCGCTGAGGGTAAGGCCCCCATCAGGATGAGGCCGTGATCGTTCATCCTGAGGCCGCGGAAGATGAACTTCCCCAGCCCCCCGGCATCGATCGCGGCAGCCACCGTCGCGGAGCCGACGGTGGCGATGGTCGCGACTCGCAGGCCCGCCAGGATGATCTTCCAGGCCAGGGGCAACTCGACCTTCCAGAAGAGCTGTGACGGGGTCAGTCCCATCGCGAGTCCTGCCTCCCGCACACGCGGATCGACCGACTGGAGGCCCGTCACGGTGTTGCGGACCACCGGCAGGAGCGCATACAGGACCAGGACGGCGATCGCCGTCCTGGGGCCGATCCCGCCGACAAGCACGACCCCGCCGATGGCAAGGTGAAGCGGGATCAGGAATCCGAAGAGGGCCAGGCTCGGGATGGTCTGGGTGACTCCGGTCAGGCCCAGGATCCAGCGACCGACCCGCGGATGGCGGTGAAGCCAGACCCCGAGCGGGATGCCCACGGAGGCGGCGATCGCCATCGTGACGGCGACCAGCACGAGATGCTCCGCGGAGGATTGCAACAGCTCCGCGGTCCGGTCGAGCGGCAGACTCACGTCAGATCCTCCACGGACCCCTCGTCCTCGAGACAGGCCAGGAACGCGCGCACCTCCGGGTGATCAGAAGACTCGAGACGTCCTGGAGCCCCCTGGAACACCGCCCGTCCCTCGTGCAGCAGGACCACCTGATGCGCCAGAGCCCGGGCCTCACGGATGTCATGCGTCACGAGGACCATGGTCTTGCCGAGCCGATGGACCAGCGCGCGAAACTCGGCCTGGAGGCCGCGTCGCGTGATGGGATCCAGCGCACTGAAGGGCTCGTCGAGCAAGAGGATGGCCGGGTCGGCCGCGAGGGCGCGGGCGATCCCGACTCGCTGGCGCTGACCACCGGACAGGGCCTCGGGATACCGCCCGGCATGCACGACCGGATCGAGGCCGAGCATCTCGAGCAACTCGTCGACACGGGCCTGGATGCGCTCCGGTTCCCAGCCCAGGAGACCTGGCACGAGACCGACATTTTCCCGGACGGTCCAGTGCGGAAAGAGGCCAGCGTCCTGGAGGACGTACCCGATTCGGCGGCGCAGGGCGATGATGTCCCATTCGAGGGTGGAACGACCTTCGACCTCGATACGGCCACCCGTCGGCTCCAGGAGACGGTTGATGAGTTTCATGGTCGTCGTCTTGCCACAACCACTGCGGCCGAGCAGCACGAGGGTCTGACCGACCCCGAGTTCGAGGTCGAGCCCCTCGAGCAACCTGCGGCCATCCGGCAAACGGTAGCTGACATCTCGAAAGACGAGTGGTGATTCCACGAACGCCTCCTGCACACCTGCATGTACCCACCCCGCGAGCGTTCGAACCGGACGATTTGGCCGATTGTTCACCGATACTTCACCCTGGCTTTACCGATTGCACGACGCGACGCGCGATACCCCAATCAGGAAAGGAGGTCGTCATGCCCGTCGAATCTTACTCCTACCAGTCCCAGCTCGGGAGACTGAGCCAGATCGTCCAGACCTTGCAGGGACAGGGCGCCCAGGCCCCTGGTTCTGCCATGGCCCAGCCAGGGTCAGCAGGAAGGGTCGTGGTGCCCCAGGGCATCACCCCTCCCTGGCCCGGAGCACCGAGAGATGCTTACATCCCCTCGAATCAGACTCCGTGGCAACCCACCGTCCACGCGCCGAACTGGCAACAGCCCGGCATCTCGGGTCAGACGTACGTGGACCTCGGCGCGATGGCACCTTCCGGGTCGTATGCTCCCCAGGTAGCTCCGGTCCCCACTCCTCCCGTTCCCGCGCCCGTCAGCCGCGGATCGGACGTCCAGTCGAATCCCTGGAACCGGCGCTGGAGCGAGAATGACGTTCGCTACCTGGCGCGCGCCATCGCGGCCGAGGCCCGGGGAGAAATCTCGAAATATCTCGATACGGGCAACCGATCTTACCGGGAGTCAGCCGTGGGCATCGGGTACGTCATTGCCCGGACGGCCGCCGAACGCGGCGAGTCGATCATGGAGGTCATCCGCAACCAGCCGATGTTCCTCTCGAGCTTCGGGATGGGACACGCTTCCGGCAACTCGGACAACTTCCGCCAGTTCTACCAGGACCCCGGCCGGATCCCCAACTGGGAAACCACCCTCGAGATCGCACGGGAGGCCCTGGCGGGTCGAGATCCCTCCGGGATCGACCCCAACCATTTCTATGACGTGTCCATCGCGCACGATCCCCCCGACTGGGCTCACGGCGCTCGCCAGAAACGCATCGCCAACATCATCTTCGTCAACAACGTGGGGTGATAGAAGGCAAAAGAAGAAGGCCCCGGAACCGGGGCCTTCTTCCTTCGGATCAGGTTCAGCGACGGGTCGCTGTCTGGTAGATAGCCGACTCGATCTGCGCCGCCGTCAGGGTAGGCTTGGCCGACCACAGCAGGGCCGCGAGTCCTGCCACATGAGGCGAGGCCATCGAGGTGCCGGACATGCGGGCATACTGGCCATTGAGATACGTGGACACGATCTGGACACCGGGAGCCGTGACATATCCCATCGAGGTGAAACCGGACCGGTTGCTGAATGACGCCTGGGCGCCGGTCGAATCGACTGCCCCGACGGCCAGCCCGAAGCGAGAGGCGTACAGGGCCGGGGCATCGGGCGACGCGAGGCCTTCGTTCCCTGCGGCCATCACGAGGACCGCACCCGCCCGGGCGGCGGCCGAGAGCGCCTCGTCCTCGACGGGGGAACCCGGCCCCCCACCGAGGGACATGTTGATCACCTTGGCCCTGTTGCGAACGGCATAATCGAGGCCCGCGATGAACGAACTGAGGGACCCCGACCCATCGGCCCCGACGACCTTCACGCTCATGATCTTGGCCTGCGGAGCCACCCCCAGCACGCCAACCCCGTTGTCGAGCGCCGCGATCGTTCCCGACACGTGGGTGCCGTGCCCGTTGTCATCCTGGACGTTCCCCGACTGGAGAATGGCGTTCCAGCCGTTCACGTCGTCGACGAAGCCATTGCCGTCGTCGTCACGGCCCGAGACGCCGTTGCGCTCGGTCGAGTTGACCCAGACGTTGCTGGACAGGTCGGGGTGCGCGGTCTGGAGCCCGGAGTCGATGACGGCCACGAGTACTCCCGCGCCCCGGGCACCGGTGGCCCAGAGACCTTCACACTTGAGCTGGCCCTGCGGGAAACCGGCAAACCTGGTGCCATCCGTCAGCTGGCGACCGAGCACCGAGCTCCCGGCGGCCGTCGCATCCGCGAGGCCGTAACCGATGGTGTTGCTGTACCCGGACACCGGCACGTAGCGAGAGAAAGGCGCCGCCGTGGGAGCCGCCGTGGGCACGGGAGCGGGTGGAGCCTGGGTCGGTGCAGGAGTGGGGGCCAGGGTGGGACGCGGAGTGGCCGGCGCCAGCGTGGGAGCTGCGGTGGGAGCAGGCGTGGGAGTAGGAGCGAGCGTGGGGCGAGGAGTCGCCGGCGCCAGGGTCGGCGCAGGAGTCGAGGGCGCCTGCGTGGGCGCGAGGGTCGGACGTGGCGTGACCGGCGCGACGCTCGGGGCCGGGGTGGGTGCGAGACCGTTCAGGACCCGGAGCGGCACGTAAGCCTTGCCCACGAAGAAGAACCAGTTCTCCGTTCCTTCCACGAGATTGTCGTTGTTGACGAGGAACGAGGCGCTGGCACGGTTGGAACGGAACGTGAAGTACCCGCTGGGCGCTCCCTGGATGTCACCCGACGTGAACCCGGTCCCACTCCAGCGGTAGGCCACACGGGAGCCATCACGGACCGTCCCCCCGGACGCGGCGAGCGTGTAGGTCACGACCCTGCCCTCGTAGGTCTGGGTGGCCGAAGCGGACAGGGACATCGTCAGGGCCGAGACGCGCAGCTTGCGATCGGCCTCGACGGCCAGGATGCGTTCGTCGTGGGAGAGCACATCGAGGGCCTGCTCCTCGGACACCCCCTCGGCGAGCTTGACCAGAGCGATCGAGCGCCCCGAGCCGGACTGGGCACGCCGTCCACCATCCAGCCCCATCAACGGCGTGATCTGGGCATCCAGGCCGAGGTCAAGACCCTGGATGCCCCGTTCTCCAGTGCCGATCCCGGGTGCCAAGACTGCGACGAATTGACCGGGCACGCTCTCGATAATCTCGGGCTGCACCTCGATGGTGGTCGGCGCAGCATCGTGGTCGTCCATATCTACCGACACGGCGGGGGCGCCGGCGAGCTCTTGGCGAGGAGACAGGGCAGGCGGCAACACCTGACAGGCCGCAAAGAGCAGGGTCATCGAAAGGGCAGGAAAATACCGGCGAGAGGTCATGCAGTGGCTCCTCCAGTGGATCGTGACAGGTGGTCTATCCAATCCTTCCCCGCGTCGCGCGTTTACTGACGTCAAAACTCCGATAAGTCATACCGTGTGGAACAAGAGATCATTAAATTCCTGTAAGACCACGCAAACATCGAGGTCCTGGACCCTCAGCGGGTCCAGGACCTCGGTTAGGAACGACCTCGAGCGGTCGGTTCAGCTCAGGGCCGCGAGCACCTGCTGGGCATGCCCCTTGGCCTTGACGCTTCTCCAGGCACGTCGGAGAACCCGGTCCGGGGAGATGAGATACGTGGAACGGATGACACCCGTAACCTTCTTCCCGTACAAGGTCTTCTCACCGAAGGCCCCGATCGCAGACATCAGTTGCCTGTCGGGATCGCTGAGCAAGGGGAAGTTCAGACCGTACTTCTGATGGAACTTCTGGTGACTGGCCACGGAGTCGGGGCTGATCCCGACGACGAGCACGTCGTCCGTCCGGGCCGGCCACTGATCGCGGAAATCACAGGCCTCGGTGGTGCATCCAGGCGTGTCGTCCTTCGGATAGGCATAGACGACGACGGGCTTCCCACCGGCCACGAGATCGGCGAGGGTGAAGGTTCGCGGCGTGCCGGTGGCATCCACCCCGGCGAGTTCGAAGTCGGGAAACGGTTGACCGGATTCGATCATGATGACTGGGCTCTCCTGAGATCGGGGCAAACCTTTCCATGCTACCTGAAGGGATGCCCGGCCGCACCGGCCCTGTCCGAAGGCGAGATGGGGACATTCACGCTAAAATGAAGTTCGGTACCCTCGACGAGGAGGATTCCATGGTTCTCGAGACCCGGGCAGTCACGCTCGACACCATCCGCGACGCTGCGGCACGCATCGCCCCCGTCATCCACCACACCCCCCTGTTCACGTCGAGCACCCTGTCTCGTGAAGCGGGCTGCGATCTCGTCCTCAAGGCCGAGCAATATCAGAAGACCGGTTCGTTCAAGATCCGGGGGGCCTACAACTGCCTGGCCCAGCTGGACCGGGTCCGGTATCCCAGCGGGGTCGTGACGGCCTCGGCGGGCAATCATGCGCAGGGGATTGCCTTCGCAGCGCGCTCCGCCGAGCTCAGGGCGACGGTTTTCATGCCCGTGACGGCCTCGATCGCGAAGATCCAGGCCACCCGGGGTTACGGCGCAGAGGTTCGCCTCGTGGGGGCCATCTTCGACGAGGCCGTCCAGGCCGCCATGGCCCACGCTGAAGAGACGGGCGCTCTCTTCGTGAGCGCCTTCGATCACGATGACATCATCGCGGGCCAGGGCACGCTCGCCCTGGAATTGCTCGACGACCTGCCCGATCTCGAGACCGCCGTGATCCCGGTGGGTGGCGGCGGCCTCCTGAGCGGCATGGCGATCGCCCTCAAGGAAGCTCGCCCGTCCATCCGGGTGATCGGGGTCCAGGCAGAGGGGGCCCCTGCCGTCGTGGACTCTTTCCGGACGGGCCTGCTGCAGACGTCCGTGGCCGTGCAGACCATCGCGGACGGCATCGCCGTCAAGTACCCCGCCGAGCGGACGTTCCGCTACATCAAGCGCTACGTCGACGAGATGGTCACGGTGGACGACGAGGAGACGGCACGGACCATCCTGACCCTCCTTGAACGTCAGAAGATGGTCGTCGAGGGTGCAGGAGCCGTGGCCCTGGCAGCCCTGCTGGGCGGCAAGGTCCGCGGTTCGGGCAAGACCGTCGCGGTCCTCTCCGGCGGCAACATCGACATCAAGTTGCTCAGCAGCCTGCTGGAACGCGGCATGCTGCGGGCAAACCGCTACGTGCGTCTCGTCACGGCGGTTCCCGATCGACCGGGGGAGATGGCCCGGGTGCTCCAGACGATCGCCGACCTGCGCGGCAACCTCATCGAGGTGATCCATAACCGGATCTCGGCAAGCATTCCGCTGGGATCGACCGGTGTCGAGATCCAGGTAGAAACGAGAGACGAAGCCCACAGTCAGGAGATCGTGAACGAACTCAGACGCCTGGGCTGCAGCGTGGACGTCGCCCCCTAGACGCCGAGGCGACCCCGCGACGAACGGGGAACCCCGGACAGGACGGCCGAAACCTCGCGAGAGAGCGGTCGGTCCGATGCCACGCGGAATGACCGCTTTTCGGACCCGCCACCGATGCGCCACGCCAGGACCAGGCACGTGGCGGTAGCCACCTCGGGGATCCAGAACCAGACGCTCGAAAGGCCCGCTTGCAGGGCCAGCAAGCCACTGGTGGCGAGGAGCAGGAGACAGGCGATCGGCAGCATGGCGACCTCGGCATTCTGGGATTCACCCGGATGATTCCAGTGAACGACAAGGCCTGCCAGGTGTCAATTGTTTGTCCAATAAATGTGGGTTTATCCGGGGAGATAGACCCAGACAAACCGTGGACAACCAGGATTGCCGGATCGAAAAGCGAAAGCCCGGCTGCCGCCAAACAGCGGCAACCGGGCTTTCGATAGAGGCATCAGCCCGCGTGAGCCGCATGACCGTGACTCGTACCCGCCAGCCAGCGCTCGGCATCGATGGCCGCCATGCAGCCCGTACCGGCAGCGGTGATCGCCTGCCGGTAGATGGAATCCTGGACGTCCCCCGCCGCGAAGACCCCCTCGAGGTTCGTCCGGGTCCCCTCGCGGGTCTGGATGTAGCCCTTGTCATCGAGCTGCAGTTGCCCCCGGAACAGTTCCGTGTTGGGACGGTGTCCGATGGCGATGAAGATCCCCTGCAGCGGGATGTCCTGACAGTCGCCCGTATCGACGTGGCGCACGCGCACCGCCCCCACGAGGCCGGCAGCATCACCGAGAATCTCGTCGACGACGGAGTTCCAGACAAACCGGATCTTGGGATTCTCGAGCGCCCGCTGCTGCATGATCTTGGAGGCCCGGAGCTCGCCACGACGGTGAATGACGGTCACGGAGCTGCACAGGTTGCTCAGGAAGAGCGCTTCCTCCATCGCCGTATCGCCGCCACCCACGACGGCCACGTCCTTGCCCCGGAAGAAGAAGCCGTCACACGTGGCACACGCCGAGACGCCCTTGCCGGAGAAGGTCTTCTCCGATTCGAGACCGAGCCACATGGCGGTGGCTCCCGTGCTGATGATGACGGCATCCGCCTCATGCAGGCCATCGGACGTATCCCACATCCGGAAGGGGCGAGCCGAGAAGTCCACCCTGACGATGTGGTCGGAGATGATCCGGGTTCCGAATCGCTCGGCCTGCTTGCGGAACAGCTGCATGAGCTCCGGCCCCTGGAGCCCCTCGGGAAACCCCGGGAAGTTCTCGACCTCGGTAGTGATCATCAGCTGTCCACCCGGCTCATGTCCCTCGAACAGCACGGGCGACAGGTTGGCCCGCGCAGCATAGAGCGCGGCGGTGTAGCCGGCAGGTCCGGACCCGATGATGGCGACACGGTGCGACATGGTTCGATTCTCCTCGCTCGAAGCGGCTCAGCGGCAAGCATGCGGTGATGATCGCGGAACTCGCCACCGGATGGCCAGTCGTCCGTTGTACCGCTGGAAACGAGGCGCGGTCAAGGCGCGCGCTGCCGAGCTCGGCCTCGGCGGCGTGCGGTGGTAAGCTATCGGGGTCACGCTGACCGCAGGAGGGACCGAACATGGGTGAACGGGTGGTGGTGCTGCTTTCTGGCGGCCTCGACAGCACGACATGTGCGTATCTGGCCAGGGCAGCCGGCCACGAGATCCATGCCCTGTCGTTCGACTACGGGCAGAGACTTGTCAAGGAACTCGAATCGGCAAGGCGTGTGGCAGAAGCGGTACAGGCTCGCCAGCATGTCGTCATGAGCTTCAATCTGGGCACGTGGGGAGGCTCCTCGCTGACGGACCCCTCGCTTGCCGTCCCGACGCACGATCGGGTGGAGGACATCGACGGAGGCATCCCGAGCACCTACGTGCCGGGTCGCAACACGCTGTTCCTGAGCTTCGCCCTGAGTTTCGCGGAGGCCCTCGACGCGCAGGCCATTTACATCGGCGTCAATGCCCTGGATTACAGCGGATATCCGGACTGCCGTCCCGAATACATGGAGGCCTTCCGCGAAGTGGCCCGGCTCGGAACCCGGCAGGGCATCGAAGGACGTCCCGTCGAGATCCGGGCCCCCCTCCTGCACTGGAGCAAGGCCGAGATCATCCGCCACGGCCTCGCCGTCGGAACCGACTACGGACTGACCTGGTCGTGTTACCAGGGGGGGGCTACCCCGTGCGAGGTTTGCGACTCGTGCCTGCTGCGCGCCAGGGGCTTCGAGGAAGCGGGTGCCCGCGACCCCCTGGTGGTGTCAGCCGGGGTCTAGGGTCCCGGTCGAGCGGGGAGGGCCCTTCTACCGACGTGTCGCTCGAGGAAGGTGAGGGCGATCGCCACGACGCGAGCGAGGGTCCCGGGTTCCTCGAACAGGTGACCTGCACCCGCCACGACCTCGAGACTACGTTCGCATCGCAGGTGCTCGTAGGCGCCGCGATTCAGGGACAGCACGGCGGTATCCCGGCCCCCCACGATCAGGCACGTGGGGACGCGCACCTGGGCGAGGGCAGGCCCTGCCAGGTCTGGCCGGCCGCCCCGGCTGATGACGCCCGCCACGACCCCGGGGCGAAGGGCGGCGGCACGCAACGCGGCTGCCGCCCCTGTGCTGGCGCCGAAGAGCACGATCGGGGTCGCGCCCATCGCCGGCCGTGAACGGACCCAGTCCACCGCGGCGACCACGCGCCGCGTCAGCAACTCGATGTCGAACCGGGGACGGGCCGTCCGGCGATCTTCCTCGTCTTCCCCGGCGGTGAGGAGGTCGAACAGCAGGGTCGCATAGCCGGCCTCGTGAAAGGCCCTGGCGACCTGCTGGTTGCGGGGACTGAACCTGCTGCTGCCGCTTCCGTGCACGAACATCACCAGGCATGTTTCGTGGCCTTCCCAGTGCAGGTCACCGCCGACGGTCGCCTCCCCCAGACGCATCGCCAGATGCCCGGGACCGGGCAACCTGAGGTCTCCCTCGCGCATCACGCCCCTCCCCGTTCCGGTGCCGGCGGAACCTGGATGCTCGCCAGGATCCGGACCGCCTCCTCGTCGCTGACCTGACTGAAGTCGTCATAGAACCATCCGACCGCCTGGAAGGGACGCGGGATCTGCAGGGCCAGCACCCGGTCTGCCTCGCGGGCCAGCATGTCCCGGGTCTCGGGGGGAATCACGGGCGAGGCCACGATCCGTTCGCTGGCCCCCCGGGCCAGGACATCGATCAGGGCCGCCCGGACCGTCATGCCGGTGGCGATCCCGTCATCGACCAGGATCACGGGCTTGCCCTCGAGCGAGACGGGCGGAAGCGCCGTGCGCAGCTGACGTTCCAGGTCCTGAGCCCGCCGCCGCTGTCGTTCCGATTCGTGAAGCAGATAGCCGGGTGGCAAGAGACACCAGCGCAGGGCCTCCTCGTTGAGGACCCGTTTCCCGGAGGCCGTGATCGCGCCGATCCCGAGTTCGGGCTGTTCCGGCGCGCCGATCTTGCGAGCGACGACGATGTCCAGCGGCCATCCGAGCCGACGTGAAACCTCGAGCGCGACCGGCAAGCCTCCCCGAGGTAACCCGACCACGACACCGGGTCCTGCGGGCAAGCCGCTCCGGACCAGGAGCTCGGCCAGACCCTGCCCGGCCTGGGTTCGATTCTTGAATCGCATGGCCCCCCGCCTCCCGATTTCCTCGATCCCGCGTACGCGATCTTCCGCCCCGGAACCTTACCCGCAAGCCCTGCAGGAACGCTTCACGGGGCCTCGGGCGGGAAGGACATCTTGATGACCTCGCCCAGGCACGTCACCAGCGTCGCAGCCGCGCACGCCACGCCCCAGTCTCGGGCATCCAGCACTCCCAGCCCGAGCCAGCGTGCCCACGCGGGCCAGACGAGGGGCAGGGCGATCGCCAGACCCTGGAGGAGCCACGGTCCGCCCGGTAAGCGAGACGGATGCCAGCCTCCGAACGGTCGCCGGGAGGAATCCACGACGACATGTGCCATCAGGGAGAGGGCCAGGGTGGCGAAGACGAGCGACCGGACCCGAGCTTCCCCGGCGGCGGCTCCAAGGGCTCCGGCCGCCAGCGCGGCCGCCGCCATCGAGACGACGTGCAGGCTCATGGCCAGGAGTCGGGTCGGACCGAGCAGGGGACCGTCCGGGGAAACGGGTCGACGGACGTCGGTCCCGTCCGGGCGGGTCGCGAGGGCGATCGCCGGCCACACATGGGTGAGCAGGTTGAGGTACAGGACGACGGTGGGCCGGAGGGGCTGGGACCAACCGAGCATCGTGGCCATCAGGGCACACGCGACGGTCGTGAGCGAACACGTGACCAGGTAGTCACAGGCCTGCTGGAGCCGGTGGGTGACGCGCCTCCCCGCCTCGCAGGCCTCGAGCAAGGGAACCAGGCTCCCCGTGGTGAGCACGGCATCGGCCGTCTGCCGGGCCACGTCCGTCCCGCTGACGAGTGCGATGCCCACGCTCGCCTGGGCGAGCGCCGGAGCATCGTTCACGCCGTCACCGGCCATCCCCACCACATCGCCACAGGCGAGGCGCTCCTGTACCCAGGCCAGCTTGCGCTCGGGCGTCGCCCGGGCCAGTACCCGGTCACCAGGAATGCCGAGCGCACCCGCGAGCGCGCGAGCCGTCGACACGTGATCGCCGGTGAGCATCCAGACCTCGATGCCCAGTTCGCGGGCACGGGTGACCAGGACACCGGCATCCGCCCTCGGCGGGTCCCTGAAAGCCAGGAGCCCCAGCCAGATCTCCGGAGTTCCTGCCGTCGCCCTGGACACACCGAGCACCCGAGCTCCTTCTGCACCGAGCTGACGTGCCCGGGCCTCCCATGCCGCGCGGAGGCCTTCCGTCAGAGGACCGGCTGCGGTTTCGCTCGCCCGCGCCAGCAACACCTCGGGGGCCCCCTTGCGGTGCACGCGATCCCCGCGCCAAACCTCACTCCAGGGTTCCTCGGGCGAGGCTTCATGCTCGAACGAGACGGGGGTCCCGGGTTCGGGCTCCATGACGGCCTCGGCGATCGCGAGGTCGAGTGGATCCCCTTGCCACCCCCCGTCTGCGGCCGGCAGGAGGACGCATGCAAACCGGGCGGCTGCAAGGAGCTCGCTCGTGGCCGCTGTATCTGGATCGGGCGGTCCGGGCAGGGAGGCAGATGGTCCCCCGCCCGGACCGATCGGAACGACCTCTGCGAGCCGGATGCACTGGGTCGTGAGGGTGCCGGTCTTGTCGAGCCCGAGTACGTTCACGCGGCCGAGGGTCTCGATCGCGGCGAGATGCTGGACCCGGATGCCCCGTCCGGACAGACCGAGACTCACGTGCGCGAGTGCGATCGTGGCGACCGATGGAAGCGCCTCCGGGATGGCCGCAACGGCCAGGACGACTGCGGCTTCCAGCAAGGTTGCGAGCTCGTGGCCCCGCCACAGGCCCAGGAGCACGAGCAGGCTCGAGAGGGCGACGGCCACGACCATCAGCCGCGCTCCGAGACGGTCCAGGTGCCGCTGCACGGGCGCCGCACGAAGCTGCAGCTCTCCGACGAGC
>Ga0079301_1000199_pt1 | contig 28608 bp, 28 predicted proteins | sample Wag4_2014_7_11_3_FD_74797 | JGI IMG/M metagenome (GOLD analysis project Ga0079301, IMG submission 74797) | Fresh water mixed with fracking chemicals microbial communities from Ohio, USA - Utica-2 Time Series FC 2014_7_11 | ecosystem: Engineered > Industrial production > Chemical products > Input... | reverse complement strand
ACTAAACTGCTTATACTTTTTACTTTAGTAGTAGTAGAGGCGGTGGAAAGGTGGAAAAGTCTGAAATTACTTTTGATGACGTGATTTTAGCGATTTTGTCGGCTGTGGAAAAGTGACAAACTTATCAACCGGATTTTTAAATGTGTAAAATCACCCTTTGTTTTCCACTGTTTTTCCGGATGATTCAGGCGTGATATCCACCTGTTTATCCACAGTTTGTCGAAATGTTGAATTGATGCTAGATGAAACCGCCACGGACGTTTGTGGTTTGGATCCATATGCTTGACAAAGCTCATGAGTATTGTGGTGACTTGAATAGCGGGATTTTGACAGATTATGTGATATGAGAATTTTGGTAACGCCAGTTGCCGTGTGGATGATTGGTCAACCAGGCAATCTGCGCTGCTTTTTGCGATTCGTCCACAGGAAAGGGCTAAGTTTTCCTGCACTTATACACATAGTTATCCACATTCAATCAGTACGTATAAAGATGAGGAAAGTTTAAATTTGATCAGCCAAGATCGTTGCCAGATCGAGATCGGACAGATCAGCCTTACTTGGTGGAATGCCTGAAATTACCCGAATTGGTACTGACTTGGGGATTTTTTCGCCACTTATCCACCAGTTTATCCACATTGCGATCCGTAATTGTCCCCGTTTTTTCCACTGGTTATGCACATAAATTGTGGAAAACTTGATCAGATGTTGGGAAAGTCTCTGTATCTTCAAAGGAACTTTTTTAAAAAATGCTTTAAAAATCGAATTGGTGGTATGAATGGCGCGTGGTGGATGGCTTTGGCCAAGTTGGTCGTTTGCGCCAAGGAGGAGCTGTGGCGGTCACGAGGGTTACGCTGAAAATTGAGGATGTTTTTGGCGAACTGCCTGTGCTGGGGAGTGAACGTCTGATTTTGCGTCAGATGGAAGTTGATGATGCGCCTGGGTTGTTTGAATATTGTTCCGATCGGGATTTGCTTAGGCATTTGCCATTGGAGCATACGGCCACTTTAGAGGATGCCGTGCGTTGCATTCAGAATTTCAGGGCGATGTACGCGGCCAAGAAGCTTGCGCCGTGGGGCGTGACGCTCAAAGAGACCGGCGAGCATATCGGGATTTGTGGTTTTGAGAGTTGGAATCCTTTTGCTGATCGCGCCGAGATTGGTTTTGTCATCGCACGGCGTCATTGGCGTCAGGGACTGGCGACGGAAGCAGCCACCCGGGTGATGCGTTTTGGTTTTGAAAAAATGAATCTCCATCGTATTGAAGCGCGGGCCAAACGTGAAAATGAATCATCGACCCAGTTGTTGAAAAAAATGGGCTTTCAGTACGAAGGCTATTTACGGGAACAGGGTTACTGGATGGGGGCTTACCACAACCTCGAGCTTTATTCGATGTTGAGGGATGAGTTTTATGCCGTGCAGCGCTGAATTGTTGCGTCCACGCCACCAATGGTGCATTGAGGTAGGTCTGGCGCTGTCATTGATGACAGGAACCTGTAGATGAGCACGCACCTGATCGCGTCCACAGTGTGGGCGCGTCTTGAAGTGTGTGTTTAGCTGATGTTGTTGGTCGAGCGTTATCAGCTTTTGAGTTTGGTGTTGATTTTTTGTAGATCGGCAGCGAGTTGGGTGTCCTTGGCACTTTGGGTGTGAATTTTGTCGATGGCGTGCATCACGGTGGTGTGGTCGCGCCCGCCGAATTTGGTGCCAATGATATTGAGGCTCATATCGGTTAAATCACGCGCAAGGTACATGGCGACCTGACGAGCCAGCGAGATGTCTTTGGTGCGTCTTGATCCCGTGAGATCGGCAACTTCGAGGTGGTAGTGCTCAGCAACGGTTTCGATGATGGTGGCGATGTTGATCACCCGCTGTGGCGTGATGGTTCCGAGTGCCTGTTGCGCAACTGAGATGGTAACGGGCAGGTTGCTCAGACTTGCGTAAGCCATGACCCGAATGAAGGCACCCTCAAGTTCCCGAACGTTGTTGGGGTAGCTGGCAGCAATGTAGTGGAACACCTCGTCGCTGGCATAGATATTGTCCACTTCCGCTTTTTTCTTGAGAATGGCGATACGGGTTTCAAGATCCGGTGATTGAATGTCCGTGATGAGCCCCCATTCAAAGCGACTTCTGAGGCGGGCTTCGAGTGCCGCAATCTCTTTTGGGGGACGATCCGAAGAAATGACAATCTGTTTGCCCAATTCGTGCAAGGCGTTGAAAGTGTGAAAAAATTCCTCTTGTGTACGTTCTTTGCCCTGCATAAACTGTATGTCGTCGATGAGCAGCAAATCGATCGTGCGATAACGATTTTTAAAATCCATCGTGCGATCGTCTCGGATTGCATTGATTAACTCATTGGTGAATTTTTCAGTGCTCAGATAAGCCACCTTCATATGCGGCTGACTCTCAAGAATGTGATGCGCAATCGCGTGCATCAAATGGGTTTTCCCCAATCCGACACCCCCGTAAATGAACAACGGGTTATACGCCTTGGCTGGACTGTCTGCGACTGCACGCGCCGCGGCATGCGCAAAGTGGCTGTGAGACCCAATGACGAAACTCGCGAACGTGTATTTTGGATTCAATACCCCCACCATCGGTCGACTCGATGTGACACTCGCCCCACCTTCAAGCCCATCTTTGATGCCTGTTCGCGGGACTGTCCGCTCAACCGTGCCCGTTGCAGCAAGGACGAATTCAATGGCAAACGCCTCACCCTCGAGCTCTCTCAGCACGTGCTGAATCAACTGCTCATGACGATTTCGACGGATTTGCTCGCGAACAAAATTGTTGGGCACCTCAATCTGGGCAACGGCATTTTCAAGACTGACCAGACGGGTCGGTTCGAACATCGTTTTATACATCGGCGTCGAACCCAAACTGTTTTGAATGCTGATCAAGGCACGCTGCCACAAGGCATCAATCGACATAACTGCGACGATTCTCCATTCACCATCAAAATCAGGACATTTTTCAAGGAATCTGAAAGGTTTGAACCCTCACGCCGCACCAATCATCCGTAACCCCTGTTGATTGCCCAGCCAGGCGCATGGTAGACTAAGGGACATTTAAGTTCGCATTGCAAAAAACTACTTTTTTTGAATGATTGTTTTAGTTTAGCAGTTATCCACAAGACAGATCAATTTGCGTGAGTCGCAGGGATAAACACACTGAACTGCGTGCCATGCTTGGTTCGCGGGTACAGTTAACGAGGGGGTGAATCGCTGTATGAAAATGACATTGCAACCCAAGAAGCGTCATCGTCAAAAGACGCACGGGTTTTTGGTCCGGATGTCGACCAAGGCTGGGCGTAACGTGTTGAAACGTCGCCGGGCCAAGGGTCGTAAGCGTCTGTCCGCTTAGCGGGCAGGCAGATTTGTGTCATTGTTGTGTTGCCCCTTAGTGAACGTCTTCGGTCGAGCCACCAGATTCGCCAGGTTTTCGCTCAGGGGCAGACATTTGTTGAACCGTTGATGGTGTTGCGTTTATTGCGCTTGAGTGCCGGGGATCCGGTGCGGGGTGTCTGCTTTACGGTTGGAAAAAAGATTGGTAACGCTGTTGTCCGTAATCGTTTGCGGCGTCAGTTGCGCTCAGTTTATCGTGGGTTATTGAATCGATTGCCAACCGGTTTTCACGCTGTTTTCGTGGTGCGTTCCCGAGCGAATGGGGTTCAACAGGCGGTTCTTGAGGCTTCGATGATTCGATTGTTGTTGCGCGCCGGGTTGATAAACGAAGTGTCCAACAAGGGATGATTACCGGAATGAAACGTGGTGACATCGGTGTTCGAGCGTTGGTTGGATTGATTCGGTTGTATCAGTTTTTTTCGCGTCGTTTGCCACGTCAGTGTCGGTTTCATCCGACTTGCTCGCACTATGCGTCTGAGTCACTGGTGGCTCATGGCTTGGTGGTGGGGGTGATTTTGACCCTGAGGCGTCTGGGGCGTTGTCATCCTTTCAGTACGGGTGGGCTTGATCCGGTGCCGTCGACGGACGTGATGCGGTGTAGGCGTTGAAAGTCTGTCGCGATGGTTTGATTGAAATAAGGAGTGCCGGTCTTTCGTGTTTGATTTTTTGATTGATTCGATGATGATGCCGATTCTGGATTTCTTTCATCAGATTTCCAGCAGTTATGGTACGGCTATCATTTTGCTGACGTGCGTGGTCCGTTTGGCGATATTCCCTTTGTCGGCCAAGCAGTACGCGAGCATGCGAGCCATGCAGTTGTTGCAGCCCAAACTCAAGGCGTTGCAGGAGCGTTATCGGGACAAGCCTCAGGAATTGAATCAGGCGATGATGGCGTTTTATCAGGAGCACAAGGTCAATCCGTTTGGGGGTTGTTTGCCGCTGTTGATTCAAATGCCGTTTTTGATTGCGTTGTACAGTACGTTGGTGTCGACCAAGTTTACGGAACGGGTGGGGCATCAGGGTTATGGATTGATTGATGATTTGACGCGTACGGGTTTTTATGCGACTTGGCATGCGCCTTTGGTGACTGATTGGGGTTTTGGTCGGGCGTTATCGTCTGGGTACATGTATTGGGACAATCTGATGATGGTGGTGTTGTTTGGTGTGACGACGTTCATCACGCAGAAGGTGATGATGACGGACCCGGATGATCCGATGCAGCAGCAGATGCTGTATATGATGCCATTGATGATCACGGTGATGTTTGTTTTGTTGCCATTGCCTTCCGGTGTGTTGTTGTATACGGTTTTCAGTAACTTTTTTACGTTGGGTCAATATTTGGTGCTCAAGGAAATGTATCCATCACTGGCGCCTGTTCCTGCTGCTGAATTGCCCAAACAGGAATTGGCTGTTCAGCCGGCTGTGGTCAAGAAGAAAGTGGTTGGCAGCAAGGCGACCAAGAAAAGGAGATAGCAGGGTGGAAAACGTGGAACAGGTGGTCGACGTGGCCCAGGAAGATATTTTGGATGCCGCCTTGGATTTTTTGGCTGATCTCATCGGAGCGATGGATGTGGCTGCGGATATTACCATCGTGTCGGAATCGAACAGTCAACTGGTGATTCAGATTGATACGGATGAAGACGCGGGGGTGTTGATTGGTCGCAAGGGTCAGACCTTGCAGGCGATCCAGTATTTGATCAATGTTTTGTACGGTGTACGTCTCGATCGTCGCATACAGCTTGATGTGGGCGATTATCGGCAGCGTCACGAAGACAAGCTGTTTGAAGACGCTCATCAGGCGGCGGGTCGCGTACGTGAGACGGGCAAGCGATTCACGTTGGATCCCATGTCGGCGGCAGACCGTCGCGTGGTGCATCAACTGGTGTCTGAGCAGTACCCTGATTTGCAGACTTACAGCACAGGAGAGGAACCGCATCGTCGGATTGTGATTGAACCAAAAGGGGCGTCGGGTCCGCGTCCGGGTGAGTTGGGTCGCTGGGGTCGGGGCAGTCGTGAACCGCGCAGTTTTGATGCCAGGCGCGGTGGGAGCTATCATTCGCGACGTTCCCGTTGACCGGGCGCGCGGGATGAATTGGCGAGAGGTGTGGCGAATGCCCGCCTCTTTTTGATTTGGAAGGGTTTGGCAGATGTTTGACACGATCGCGGCGATCGCAACCCCACTGGGTCCTTCTGGCGTGGGTATTGTTCGTGTCAGTGGTTCTGATGCCTTGATGGTGGCGGATCGCCTGTACCGAAACGCGGAGCGTCAGGTGCCGCGAACCTTGCTTTCGGCCAGACCCAGTCATCAGATTCACTACGGTTGGCTGGCTGACCCTAAAAGCGGTGCCATACTCGATGAGGTGTTGGTGTTGGTCATGCGCGGTCCCCACAGCTTTACGGGGGAAGATGTCGTTGAGTTTCAGACGCACGGAGCCGTGGCTGTTTTGCAATTCGTTTTGGAAACCTGTTTAGCGCTGGGTGTGCGTTTGGCCGCCCCGGGTGAATTTACCAAGCGTGCTTTTTTGAACGGACGGATGGATTTGGTGCGCGCTGAGGCGATCAAAGATGTGATCGAGGCCAGAACCGAGCGAAGTTTGCAAGTCGCCATCGCGCAACTGGAAGGCCGTCTCTCCAGGCAACTCGCACGTTTGCGGCAACGCTTGATTGATTTGTTGGCGCGTCTTGAGGCTGCCATCGACTACCCTGATGAGATTGGTGATTTGCCTTTTCCTGAATTGCGCGCATGGTTGGATGGCCTGCTTGATGAAGTGTCTGGTTTGCTTGCAACGGCCCATCAGGGCCAAATTTGGCGCGAGGGTGCGACGCTTGCGATCATCGGCCGGCCAAACGCCGGGAAATCGAGTTTGCTCAACGCATTGTTGGGTCGGTCACGTGCGATTGTCACGGATATTCCTGGAACAACCCGTGACATTCTTGAAGAAAGTCTCAATCTGGATGGCGTTCCGTTTCGGGTGCTGGACACCGCGGGGATTCGCCACACAGCGGATGTTGTGGAATCAGAGGGTGTCAAGCGTTCGCTCCAGGCCATGGCGAATGCGGATCTCGTTATGTTGGTGGTTGATCTCACAATCGGCGTCACGGATGCTGAAACCGGTTGGCGTCGTGATTTGGGCGATCGCCCCGTGGTGATTGTGGGCAACAAACAAGACTGCCTGACCCAGCCACCCATCGCGGTGCAAACCGCCCTTGATCACCTGGCAAAAGGCGCCCCAACTTGCATGGTCAGTGCCGTGAGTGGTGAAGGTCTGCCAGCCTTGAGCCGCCTCTTGACGGAAACCGTACTCGGAACGACTGAGTTGCAAGTGTCGCCCACAACTGTGAACGCCCGTCATCGTGCGTGTCTGATGCGTGTTCGCGATGCGTTGACCCACGCGAGAGCGGGTGCGATCGCCGAGTTACCGACCGACTTCATTGCCATCGACACCGCTGACGCAGTGGCCGCCATCTCTGAACTGACAGGCGATGCCATCGCCGATGAAGTCATCAACAACGTATTTGAGCAATTTTGCGTGGGTAAATAATGTACCTGGCCCCTTGCCAAGAGTGAAACCAGTGCGTTGACAGCGCGGCGAATGTTGCAACTTCAGTGAATGTTCAGTGTTTTGATGATCAACCAACTGACAACCGTCAGCAATCCGAATCCACTCAAGCCTGCGTAAACAACCCGCATGCCCGCCCGCTTGAGCAACTCCAGCTTGGTATTAAGCCCCATGGCGGCCATGGCCATGACCATCAGAAAGACACTGGTGCCAGCCAGCCAACTTTTCATGTCTGCCGGAATCACACCGACTGAACCGAGGATTCCCACGGCGATGAAACCGATCACGAACCAGGGGATCGGCGGCTCCTTCCAACTGAAACGGAGGCCGTTGCCACTGCCGACCAACAACCCCAATACCAGCAAAGCCGGCGCAAGAAGCACCACCCGCGTCAATTTCACCAGCGTGCCCATCGCGCCACTGGCTTCGCCCCAAGTGAAAGCGGCTGCCATCACCTGAGCCACTTCGTGAAGGGTTGAACCCGATAAGACGGCAAGCTGCATCGTGCTCAATCCCAAAAAAGGGCCCGCCAAGACGAAAAACAATACCCCAAGAGTGCCAAGAATTCCCATCAGAGCAACAGCGAGCGTGGTCGTTTCTTCATCGGCCTTCGTGACACTGGCTGCAGCAACCACTGCCGAGGCGCCACAGATACTGGTGCCAATCGCGACAAGCATTCCAAGCTTGGCATCCACATCGAAACGTCGGGCGATCCAAGCAATACCTGCGATTCCTAGCACAATCATCAGTATATCCAGGAAGAGCACTTTGGGACCGGCTTGAGCCACCAGCGCAAAATCAAGGCGCGCACCCATCAACACAATACCCGTTCGCAGTAAACTGCGCGCCGTGAAACCCGTACCCGGCAGCGCCACTGCGCTCAGACCTGCCGTGGCCCGCCACGCGATGCCCACCACCAAGGCCACCGTGAGTGCGCCCATCACCTTGAGTCCCGGTAACGTCGCCAACCAGTAGCTCGCAAGCGCCAAAATCAGCGCAAGACCCGTACCCGGCAGCAAGCGCGCCCAATTTGATGACAGCCAAGACCCCATCGTGCTCATTCCCGTCTAAATAAACAGTGAAACGCGGCTTTTGGTCGCATCCGCCAAGTATGTGGCAACACCACCGAGTAACACATCTGGCATCAGTTCTTCCTGACGGACGCCCATCACATCCATGCTCATTTCGCATGCCACGATTTTAACCCCAAGCTCGCGCGACAGTTCGATCAGTTCCTCCAGCGTGGTCACCTCTTTTTGCTTCATCATCTGACGTAGCATGACACTCCCCGCACCAAAAAAGGCCATCTTGGAAGGTGCCAAATCTTTCGAACTGCTTGCGGTCATCATGGCCATCATGCGCTCAGGCAAACTCTTGCCCGCTGTCAGCGCCTGTTTTTTGATCACGCTCAGACCCCAGAAGGTGAAAAACATGCTCACCTCCAACCCCATCGTGGCAGCTCCCGTCGCGATGATGAACGCAGCAAGCGCCTTGTCAAGATCACCTGAAAATACGATGAGCGACGCCTTGTCTTCCGGCAACTGCTCCTTGATCGCCGTCACCTCGGTATCAAGCTTGCGCTCCAAAGCATCCAGACGCGCCCCGAGATTCCCCAGTAATAACTCAATGCTCGCCGTTCCGTGTTTTTCATCCAACACCACGGTGCAACTCCTTTCAGTCTTATTGACGCTCAATATAATGAATGAACAATTCCTGTCCACCTTCCTGCGTGGTTTCTTGACCCAGCAACCGCGCCGCTTTGTTGGTGTTGGCCCAACCCTGCATATCCAGCACGGACCCTTTGTCCGTGGCAACGACCTGCAAGACCTGACCCGGTTCAAGCGCATCCAAGGCTTTTTTGGCTTTGACGATGGGCATCGGGCACTTGAGACCCTTCACATCCAACACTTGAGTGGGGTTATATGAGCTCATGATTCAATCCTTTCCACTTCATTCAACCAACCGAAACAATTTCATTTCATTAACAGGGAGACAACATTAGCCGATACCATGACACGTGGTTTTAACATTAAGGGCCTGCAAAAAAACAAGTGTTACGAATCTGATGCCTGGGACGAGGGGCGTCTTTTCAAGCACCGTGGAAGCTCTGGCACTAAAGCATCATTTCAGCCATTCCCTTGATCACGTCAAAATACTGCTTGTAATCGTTCTGTCTAAGATTATTGAGATTACCAGCCCTTGATACAGGTAGAAACGCATGGCTTGATGATTTGTGAATGAGCATGCTGGAAGACATGCGCTCCCTTCGATCATGACAATCCCGTGTGTGTTGCTCAGCAATCCGTGCGTCACGTGATGCCGCCTCCTTGGCGTGCCATTTCAATGAGCACCACCAAACAATCATTTAGCGTGTTTGACTTGCCGCACATTGATTTTTGCCCAGTTCAAGCGCCGTACGCTGTGTTTCACAGGCCTCGACCAGACCCAGATTGACCCTGCGGATTTCGCCATAAATTTCGGGCTGCGGCCGCATGTTTTCTTTGATGAAGGTGATGAACGCCTGCTCGTCTTTGACTTGCAAAGCCGGATTGGATGCGCGAATCTGGCCCAGTTCTCCGGCTACGATGCCGTCGGGACGGACTTCATTTTGACTGGCGTAGTGAGCGGGTAAAACCACCGTGTCGGCACGCAGTGCCTGAATCTTGTTGATGAGGGTCCAGAACAGGTCGTGGGCCCACTCTTCGGCGTGACCGCCCAAATCGGGTCTCCCGACGGAATTGACGAATAAGGTATCACCGGAAATCAAAAAGCGATCGTCAATGACGAGGCTGGTGCTGCCTGGTGTATGGCCGGGGGTATGCTCTTGCAGAACGTCGATGATCAATTCACCCAGTTTAATGCGACCCGGGGTGCCTTCCACCAAGTGTGAGGTGCCTTGGGCATCCGCTTCGTGCAGGTGGTAGGCCGCACCCGTCACGGCTGCGAGGTTGGGAGCACCTGATATATGGTCCGCGTGCAAATGCGTATCCACGATGTGCACGATTCGCAAGTTGCGGCGCGTCGCTTCTTGGATGTACTGTTCGTAATGCCTGGCTGGATCGACGACGATCGCCTCACCACCCGAGGCAATCAAATAGGACAAACAGCCCTTGCCAAACCGGTCGTACTGCAACAAGGTCAGGTTATCACTGGCAGGAATCACCTCACGTACGAGGTAAGACTCGCCCCACGCCTGCATGCCTCCCACCAAATTGATTGCGTGGTATCCCTGTTCACGCAACAAGTCCGCGACAAACTCGGAGGACCCCCCTTTGGCGCATACCAGCACGATGGGCTGATTCTTCGACACTGGCAATCTCGCAATCGCTGCATCAGCATCTTCAATGAAATCAAAATACGGGATGTTCAGGATCGTCGCCGGCTGCCGGCCTTCCACTTTCCACGCCGCAAACTCATCCTGATTGCGCACGTCAAGCACGAACAAAGATTCCCCTTCATCCAGCAAGGCTTTCAATTCAACCGCTTCAATCGACTTCAATTCAGATGACAGCACGAAAGACTCCTTTCCATATACAGGCGACACACGCAATCACGGATGCCACACCGGCCCATATCAGATTGATTGGAATATACTATACCCCCATAGGGTATACGTCAAGTGTCTGTGGTTGACAGGAAGCGTGTCAGGTTCCAGTTAGAATGTGTGGATGTGTCACCGTTGCTTTGGGGCTAAAAAGTTAGCAAAAATACATGTCGTGGTCGGCTAATTAAACTTTTTTTAACACAAGTTCGCGATAAAGTTTCGCCATACAGTTGTCAGTTAACCGTTAAGAAATATAAAAGGAGCAAGCCGTGATTGGACTGAACAAGGCCACAGTGGTTCAAGCCAAACTGGCAGCATGGGTTGGTTTGTTAGATTTTCAGGCGCAAAATCTCCCACCGAGGCGTTCAGCAGATGCGGAAGTGCTCCAAGGTTTTGTGAACGATGCATTAAAATTGAACTTGTTTAAACCGACTGCAAAACGAGATTTAGCTGTCTTGGTGAAGAGGCTGCACCAAGAACATCCCACCGTTGGCAAACTGCTTCGGGCCAATCCCGAAGAGACAAGAAGTTTGGCGGGGGAGCTTCATTGGTCAATTGGAAACGGTATGGCGGATGAGGATACGCCGGCAATGCTGAGCGAACTCACGTTGCTAAGAGACGTGCGAGATTTTGGGCATCGATTGAAAGACGGTTTGAAGCGACCGAATGGCGAAACAATCTATTCTGAGCGACAAAATGGTATCAGTGCAAAAATGGATGAACTAACGGGCAAGCCTAAGCCTAAGCTACGCTTGCTCGATGATGGCTATGATGCGTGGCGTGGCAAAGAGGGTGATTGGCTGGATTAGCAGATAGGGGTTTTTCCGTTTGGCTTCAAACTTTGAATATGGGTCGTTGCTTTGGCAACTGTTTGAGATTGGACGACCGGATGACAAGGGGTGTTTTGGACGGATGCTGATTTTGTTTTAAGTATGAATCCCCAAGATCACCCAGGTATCCGATATTCCGGGTTGTTGCAAGCAAAGGGTTCAGTTTTTTTCCCGCTATTGGTGATCAAATTTTGACTGTTGTTCGAAAACAGCGAGTCAGTGCCTGATGGTTTTGGGATTGGTTACCCATGTTTTGAACAGAAATCTACTCGTCATTGTGTAGCACCATGTGCGTCTTGGTTTGTTTCCCCGCTTACATCTTGCATAATATGTTGATGGTGCGAGCCATTTTCTCCTTGAGTTCGTCAGGTGGGTAGGTTTCGAAGCAGCGCGACATGTTGCTTTCCACGAGATCTTTTGTCACTCGGTCAAGGGCTGCTTTGATGGCCATGATCTGGGTCAGGATATCATCACAGGGGCGCTGTTCTCCAACCATGCGTTGAATGCCTTTGACTTGCCCTTCAATGCGTCGCAAATTCCGGATGATGGCATCATCGCTCATCGCTGATCTCCTTTCAAAATACCCCGTATGGGTATCTTAGCAGCAACGCTTGGCGTGTCAACGATTTGTTTTTGACCACGCGGTGACTGGTGTATCTTTGATTGGTATTTTTGGGCTGCGTGACGCCTTCAGGGTGATGGATTTGATTCCGGCCAGCCGGTGGCGGCTTGGAGTGCGGCGAGTGCTCGGGCGTGGTCGAGTTGGGCGTCGATTTCGCGGATGCGGGCTTCGAAGGTGGTTTGTTCGCGCAGGTTGACCATGAACATGGTTCCGTCGCCGAGTTTGAAGCGTTCGCGTTCGCGGGATTCGAGGTCTTGGGCGATCGCGCGTTCATTGCTGACCCACTTTAGGCGTTCTTGAGCGGTTTCAACGGCGTTTGTGGCATCTTTCACTTCCGCCGTGATGCGATCATCCACCAGTCGCGTTTGTGCGCTCAATCGTCGAAGCGCGGCTTCTGCCTGTGCGAGACGGCCTTCTGGTCCACGATTGCGCAAGGGAATGTCGAGGTTTAAGCTGCCTTCCAGTTCGGGGTTTGCCCGCTGTAAGGAACCGGCACCAAGGTCTTGTGCGCCACTGAGGCTGAGATCGACGACTGGGTTCACCTGATTGGCTGCAAATTGCAGTTCCCATTCCGCTTGCTGTGTCTGGGCGCGCAGGCGCTGTCTTTCTGGCCTGTGGCGCATGGCTGTGTCAATGCGTTGTTTTGGGGTATTTGCGTTGCTTGTGGGTGTGGGCCACGGTGGTGGGGGTGTGGGGTGTGACACGAGATAGGGTTGGCCTTGATCGTCTCTGAAAAACAGGGAGAGTTCGATGGTGCTCTGGGTTTGCTGGCGTTGATTTTGCACCCATTGTGCGTGGCGTTGGGCGATCGCCCGCTGGTTCTCGATTGATTCAATGGCAGGAATGTTGCCGCGCCGGACGGCTTCAGCCAAGTCACGCTCACGATTTTGTGCGAGTTCCAGCAATTTTTGAGCCAAGTGGGCCTTGTGTGTGGCAGCCACCCATTCCCAGTAGCGAACGGCCGCTTGTCGCCACGCTTCCAGGCGTTGTTGGGTGAGGTTGGCAGTGGCGATATCCAGGCCTGCTTCGGCACGCCAGAGTGTTAACCTGCGGCGGTCGATCACCCCATTGCGCCAGAGGGGCACCTGGACCCCCATCCTCAACTCACCGCCGTCATTGGTCTCCCACTTGCCGTCATAGGGCGCGATTTTGCCCGTTCCGAGCCGATAACCGCCGAACCACGACGCACCCCCCCATGGCGTCGCCTGTTCCACACTGGCATCGACACGGGTCTGTGGGTATTGCCCAATCGGTGTGTGAGCCACGCGACTGCGCAAGGCGGGATCAAAGGCTCCTTGCGCCGCCAACCATTCCGCTTCGGCTGCCAGCCGTTCCTGTTCGGCTGCCAGCAACGGCGGATAATGCTGCTTGACACGTTGCAATACCAGACCCAGCGTCGGCGCACCGTCACGAGCCGGATTGGGCGGCGTGGTTACCATCGAGACGGATTGGGTCGTTGGATTGGCTTGAGCATGCGGCAAAAGAATCAGACCTGACAGGCACAGGCAAAGCGAGACCAGGCGTCTCATCACTTCAGCCTTTTCGCGGGTGCGTTGGCTTTGGTGCCATCTTCCAGCTTGGGTGTGTCATCGAGCATCAACGCGGGTGGGAAACCATTGAATTGGCGCCACAGTTCGTAGGCCAACGATACTTGAGACAGCAGCACCCAACCCTTGGTACGTACGCCTTGTCTTAAAAAACGCTCGACTGGCCAAGGTTGAATCCCATCCGGGGTTACGATGATGCGAAACTTGCCGTCACCGTTGTCGGAGGGATCAATGAGCGCAATCCGTCCACCGAAAGTACCGACGGCCACTGATGGCCAGCCCGAAAACTGTAATGCGGGCCAACCTTCGAATTGCAAGCGCACTGATTGTCCGACTGATAGCAACGGTGTGTCATTCCCGGTCACGTAGAGTTCCACGGCGCGTGGGGCGTGATCGGGCACCAAAAGGGCGAGGGGATCGCCTGCTCGGACCAGTGCACTTTCCAAATTGACATCCAGACGCTGAATGACGCCGGCGCGCGGTGCGCGTACAACTTGGGTGGCTTGTCGGGCGACGCGGGTTTCAAGACGCAGCAATTCCGCCTGGACGGGGGCGAGATCCGCTTGCGCAAGGGATACGAGTCCACGCACGTCGGCGATGAGTGCCTCGGCATCCGAGCGAGCGCGGCCAAGATCGGCCTCAGCGCTGCCGAGTTCGCCCTGAGCGGCGCCAAGCATCATTTGGGCACGGGCTTTTTCGGTCTCGGCACGAACATAATCCATGCGCGCCAGTTCAACTTGTCTGGTCGAACTGAGACCTTGGGCCAAGAGGGCCTGCTGGCGCTCAATTTGCAGACGCGCAGCCAGCAACGTGGCGTCTGCCGCCGTTACGCTTTGTCGGGCCGCATCCACGCGTTGTTTGGCAACATTGACGCGGGCCGTGGCAGAAGTCACCAGATGACGCCCGGCATTCGTAACAGCTTCCAGGCGCTTTTCAAGCGCCCGATACCGCTGTTTCAAGCTTTCAAGACGACTTTGCAGGGCAGCGCGTTCTCCAAGGAGCCGACTTTGGAGTTGGGGGTCAACATCACTCAGTTCAACCAGCACGCTGCCTTTGACCACACGGGAGCCTTCACGCACGTACCAGCGCTTCACCCGGGCTTCAATCGGTGCTTCAATGATTTGTTGTCGTTCCACGGGAGCGTAGGCAATGACACGCCCGGTGCCTGGCGCTGTTTGTTGCCAAGGCAGCAGGCCTAAACAGATGCCACTGACAATGCACATCGCACCCAGGACCCGACCAAGACGCAGGTAACCCGGCGGGGAGTGAACCAGTTGTAGCGATTCCAGGTCTGCAAAGTCAGTGCTGTGTGTTGGATTCACGTCGGTCCCCTATCCTTGGGGTTCCAGTGGTTGCAGACGTCCCTGCAAGAGGCGGTATACGCTTGGGATTTCAGCCAGTACATCGGCCACCGCCGAAAAAATGATCAAGCTCCAAGGTGCGTTTGGATCGAGCAACACCTGGAGCACTGATGACTGAACATCTGGGTCAAGGCCATCCAGCGCACCATCGATGATCACGAGACGGGGTCGTTGCACCAGCACCCGGGCGAGGCTGAGGCGATTGGCCTCTTTTGGTGACAATGGGTAGCCGCCGGTGGCGAGTACCGTTTGAAGCCCCTCCGATAGCGATTGAACTTCATCAAGCAAATGAACACGTTTCAGGCTATCTCGCACAAGACCGGGGTTGGGGTTTGTTTGACCCATTAAAAGGTTCTCGAGCACGGTGCCTGCGATGATGTCCTCCGCGCGAACCAGGGCGACATGTTGTCGGAAGTGTGCAAGAACGAGATCACGGCGATCGCACCCATCCACCTCAATGACCCCCCCTGTGGGCTCTCTTAACCCACTCAGGACGTCTGCCAGTGTGCTCTTTCCAACACCATTGCTTGCCACGATTGCCACACGACCTTTCGCTGGCAGTGACCAATCCAGCCCGTCAAGGACGAGTGGACCATTGGCGTATCGATAACTTAGCGATTTGCACTCCAGAGCCATGCCTTCAGCGGCTGGCTTTGTGGCGATTGCACCCCCATCTTGTCGTTCCAGCGGCAAAGCCAGTAAATGGCCTAATTTGTCGACCGCAGCGAGCAAGTCATAAAACGTTTCCAAATGCTTGGTAAGCTTCACCAGGCCCGCCACCACTGATGCCACCACAAACTCGGATGCCACCAATTGCCCCAGACTGAGTTGACGCTGCACCACCAGGTAGCCTCCGATGCCAAGCAAACAGGACGCGGCGACCGCCTGCAACGATAAAAATCCGATGAGTTGTCTGAACACCACCTGAAAATGAGCCCGACGTGCGTTCACGTAACGTGTGGCGAGGTGATCTGCATGACTCATGGCAAAAGTCGGTGCGTGACCAAACTTGAAACTTGGCATCTTGAGCGCCACTTCTTCCAACCAGGCAGCCATGCCATACTTGTACTTGGACTCGGTCAAAATCGTTGGCACCGCGTGATACCCAAAACCGAACAATATAATGCAAATAATGAAGATGAGCACCACATCAAAAGCAAAAAGCACGGGATGATAAAAAGCCATCAGCGTCAAATTGATGATGATCATCAACATCAGGCCTGCGCCATCCATCAGCAACAACCCCGCCGCCTTCTGCACCGTGAACACACTGAAAAAACGATTAACCAGTTCCGGTCCATGTAATCCATCTAATGCGTCAATGCGTACTTTTGGCAGTCTCCATGCCAAATCCAGCGCGACACGCACAAAGGCACGTTGTTGCATCAATTCAAGCAACATGCTTTGAATACCGAGCAAAAATCCTTGAAAGGCCAGCGCAGCAAACAGCATGACCGACAGCACGACCATCGGTTGCAACAAGGTCTCAAATGCGATCGTGTTCACCAGCGATTGTACTGCCAGTGGAATCGCCAACGACAACAAACCACTGACGCTCGCGTAGATCAGCGTGATTGTGATGACTTGACGCTCAACTTGTAACAAAGCCCTCAAGCGTGCCCACGGATTTAGATCCGGTACCGCCAGTGTATCAAGCGGCGCAGCCATCGGGTCAGTCATGGGACCACTTCTCCCGCGCTTGCCGCGTCACTTCCCGCAAGTTTTCACTGACGTGGGGGCTGTTCTCCATCAAACGCATGCCTGCCAATAACCACGTCGCCAACTCTGGTTGTGTCAGCCGGTAAAACACCCGTCGACCATCACGACGCTCATCAACCAACCGGTGGGAGCGTAAGGCGGCCAGCTGACTCGACGTGCGCGCATGGGGCAGCCCCAAGGCCTGGCTTAAATCCGTCACATCCCGCTCGATGTCGCCAAGCTCCTCCACGAGACGCAATCGATCAGGATGTGCCAGCACGCCCAGCCAAGTACCGAATTCACGAGCCGCAATCGAACGGTGGGGCATCTCGACCTCTAAGTATCCTGATCTCCGTATTATCGCATATATCAGGTGGTGTGCAAGGATAACGGTTTTGGGAGAGCGTGACGTGCTGTTCAATTACCTCACGTTGCGACAGCGTCATGAGACAGTTTGATGGCTTCGTTTTCGAGCCGTGGTTTGGCGAGGAAGGGCGTTGGGTAGGACGTCCATATGCAAAATCCAGTGATGTTATTGTCCAATCCGCGCTTTTGGCCCCTTTTCTGGGCGCAGTTTTTAAGTTCTTTCAATGACAATGTGCTCAAGAACGCGCTGGTTTTGTTGGTGGTCTACCAAGGTGTGCGGGTGTGGGGGGTTGAGCCCGCGGCGATCGCCACGGTGGCGCCGGCTTTGTTGGTCTTGCCTTATTTTATGTTTTCTTCGATCGCCGGGCAGTTGGCTGACAAGTATCCCAAGTCTTGGATGATACAACGTGTCAAGTTGTGTGAATTGGGCTTGATGGTTTTTGCAGCCCTTGGGTTTTTGTTTAACAGCCCACAAATTCTTGTTATTACCTTGTTTTTGATCGGTACCCAAGCCACTTTTTTGGGGCCGCTCAAATATAGTGTCTTGCCTGAGTACTTGCACGAGTCCGAACTTGTGGCGGGTAATGCGTTGCAAGAGGGTGGCACCAATTTATCGATACTGTTCGGGACGATCGCGGGCGGCATTTTGATTGCCATGCGCGAACCCTTTGACGGTACGTTTTTGGTGGCTGGCGTTCTGGTTGTGTTGTCGGTGGTTGGTTGGTGGGTTACGTGGCGTTTGCCGTCGGTGCATGCGCAGGCGCCGGATTTGCCTGTGAACTGGAATCCGATCACGACCACGTGGCGTATCTGCGCGGATGTCATGAAACAAAAAGGCATCTGGAACGCCATTTTGGGCATTTCGTGGTTGTGGACTTTCGGGTTTGCGTTTTTGTCTTTGATGTTGCCGTGGGTCAAGGACACGCTGCATGGCACGGAGGCGATTGTCACGCTCTTTTTGGCGATTTTTTCGATTGGTGTCGGCGTCGGATCCTTGATTTGCGAGCGTGTATCGTTTGGCCGTCTTGAATTGGGGCTTGTGCCCCTGGGATCGCTTGGGGTGAGCCTGTTTACGTTGGATTTGGCATTCGCCTCGGGTTATGCCGCCACGCTTGCCCCGACGGATGGTTCATTGCAGGGCGTCACGATGCTGTTGAGTCACCCGGCCAATTGGCGTTTGGTGGGGGATTTGTTGCTGATCGCCGTGTTTGCGGGATTTTTTTTGGTGCCGCTTTACACTTGTTTGCAAACGTGGGCCGTGCCCCAGGAACGGTCGCGAGTCATCGGCGCCAACAACATTGTCAATGCCTTGATGATCGTGGTTTACGCTCCGATCCAGGTCTATTTGTTATCCCAGCTCACCGTGGCGCAAATCTTTGTCCTGTTGGCTGTGGTTAACGCGGTGATCGCAGTTTACATCTACCGCCTGATTCCTGAGTTTACCCTGCGCTTTGTTTCTTATCTGCTTACCCGCGTGGGCTATCGCCTACATGTGCGGGGGCTTGAAAATGTGCCGGAAACTGGCGGCGCCTTGCTTGTTTGCAATCACATCACGTGGATTGACTGGCTGTTCATCGGGGGGGCTTTGCCGCGGCCGGTGCATTTTGTCATGTGGGCCGGTTTTGCCAAGCACCCCCTGATGAAGGCGCTGGTGCGGGATGCGAAGATTATCCCCATCTATCCTTCCAAGGAAGACCCTGAAACGCTCCAACGCGCATTGGATCAAATCGCTACGGATCTTGGCAATGGCGAATTGGTCTGCGTGTTTCCTGAAGGGCGCTTCACGCCGGATGGCGAACTGTGCGAGTTTAAGCCCGGTATGGAGCGCATGGTGGCGCGCACGCCCGTGCCGGTGATTCCCATGGCCCTCAAGGGCCTTTGGGGCAGCTATTTTAGCTTGATCGACGGAAAAGGGATGCGTCGGCCTTTCAGACGGGGGCTGTGGTCATCCGTGGAGTTGGTGATCGCCGAACCGGTACCACCTGAACAAGTCAAAGCCGATTATCTGCGCAGCATTATTTTGAACCTCATTGACAATCGGGAGCCATCGGCTAAGGCCGAGATTTCCGCCTGAGCGCAGCAATGTAATCCCGACACTGGCCTGCGTGCGATTGCTTAACTTAATTTTAACGTAAGTTTATCTTTGATACGCACGATTTTAATCTTGGCTTGGTTTTGATAAGCGAGGATTAATCAGTGACTGGTTCGAATGTATCAGTATATATGGAACATAACGGCTTGATGGTTTATAAAATGCGTGCGTTGGTGACGTTTATCGCATTGAGTGCGACTGCCGGTTGTGGGATGGTTCCTGTTGCGTCGCAGCGGGGTGCAGTGGTGCAGGCGAAGGTGGTGACAGCGGCATCAAATCAGGGGAATGTAAGCAGGGTTGAAGAAGGTCAGACAGGTGTTGGCAATCGGTTTAAGGCTCACGTGTTTAAGTACAGCGAACAGGATTCTACGGTGCGTATGCGTGTGACTTATGATGATCGGAGAAACTACTTTGGTGCGATTAAAATCAACGCTTTTGCCGAGGTCATGATGTCTGGTGGTCGTCGGCAGCGTTTTACGAACATCGAGTTGAATCAGCCGTCGGGTGGTTTGCCGATCCGGAATGGCGAGGTCATTTTAGATGGTATCCAGAATGTGGGTGACGTGCGTTCTGTCGAATTGGCGTTTTTTAACTATGGTCAGTGGGATTCCAATCACGGTAAGAACTACACCTTAAAATTCTGACCCTGAGACGGTTAGTGGCTTCAGATCAACACATGTTGATCCGAAGCCATTTTTTGTCGGAACGTCAGAAAACCACGGTTGGTTATTTGGACACGGTCCGTCCCCTCGTGATGGATGGGTGTCGTGAAGGTGTCTTTTTAAATTTTTCAGTTATTGGGGGCGCCCGCGGCTTGCCAGGATTTGAGTGTGGCGAGTTCTTGGGCGGAGAGGCGTGGATTGCTGCCGCGGGGCATCCGACCGGTTTCGATTTGACGAATGGATTCCGCCAAGCCGGCTTTTAGGCCTGTGTGATCGACTTCGCCGGCTGCGTTGAAGCAGACAAACTTGCTTGAACCGCTGCCGCCCGGATTGTGACAACCGGCGCACGAACGTGTGATCACAGGGGCGATCGCCAGACGAAACGTGACCGGTGCAGTCGATGCGGGTGTATTGCCTGGTGCATTGGTGATGGGTGCAGGACTGCACGCCTCCAGCATCAGACCCGCCAAGCATGTCAATAAGATCTGACGGTTCATTACACTGTCCTTTCGTTGAGGGGCATCCCTGGTGACTACCTGAGACCGTTTTCCCAATCATTTAGCACGCCTTGGGCATCCTGTGGTTCATTTCACTCTGGTAACGTTGCTATTACCCTGTTTCAAGGTTTTATACGCTGAGCACCCAGTGAGGTGCGGCCAGTCTGATACAGAAATCATTAATGCCAGCGACGATTGATACTGTGAAAACACGGGCTTACGTAAGGTATTCCCATTGATTGGATTCTTCACATCGGTGCAGCAACAGCATGAACCGTAACGGCCACATCATCTTCGACAGGTTTAAACAGAAGTGAAGGCCTTGGAATGCCAAATGCTGTCAGTGATATGTTGAAAGTTGTATCCACCGTGAGCCCTTGCGGCGTCCAGTTGGCCTCAATGGGCAAAGTGGTTGCCTGCGATATTCCGTGCAGGTTCCAATTGCCTCGGGCCATGCCCCTAACGTTAATGCTGCCATCCGGTTTGGTCTGGCGGTAGTTTTCATCGAATTGTGTGACACTGAGACTGGCTTTGGGGAAGCGCCCAACTTCCAGTGTCGCAGCGGCGTTATTGTCGCGGTTGGCGTTCCCACTGCGAAAGCTGATTAGCGGCACTTCCAGGGCCAATGGCGTGACCAGCCGTCCGGCGTTCAAGGTGGCCACACCCTGTAGTTTGCGGGTACTGCCGCGCACTTTATGTAACATGTGGACGAGATGATAGCTCACCTCGCTGTGTTCGTTGAATCTAAACTGTCCGGTTGGCCCGGGGCTCGCGGCTTGGGCCGTGATGAAAGGGAGAATGAGCAAGGTGCAACTGCACCCGATGAGTCGATTCATATCTGGATTGTTCTCCGCACTTGATGATGGTGGCGCAAGCCGCGCTTTAGGTGCGCCCGCTCTGGTTATTCCCCAAATGCGATGACACCGGCAGAGACTGCCAGCAAGCCAAGCGTCGTCCAGCCAGCCAGACCGTGCAGTTTTTGGGTATCTTGACCGAAGATGGTCGCTGCGCCAAGGCCGACAGTGCTTGCCATGGTGGTGGCGTGTAGCCAGGCGAGGCTACGGTGAAGGCCCACCGAGTCCCATTGACCGGGTTCGGAGGGTATCAATGGCGGTGGCGCGCCGAGTGCCAATGTGCCCGCCACAAGATAGAGGCCACCTGTCAGGCCCGCTCCAAGGAGATGAAGATCCCTTCCGATTCCTCCGAGTTGATTGTTGGCACTCAATGTACCCAGCGTCGCCGTGCCCGCCATCGCACCGAGTGTGGCCAAAGCAACCCCTTGATGCCACGTCAGTTGCTGGTGCCGGATGCCAAGTTGCGCGGAATCAGGCTCAGGGTATTGTTCCGGGTTGTCGGAGGCGGCATGGGCGCTTGAGGCGAGGCAGCCGAACAACAGGGTCAAACCAAGGCATGTGGTTTTGAGGCGTGTCGGGTTCATCAGACCCTCCTTGCTAAATGTGGGTAAGCATCGCAGGGTTACGATGCCCAATCAACCATGTTTGAAACAGCCTGACAATGCATTGATGCTTGCCTGATACGGCTTTAAAAAATGCGAGGGGTGGTAGTCACGCCTTGTCCAATGCTTCTTCGAGACTTCATCAAATCGAACAGTGATTGAAACACCGTGGCAGGGTTTTCAATGTGACAGACAGTCAGCCGAGATCCCCCGGCTGACTGATATCAAGCGTTCTAGAGGAGGTTCTCGCGGTTAAGCAGGAACGGTACGGCGTCGCGGATGTCATTCAGACCGAGGAAGAACTGGGCCACGCGGGCCATGCCGATGCCAGCACCCGAGTGCAAGGGGATGTCCTTATCCTTGTGAGCATTGAGGTACCACTCAAAGTCTTCGTCCTTACCACCGAGTGCGATGAGGCGCTGGTACATATCGCTGGACTTGAGGCGGGAGACGACTTCGTCGTAGCGGGTTTCACGCTCGGCAGCACCGGCGGATTCGCCGGCGAAGGGCAGCAGCATGTCGGTGGAGTTGACCACGCGGGGGTCGTCCGCGTTTTGCTTCATATTGAAGAACTTGATCGGCAATGGATAGTGGGTCAGGAAGACCGGACCGAGTTTTTCGGTGAGCAGGCGCTCATGGTTGGCTTTAAGATCGTCGCCCCAGGCGAGCTCGGGGAAGTCTGGCTGCAGGAGGGTTACCGCGTCACCGTAGGTGATGGTCTTGAACTGGATTTGGTTGATGTCTTCGGGCTTGCGACCAAAGAGGCGCAACTCGGCTTCGCAATCCTGGGCGACCTGACGGCCGGCGGATTGGATGATGCCTGACAGATTGGCGATGAGTTCATCGAGGCCGCCCAAGTGTTCGATTTCGAAGAGTGAGAATTGACACAGGTGGCGATCGTCTACCTCTGGCTCCATCCGGAAACTCTGGATTTCCGCGTAGACTTTTTTCAGGTAGGGCGTGATCAGCTCAAGATACAACTGGTCGCTCTGAGCGAGATACGCCGGCCGACCGAAGTAATCCACCTTGAACAAGGTGTCGATGTTTTCGCACGCGCCGGTTACCCCGACGATTTCTGGCATGTTGTGCACCCCGATGAAGCCATTGGCCTCCACATAGCGCCGCGCGCCGCGGAACATCGCATCCCAGATGCGAATCAACGCCATCCGTTCGGGGGTTTGTAACGACTGCACGGGCTGTTTGACAAGTTCGAGCGTGGTCACGGTTTGACTCCTTCTATCCCTTTACGGGCGCGAACAACGAAAAATGGGCAAAAAAAAGGAAGAGCAAACGCTCTTCCTCAAATCACACATGAAATCAGAAATTCCTTGCGCCGCTTCTTGCGAAGCCTTGCCGGGTGCTGCCTACAATTTGGTGTATCAACTGTCCAACTCATGTTGAAGCTTATGTTTAACCGGTGCGAAAACGATTGTCAAGTGTTTACTACTCGCCGTTGTTTTACTCAGAATAACCGATTGTGCGTAAAATGTGCATTGGGTTGTACGACCGTAAACCGATGACGTTCGCTTATCAGGCTCGGGTTACTACCACACCGAGTTAGCCTGAACAGTCAATCTTGTTCGACATTTCGTGAAACAAAAAATGCTCGAAAAACCGACATGGAGATTGTGTGGGTAACATTCGCATTTCATTCGAAATCGTTCGTTTTGTGGATCGAATATTTTTTGAGATTGATCAGGCGATTACCTGATTTTACGGATTTCTTGCAGTGATGTGTCAAACGACCGTTACTATCCTGATTCCTGTCAGAACGGGGCGCACAAAAAAACCCGCCAGCCGCGTACGCGGTTCTGGCAGGTCAAAGCGATCGCATAAGCGCCGAAGTCTATCGTTCGCGGCGCATCAAGCCCAATCAGTCGTTGTGAACCTTGCTTGGAATCGTGAAGCGCTGTCCCACTTGCAGGATGCCGTCAGCCAAGGCATTCGCCATCTCTGAGATCGAGATGTAACCATCTTTTCGTGCCGAGCCCGTCTCACGAATCTTACCCTTGCTGTCGATGGCCGAAGCGCCATTGTGATAGGCATACTTGTTCGAACCATAACCATCGAGTTGATTCACCATCTTGTCGTTCATCGCCAGTTCGTTTTCGGCCAAGTAACCGTCCTGATTATTGTCCAGCTTCAGCAAAACATCCACTGCCGCTTTGCGATTGCCGATACTGATGCTGAACAGATCTTGCTGAAAACCAGCCTTCACTTCATTGCCCGTTAACCTGCCATCGGTGTCCGTGTCGAGTTTGTAGAAGAGATCGCGCTGTCCCACCGTCAGCTCATCCCGGCTGATTGTCTTGTCCCCATTGGTGTTCAAGGCATTAACGACCGCATTCAATTCGTTGTCACGCAACTTACGGGTTGCAGGGAAATTCATGAAATTGTGGCTGTTGTCGACCTTGGACATAATGGCGAATCCTCCTTGATTGGTTAACGATGCGCTAAGGACTTGAGACAAAAGTGTTGTCACGCTAAGTTGACACATTCTTTCTTATGCAAAGATTAAGTCAACGTTATTTTTTAATTGCGATTTGAGTGTAACAATGGCGCAGCGAGCGCAACTCGCGGTTCACGATCCAATTTTTTGCGTCAATTCTGTGCTGTTTCCTGTTGAAAAATGGTAACTGGCGCTTGGTGCGATTTGCTTACCCTTGAGCAGTGAGGCTATCCCTTGGTTTCCAGGATTTGTTCAGTCGAACTGTCGAATGCCCGTCAAAAAAGAGAACGTGCTATCATTCGTCGAGATGCATCAAGGTCACCATTCCGTTTGTTTGAGATTGGAGAGCGTGTGCGCGCGATGTGTTTTGCCCGCTATGGCGGGCCCGACATCCTGACCTTGGAACAGATTCCCGCACCGGAGCCTAAAGCGGGTGAGGTGCTGGTGCGCGTGGCCGCGAGCAGCATCAATCCTGTGGATTGGAAGATCGCCAGTGGGGCGCTGCGGCTGATCTTTTGGCTGCGTTTGCCTGCCGTGCCAGGGTTTGACGTGGCTGGGACGGTGGTTGCCGCAGGGCCTGGCGTGACTGGTTTTGCTCCGGGCGATCGCGTCCACGCGCGGATGACGAAGATTGGCGCGTGCGCGGAAATGGTGGTCGTGAGGGCGGATGTCTTGGCGCACGTGCCATCCGAGATGTCCCTGGATGAAGCCGCGGCCCTCCCCTTGGCTGGCATGACAGCCCTCCAGAGTCTTCGCGACTTTGCTGACGTCCCTGTTGTTCAGGCTCATCAACGGGTGCTGGTGGTGGGCGCCTCCGGTGGGGTCGGTCACCTTGCCGTCCAAATCGCCAAGGCAATGGGGTGCACGGTCGTGGGGGTGTGCAGCAGCCGAAACCTTGCGTTTGTGCGATCGCTTGGCGCCGATGAGGTCATTGACTACACCCAACCTGACCCTTTTCAAGGCCAGGCACCCTTTGACGTGGTGATTGACGCAGTCGCTGACAATCCCGCTCCCTACAACCGCCTGCTGGCTCCTTGTGGGCGCTATGTGGCCGTTTTACCAGGCCCTCGCTCACTCGGATGGATGCTGTTGAATCCGTTGCGCCGCAAGAAATGTCGCCCGATGTTATTAAAGCCCAGTGCCGCCGACCTTGAATGGCTCGACCGACTCTACGTTGCCGGAAATTTGCGCATCGTCATCGACGAACGGTTTGCGTTAGAACGTCTGCCTGAAGCGTGGCAACGATCCATGCAGGGACGCACGGTGGGTAAACTGGTGATCACCTTTTAACTCGCCGTGCAGGGACAACAGTATAGGTAACACGTCGCAGCCAGCACGTTACCCAAACACGTCTCACTTGCTTTCTCTTATCTCGTTAGCCACCACGCTAACATCGGTAAGGTCACGTTTATTTTCTGTGACTCCACTTTGGGGCTACTTTGGCGTGCTGCCGTGCTGCGCTCAAATTCGGCGAGTTCTTTCCGCAACATGGCTTCCTCCAATTGGTTCTTCCGTTTTTCGACTGAGCGCCTAAACAGATTCTTGGCATCGATTTTGTTACGAAGCTTGTCTGGCGTTGCAAATCGCTCCCCAACGGCGAGGCGTCCTTGGATGAGTGCGTTAGCCATTTCCAGTACAGCAATCTTTTGATCTTTTTTAACCTCTCCCACTGCACGGGAGGAATTCGTATGCTGTATAAGGTTGAAATTGTCCTGACATCCATCTACCAACTTTAACATGGCCTTGTTCATCCCAAGTTCGTGGTAAGCCAGATATCCATCCCGGTTAGCATCGAACTTCTGCAGGACCGCAATGGCTTCGTTGCGATTGCTGAACGTCAAGCTGAAGCGATCGGCTGCGAAGTCTTCCTTCGTTTTTTTTAAATCAGACTTGTAAACTGGCTTCCCCGCTGCTCTTCTAGCAACCACCGCATTCAGTACCGCATTCTGTTCTCCTAACCTAAGCGGCCGTGATGCGGCATAGTTCAGACTTGAAAAACCGTCATTGACGTTCGGCATATTTTCTTCACACCTCGCTGAAACCTGGCGCAGTTCTTGTATCCTTGAACCTTGAAAACTGACGTTAATTAGTGGTTGATTTAAGGGTTTATTAGCTAAGTCTGCAGCAGCAAGAACAGGCAGTCCCCGTGTACATTGCATCGCTTGTACATTAGAGGCGCCAGTTATTTGGATATCAGCGGTGGGTGGCACGGGAGGAAGGCCCCCGCTCGGCGAGGACGTGCGGGATACCATTGGTGGCAGGATCCATCCCAGGCAACCATTTTGGGCGCCTGATGCATCTGACTGGTTGCGATCCGGATCGGCGCAGAAGCGGCGGCATGTTTGTTTACGCATGGCGCTTGCTTCTCTTCGCTCACTTTGTTGTGACGCTCAGCGATGATCCCAGCGCCCCCGCATGACCAGGCCTATGCCATTCAGGCTGTGGTTTGTCGATCAACCGGTCTGTTTGACAAGGTTGCTCACTCTCGTTAAGTTTGTGGCCGTTATTGCGTTCACCAGTCAGGACTATGCAGGAAGCCTGATAGCAACGACTCGCGTGATGCTTTTGGCAGCACCTTTCGAGCGGGCAACCAACGTCCTCGCCAATCAGCCTTCGCTCACCTCAAAGCCCACCACGATGCGCTTCTCGCGGCTAAACTCAATGCCAACCAGCACCACGCTCACACCCGGCATTCGATACTTCTCGGCATAACCCCTCGCCTGCAACTGCGCCAACGCCCGGCCATCCGGCACCTGTTCGACCACCTTGAACTCGAAGAGGTAGACGCGATCGCCCACACGCAACGCCAAATCAATGCGCCCTTTATTCGTCGCATCCTCCACCCGCGTATCCATGCCCAACGCCGCCAGATGACTGTAAAACACACTGGCATAAAAACCCTCGGCCTGCGCCAGCTCGTTCCTGCGATACCAGTCATGCGGAATGCTCGCAAACAACGCATGCACAATGTCTTGCAAGTAGCCTGTGTTCCCTGCCTGCAACGCCTCGATCAGCCGGATGCGCGCATCAAAGGCGGGTCCTTCCTGACCCCCGTAGGCGTTGATCAGACTCGCATTCAGACTCGATTCCACCTCGCGGTTGGGATACCCTAGCGTGTACACCCACTGCCCCTCACTCACCTCGCGCACCCCATGGATGGTGAGATACCCCGCCTGCCATAACAAGGCCTCAGGCGCGATGTCTTCCACATCAAAGCGCGAAATCAAGGCCTCACTGCTCTGCAACCGCGCGAGATCAGGCGTGAAGAAACGATGCCTGGCCAGATGCTCGACGAGAAAAGTCGGCGTCCCCGTCTCAAACCAGTACGCCCGGAACTGCCGCTTCTGAAACAGCAACAACAGATCAAAAGGGTTATACACCGCCTCACCGGTCCAGTTGTAACCATTGTACCAGCGTCGGACGCGCTCGCGATCCAGACCCTCCAGTTCCGGTGCAAACACGGTATCCACATCGTGCTCGGTATAACCACATAGCGCGGAGTAGACAGGATCGATGGTGATGTCATTCAAGTTGTTGAGCCCCGAGAACAGACTCACCTTGGAAAATTTGCTCACCCCTGTGATGAACACGAAACGCACGTGCGCATCCGCGTCTTTCAGCACGCTGTAAAGGTCCCTGAGCCCATCCCGCATGGTGCGGGCCATCTCAGGGTCGCTCAGGTTGTCAAGGATGGGCTTGTCATACTCATCCACCAGCACCACCACCCGCTTCCCGGTGCGATCGTGCAAGGTCTCGAGCAGGTCCGCCAACCGGCCACTGGCACGCGTGAAGGTCTGCGGCACGCCATGTTCGTGCTCCAAACGGGCGAGTTGCTTGTGAATGCTCGCGGCCAGATCCTCGGCTGTCTTAAGCACCCCCGCCCCAAAACTCAAACGCACCACCGGGTGGACAATCGACCAGTCCCAGTGAGTCTCCGCATGCAAGCCATCAAACAGGGCGCGGTTACCCTCGAACAGTTCCTTGATCGTGTCGATCAGGAGGCTCTTGCCAAAGCGCCGCGGACGCGAAAGAAAGTAAGGCTTGCCCTCCGCAATGAGGCGCAGAATCAAAGGCGTCTTGTCGACGTAGTAATGACCATTTTCGCGAATTTCACGAAAGGTCTGAATCCCGATGGGCAGTCTTTTGCGCTGCATGCCGCCTCCACACGAGGCATCATAACACGGGGGTGAGGCGCTTCAAACAGGCACAGCGGCGATCGCTGGACCGGCTTTCGACAGTCCGCTTCTCCTGATTCTTTGAGTGCCGCCGTTCACCCCGTTGATCTTGACGCATCCAAACCACCAGTCGAGTCGATGCCGGCTGTCATTCACACACGCTCAGACAGATCCGGCAAGCGCACGTCTATGCTTTTCAGTTTTCACGCGGTGTCGAATGAATACCGGATCCAAGTCACAGACGGATCACTGACACCGTGTGTAAACCAGATAAAATACCGCACGCAATCAGGCCGGCATTATCACGATGACCGCTTGTCGCGATCCAGGAGAAGCGGTAACAGGAAGA
>Ga0079301_1000196_pt1 | contig 28854 bp, 21 predicted proteins | sample Wag4_2014_7_11_3_FD_74797 | JGI IMG/M metagenome (GOLD analysis project Ga0079301, IMG submission 74797) | Fresh water mixed with fracking chemicals microbial communities from Ohio, USA - Utica-2 Time Series FC 2014_7_11 | ecosystem: Engineered > Industrial production > Chemical products > Input... | reverse complement strand
TTTCTCGAAAAAAAGAAAAAACGCTACTTCTTTTCCTTGGACGACCACCAAGAAAAATTGGAATCTTATGTCGATTCCAGTGCTTCATTGAGCGGAGATGAGATTCAAGCCAAACTTCAGAAATCCTTGTTAAAACTTCCTGACAAACAGCGACTTGTATTTCATTTGAAGTATGAAGAGGACTTAAGTTACGAGGAAATTTCAAAAATAACGGGCACAAGTGTGGGGGCATTGAAAGCCAGTTACCACCATGCTGTAAAAAAAATTGAACAAGAACTTACGCAAGAATAAACCCTTGACAACTAACGAAGTCTAACAAAAGCATGCAACAGATACCAAAACAACAGCCATTTCAAGTTCCTGAAAACTACTTTGAGGAGCTCCCTGAAAAAATAATGGCTCGAGCCAATCGCCCAAAACCAAGCCGAAACTGGACTTGGGCAGCCGCTGCAGTCGTGCTGATGGGAGTTGGGCTATGGCAGGCGGGTGAATTTAACACCACCACCTCCACACCAATCACCAATGAAGAAGAGGCTTTGTTGTACATCGATAGCGAACAATGGAATGCTGAGGATGTTCTCAGTCTTTCAGATAACCCGAATGAACTTTTAGATCAAATTATTGAAGAAGAATTAGCTAAATCAGAACCACTATGGACAGAAGAAGAAACATGGTTTTAGGCCCAATGAAACAATTCCGCATGTACCTCCTATTGCTTTGCTTGCTGGCAGCAGGAAATGCATGGGGACAGCGTGGTGGCGGTGGTCGTGAGGCCATAGATCCAGAACGGCTTCAAACCGCTCGAATCGCCTACATCACCACACGAATTAGCCTAAAACCAGAGCAAGCAGAGAAATTTTGGCCCGTGTTCAATGCATTCACCAACTCTAGGGAAACCTTGATGCGAACTATGGGAGACCTCAGTCGGGGCGCAGAAACCATCGGAGAGGAAGAAGCCAAATCCAAATTGAACCAGAAACTACAGCTTCAGCAGAAACTCGTGGACGAGGAAAAGGTATTTATCGTAGAAGCATCTAAGATATTGACTTACAGACAATTGCTTCTACTTCAAAATATAGCACGCGATTTCAACCGATACTTATACGACCGACAAAGAGGTCCGGGTAAGTAATTTATTTCACCTGGAAATAACCGCTCTTTTAGGTAGGAGCGGTTATTTTTTTAGTAAATCCCGAATTTCTTCCAACAGCTTTTCGGTAGGTGTAGCTTCTGGTTTTTCTTCTGGGACTTCTTCTTTCTTTTTGAGAGTATGGATTCCCTTAATCGCCACAAAAATCACAAAAGCGATAAAGGTAAAGTCCACTACATTTTGGATAAACATTCCATAGTTCAAGGTAACTGCCTCTACCACAGCCCCGTTTGCATCCACACTAGCTTCCTTCAGGACCAAATTCAGGTGTTTGACATCCACTCCCCCAACGAGTATGCCCATAGGAGGCATCACTACATCGCTGATAAAGGAAGAAACAATCTTGCCAAAAGCAGCTCCGATGATCACCCCGACAGCCAAATCTAGGACATTGCCTTTGACTGCAAATTCTTTAAACTGTTTGAAAAAAGTCATTTGATTTCGAGTTAAATAAGTAAGTAACATGAACTAGACCAGAACAATCGTTCCATTTAAATTACGCCATTTCTTAGTTTAATTCACCCTTTGTCTCAGGAAAAAGTGGATACAGACTAGCTGCATAGAAATGAATTCAACTTACTCCAGTAATCTCTGCAAATGCCTTATTTGATTACTGAATTTTCAGTAACCTTGCATTCAAATAATCCACTATGCCTGCACCCATTGCAATCAAAAAACCACAGCTCCTTGAAATCCATGGCCACCAACGCCAAGATCCCTATTATTGGATGAATGATCGGGAAAATCAAGAAGTAATCAATCACTTGAATGCTGAAAATGACTACCTAAAAGAGGTCATGAAGCCCACAGAGGTATTGCAAAAGGAACTTTTTGAGGAGATGAAAGGGCGGATCAAAGAGCAAGACGAAAGTGTCCCCTACTTTAAGTCTGGCTATTTCTGGTACACGCGATACGAAAAAGGATGTGAGTACCCGATTTTTTGTAGAAAGCTGGGGAGTCTAGAAGTTGAAGAAGAAGTTATCTTAGATGTGAATATGCTTGCTATTGGAAAGAGTTACTTCCAAGTTGGCCAAGCTTCGACGAGTACCAACCAAAAAATCCTTGCTTTTGCAGCGGATGAGGTGGGGAGAAGGATTTATACGCTCCACTTTAAGAACCTAGAAACTCAGGAGATGTTGGAAGATCAGATTCCTGAAGTAACAGGCAATTTTGTCTGGGCGGCAGATCAAAGCAGTATTTTTTACTCCAAACAAGACTCCGAAACACTCCGATCCAATCAAATATTCAAACACGTCTTGGGTAACCCCAGCTCCACAGATCAGCTCGTTTACGAGGAATTGGATGAGGAATTTTCTTGCGTAGTACACAAAACCAAATCGGAAAAATACATCCTCATCCATTCGGAGAGTACCATCAGTTCCGAAGTTCGATTTATCCCAGCAGATCAACCCACGGCACCTCTTCAAATCCTGCAAGCTCGAATTCCACATCTGGAATATGCCGCAGACCATTATGGAGAATATTTCTACATCCGAACCAATGACCAAGCACAAAATTTCAAATTGGTCAAAGCCCCCATCACGTCCCCAAGCAAAGAAAATTGGAGTGAAGTAATCCCCCATCGACCAGAGGTGCTGCTGGAAGATTTTGATTTGTTTTCCAAGTTTCTAGTGACGCAAGAGCGGAGTATGGGACTGACACAAATTCACATTCAGCCTTGGGAGGCTGAGGGCGAAGGGCATTCCCTTCCTTTTGACGATGAAACCTACACCGCCTATGTGAGCATGAATCCTGAGTTTGATACTACCTTGCTTCGGTTTGGATACAACTCCCTAGTTTCTCCAAGCTCGGTTTACGATTACGACATGGTGACCCGCCACAAAACTCTCTTGAAACAGCAGGAAGTGGTGGGTGGACATGAACCGAGCGACTACCATTCGGAGCGCATCTGGGCCAAGGCGGCAGATGGAGTTCTCGTTCCCATCTCCTTGGTGTATAAAAAATCCACCTTCAAAAAGGATGGCAAACAGCCGCTGCTGCTCTATGCCTATGGCTCTTATGGATACAGCATGGATCCCTATTTTTCGGCAAATCGACTGAGCTTACTTCAGCGCGGCTTTGTCTTTGCCATCGCCCACATCAGAGGCGGAGAAGATTTGGGAAGGGCATGGTATGAGGACGGCAAGCTTCTAAAAAAGAAAAATACGTTTACCGATTTTATTGCTTGTGCAGAGCATCTGATCCATAGCAATTATACCTCTCCCGCTCATCTTTATGCCATGGGTGGAAGTGCGGGAGGATTGCTGATGGGAGCAGTCATCAACATGCGCCCAGATTTATTCCAAGGGGTAGTCGCTAATGTGCCTTTTGTAGATGTGGTCACCACCATGCTCGACGAAAGTATCCCCTTGACTACTGGGGAGTTTCAAGAATGGGGCAATCCTAAGGAATCAGAATTCTACGAGTACATGCTTTCCTATTCTCCTTACGATAATGTCACAGAGCAGGCCTATCCAAATCTACTGGTTACCTCTGGATTACATGATTCACAGGTACAGTATTGGGAACCTACCAAGTGGGTGGCCAAGCTGCGGGAGCTAAAAACAGATCAACATACCTTACTGCTCTTTACCAATATGGAAGCAGGGCATGGAGGAGCGTCAGGACGCTTTAATCCCTTGAAAGAGATTGCTTTGGAATACGCTTTCTTGCTGATGCTGGAAGAAAATCTTCTTCAAAACTAGAATAAAAGAAAGAGTAAGAAATTCGCTCATATTCCTAGATTGGTAGTCCTAGAAAAACTGAAATTTCCCTAACTTTGAAAACAAACCTATTCCATTTCAATTCATGAAAATTGCCTTAATCGCCCATGATGGTAAAAAAGCCGACATGGTTCATTTTTTGAGTGGATTCAGGGATGCCCTCCATCGAAGTGATATCGAACTCGTTGCTACAGGCACTACGGGTTCGCATATTGAAAAAGCTGGATTTGAGGTAGAGAAACTACTTTCTGGACCTTATGGAGGGGATGCCCAAATTGCAGCACTGGCTGCAGAAAAGAAACTGGCTGCCGTTATTTTTTTCAGAGACCCCTTGGACAAGCACCCCCACGAACCGGATGTGCAAATGCTCATGCGGATCTGCGATGTACACAACATCCCGTTGGCAACCAATCCAGCATCTGCTGGGCTACTGTTTAAAGCGTTGACACAAACCTATGGAACCTAAAACAATCAAAAAAATTGGAGTGCTCACCTCTGGTGGGGATTCTCCTGGCATGAATGCGGCTATCCGTGCCGTAGTTCGTACTGGATTCTATTACGGCATCGAGATGTATGGCATCTACCGAGGCTACGAGGGAATGATCCAAGACGATATCAAGAAACTAGACTCACGCTACATCACCCAAGTTTTGGAACGTGGTGGCACCTTCTTAAAATCAGCACGCAGTGCAGAATTCAGAACCCCAGAAGGTAGAAAAAAGGCCTTTGACAACTTGCAAAGCCATGGCATCGATGCCTTGGTGGTGATTGGTGGAGATGGTTCCTTGACTGGAGCACACCTATTCTTCGAAGAATATGGAATTCCTGCCATAGGACTACCTGGCACAATAGACAACGACCTTTCCGGCACCGACCTTACGATTGGATTTGATACCGCCTGCAATACGGCCATTGAAGCCATCGATAAAATTAGGGATACCGCCACCTCCCACGACCGCCTGTTTTTTGTGGAAGTGATGGGTAGAGATGCCGGCTTTATTGCAATCAATGCAGGGATTGGAAGTGCCGCAGCAGCCATCTTAATTCCTGAGCGAAAAACCCCAATTGATGCCCTGATTGAAAAGCTAAAAACCCGATCCAAAGCAAAAAAATCCTCCAACATCGTCATTGTGGCAGAAGGAGGACAGAGTGGATCTGCCCAACATATCGCGGATGAAGTAAAAACATTTCTCCCACACTACGACATCAAAGTCACCATCCTAGGCCATTTGCAGCGTGGTGGATCTCCCTCTTCTTATGACCGACTACTCGCCTCCAAACTAGGTGTTGCCGCCGTAGAAGGACTGCTGCAAGGCAAATACGACATGATGGCGGGGATGATCAACAACAAGGTGGTTTACACCCCAATTGTCAAAGCAATTGTAGATGACAAGGAAGTAGATGAAGAGGATTTGCGTATCGCCAATATCTTATCTACTTAAAAAAATAAAAAGAGGGGCTTCGGCCCCTCTTTTTATTTTTTTAAAACCAAACTTGAATTAGCGGGAAGGTACATCATCCCTTTTTTAACCGTGACCCCTTCCGAAGTATAAATCGGGGATCCAAATCCTTCTGGTATCGGCAATTCCAATCCTTCTTTTCCTAGATGATGCAGGACCAAAACTTCTTGATCTGCACTGCGACGAACAAAAGCCATCACCGACTTGGGATAGGTTTGCTTGACCGACTCCAGGCTTCCTATGGCCAAGGCCGGGTTGGATTGACGTAAAGCAATCACTTTTTTGTAATGGTTAAAATAGCTTGAGCCATCTTTGCGCTGCTGTGCCAATGGAGTGACCGTCGCATCGGTGCTGTACTTGGGTTCAATCCATCTCGCTCTTTTCGAATCCTTTTCTTTGGCATCCCAAAGGAAAGGCTCACGGATTTGCTCGTCTGGCTTAAGTCCAAGCATCCCGATCTCTTCCCCGTAATACAAATAGGGAGCGCCTGGAAAGGTCATCAGGATCGCCAATGCCTGCTTGTACTTCGCAGGGTCCTGCTTCAAATCATTCAACAAGCGAGGCTGGTCGTGATTGGACGAAAAGGTAGCATCGATAAAATCAGACGTAATGCCTTGGTAAAAATCGAGTACATCCTTTTGCTTTTGATACAATACCTGTCCATTCTCGGTATTCAAAGCCTCAATCAGCGTGTAGTGGAAATCAAAATTGAACAAGGCTGGAAGACCTGGTAAATAGGGTGCTACGATTTCTTTTTTGTCATAGACCTCACCTACCAAGTAGATGTCGGGCTTGATGGCCTCCATTTCCCGGCGGAACTCCTTCCAGAAGGCATGGTTGTCGAGCGGTCGATCGTCTGGGAAAATATGCTTGGCAGCATCCAAACGGAACCCATCTACCCCCACTTCTTCCAACCAGAAACGTCCAATATCTACGATTTCTTTACGTACCTGAGGAGAATCAAAGTTTAGATCCGGCATCCCACCCCAGAAAAATCCATAGTAGTAATCTTGGCCTTGCCCTGGATCATGCCACTGACGAATGTTATCCGAATCCAAGGTGACCGTTTTCTTATTTAAGTAGGAAGCAATGGTGTCTTTTTGTGCCCAAACGTAGTAGTCTCGGAAAGCATTTTCTCGACCTGTTTTGGAGGCTTGAAACCAAGGATGGTCACTTGCAGTATGATTGATAATGAGGTCAATGACCACCTTGATGTCCCGCTTGTGGGCTTCATCGAGGAGCCTTTTGAAATCGGCCATTGTCCCATAATCTGGATGCACCGCCTTGTAGTCTGTTACATCGTATTTATGGTAGGTTGGGGAAGGCATGATGGGCATAAACCAGATTGCATTGGCGCCCAACTCCTTGACGTAATCCAATTTCTCAGTTACCCCATTGAAGTCCCCAATCCCATCTCCATTCGAATCGCTAAAGGATTGCACAAAGATCTCATAGGTCACTCCCGCCTTTGGCCAATAGTTTTTGGCCTGTTGCGCTTGGATTTGGACTGTGCTGAACTGAACTAGCAAAAGCGTCAGCAAACTGAATACGAACTGTTTTTTCATAGTGATGTAAGGAAAAGAAAAAGTCACCTGCTTCAAGTGACTTTTTCAAGATTTAGGGACTAGTTAATTGGATCATCCTGTCCTTCTATTCAAAAGAACTGGAATTTCAACTTAATTTCTATTCACTGCATTCAACATGTCAAAGGCCAACTCTAGGCGCTTGACAAAATTCTCTTCCCCTTTGCGAAGCCAAACGCGCGGGTCGTAGTATTTCTTATTGGGACTATCTGCACCTTCTGGGTTACCCAACTGACTTTGAAGATAGCCTTCGTTTTTCTTGTAATAGTTCAAAATACCTTCCCACATGGCCCACTGCATGTCGGTATCGATATTCATTTTGATGGAACCGTAGCTATTTGCCTCGCGAATCTCTTCTACCGAAGAACCAGAACCTCCGTGGAATACGAAATTAAGGGGCTTGCCGGTAGTGCCGTATTTGGCGTTGATGAAATCCTGAGAATTTTTGAGGATGATTGGCTTCAAGCTCACATTTCCTGGCTTGTATACACCATGCACATTACCAAAAGCAGCTGCAATGGTGAAAAGGTCACCGATTTCTCGTAGGTGCTCGTATGCGTAAGCAACCTCCTCTGGCTGGGTGTACAATTTGGATGAATCTACATCTGAATTGTCTACTCCATCTTCTTCTCCACCCGTTACACCCAATTCGATCTCAATCGCCATGTCCAATTTTACAAACTCCCGGAAATAGGAAGTAGAAATCTCAATGTTCTCGTGTAATGGCTCCTCAGAAAGGTCAAGCATGTGCGAGCTATACAAAGGTCTTTTGTAGGCTTGGTGATAAGCTTTACCTGCCTCAAGAAGTCCATCAATCCAAGGGAGTAACTTTAAAGCAGCATGGTCCGTGTGTAGAATTACGGGTACGCCGTACGCTTCTGCCATTTGGTGCACGTGATGTGCTCCAGAGATACCTCCTGCGATGCTGGCTTGCTGCTTGTCGTTAGGCAATCCTTTGCCTGCAAAAAACTGGGCTCCCCCATTCGAAAATTGAATGATTACAGGTGAGTTTAATTTTTTGGCGGTTTCCAAAACAGCATTCACCGAGTTGGTACCAATTACATTGACCGCAGGCAAGGCAAACTCATTTTCCTTGGCATAGGCCAATAGATCACGCAATTCTGATCCGTATTTTACTCCAGGTTTAAATTTCATAGTGTACTTAGGTTTGATTACTGCTTGATAAAACGCTTGTGAAGTACGCGCTTGGCATCAAATGCCTCAAAGATATACAACCCCGATTGAATTCCACCTAATTCAAGCTCTAAAATCGGCAGGGTAGCACTTCCTTTGCCCTCAAAAATTACCCTTCCTGTCACATCGAGTACGCGGTACTGGGCTCCAGTCATTTCCTTAGGCAATTCCACCACAACATTGGAAGTCGTAGGATTGGGATAGATTACAAATCCATCTTCATCCACCTCTTCTGGAATGCTCGTGATGTAATCGGCCTGCAGGATATCCTTCTCAGGCAAAGGCAAGAGCTTGTCAGTAAACAAGTAAAATTCATTCGGCCGAAGGCCAAAAGATACCTGAGCCGAAGTCACATTCAATTCTTTGCCCGTAAAATAATTGTACCACTTCCCAGTCTTAGGGAAGGATATGGATTGGTTCCCTTGTGTCAGTAGATCAAAGTTGCCAAACAAAAACACCTGCATTTCAGGGTGATCCAAGTGGATGGTCTTTAGCGAAGAGCCTAGGTTGAGGTTAGCATTACTTGGAAAATTAAATGCAGGATACTTGGTTCGAAGCTTAAGCATCTCCTTGTAGAGCTTGGATAATCGAAGTCTATCGGGGTTGCTGAGGTATTCCCAGCGGGTGGGTTTGATACCCAATCGATCATTATTGAGTTCGAGGTCGTAGCCAAACTCCCCAAACTGCCAGATCATTTTTGGCCCAGGAATAGCGAGAAAGAAGGCGGTCATGAGTTGGTGGCGATTCACCGCATTATCGAGACTTTTGAGATTGAATGGACTGGTAGCTCCAAAATTTACGGTTTCCCAAAACACTCGTTCCTCATCATGAGACTCTTGATAGGATATTAGCCCATTCTTGGTCCATTGCCGGTTTTTGAAATAGGCCCATTCCATGTTGTCGTTGTTGCCTTTGGCAAGGTTACGAGAAGCTCCATTCATATTTCCCCAGAGAAGCATGCCGTAGTTGGCCAACTCCTTTTCCTCCTCATTGACCGAAAGGTGCTCCAAGATCACGTAGGCATTTGGATGGTTGGCTTTGATGCGGTCGTAAATGTGCTTCCAAATTTTAACGCGAGAGGGATCGTAATTAGACCAACTAGTCACATTTGAACCAGAGTTGACTTGAGTAAACCCTTTGGAAAGATCAAAGCGGATGCCATCTACCTTGTATTCGGTGAGCCAATAATTGTTGACCGAATCGACAAAGGTTTTGGTGTAAGGACTTTCGTGGTTGAAGTCGTAGCCTACGTTGAAAGGGTGCTTAGCTACTCGGTTAAACCATGGGTTATCTTCAGTAGGAGCTCCATAATCGCCGTCATTGTACAGGCGCACCATTGGATTTTGCCCAAAAGCATGGTTAAGCACCATGTCCATAATCACGGCAATGCCTTTGCCGTGCGCTTCATCAATGAGGCGCTTCAAGTCATTTTTGGTGCCGTAGTATTTGTCGGGAGCAAAGAAAAAGGAGGGATTGTATCCCCAAGACAAGTTTCCCTCAAACTCCCCTACCGGCATCAATTCAATGGCATTGATGCCCAATTCCTTGAGGTAATCCAGCCGATCGATAACCGCTTGGTAGGTTCTTTTCTGGTCAAAATCACGTACCAAAAGTTCGTATACGACGAGTTCCTCGGGCTTGGGCTTTGTGAAACTGGTGTTTTTCCAGGCATAGGGCACCTGTCCTGTTTGAAGGAAGGAAGCCTGAAATTCGGTCTTTCCTGTTGGGTAGGGCAATAAGCCAGGATGTCTATTTTGAGTAATGATTTCTTGGTCATTGAAAGGATCAGATACTTTGTCAGCATAGGGATCCCCTATTCGGATGTCCCCATCTACGAGGTATTGAAAAATATATTCTTTTTGGGGCACCAGGCCTGAAAGTTTGATCCAAAAAATGGTGCCATCAGCGGTTTTTTTGAGTTGGTACTCGGGCAGCACCTTCCAGTCGTTGAAGTCGCCGATCACATGGGCAATGCTTTTCCCAGGGGCTTGAAGCGCTAGGATCACTTCGGTGGTAGAAAGGTAGTTGATACCCAATTTGGCACCTGCCGGCAATGCAGCCACTTCAGAAGGGGCAAATACGATCAGATCGAGGGTTTGTGAATCAGTAGTGGTTCCTTTTACGGCTTTTACCGTCAATTTATAATTTCCCGCTTTGGTGGCAGTGTAAGCATAGGTGAGTTCCAAGGCATTGCTTGCTTCGGCGACCTTTAGACCATCCAGTTCCATGCTTAGATTTGCGGCTTCGGTGGCAGATGCCTTGAAGGTATACTGCTGTCCAATTTCAAAGGAAATAGATCCTGCAGCCTGTGGAGCGGTAAATTTTACATCAAATCCTTGGGCAAGGTCTACAAAAAAGTCGCCATTAGCGGTAGTTTTTCCTTCTTTGGAACCATCCGCATTTCGAAAAACCATTCCGAGTCGGTGGATGACTAAGTTGTTGGGATTCGTAAAAAAAGAGTTGGGTGTAAGTTCGTAGGTATAAATGTTTGTCTGACCCGCTACTTTGGTCATTTTGGCTGCGGCAGCGGTTGTTCCCCACTGAAAGGGTACAATGTTCCAAGTAGTCGATGTCGGTCCTGCTGTAACCGCGCCAATGTGAATGTAGACATCGCAATTGCAATCCTTCAAACCTGTAGTTCCTTTTGAAGCATCGTAAATGAGTTTGACTGTAGCTCCTGCATTTGGAATGGCTGGCTCGGTAGTCAGTTGAGCCATCGCATGTACTCCAAAAAAGAAGCTAAAACTTAAAAAAAACAGGATTCTGGAGTAGAAAATCATGAAGAATGGAATTGGATAACTAACCGGCATCTGAAAAGTGCCCGAATGCCGGCTAAAACTACTTGAATGTACTTAGATTAAGTAGGAATGACTGGCTTAATTTTTAATAAAACCCTAAAGGGCCTTGCTCTAGCTTTGAAAAAATTGCTCTTCTACCAAGGCTGTATCCATTGAATCAGGCAAAATTTAAATTTGAAGAGATTTTCTTTTTACCTAGTTCGAAAAAGGGCTTCTATTTCACCTGAACTGATTTTTATCCTGATTATTGTTTCTAACTTAGCACGGTTCCTAAACGGAATTCAATCACTTTAATACGAATGAACGATAGTAATACAGCCCCTAATTTTTCACGAAATTCTTTTCGCCACCAAGCCTTTGGAAAGGTTTTGAAATGGAAGAAAACCCCAGATGGGCTAACAGGAAGCAGTGTTTTTGCGAATTTTAAACTTACTGTATATCAATCGGGAATTGTCCGAGTGCAAGCCAGCAGATTTGAATCCTTTGAATCCAATCCCTATTCAGTCATCGTTCAACCTAAGGCTGTAGATTTTGAATTGGAAGAGTTGGGGACGCAATTGGTTTTAAAAACCCAGCACCTTCGCTTAGAAATCAACCTTGACTCCTTCGCTTTGACATTTTTTGATGCCCATGGAATGCTCCTCAACCAGGATGATTCCTTTGGTGTTTCCTGGATTGGAACTGAAGTGACGGCCTATAAAAAACTGCAAGCAAATGAAAAATTCATCGGTTTAGGTGAGAAAACGGGGAATCTCAACCGCTTTGGAAATGCCTACACCCATTGGAATACAGACTACTTTGCCTATGGAGTTGGCGATGATCCGCTCTACTTGAGTATCCCATTTTACTTAGGCGTACATAGCCAAGGGCACTACGGCATATTCATGGACAACACCCACAAGTCGCTGTTTAACTTTGGTGCTTCCAACAATCGATTTGCTTCTTTTAGTGCCGAGGACGGAGATATGGATTATTACTTTTTCCATTACCCAACCATCTCAGAAGTAATTTCAGCCTACACCTGGCTCACCGGGCGCATGCAAATGCCACCCATGTGGGCCTTGGGCTTTCAGCAATGCCGCTACTCCTACTACCCAGAATCTGAAGTCTATGCAGTAGCACAGGCTTTTCGTGATAAAAAAATGCCGGCCGATGTCATCTATTTAGACATCCACCACATGGAAGCCTACAAAGTATTCACCTTTGACGGCGAAAAATTTAACAACCCCAAAGCGATGATTGCTCGCTTGAAGGAAAAAGGATTCAAGGTAGTCGTGATCCTCGACCCAGGCATAAAAGTAGAATCGAGCTACGCACCCTACCGCGAAGGCTTGGAACAAGGACTATTTGTCAACTACCCTGACGGGCAAACCTACGAAGCACAGGTTTGGCCGGGTTGGTGTGCCTTCCCAGATTTCACCAAAGCTGCTACCCGCAGCTGGTGGGAAGAGAAAATGGCCTTTTACAGCGAAGCAGGTGTGGATGGGTTTTGGACAGACATGAACGAGCCTGCCTCCTGGGGTCAATGTACGCCTAACCTCTTGGAGTTTGATTTTGAAGGCGAAAAAGCTTCCCATCGCAAAGCTAGAAATACCTACGGCATGCAGATGGCACGAAGTACGCAGGCTGGCGCTTCCCGACAATCTCCTGAAAAACGGCCATTTGTACTGACGCGCTCTGGTTTTGCAGGAATCCAACGCTTTGCAGCTGCCTGGACTGGGGACAATGTAGCCTCCGAGGAACACATGCTGGCAGGCATTCGCTTGGTGAATAGTCTTGGCATGAGTGGGGTTGCTTTTGCAGGCTACGATGTAGGTGGATTTGCTGGAGAAGCAAGTAAAAATCTATTTGCCCGATGGATGAGTATCGCTGCTTTTTCCCCCTTTTACCGAGCGCATTCCATGATCAACACCAAGGATGCCGAACCTTGGGCATTTGGAGAAGAGGTGGAAGAGATCAGTCGCAACTACCTGAATTTTAGATACTCACTACTTCCAACCATTTACAGTGCTTTTCACCAAAGCACGCAAAATGGTCTACCGCTGTCTGCTTCCTTAGCGATCCACTTTCCTCAGGACGAGACGATCTACCAAACGGCTTTTCAGAACGAATATTTGTTTTGCAATACCTTCCTCGTGGCGCCAGTGGAAAGCTTCCGCGAAATAACCAAGGTCTATCTCCCAGAAGGAGAATGGTACTACTTGTACTCGGATCAAAAACACCAAGGAAGTCAAGTCATCTACCAAGACTCCCCGCTCAACTACCTGCCGGTGTATGTACAGGCAGGGAAGCTTTTTGCGCAGCAATCCCAAATTCAACATACAGGTCAGCAGCATGATGGAATCCTAAGCCTCCACCTCTACAAAGGAAAGACGGGATCTACTTATGTGCATTACGAGGATGCAGGAGAAGGGCTAAACTACCTAGAAGGCGATTACTTCAGTCGGGAAATTCAGTACCAGCCTGAAGGAAGTGCTTTAAAAATAAATCAATCAGAAGGCAAGTTGTCCAGTCAATACCACAGCATTCGACTCTATTTCCATGGTTTTGAAGCGCTTAGCCCAGTAGTGAATGGAATGGTCCAAGTACTCAACTCAAGTGACTTTGGCTTTTTAGGTAAGCTCACCGAGTTTGATCCCCTACCAGACCAAACACACCCTTACTTTCAAATCAAACAGTTGCCTTACATCGAATTCAGGCATTCAGCAGACGAATTGGAAATTAAGGGACTGAATTGATCCCCCCACATTTTTACCAACCCAACAATGACCCAAGAAAAAAAGAAGTTGAGTTTCTGGCAGATCTGGAACATGAGTTTCGGATTTCTAGGAATTCAGTTTGGATTCGCACTACAAGGTGGATTCATGTCTCGTATCTTCCAAACCCTCGGCGCTGAAAAAGATGCCATCCCCTTTCTTTGGATCGCTGCTCCACTGACTGGACTTTTGGTTCAGCCCATTGTCGGTTATTTGAGTGACCGCACCTGGCATCCTAGATTCGGAAGAAGAAAGCCTTTCTTTTTCTTCGGTGCTGTGATGAGTACCATTGCCTTATTTTTTGCCCCCTACTCGTCTGCACTCTGGATGGCCGCAGGCGCACTTTGGATATTAGATGCGTCCATCAATGTATCGATGGAGCCCTTCCGAGCCTTGGTGGCAGATAAACTTCCTGAATCGCAGCGCTCCTTTGGCTTTGTAGTTCAAACTCTGATCATTGGTATTGGCACCTGGGTGGCCTCCAACCTTCCCTGGCTGATGACCGAACTCGGAGCCTCAAATACTGCTGCTCCAGGGGTAGTTCCTGATTCAGTCAAGTACGCGTTTGGGATCGGCGCCTTCGTATTATTTACCTCCATCCTCTTTACCATCCTCAAGACAGAAGAATACCCACCAGAAGACTTGGAAGCTTTTGAACGGGAAAAAGAAAGCAAAAAGGGCTTTTTTACAGGAATGAAAGAGGTTTTTCAGCTGATTGTGAACATGCCAACAGTGATGAAACAATTGGGTTTGGTCCAGTTTTTCTCTTGGTTTGCATTTTTTACCATGTGGAGCTTCGCTACACCAGCCATCACGGAGCACGTGTTTGGGGCAACGGACACTAGCACCGAAGCCTACAATAATGCAGCCGACAGCGTAGGAAATTACCTCGGTACCTACGGCCTAGTTTCCATGTTTTTTGCCTTGATTCTCTCCTTTGTCGCAGCAAAAATCAAAATCAACCGAAGGCTACTTCATTTAGCCAGTTTGATTGCTGGAGGAATAGGATTTATTTCAATCTATTTTGTCACTGAACCCTGGATGCTTCACGGCTGCTTTGCTTTAGTGGGTATTGCCTGGGCGAGCATCTTATCCATGCCTTATGCCATGCTTTCCGGTTCGGTCGAACCCAATAAAATGGGCGTTTATATGGGTATTTTTAACATGTTCATCGTGATTCCCCAAATTATGGCTGCCTTGGGTGGTGTCAACTTCCTGTATAAACTGCTTTTTGGGGAAGCGGTCATCAACACAATGCTGTTGGCAGGAACGCTGCTAATCCTTGCTGGCCTTTCCAACCTGCTGATTACAGATAAAAGGGCCACACACGATTGAGCTGCTGACTTAAAAATCAAAAATCGGGGAGCCTTTCATTAAGGGCTAAAAAGGAAATTCCTTCGTTAAACTCGGGAAGGAAACAAATCCATCATGGGTTTTTAACAGCTCCTTAACCTATTTATACCTAACTTTGAACTTGATTTGGGCCTTCAGAAATGTGGAGTAGAGCAAACAGGGGAAATAGCTAAAAATGCAAGAGCGAAGGAATTCGGTAAAATCATGTTGAAACAAGTGAAGATATCGGTATTGATGGCGGTGTACAATACCGATTTCACTGTTATAAAGCGAGCAATTGATTCGGTATTAAACCAAGATTACAAGGATTTTGAGTTGATCATCATTGATGATGGAAGCACCAACAACAACAGAGAAGCCTTAATCAGATACATCGTAGCGCATGAAGACCGGATCTCCTACATTCGCCACAGCAACCGAGGCCAATCGGAATCCATTAACCGTGGAGTACTGAACAGTGTGGGAACTTACATCACTATCTTGGATAGTGACGATGAATACAAAACCAACCACCTGAGCTCCTGTCTCCTCGAGATGGCATCTGCCGACTTAATTTGCTCCACCTCTGAAACAGTTGTTTCTAGCCAAGAAGACTATTTTGTGCCAGACAAAAACGATTTGAGCAAGCAAATTCACTTGGATGAAGCGACACTATTTGGAACTCTGTTTGGCCTCAAAGAGGTGTTTCTAACACTAGGATTTAAAGGAGGATTTGCAGCAGACACCGACTTTTTTGAACGTGCAAAGGCCAAGTATCGAGTAAAAAAAGTTGATCTACGAACTTACATTTACTACCGGAACAACCCAAATAGCACCTGCTCCCAAGTAAAACTTCAAAACCTTATTCCTGCAGGCTTGTGATTGCAAATCAGTCAGCTGAAGCAGCCTCAACTCACAACTTGATACTTGCATGCTTGATTACGGGCATCTACGACGTCAACCGGAGCACCACTTTACAAGAAGATGATTACGAACTAGTACGCGCTTGGGCAGATTCATTGGCTAATGCAGGAGTAAAAGGCATCTTATTTCACAATGGATTTAGCGAGGAAACTTGCCAAAAATACACCAATACCTACCTTTCCTTCGTAAAAATCACCCCTGATCCTCGGTTCAATCCAAACGTTTTTCGCTACCTAGTCTACTTAGACTACTTGGAAAAACTGGCATATCCACCCGATAATATTTTTGTAACAGATGTATCGGATGTTATCCTGATCAACAATCCTTTTACTTCAGCACTTTTTACGGAGTCTCCAAATACCCTATTTTGTGGAGACGAACCCTGTTTACTGGATAACGAATGGATGAACGCACATTCCACTAGCCTTAGAACCCAAATCGATGATTTTGCAGCCTATGAAGCCCTATTTGGAGCGGAAACACTTCTGAACTGTGGGATAATCGGTGGAAACTACAAGATATTCTACGATTTTCTCCAGCAGCTAGGTACAATTCATCGAAACTACAATTCAGAAAATAGAACTGCGTACACGGGAGATATGGGGGCGTTCAACTACTTGGCCAGAACCAAATTCAACGATCGGTTGCGCCACGGCTTTCCGGTCAATACCGTCTTCAAAGCCTACGAAGAAACACGCATCGACTGCTGGTTTCGGCACAAATAAGATCAAAGTACAAGCCAACCCAAATGTTTAAAAAAACAAAAAAATCCTATTTGGTAAACCGTCTTGTTGGCTGTAACCAAAGAAAATAGGGCTTGAAGTCCAAATATGTGGGCCGTGGTCTGTCGTCTGTTAGCGATTATCCGCTAGGGTTAACATTCCAATTGAGCTACTAGCAGGATAGCGGATAATACTTAATCCCCAAGCTTCGTCCAGTCCCATTCCTTATTGATATGGGAGATGGCATGGTGGGCAGTAAGGTCGTATTGGCAAGGAACGATGGAGATGTAATTGTTGGCAATCGCCCATTCGTCATTGTCTTCCCCTTTGTCAAAATTCACAAAATTACCTGCCAGCCAAAGGTACTTTCTTCCGGTGGGATCAAATCGCTCGACAAATTCTTCCTGCCACTTGGCATCTGCTTGTCTGCAGATTTTTACTCCTCGAATTTCTTCGTTCCGCTTGGGAGGAAAATTAACATTCAAGGCTATTCCTTTTGGGATACCATTTTCCAACACTTGGCGGGCAATTTTCTCAACCCATTCCTCCACATGGGAAAAGTCTGCCTTCGATGAAAAATCGCAAAGGCTAAATCCAATGGAAGGATACCCTTCTAAGGCTCCCTCAATAGCTGCGGACATGGTTCCAGAGTAGAGGACAGAGATGGATGTATTTGAACCGTGATTAATCCCGCTCACCACCAAATCGGGCTTACGATCCTTTAGCACGTAGTGCTTAGCAAGTTTGACACAATCTGCAGGTGTACCACTAGACTTGTAGGCCAATACATCTTCAAAAATATCCTCTTCATACAGTCGCAAGGTTTGTCCAATGGTAATGGCATGTCCCATTCCCGATTGAGGACTATCGGGGGCTACTACCACCACGTCTCCCAATTTTTTCATTACCGCTACCAATACGCGAATTCCTTTGGAGGTGATGCCGTCGTCGTTTGAGACAAGAATCAAGGGTCTTGACATGATTAGTTGTTTTTTAATTCGTTGTAGTAGGCAGTGATCCGAAGCAGATCCCCACGTTGATCGTGTTCTAGGCGATTTTTTCGCATGTAAAGGTCGAGCTCCTCATCGTATCCAGGTAGCATGTCAAACAATTCCTTTTTCTTACCGCTGTACTTCTCCATGCGGCCATTTTTTAAAAAGTAATAGGTAAATGCCAATCTGAACCCGGCTATATTTTGAGGTCCCCAAAATGGATTCATACCCATTCCCGTCCAGTTATTAATTCCTCGCGTGTCAGTAGCAATGAATTCTCGACAGAGCAAAGCAATGTGCTCCCCTTGGGTAAGGACCTCAAAAAACACAGGAGTATCGTAATTACCATTCAATGCATAAGGAAGGCTATAAAACTTCCGAATACCCTTATAGGTCTCATCAAAAATATCGAAGCTCGTCACGTTGGAGGCTGTAAAAGTAATCACCGTCTCCTCTTGTAGTTGAACCAAGTTGGTTTCCAAATCGTATTTGACCATGCCATTCACCGAACTTCCATCCGTTAAATACAGGGTGCCCTTGTGCCAAATTTGAGATGGGAATTGATTTTTAGTTTGAGCCCAACTTTGGACGCTCAAACCAACCAGCATCAAGAATAAGTAGATTTTCAATCGTTGCATAAGGTATTCAAACGAAAGGCTTGTCTTCAGGTTTTCAAAACCAACGGCTCCTCTCAGACTTAGTTATTTTAGAATAGTATGCCCCATTTTATCCCGCTTTGTTTGCAGGTATTTTTCATTGTGGGGATTGGGTTGAATCTCGATGGGAACTTGTTCAATAATTTCTAGTCCATAACCTAGCAAGCCCACTCGTTTTTGAGGATTGTTAGAGATCAAACGAATCTTAGAAATGTTCAGATCCCGAAGGATTTGAGCGCCCACTCCATAATCCCGACCATCCATTGGCAATCCCAATGCAAGGTTGGCTTGCACCGTGTCCATGCCCTCCTCTTGAAGTTTGTATGCTTTTAACTTATTGATTAAGCCAATGCCTCTTCCTTCTTGATTCATGTACAAAACAACGCCTTTGCCCTCTTGTTCGACAAGCTCCATGGCAGCATGCAATTGCGGACCGCAGTCGCATCTGCAGGAACCAAAAATATCTCCAGTTGCGCAAGAGGAATGTACACGAACCAGAATTGGTTCATCCTTCTCCCAGGTTCCTTTGATTAAGGCCAAATGGATTTCTTGGGTATTGGTTTGTCGGTAAGCAAGCAAATTAAAATTACCCCAAACAGTGGGCATATCCACGCCAATTTCTTTGGTAATTAAGGACTCATTTTTCAGCCGGTAAGCAATCAAATCCTTGATAGATACCAATTTCAATTGGAATCGCTCACGGACTTTAATCAAGTCATCGAGACGTGCCATCGTCCCATCTTCATTCATAATCTCCACCAACACCCCTGCTGGCTGAAGCCCCGCAAGTCTTGAAAAATCAATTGCAGCCTCGGTATGGCCTGCTCTGCGCAATACCCCACCTCTTTTGGCTTTGAGAGGAAAAATATGACCTGGCTTACCTAGTTCATTGGGATGAATGCGGTCATCCACCAAGGCTTGAATGGTTTTTGCGCGGTCTGATGCAGATATTCCTGTGGTGCACCCATGACCAATCAAGTCTACGGACACCGTAAAGGGAGTTTCAAATACTGCCGTATTGCTTCCAACCATCAGGTCTAAACCTAGCTGCTCGCAGCGATCTTCAATCAAGGGAGCACAGATCAAACCTCTGCCATGGGTAGCCATGAAGTTGATGATTTCAGGAGTCACTTTTTCTGCTGCACACACAAAATCACCTTCATTTTCACGGTCCTCGTCGTCTACAACGATAATGACATCACCGTTTTTAATCGCCTCAATGGCATCTTCAATGGGATCTAGGGTGTAATTTTCCACAAGTAGGGGTAGTAAAAAGAAGGTTTAGGATACAAATGTAGCCTGTTTGTCTACAAAACTGGAAGCAGCCAAAGAAAGTTTGGAATTAACCAATCACAATTCCTAGCTCCTTATCAATCTTGAGCTTAAATTTCTTAAGTTCCAGATATACCTCAAGCAATTCGTTTACCTTATCCTCAGACAGCTGAAGCTGTTCAGCTTCTTTGATTTCGCTCATTGCCTCTTCCATCATTTTTTGGAGAAGTCTACGCTTAAGTCGTAAAATGGATTTGAACGCTGTGTCGGCCAAATCATCGGATTCTAGGGCCACAAAAATCTGAAATTTATCTTTCCAATTGGTAGAGACCTCATGCCTTAGTGTAATCATTGCAATGGCCTCTTGCCTAATTTTAGCATCCACATGATTCAGAAACAACTCATCAGACGGTACCTGACCCAAAGAAATCTGGTCTCGGTAGAGTTGAATCATTTTTTGATAAACAGGAGTCTGGAAACTCACTTCCTTAATTTCAGAAAGAATGTACTGGCAAAAATGAAGTTCCTGGACATCCAATTTTTGTCCGCCATAGTTCAGCAGCAACCGAAGCATCTCACGCTCCTGCAGGAGCAGGTTGTCTTCAGCACTGGTCTCCACCGGAGCTGGCAAAAGCTGCTCAATGCTATCTTCAACCGCTTTTTCCTCTTTCGCACGTTCAAACTGCTCCTTTTGAGTTTTTAGAAGAATTTTATTCAGTTCAGCATGTAGTATTTCTTCTTCAATACTCAAAAGCCCCGAAGCCTCTTTCGCATACACCGATCGGATGATTGGATCGGGGATTTTGCTTATACTGAGTACCACTTCGCGAATTATTCCTGCTTTTCGGATGGGGTCCTTGTCTATTTCATCTTGATAGAGGCTGATTTTGAATCCTATAAAATCTCGGCTATTTTCCTTGAGGTAGTCTTGAAATGCTTGAGAACCCACCTTTCTGGAGTAGCTATCCGGATCTTCTCCGTCGGGAAATACCACCGCCTTGACATTGAGCCCACCTTCCAATAAGAGATCTATTCCTCGCAAGGAAGCTTTAATTCCTGCTGAATCACCGTCATAGAGGACTGTAACCTGGTTGGTAAATCGTCGGATCAACTTGATCTGCCCATCGGTGAGGGAGGTGCCCGAAGAGGCCACCACATTTTCAATTCCCGATAGATGCAGTGAAACTACGTCGGTGTAGCCTTCGACCAAGAAGCAGTTGTCCTGATCTCTAATGGCTTTTTTAGCCTGAAAAATCCCATAGAGCACATCACTCTTGTGGTAGATGGGAGTTTCCGGAGAATTGATGTATTTGGGCTGGTTTTTATCTTTAGTCAGGATTCGAGCACCGAAACCGATGGCCTTACCACTGACATTATGGATGGCAAAGGTGACGCGATTTCGAAAGCGGTCGTATAGGCGTTCGGCATCCCCTTCTTTCTGCAAAATCAAACCTGCTTTCAAGAGAATTTCTTCTTGGTATCCGGCAGATTTGGCTGCTTTCAAAAAATGATCCCAGCCATCCAAAGCATAGCCCAGATCAAATTTCTGAATGATTTGAGGGGTAAATCCACGCTCTTTGAAATAACTCAGCCCGATGGACTTTCCTTCTTCGGTTTCTAGGTTTTTTACAAAAAAATCTTTGGCAAAATTTACTGCGATAAACAGACTTTCCCGTTCATTCTGTTCTAGATTTTGCTCAGGGCTAAGGTTTGCCTCCTCTTCAATCTCAATCCCGTACTTGCCAGCAAGTTGGCGAATGGCCTCCTGAAAACCGATGCCTTCGATGTCCATAACGAATTGGATGGGATCACCTGCTTTCCCGCAGCCAAAGCACTTGTAAATTTGTTTGGCTGGTGAAAGGGAAAAAGAGGGTGTTTTTTCCCCATGAAAAGGGCAACAAGCCCACATGTTTTGCCCTTTTTTCTTCAAGGGTACGTAATCCCCAATCACCTCGACAATGTCAACGCGTTCTTTTACTTTGTCGGTAGTGAGTTTACTGATGGACATAGGAAGGATTGGATAGGCAAATGTAAGGAACCGATGGGAAATCGATACCTCCTACAGCAGAAGAAAATCAGGAGTTTGAGGGGGTGAAAATGATAGCTCAGGTTTTTCTAAGACGCATTCTTGACCTAACTTGCAAAAAAATCACAAAAGCAATGCAATTGACTCCAGAATTGTTGAAAAAATCCCTTTCCAAAGTCCAAGACCCAGACATCAAGCGGGACTTGGTTTCCTTAGGAATGATTCAAGGGATTGAAATAGAAGGCAATAAGGTACGATTTACAGTGGTTCTCACGACTCCTGCTTGTCCCTTGAAGGAAGTCATCAAAAATAATTGCTTGGAAGTATTGACTGAGGATTTTGGAACGGATTGGAAATGGGACATCACCATGACTGCTACCGTAACTACTGTACGTGATGCAGCACCCGTTTTACCACAGGTAAAAAACATCATTGCCATCGCCTCTGGCAAAGGCGGCGTAGGCAAATCTACCACCTCGGTGAACCTAGCTGTTGCGCTTGCGGAGCTTGGGGCGAAAGTAGGCTTGATTGATGCGGACATTTCAGGTCCTTCGATCCCCACCATGTTTAATGTGGAGGGAGAGCAGCCTGCGGTCAAAAAAGAGGGAGAAAAGAATATCATCGTGCCTATCACTCAGTATGGAGTAAAGATGATGTCTATTGGATTTTTGACACCCACAGACAGTGCTGTAGTATGGAGAGGGCCGATGGCAAGTTCTGCTTTACGCCAATTCATTGCAGATGTAGAATGGGGAGAACTGGATTACTTGCTTATTGACCTACCCCCAGGGACCTCGGATATCCATTTGACGCTAGTTCAAACCGTTCCAGTAACGGGGGCTGTTATCGTCACCACTCCGCAAAAAATAGCACTTGCGGATGCCACCAAGGGATTGAGCATGTTCAGACAAGCTCAAATTAATGTTCCCATCTTAGGTGTTGTAGAAAATATGGCTTATTTTTCGCCTGATGAATTACCAGACCACAAGTACTATTTGTTTGGTAAGGATGGAGGGAAAAAGTTAGCGGAAAAATACGAGGTACCTTTCCTTGGAGAGATCCCAATTGTTCAAAGCATTCGAGAAAGCGGAGATTCTGGCTATCCTGCTGTTTTGAAATCGGGTCCGACTCAGGATGCCTACCTAAAGCTCGCAGAAGAAGTCGCCCGGCAAATTGCAATACGGAACTCCTCCATCGAGAAAACAGAAGTAGTAGAAATTAAACTTTAAGCAATGCTTATGGAAGCTGTACTGAGAGAGAAAATTGAATTCGCATTGGATACCATTCGACCTTATTTGGAAGCAGATGGAGGAAATGTGCGTATAGTTGAGCTAACAGAAGATTTTGTTTTAAAAATTGAAATGTTGGGTAACTGTGGTTCATGCCCTATGTCATCCATGACTCTAAAAGCTGGAGTTGAAGAAGCTATTTTGAGATCAATCCCTGAAATCAAAAGAGTGGAAGCAGTAAACCTAACCTTAGCTTAACCATCTTAAGAATGAAAAACCCTATCCAACATACCTTGAAATTCCAATTTCTTGTAGGCTTATTTTTTATGTGTTCGTTCACTGTTTTTGGGCAGGGGATTACACTTCAAGGATTTTCTTCGGGAAGTTCGAGTCACCCAGGAAGCGGTCACAATGACAAATGCGGACATACCTTTTTAGAAGCCCAGCAAGAAAAAGAACTAGGGGTATTTGGATCGAAAGTTTTTTTCGAAGATTGGATCACCAAAAAAATCGTTGAGCGAAAAAGCATGCCCCAGATCATGAAGGTTCAGGCTGAACCACGCGTGATTCCAGTGGTAGTACATGTCCTACACAATGGAACATCCATAGGCGTCGAAGCCAACATTTCGGATGCGCAGGTTCTCTCGCAAATTCGAGTACTAAATGAGGATTTTCGTAGAAAAAATGCAGATGCCATCCGCACCCCTGCGGAATTTCTTCCAGTAGCAGCAGATGCAAATATTGAATTTGTGCTCGCCAAACAGGACCCAAATGGGTTACCTACCAATGGAATTGTACGAAAACAGGGACCCAAAACCATTTATGGGCCAGAAGACGCAACCCTAATCGGTCAGACCTCCCAATGGAATCCAGAAGAATACCTCAATATTTGGGTGGTTCCTTTGGTATCTCCTTACTTAGGATATGCTACTTTTCCTACCTCGAACCTACCAGGACTTAATTTCGCACCATCGTCAGCAATTCGTGATGGGGTAACCGTAGATTACCTCTTTTTTGGAACTGGAGCCGGCACAGCTGCCAATACCAATGGAAGAACTGCTACGCACGAAGTAGGGCACTACCTTGGCTTGCGTCACATTTGGGGTGATGGAGGCTGCGAAGTAGATGATTTCGTACTCGACACTCCAAATCAAGACAATCCCAACAATTCGATTTGCAATGACAACCCAACTCGGTTTTCTTGTGGCAACAACAACATGATCCAGAACTACATGGATTACACGCCAGATCCATGCATGAACCTATTTACCAAGGGCCAAGTAGAACGATTTGATGTTGTATTGACAAACAGCCCTCGACGGGCAACACTTGTCAACAGTCGTGGAACCAAAGAACCAATTCTTACGACTAGAGACGTTTCTTTATTAAGAGTTGTAACCCCTTCAGACGCGTTGTGCCAACCCAGCATCTCTCCTCAGTTGGAAATTCAGAATAGAGGCAATGAATTAGTCACTTCGGTACGTATTGAATTTAGATGGAACGGAACCTTGATAGAAAATAAGCTGTTTTCAACCAATCTAAAATCTTCAGAGAAAACAACAGTAATCTTTGCAAGCTTCGATACAAAAGGACAGGAAAGTGAATTTTCATTTACAATTGTTCAGGTAAATAACGTAGCCGACTTGGTTACTTCCAACAATACGTTAATCACTAAACCTATTCAACAAGGACAGCTTACCCTTCCTTATTCAGTTTCATTAACAACCCTCCCTGCTACCTGGATCGTTGGAAATCCTGATCAGTCTTTGACTTGGGAGAAAACTAACCTTACCATCGATGGAAGTGCGCAACCAGCCCTATTCATTCGTCATTACGAATACGAGGCGCAAGGACAGCTAGACTACTTTATTTCTCCGCAAATTGATTTAACCAAGTATCCAAATGCCCAGCTGGTATTTGAAGTTGCGCATGGCCCTTACAATCAAGCTGGATTCCAAGATGAATTGCTGGTCGCTATCGCACCAGAATGCAGCCAAGATTTTGACATCATCACGCCTCCTTACAAAAAGAGCGGGACTCGACTTCAAACCTCCGATGCTACAGTTGAAGAATTTATCCCAACTACTAAAGCTCAATTTAGAACGGAGCTGGTCAACCTCAGTAAATTCAAGGATCTGGGCAAGGTTCGGGTAGCATTGGTAACAAAAAATGCTTTTGGTAACAATATTTTCCTTCGCAATATTCGTGTCGTACCTACCGAAGAATTCAAGTATGATTTGAAAATTGAAGATGTGATTGCTCCTAGTCCTATCAGCGCTGGAACAAATGCACAAGAGATTGTACGAATTACGAATACAGGAAACCTACCCGTTTCTAAATTCTTGTTTTCAAGAAATACCAACAATTCAGGTAATCGAGTTTTCGTAGGTTCTGGTACAACCATCGATCCTGGGCAATCCCTCAATATTTCTTTGGCCAGATCCACTGCTGCTGGAAAGAACAACTTGAAGGTTGGAGTATCCGAACCGAATTTTGATCAAAACCTACCTGCAGTCGCGCAAACCAATTGGTACAATATCGAGAATACAGCCAGACTGGAAGTGCCTTGGAGACAAAACTTCAACAGCAGCACCGACCTAAGCCCATGGCTTACCATTAATCCAGAAAGTGATCAGGCTGCTTGGCTAGTGACCGCAGTAACGGGAGCAACAGGACCAAACAATGTGGCTAGAATTGAAGGGGCTACCAATGGAAATTCCTATTGGATGGGAACTCCTTCCTTCGACTTGTCCGTAAGCCGCCAGGCAAGTATTTTCTTTGATGTCGCTGCAGGAACAGTGAATCCAGGAACTACACTTTATGTACTAGCCAGTACAAATCAAGGAGAATCCTATAAAGTGGTTTGGTCAGAAGCAGGAACAGCTCTTTCAACAGTAAGCACAGGAAATGCCAACCCATCTACTGCAGGGAATTACGAACGGAAGTATGTCAACCTCACTGAATATGCTGGTGAAGGTAAAAAGGATATTCGTTTAGCTTTTGTATTGGATGTTGTGGGAACGCAGAATTCGCCTGTATACTTGGACAACATGGAACTCTTCCTAAGCGCAAATCCAGATCCTGTCATTCCAGCAGAGCGGAATACGGTTATCTATCCAAACCCAGCCTCTGAATTTGTCAATGTGGCATTCAATCTTCCAAAAAGAGAAAATGTGACCATTCAGATCATCTCATCATCTGGTGCCCTGGTACGAGAATTGGCCTTCCCAAATACTTTGAACCAGACCTATACGTTTAGTAGAGAGATGTTTACAGCTGGCCTTTATGTGTTCAAAATAAATAGTTCGAGCTTACAAGAAATTAAGCGCGTAATTATCCAGTGACAAAAAGTAAGCCGAAAGATTCGTTTCGGCTTACTTTTTTCCACTTTCAGCTGTTTTACTGAATTTTGTTCTTCGAGTAAAGAATCAAAACTTTGATAGGCGCTATCTTTATACCATGCAATCACTCCTTCCACAACTAAAAAAAGTTGGGCTCCACCTGCTCTTGATTGCAGGGATTTCAGTTACTCTCGGATTTATTTTTTTAAAGGTCTATCTTCCTTTCTACACCAATCACGGGGAGACCGTGTCAGTACCGGATCTATCGGGGTTGACTAATGAAAAGGCAGAGGCCTTATTGAAAAGTGCCTCCTTGCAGTATGAAATTTCCCCAGATTCAGGATTTAGTGCAGAAGAAGACCCGTTAGTTATTTTAAAGCAACTACCAGAGGCAAATGCATTGGTTAAAAAGGATCGAAAGATATTTTTAACATTGAATGCGCGAAACGCTCCTATTCTAAAGATGCCAAGTTTGCTCAATATGCCCTTGAAAAATGTCCAAGAAATCTTGGCCAACATTGGGCTTCAGCGTGGAGACATTATCTATGTTCCAGATATCGGAATCAATGTGGTCTTGGAGCAACGCTACAAAGGTGCCCCTATCCGTGAAGGAGCCGAAATTGCCAAAGGATCGAAAATTGATTTGGTGGTGGGGGATGGCATGGGCAATCAATTGCTTAGTGCTCCAAACTTTGTCGGATTGGAGGAAGAAGAAGCAGAATTTTTGGCAGTGGGTTCTGGGTTGCGTTTGGGAAGAAAAATCTACAACAAAACTGACTCCGTAGCTCCTGGAAGAGTCTATTTGCAAAGTCCTTCTGTGGGCTCTGAATTGAAATCAGGCGATGTAATTGATCTTTGGATTTCCAAAAATTAATAATTTGAAACGAAGCAGGTTATTCTCCACCCTTCTGTTCTTCTCTTTATTGAGTCAAGGAGGGCCTAGCCTTGCTCAGTTTGTTAATTTTGGACCTATTCATCGGTCTTCACCAACTGTAGATCCAATTCCTGAAACTTGGGCACGGCAAACGAATACAGCTACCCTGCCTTTTTGGGATGATTTTTCAAAAGGCATTCAATCGAGTAGGTGGATTCCCAAAGGAGCATCCTACACCGAGACCATAGGAAACAAAGCCCCTTCCATCGGCATGGTGCTCTTCAATGGGGTCGACGAAGCAGGAAAATCATACTCCTTACAAGAAAAAGACCAAGGTGAGGGGGATTACCTAAGCAGCATACCCCTTGATTTAAGTGGAATTCCAGCAGCTCAGCAGGCTTCAGTCTACCTCAGCTTTTATTGGCAAGCTGGAGGCAAAGCAGAAGTTCCTGATAGCAACGATCGACTCACGCTACAAATTTTGACTCCCGGCGGCACCTGGCTTAACATTTGGGAGAAAAGAGGAGGAACAGCAGTGGATCGGAACCGCTTTATTCAGGAAACCATAGCCATCCGTCCCGAATGGCAGCATGCCAACTTTCAGTTTCGCTTTTTTTCAAACGGTAGACAAAGTGGCCCTTTTGATTCCTGGCTTTTGGATTACGTGTACCTGAATTCGAAGCGAAGCAGCACAGACCTCTCCTACCCCGACAGAGCCCTTACACAAAGAACTACTGTTCGCCTTGGAGACTTTGGGGCCTATCCATGGGAGCTCTTACAAAAAAATCAAAAAGGGAAATGGTCCACAGCCAAGAGTGAATTTCAAAATCTAGAGAATCGCTTCAAAGCCATGGAGTACTCCGTCACCCTTCGGGACAGTAGTGGGGTAAGTATGCTTCCAATCAATAGCACTACTCCATTCAATCCAGTTCCAAATGCGCTAGAAAGAAGAACAATTGCGAGCAGGTCCTTCACAGAAATCCCGTTGCCCGCCAAGCCTACTGAGGTGGTTTTTGAAATGGCGTTGATTACTGGTGATGGACTCTTTACCGAGATAAATGGCAGCGATACCGTTCGCTATTCCCAGGTAGATTTTCGTTCCAATGACCGCGTAAGTAGCCGTTTCCCAATCCGCGACTACTTTGCTTATGACCAGGGAGTAGCAGACTATACCGCTGGGATTAATCAGCGCTCGGGGCAGATCGCGGTTGAATATACCACCCCGGAATCGGTATTTTTGAAAGGAATATCCATTGACTTTTCCAATACCAGACAGGTAAATCAGGTGCTGGACTTGGTAGTCTGGTCTGCGCTCGATAAGAAACCACTCTACTCCAAAGAAGTAGTTATCCCAGCAAAGGCACCAGGTCAAGCAATCCACTATTTTCCGCTAGAAGAAGCCATCCCTGTTTCAGGAACCTTCTTTGTGGGGTTCACTCAGTTCACAAACGACTTTCTTCAGGTAGGTCTTGACAAAGGCAATGACTTTAGTGGCCGCATCTTTTACAATGTTGGTGGTGGATGGGTGAAAAACACCGAAGTGACCGGTTCCCTTCTAATTCGCCCACATGTCAGCTTGACGGGAAAGGCCAGTGGAAACATTGAACCAACGAACGCCCTTCGAATCTACCCCAATCCTACGGTCAACGAAGTTCAGGTAGAAGGAGAATTTTCCACTTTGCAGGTTCTAGACTCCTATGGAAGAGAAGTATTCCCATCTCGCGTACCCTCCGCTAAAGGAGAAATCCTTAATTTTAAAGATCAACATCCTGGATTATACCTGATTTATGTTCAGGGAAGCTCAGGACCACAATCGTATCGA
>Ga0079301_1000193_pt1 | contig 29205 bp, 26 predicted proteins | sample Wag4_2014_7_11_3_FD_74797 | JGI IMG/M metagenome (GOLD analysis project Ga0079301, IMG submission 74797) | Fresh water mixed with fracking chemicals microbial communities from Ohio, USA - Utica-2 Time Series FC 2014_7_11 | ecosystem: Engineered > Industrial production > Chemical products > Input... | reverse complement strand
TTGATGGGATGGGATCTGCTGCTCGAATATGGGTTGTCCAACTCGGCTGTGGCGGCTGGTTGGGGCGGTTATCTGCAGGCCTTGCTGGCCCAGTTCGGTGTCACCTTGCCCAAAACGTTGCTCTATGCGCCCGGCCACTTGATACCCGGCACCTCGGCACGTGGTTGGTTCAATCTCCCGGCTGGTGCAGCCGTCGCGTTCGTGACGGCCTTGTTGCTGTTCGGTATTCGTGAGAGTGCGCGTTTCAATAACGCCATGGTTACAGCGAAAATTGCGGTATTGGGATTATTTTTGATTTTGTGTGTTCCAGGCATGCAGTTTGCGCATTTTAACCCTTTTATGCCTTTTGGCTGGGGGGGCGTTGTGTCGGGTGCGGCGGTGGTGTTTTTTCTGTTTATCGGCTTCGATGCGGTATCGACAGTGGCGGAGGAAACCCGAGACGTGCAACGTACCTTGCCACGCGCCATCGCGCTGTCACTCACCCTGGTGACGCTGCTTTACGTCGCTGTTGCGACGGTGTTGGTTGCGGTTTTGCCAATGAATGAGCTGAGGCACGTCCAGGAACCTCTGGCGCATGCGTTGGAACAAATGCGTCATCCGGTTGCGGCCTTGGTTCTGTCCGTGGTCGCGGTGGTGGGGATCCTGAGCGTGATTTTGGTTGCTTCGATCGGGCAAACCCGCATTTTATACGTGATGAGCCGGGATGGATTGATGCCGGCGGCATTTACCCGTTTGCACCCGACAACCGGTGCGCCTTATGCGGCCGTGCTCATCTTGGGCGGCGTGACCGCGTTTTTGGCAATGGTGGTGCCGCTTGAGCAATTGGCGGACCTTGTCAGCTTGGGTACTCTGGCTGCTTTTAGCGTCGTCAGTGCGGCGGTGCTGGTGTTGAGACACGAGTTTCCGGAGGCGCCGCGGCCGTTTCGATGCCCCGGCGCGCCATTCTTACCGGGATTGGCGATCGCGATTAACCTTTATCTGATGTGGGGTCTCAGTTGGACTGTCTGGTCCATGTTTCTGGTTTGGATCGCGATCGGGTTTGGGGTCTATGTTAGATGGCTCAGACCTCCCGCTGTCACTTGACCCAATTGTCAATGTTGACCATCATGCAGCAACGCATTGTTTGATGACCAATTTTTGGCTGATGATCAATATTGGCGAGTCATCGCCTGACGTTTTGATTCCGCTGGTTAATTTTTGAACTAAAACCTATGCGTCACTGTATAACTCTCGGAATGTCCTGTAACAAAACGCCTTGATTGGCAACCAAATTTTTGGTGTTGTACAGCACGTGGCAATTGATTGCCTGATGTTTTAATTTTGCCATTTACCTTTTAAACGAAAACCGATGTGTCAGCGTGGCGTTCACCTGAATCAATGCCTCGTGAGGTACTTTAACAGTGCTTCGCGATCCTGGTTTCATATGCGTGTTTGAAGGGAATGTCCGGCACGTCGTTGACGATGATGCCGACCCCGTTGCGATGCAGCATCTGCGCCTGGCGGTCAATCGGCTCGACCCATGTGAGTGATTGGGCTTGAACGGCAATCAATGCGATGGCGAGCTGGTTGCTCGCGCCGTGGCTAGCCTCCGAGTGGTCCGCCGCGTGAAGGGTTGCCAGACCGACGGACTCCGCGATGTGTTTGTACATCGCATAGTGGCATCGTTCGGCAATCTCCCGGTTCTCAATCGATTCGATCAGGGTGTAAGTGAGCATTGAGGCGCTCCAAAAGTCATTTTGGGACAGCGCCTTTTGAAGCGCCTGGCGATAGGCCTTCACGTCGGCTTTGATCTGGCGGAAACTGTCGTCGCTTGCCGCACAGCGGTATTTTGGCGGGGTATCGGGTGATTTGACCGTTTTCATTGATACAAAGTCACCACTGACGATGGCGATACCACGGTTTTGAAAGCGTTTGGCCAGTAAATCGAACAGAAGCGCCACCGGCAGGGCAATGAATTCGCTCACGATCAGATGATTGGACAGTTTTTTGGAGGCACCGCTCGTGTGATAAGCGTAGTATCTTTTGCGCTGCCAGTTGCATTTGATTGCATCCCAAAGGTGCGCCCTGAAGCTTTCACGTGGGGATTGTTCATGCAATACTGCGTCGCCTGTTTCAACGACAGGTCTGATTGTTGGATCCGTCATAAGATGTTCATACCGCAATCAACCGGTATCCTGACCGATTTCGCCATCGTCCTGATCTATTTTTAGGTATTCCTGTACCTGTCGGACGTTACAAACAAAAATCAGGTTATCTGGTGATTGCAGGCAGCGCGTCGTGAAATGGCAAAAATCAACTTCTTCGTCACCTTTGGAATGAAATGGACCGCTTGCGGGAATAATGACCGTGCGATTGCCCGGTCGCGCCAAATGGCGCGCACCATGGGTAAAGGAGGATTGACATGGGTGTAAGAACCGCCTTGTTTGGCGCGCTGATGACCACGTTGGGTTTGACTGGCGCACCCATCATGGCCCAAGAATCCCAATCGAAAATGATTGCTGCAAAGGCGCGAACAATCGGGGACGTGTCTGGGGTCACACAAGATGCGGCGACAGTACCCCCGTTGCGTGGGATTTACGTGACGGCGACGTCAATGGCTTTGCCGAGATTTGAGACACTGTTGAAAAATCTGAAGGCTGCGGGGGGTAATCTGATTGTTTTTGATGCCAAGGATGAAGGCGGGATTGTGTCCTATCCCTCCGAAGTGGCCTTGGCTCGCACGGTTAAGGCCAGTGCTGCGGGGCCTTTGCGCGATCTCAAAGCGAGGGTGCAGTTGGCACATCGTTATGGGATTCAGGTCGCGGGGCGTGTGGTGTGTTTTCATGATCCAATTGTGGCGCAGAAGCTGCCTTCATTGGCGGCACGGTCTATCAAGGGTGGCCCGTGGAAGGAATTGGGCCGACAGTCGTGGTTGGATCCATCTTTACCGGCGTGTCAAGACTATAACATCGACTTGGCAAAGGAGCTCGTGAAAGCGGGGGTTGATGAAGTGCAGTTTGACTACATCCGCTTTCCGGCAATGGGCGATACACAAAATGCGCGTTACGCCTTCGATGAATCGCGAACACCCAAGCATGCGATTATCACTGCCTTTCTGAAGCGCGCGCACGAGACGCTTCATCGCTTGGGGATGCGTGTATCCATTGATGTGTACGGCATTATGGCTTGGGCAATGGACATTGACGTACGCATCACCGGGCAACGCTTGTCTGATTTGGCGCGCCACACGGATGTCCTATGCCCAATGTTGTATCCTTCTCATTTTAATGATGGTTTTGCAGGCATTGCGCGGCCGGCCAATGCACCGTATCAGTTTATGTTCAAGGGGTTGACCCTGTTGAATGATCGGGTTGCCGGCACATCTGTGGTGGTGCGGCCCTGGATGCAGGCGATGCCTTACAAGGTGTCCCGTTTTGACGCGCGCTACATCGTGGAGCAACTTCGCGCAGGCAGTGATGCGCGTGCGACAGGGTACATGATGTGGAATGCGCATAATCGTTATGACGTTGCGTTCGCTGGGATGCGGGCGTATCACGCGGCTCGTTGAGTCAAAAAGGGTGACGCCGATGCACGCAGATTTGGTTAGGGACAACGTGGATTATCGCTGGCAATTGCTTGCGTCGCTTGGGACGATATTGAATGCGGATGGGGATGCGGCAGCCTGTTTAAAGACAGTCGAGACGATTTTGAGACAGTTGTGGCCTATACGCTCGGTCCGATTCGTGCCGGGTTGGAACCTGCCCCGTCACGGGGTCAGGCCCGAGTGGTCGCGCCAGCGCATTTTGGCTGAACCGGCGCCACTTTATGGGCGTGGCGCTGTGGTTGGAACCCTTGAAGGCGGTTTGGCGGATGCTGATGTCGTGATGCTGCCGTTGGCAAGGGGTACGCGAGCTGTAGGCCTGGTGCAGATTGAGTTTGAATCTGGTGCATCGGTTGAGGCGGTGGATTTGGCTATGCTGGCATCCTTGCAGGCGCAGTGGGTGATGGCGTTGGATGCGTTGAATGCACGCTTGGAGGTTCGGTACAAGGAGGCTTATGGACGGGCGTTGGGTGATTTTGATTTTCTGATTGCGTCTTATGATGTGAAAGAAATTTTGAAGCACAGTGTGCGTCAGATCCATGATACGGTGTCCGCCGAGCAGACGTGGGTGGTTATGTGCGTCGGGGACCCAACAAATCTGGCTTTGGAGGCGGTTGTCGGTGTTGCACCCACAGACGCTTGGCGTTCAACGGAGCAGGGGCAGGCGATTTTGCGCTGTTTGGATCTGAGGCGAAGCGTGGTTGTGGGGGGCGAGACTGAGGCGTTGGTGCAGGAGGATGCGCGGCGGGCGTGGCATGGCGCGTTGACACCGATTATGGCCAATCGAAAGTTGTACGGGGTTTTGGCTGTATTTCGTGCGGCGGAACATCGGTTGTTTCACCGCAATGACGTGACCTTTGTGAATCAGGTCGCGCTGAAGTTGTCCTTGGTTTTGCAGAATGCGGAGGCCTACTTGACGATCAATGGCCTTAATGAAGTGCTCGAGCAGCGCGTGAAGGAGCGTACGGCTGAGTTGGAGCAGGCGTTGAGAAGTTTGCAGGAAACGCAGGCCCAGTTGGTGCAGACCGAGAAATTGGCGACGATTGGTACGCTTGCGGGGGGTGTCGCGCACGAACTGAATAATCCGCTTTCGGCGATCTTGGCGAATGTGCAGTTGTTGCGGATGGATATCGAGGATCCTGAGTTGTGCGATCAACTGGCCTTGGTTGAGGCAGGTGCGCAACGGTGCAAGCGTATTGTGGTGAATTTGTTGAATTTTGCGCGACAACCCGCACCGGAGTACCGACCTATATCGTTGACAGCCGTTTTGCACGATACGCTGGAGTTGCTTAGTCACCGTTTGAAGCATATGTCGGTGGTTCGCGAATTGACTTTGGTTGAGTTACCGCACGTGATGGGGACGTTGACGGAGTTGGGGCAGGTTTTAACGAATCTGATCGTGAACGCGATGGATGCGATTCAGGCGCGATTTGGTGATGAGGCAGGGGGTGTTTTGCGCATTTTGACCGCATTTGAGGCAGGGATGGTCCAGGTGGATATTGTCGATAATGGCGAAGGGGTACCCGATGCCATTTTGGGCAAAATTTTCGATCCGTTTTTTACGACGAAACAGGTGGGCAAGGGCACGGGGCTTGGATTGTCTGTGAGTCAGCAGATCGTACGTAAATTTGGCGGAACGCTGGAGGTGTTTTCTGAGCGTGGTGCTGGTGCGACGTTTCGATTGCGGTTGCCGCCGAGTGCGCCTGATGTGACCGGTGTCGGGATGACCAAGGGCGCGAGGGGAGGACACGATGGGCCAGGATCTTGACGATGGCTGTGTGATTGCACGCGACGTTGAGCCCCGTGTTCCGACGAGGCCGCTCATGCAGTCGGATTCGCCGCGTTTTGCTGCGATGGTGCATGGTTTTGCGACGCGTGTCAGGCGTGCCGGAGAGCACTTGCCCGTGTTGCGTCAGGCCGGTCTGTGGCTTTATGGTGAGGTGACCCGTTGGTTTCCCGGGGGTGATCAAGTTGAGCGTTTTGGTGAGTTGGGTGCAGGGATTTTTCGCGGTGCGCAGCCGAGCCGTAAGGCCTTTGTCCGGTTGAAGGAACTCGGTGTGCACACGGTGATCAATTTGCGACTGGAGAGTGATCATGAACGGGAGGTGTTGGCTGAGCTTGCGTTGAACTATGTCTATTTGCCGCTTCCACCACTGGCTGCTCCGTCGCATCTCGACACCGCACGGTTTTTGATGAATGTGACGGACCCGGCGCACGGCGTGGTTTTTTTTCATTGTTACCACGGGGTGGATCGCACTGGCACGATGGCTGCTTGCCTGCGCATCGCGCGGGATGGCTGGACTGTTGAGGAGGCGATCGCAGAAATGCGTCAGTTCGGACTCAATGAGCACGGACAGCGTGTCAAGCTTGATTATGTACCGGATTTTTACGCCTGGTGGTCGGAGTTGCCGGTGACCGAACAGTGTCGCTTGCTGAATCGGCCAATCCCAGCGACGGTCACCCCAAGCACGGGGCGAGGTGTCTGGCAACGTGTGTATGCGTGGTTGATGACACACTGGGAGCGCGTGGCTCCCCGAAAAAGTGAGGATGTCAGGGAATGACCCGGCTTTTCCGTCATTTGAATCGCCTTGGCGCCCGTCGTTTGCTGGTGGCTGTCGCTGCGTGTGGGGCAATGGCCTGCAACAATGATCTGCCGTTGGCACCGAATCCAGGTAATTCGGAGGGCTCGCGCCTGTTCAGCCTGGAGGTGCAGCCGGCCACCTTGAGCATTCGGGTGGGAGAGACGGGGCAATTCAACGTGATTGGACGTGACGAGGCGGGACTGGCGCTTGGTGTGGCCGCACGGTGGCGACTATCATCCCAGGCAATCGCGAGTATCACTGACCGAGGCCTTGTCCGTGGTTTGCGTGAGGGACGTGTCACGATTTTGGCAACAACCGTCAACCCGCCGCGTGAAGCCCGCGCCACGTTACAGGTTGTGTCGGCGGCAGGTGTCCTGGGAACCGATGGGAGTGTCGGGGTGGAAGCTCGGTTACCAGAAAATCGGTTTGACGGTATTATTCAGGCGCGCATTCAGCCCACGGACGCGCTGGTAGCCGTTGGCAGAACGTGGCAATTCGTTTTTTCGCAGGGTGCGGGTGGTGCCGAGGTGGTCGGTCAGGCGCGTTGGCGCAGTTCTGATCCAACGATCGCTCAGATCGGGGATAATGGTGATTTGTTGGCACTAAGGCCAGGTGTTGTCACGATTGAGGCTTCCTCACAGTCCTACGACGGTGTAACTGCGAAGACCCAGGTCACGGTGCAGGCGCCTTTGGCGAAAGAGGCGATCCGCGGCATTGGTGTGACACCGTCTGCACTGACGATGCGAGTCGGGGATACGTCGTGGTTGCGTTCGACAATCACGACGTGGGGTGGTGCCATCGATGCGGATGTCCATTGGGGTACGGGTGATTCGAGCATCGTGACGGTCAGTGAGACGGGGCGTGTTGTGTCGTTGGCGCCGGGGCAGACCGTGATCACTGCCTCCACGAATGCCACGTGGAACGCGGCTTCTCTGGAGGCACGCGTGCCTGTCTCGGTGGTTAATGCCACCCGAAGCGAGTGAACTCCCAGACTTTGCTCGCTTGGCGGGGGCGATGGTCTCGGCTTTGCACACGTCGTCATCCCACAATAAGCGGCCTCATCTTTTGCGACCTAGCTTAAGCAAAACATGGTTTTAAAAGTTTTTTAGCAAGATGTGCGGCCAAACGGTCCATAAAGAAAACAGTACTCACCTGACTGCTTGTGTGATTAGAGGCCTATGACCATTCGCACCGTCAATCCACTGATTCCGGTTGCCACGGCACGGCTTGCCGTTCAATATCTCAGCCCTGTGCAGTCGTCCATGGGTGGGGCGACAGCCGGTTTGGGGCGAGATACTTGGCAGGCCCGTCCGGCGGCGAAGGCTGATGTCACGGCTGCTTCGCCGATTGGCGGTAGTGCGGGTGGCGATTTGAGAACTTTGGTCCAGGTTGATTATCGCAATCCCGACGGGTTGCGTCGTGAATTGTCGACCATTCTGTACCGAGGCGCGATGCAGGATCTCGCCGGGTTTTCGCAGTACCAGACCCTTGTTGGCATGCTGAATCAGTATAATGGCTTGCAGCTTGAGTCCATTCGTAATCTCGTCAATGCGGCTTATACGGGATTGGAGCAGGTTTTTATCCTGAAAGCGCTGGCAGCCAGGGAGCCGTGGGAAAACGTGGTGGACTATGCGAATCAGATGCGGGGGCAGAGTGAATCAACGATTTACTCAATGTCCACAATGCGGGACAGTCAGGATTTAAAGCAACAATGGCAGGATTCCTGTGGGCCAGCCGTGTTGCAGTTGCTCGCGGGAGAAGCCAATCCACGTTATGCGTGGGAGTTGAACCGGTGGCAGAATCCGGCGCAGGTTGATCCCTACGGCACCGCATTTGGCGTGGCCTCGCAGCAAAAAGAGTGGCTGGAAGAGTTTGGGGGCAAAGCGGTCCTCCCTGGACAAAGCGGTGGACGGGGCATTGCCCTTGATGAGCTGGTCAACAAATATGTGTCGACCATGACCGATGTTCGGTATTCGGGCTATTCCGTGTCCAGTACCTCACAGGCATTGGACCATATTGCGCGAACACTCGTTGAGGGGTATGACGTTCCCATTCGTGTGGAGTATCAAAATGGGTCTGGCCATTTCATGTTGCTGACGGGTACACGGCAAGGGGCCTATGATCGCGAGTTTCGGGTTCATGACACCGATACGGGTCGTACCCGTTGGGTAGCAAATTCGAATTTCTTGCTCCAAGAGTTGCCGGACTTCTTTTCAGGTTGGACGCGCATGAGCCATTATTACTCGCCGGTAGCTCGGGCGTAAGGGCCTTGACGGCATTTTGAACGGCTGTTGGCTCGACAAGTTCGTCTCACGCAGACTGACAATGTCACGGATAGGTTGCACGTCGAGTGACTTTGGGCATTGTTGCAGGGTGATCACACCAAGCGATTGACACGTGCTCGGCGGGTCAATGAATCGAAACGTTTCTGGAAAATCCCTACCGTGATTGTGTAAATTTACGTCACGTGCAAATGAAGGCCAACCGTCGTGCCCATCGAATCGTTTCAATCGATCGGGTGATGATTTCCTGGGATTGAACTGTCGCAGACGGGCTTGATTGGCAGTTTGAAGCGCTGAATCAGGCCGCGTCGCTTGGTGGATGGCGTCGCGCTTCTTTGCGTGCGATGTGCCTTTGAAGGTTGAAGTGTTTTTTCGTTTTTCGTGCACCTGTAATATTTCCTTGAAGGTTTGGTAAAATACCAGACGGCCATCCGTTGATGGTGCACGAATTGGTCAAGAGCCTGCGTGCCTTCGTTGTCGGACGTTGCAAAGATACGTTTGTGACGGCTTGAAAAGTAAGGGAGAACCGAGGCATGAAGAAGTGGAGACGCCCATGATAGTTGTCAAAAATCTGATCAAACGCTACGGCGATCGCACGGCGGTCAATGATGTCAGTTTCCGGGTCGACGCAGGTGAGGTTATTGGCTTTTTGGGGCCTAATGGTGCTGGCAAGTCCACGACGATGCGGATGTTGACCGGTTTTTTGAGTCCGACCTCGGGCACTGTTGAAATTGGTGGCCATGACATGGCTGAAGACACCTTGGCGGCGAAGGCCTTGCTCGGGTATTTGCCGGAGCTTCCGCCGGTGTATCCGGAAATGACGGTGTCGGATTATTTAAACTTCGTTGCGAAGCTGAAGGGTCTGGATCGCAAGGTTCGCAAGGAGCGGTTGAATTTTGTTTTGGAGAAGTGTTTTTTGCGGGATCGCGCCAATCAGGTGATTGGTCAACTGTCGAAAGGGTATCGGCAACGCGTCGGCATCGCGCAAGCTTTGATCCACAATCCGCCGGTTTTGATTCTTGATGAGCCGACCAGTGGTTTAGACCCGGGTCAGATCATTCAGATTCGTGCGTTGATCAAAGAATTGTCGGTGAACCACACGATTATTTTGTCCACGCATATTTTGCAGGAAGTTCAGAATACGTGCTCCCGCGTGTTGATTATCAACCAAGGGCGCGTCGTGGCGGAGGGCAAGCCCGAAGACCTCGAAGAACGTTTGCAAGGTGGCGAACGCCTGTCTGTGACGGTTCGTGGTCCGATGACCGAAGTGAAGGCGCGTTTGCTGGAATTGCCGGGCGTCAGTGATCTCCAGGTGAGCGCTCACCCGGAGAAAGTGGATCTCGTCCTGGTTGAGTTAACCAGTCGAGGTGAGTCGGATCTTCGTGAAAAAGTGGCCAGTTTGGTCGTCGGCGCGGGTTGGAATCTGGTTGAGATGAAGAGCATCAACCTGTCACTGGAAGATATTTTCTTGAAATTGACGAGTGGTGCGTCAGACGATGCCGCGGTCAAGGAGGTGCATCATGTCTAAGATTATGGCGATCGCCGAGCGCGAGTTTCGAGCCTATTTTGCCTCGCCTTTGGCGTATGTCATCGCGGCGATGTTCATTGCGATCGTAGGCTACTTGTTTTCGCTCATTATCTATCACACCCGCCAGGCAAACTTCCAACCGCTGTTTCAAAACATGGCCGTGATGTTCTTGCTGATTGTGCCTGCTTTGACCATGAGGCTCATCGCGGAAGAACGCAAAACAGGCACAATTGAACTGCTCTTGACCTCACCGATTCGTGATCACGACCTGGTCTTGGGCAAATATTTGTCAGCCTTGGGCTACTTGCTGTTTCTGATGGCCCTGACCTTGGTCTTTCCGCTCGGACTTTGTCTTACTACGTCGCTTGACTGGGGCATGCTGTTTACCGGCTACCTCGGGTCATTTTTGCTTGGTGCGTCATTCTTGGCGGTCGGCTTATGGGCCAGTTCGTTGACCTCCAACATGATCATCGCAGCAATGGTCAGTTTTGCCGTGTCTTTGTTGCTCTGGTTGTTGCCTTCAGCCGGTCAGGTCTTTGGTGGCACGGCCGGGGACGTCTTGACTTATTTGTCGGTGATGAACCACCAAGATAAGCTTGGGCGTGGCATTATCGAGAGTTCGGATCTGATTTTCTACCTCAGCTTCATTGTGGTATCGCTGTTTTTGACGGTGCGTTCGGTCGAGACCTATCACTGGCGTTAGGATAAGTCTCACTTGTTTTTGAGCTTGACTTGAGAAACTGGGTGAGAGCCCTGATAGGAGATTGGTTGCTATGGATAAAGAAAAGTCGCAGTTGGATGAGACGCGGGTACCACCCGCCCTCGACAAGAGTAATCTGTATTTCGGGTTGCTTGCGATCGTGTGTTTGGTTGTCGCTCTGTTGCTGGGTTTCTTGGCTGCGCCGTTCACGGTACCGGGCCTGCAGTGGAAATGGGCTGGGAATCTGCCTGTGTTTTGGGTCAGTGCCACGGGTTGGATTCGCAATGCCGGTTATGTATTTATGGTGCTGTATGTCCTGACGACGGCGCTCATTTATGAAAAGCAGATTGTGAAGGCTTTCCGTCATCGTCACGCGGTGAGCGGCATGACCGGAGCGGTCCAGATTTTGGCCTTCATCGGAATTCTTGGTGCATTGAACTATATCGGTGTGAGACACCCGTTGCATTGGGATGTGACCAAGGATAAGCAATACAGTTTGTCTGAACAGACCAAAAAGATCCTCAAGAACTTGAAAGAGCCGGTCAAGGTGACGTTGTTCATCAAATCCGGGGACAGTTATTCGACGAATTTGAAGACTTTGTGGAACGAATACAAGTATGAAGCGGGCGATCGCCTGACATTGGATGTCATTGATGCGGACCGTGAACCGGCAATTGCGCGCGCTGAAAACGTCACGGCCTATGGAACCAGCGTGCTGCAACGGGGCACCCGCAAGACGACCATCACGGCTTCTCAGGAACAAGATCTCACGTCAGCCTTGTTGAAAGTCACGCAATCCGGCCAAAAGGTCATTTACTTTTTGACCGGGCACGGTGAAATGTCCTTGGACAGTTACGACACCCGGTTCGGGTTGAGTAATGCCAAGGATGCCTTGACCAAACAAAACTACAAGACGGATTCATTAACCCTGTATTCCCGGGCCCAAGTGCCTTCAGACGCTGCGTTGGTAGTTGTTGCCGGGCCTACCAAGCCGTTGCCGCTAAAAGAGTTGGTCGCTTTGCAGAACTATGTTGACAATGGTGGTCGCGTGTTTGTCTCGCTGCATCCGGCGACGAATGCCGGATTGGGTGACATGGTGAAGAACTATGGCATTGAGGTTCGTGATGATCTCGTGCTTGAGCCCGGCATCAGAAACAATGTGCAAGGCAACATGGCAGCGCCTGTGATTACAAAGTTTCCTTACCACACCGTCACGCAGGGCTTGGGTGTGACGTATTTCCTGTCGGCACGTTCCTTGGGTAAGGCGGCGGCATTGCCAACCGGTGTGACCAATGTGACGCCCTTGGTTGAAACGTCAGCGGAGTCGTGGGGTGAAACGAACCTGATGGAACGCCGTCCCCAGTTCGATGCTGCCAAGGACAAGAAGGGGCCTTTGCCGATCATGATGTTGGCTGAAAAGGGCAAAGGGCGCCTGATCGTTGCAGGGAACTCCAGTTTCTTGAGCAATCAGTGTTTCAGTGATCTCAACAACGGGGACCTTTTCTTGAATTCACTCAACTGGATGGCTGACGAGGAAAGTCTGGTCTCCATCCCGCCCAAGGACATGAGCAGCAAGAACATCAATTTTACCCCGTGGCAGTTCCAGATGATCATGTTCAGTAGTGTTTTGGTGTTCCCCTTGTTCCTGCTGTCATTGGCGGGCTATGTCTGGTATCGGAGGAGATAAGCATGCGTGCACGTCAGCAAATGACTTTGGGGCTGCTCGCAGCGGCAATCATCTTGGTTGGGTATGCCTATTTTGTCGAGTCTAAGCGCGAGCTTAAAGGCGAGACGACGGATGTCGAGGTCTGGAGCATGTCGGATGCCGCGGCAACGGCACTGAAGCGCTTCGAGGTCAACGTGGATGGCAAGACCGCTGTTTATGAGTACGACGGTGTCCAGTGGCGATTGTCAACCGAACCGAAACGTGATGTCGACAGTGCGACGTTCAATGCGGCTTACAACAATTACCGCAATTTGATGGCAACGCGAAAAGTTCAGGATGGTTTGGCCGAATTAGGTAAGTATGGTTTGGATAAGCCTTCTTTTGTGCTGACCCTCGGTGATGCCAAGTCGCCGTATAAGCTCGAACTGGGCCAAAAAAATGCGATTGGAGATGCGTATTACGCTCATTCCTTCAAAGATGATGCAGTGTATGCGATTGCGAGTTTCAGGGTAGATGGCTGGCGCGCATTGGGCTTGACACCACCGTTGGTGGCATTGCCGAGTCCCAGTGCGTCACCATCTGTTGCGCCTTCGGTCGCGCCGAAGAGCGTTCCTGGCCGTCGCAGGGGCCGTCGCGCTGTTCCGGCATCGGTTGATTCGGTCGCTTCCCCATCACAGGCGCCGCTTGAGACACCAACACCTTCGGCAACGCCTTCGCCCAGTGCAACCGTGTCGCCAGTCTCATCGCCAACCCCCGTTGCGTCCTGATAACAACGCAGACTGTACATTCGCCCCCCAAGGTGGGGGGCTTTTTAGTGGCGCAGGGGAGTCAACGCCTGAATGGTTGTGCCGTCGAATGTCAAAACGTGCGCGCAGCTAAAGTTGTGTCTCAACATGCGAACCGGCGTGGTTCGAAAAAGTCTGATCGCGCTGACATCGAGCGGTGGTCCGGGGTGTCTGATCGGACTATTCGGTGTTTCGAGTATCGTTATTGAACGAATGGTGTCGGGTAGTATGGGAGTATGTGGCGACGTTGTTTGGTTGGTTTAGTGATTTGGGGCTTGGTTGCGGTTGGTGTGAATGCTGAGCCTTTGGTCATGCCTTTGATCGGCTGGCTCAACCTGGAGGCGAAGTCGGCGCAACTGGTTGTTTTAGGCCGTGTTCGCGATGATTGTTGGCCTGATCCCAAAACTGCGGTGACGCGAGTGAATGTGGAGGTCACTGAGGCGTTTCTGGGTACGGCGGCTGCGCCCAAGCTTGCGATTCACTTTGTTGGTGCGCACCAGCAGGGGCGATTTCAGATGCCGCCAGCTTTTGTCAAGGATCAATGGTTGCTGGCGTTTGTCAAACAACGCGCAAATCGTTGGGTGGCAGGGCCCGTCGGCCACATCGTCGGGTCCGATGATGTCGGGATTGGTTTTTATCCGCCGCCCGCGATTGTGTTGAATGATGTGTCGCTTCAGGTTTCTTGGCCGTATGTCCTGGATTCTTTGCGACAGATGGTTGCGACCAGGCGACAGATTGAGGCGGCTTATCGCGGGCGCTTGAAGGCGGCGCGTACCAAGGAAGAGCGGGATCGGGTACGCTTTGCGATTGAGGTCGAGGTGAAGGAATGTTTGGGTTTGCCGGTTCCTTGATGGTTCGTTTGGGTTTGAGCGTGGCAATGGGACACGCGCTGGGCCATTTTGGGTTGCGAGTGTCGTGATGGGGCGACTGGCGATCGATTTGGGAACCTGTCAGACGGTGATCGCGCGGGCTGACTCCAGTGGTCAGGATGTGGTCCCCGTGAATGTGTCTGAACTGGCAGGGGTATTTCAGCCGGAGGGTTTCAACGGCTCGTTGATTCCTTCCGTGTTGTATCTTGAGAATGCGTCACAGCGCGTGTGTTTGGTTGGGCAGCCCGCCCTCGACCGGGTCGGTTCCAACACGCGTGAACCGCGGTTTTTTCGTACTTTCAAAAGGACCGTTGTGTCTGCGGTTCACGCGTTTGTGCCGGTGGTGGATGGCATGGCGGTTGATTCAGCCTGGGTATTGGGCCAGTATTTACTGGCGTTGTTAAGACGCCTGCAAGCGGAGTATACGCCGATTGATGAATTGATTATCACCGCACCGGTTCAGGCGTTCGAAGCTTATCTGTGTCTATTGCGCCAGGTTGCGATCGACGCGGGCGTGACACGCCTGAGGGTGATTGACGAGCCCACTGCAGCGGCTTGGGGCTGTGGGGTTTCAAGAGCAGGGGCGTATGTGTTGATGGTCGATTTTGGTGGCGGCACTTTAGATTTGGCTTTGGTGCGTTTTTCATCCGATGCGCGTGGTGTCGTTGTGGCGTCCGGGGCTGAGTCGTTTTTGAATGAACAGGGCCTGTCTGAGGTGATTGTTAAAGACGGGGCGATGTTGGGTGGCTGTGATCTCGACCAGTGGCTGGTGGACGATTTTTTGAAACGTCATGGTTTGTCCAGTGTCACGATTGGTGACGATCGGGCACTGTTGCTGGAACTTGCGGAACGGGTGAAGGTAAGGCTTTCAACGCTTTATGAAGCGGAATTCGTTTATTTTTGCGCAGGCACGCTCAAGTCATTCCGGACGCGTTACACACGGGATGATTTTGAAGCGCTGTTGCTTGAACATAATGTGTTTCATTCGATTCAGACGCTGCTTGAAAAGACCTTGCGACGCGCTGCGGAAAAAGGTGTTGCGCGTGACGCCATTGATGCGGTGGTTCTGGTTGGAGGTACCACATTGATTCCTGGCATTCAGCGGGCGGTCCGTCAAAATTTTGCGGCTCATCAGGTGATGTGTGATCGGCCGTTTGACGCGGTGGTTCGAGGGGCCTTGTTGGTGCCGGGGCAAGACTGTCTGGCTGATGGGTTGTATCACGCTTATGGGGTTCGTTATTGGGATCCGCGTCGGCAGTTGCACCGGTATGAACGTCTTTTTGAGCAGGGACACCGTTTCCCGAGCGACAAACCGGTGGAATTGGTATTGCGGGCTTCCAAGCGGAATCAACGCCACATGGAATTGGTGATTGGGGAGATTGATGATGGTCTCGAGGGTCCTTTTGAAGTGACGATTCGCGATCAGCAAGTGTCTGCCGTCCGACTTCACGGTGTGTCAGGGCGGGTGGTTCCCTTAAATGATTCCGAAGGGGCCAAGACGATCGCGGTGTTGGATCCACCTGGGCAACCGGGCTTGGATCGCATCTTGGTAAGATTTTGGGTGGATGAGAACCGGCATTTACGGCTGCACGTACAGGACTTGTTGACAGGACGTTGTTTAATTGATGACACACCCGTCGTCGCGCTGCGCTAACGCGCGGTTCAAGTCAACGCCGGGCGGTCCACCAGTGCTGACGTGCAGTGTCCCGATTGCTCCTCGTTCATCTACCACCCTGTATACGGCCGCCTCGCGCCCATCCGCAGCCTTTTTGGGCTCACGACGCGGTCGGTATTCCAGAAAGAAGGCTTGCCATGCTGGATTGGCATCATCAGTGGCACGGTGATTCTGAAACCCCCTTGAGACACCGTGTGGTTCTTGGCATGTTCGATCAGATTGCCGACTGGACCCTTGCGCCGCTGCGTGCTTCCGTTGGCTTGTTCGCCCAGCGAGTCCGCATCGAGACAGCGATCGATCAGGCGATCGCCCAACCGGGCTTTGCGGATGCGCCTGAACGAAACCAAACCATTGGGACACACGGTGGGTCCACGGACGGGCCAGTGGCTACGTCCGCGCGGGATATCTGGGTGCGATCCGGGTACCGCACACTCGAGCCCTTGTTGCTGCAGTGGCCACTTGTCGTGCACGTGCACGCACAGGGGCAGACTTTGTCGGTTGAGGACATTTTGGTCTTGTGGCAGCCTTTGGCAGAATGGCTGAGTGATCAGGCCTTGTTTCAGATTGGTGTACCGGGTGAATCGGTGGGTTTTGACCCGTATTTGCACGGGTTGACCTCTGACATCGAGGCAATCGAGCCAGGGACACCTGTTATCGTGCGACAGGTGGGGTATCGCCACCGCGAACAGGTACTCAGGCGTGCAAAGGTGACGCGTCATGCTGTTTTAGCGTCGCATCATGTCGACCGTGTGTAAACACGATTGCATGCCCCTGTTATACAGATTCTGATTGCTCAAGAGCCATTTGAGCACTTTAAACGTGAGCCTGCGTCAATCGCCCGTCACGTCAGATGATTCCAGTTGATCCCTGACTGATAGGAATTTGTATCGCAAGGATCCTGAGAATCCGCATCGTGTTGATATTGCAGGATCTTGCACGCTTGATTCCTGCGATTTTACAGCGACGCACAGGTTTTTGTTCAAAACTCAAGCAGCAAGATTAAAACGTGAGGCACTGACTCGCTGTTTCTGAACAGCAGTCAAAACGTGACCACCATTCAACCCGTTTCTGTATAGCACCGCGTGATTGGCGTGCATTTACCAGTGTTGAGTATGCGCCGCCAGATACTTGTCGGCGGACTCAGGAAGCCGCAGCTTCCGAACATTGGATTGATTCAACCTGATGCAAGACCATCGCGACGACGCTATCGATGCCGTGGTCGTCGGAGTCAATGATGATGGCGTCTGAGGCAACTTGCAAGGGGGCGACGTCGCGTGCGGCGTCCGCTTCGTCCCGTTTGGTGATCGCCATTTCAAGCGCCTCAAAGTCGACGGCCATTCCTTGGGCGCTAAGTTCCACAAAGCGGCGTCGGGTTCGTTCGCGGGTCGAGGCGGTGAGGTAAATTTTAAGATCAGCTTGGGGAAACACCGCCGTACCGATGTCACGGCCGTCCATCACAACACCGCCGTTGGCGCCCAGGGCTTGCTGCTGTGCGGTCAGGATTTGGCGGACCGCAGGAATGGCAGCGACTTGTGAGACGTGTTGAGAGACCTCTGGCAGGCGTATTTCAACCGTGACGTCTTGCTGATCAACCCAGACACGCTGTTTGTCAGTGGGATCCGTGGGTGCCAACAGTGCAATGGTGGTTCGTGCGGCCAGTTCAGCGATGCCTGCGGTGTCGCTCCAATCAATCCCTTCGCGTAAGGCCTTCCACGTGATGCCGCGATACATCGCGCCGGTATCGATATACAGATACGATAGGTGCTGGGCCACCTTTTGGGCTACGGTGCTCTTGCCGGCACCAGCAGGTCCGTCGATCGCGATGATCAGTTTTTTGAGCGCATCGATGTTGCGATGAATCGTGACCGGGTCATTCATGAGGCGGTGGTCCTTGCGGCTGTGGTTTGATACTGAATGAAGGTGTCAGGCAATGCCTCACCGAGGCGGAGATTGTCAATCAGGCGGGTTGTGCCGATGAACAGGGCGATCGCCATAACGGTGTTGTCGTTGATGAACTCGACACTTTGCAAGGTGTCCGCATCGACCAGTGACACGTATTGGACCCTGACATCCGAATACTGATCCAGTATGGCGTGAACGTTTGCCAACAATACCTTGGCCTGGCCAATGCCTGAACGAAACTCCTGCCAGGCGTGTGACAGTACGAGCGGGATAACCGTTGCGAGTTGGCGCTCGTGCGCGGATAGATACCGGTTGCGCGACGACAGCGCGACGCCGTCCGGGTCACGAACTGTCGGATAGAGTGCCAAATCGGTGGATAAACCAAGATCTTGGCACAAGGCCTTGATGACCGCCACCTGCTGAAAGTCTTTCAAACCAAACACTGCAACATCTGCATCGGTCATCACCAACAATTTGGTCACTACGGTTGCAACCCCTTCGAAATGCCCCGGTCGATGGGCACCACACAAGGTGTCGGTCAAAGAGGCGGGGGGCTTGACACGTGTCGTGTTCTCGATGCCGTTTGGATATATGTCTAACACACTTGGTGCGAAACAGGCATCGGCACCCGCTTGCGTCATGACCGTGACATCACGTTCGAGTTGACGGGGATACTGGTTAAAATCTTCGTTAGCACCAAATTGTGTGGGGTTTACAAAAACCGACACCAAAACTTGGCTGGCGCAGGTCTTGGCGTACTGGATGAGGGCCAGATGACCGACGTGCAAAGCGCCCATGGTTGGTACCAGTGCGATGGTGTGGCCCGCGGACTGTTGACATCGCACCCAATCGGTCAACGCTTGATGGCGTTCCAGTATCGGGATGGTTAAGACGGTTGATTCCATGCGATTTTCCCCAAGCCCTGACGGTTCAATTGTGTTTGACCGGCCTCACGGCAAATGACCCCCCAATGATTCTAACACGGCACGTGTTGCGGGGTGAGTCGCGTTTTGGGTGAGCCAGGCAGCAATAGGCAAGCGGCCAAAAGTGATTCCCCTTTGGGGTATCGCAAGCCCGAGATACCGACCAATTTGTGACGCCAGGGGGTGGCCAGACATTTGTTGCGGAAAGGCCCAATTTCCGTATTTGCCCGGTCGCTTTGGTTATCGCGGTTTTGTGACGTGGGCTTGGGCGTCGATTATTTGAAGACAATTGCTGATTTTTAACAACGATTCCACCGTTTTCTTGTCGGCATGGCCGTCGAGGCGGCCTGAAGGGAGGGGTCAGGGGACAAGGCGCCCAGAAAACGCTGTTTGGATTGGTGATGCTCCTGGCGGCTGTGATTTTTAGGATGCGCATGTTGCTTAGCGCATCGGTTGTAGCGGCGTGTTTGGGGACAACTCAAACTGAACACCTTTGGCGTAGAGCCCGTGAGACGTTAGCCAGGAGGTAAGCGAATGGGTGGCGGGTCTGATTTTCTGCACGGGTGTGAGGTGCGGGTGTTGCAGCATGGTCGACGATTGGGATGGTTGACCCGGTTGCTGTTTGACGGTGAAGGACATCGGATCGGCGTTTTGTGGATTGAGGAGATGAAACCTGAAACGGGGGGGGCGCCCGTCTCTGCGAAGCCCATTTTCATCGGTTATCCGATCAAGAGTGAGGGCGGCGAATGGTTGGGGTTCATCCGCGACATCGAACGGGTGCCTGGTATGTGCGATCTAGGCACGCGATCAGATTGTGACGTTTGGTCAGGTGTGCAGGCGCCATTGTGTTTTCAGGAATTGATTTGGTGCCAGTCGCATTGGTTGTTGAGAATGGCTCCCGATGCGCGCGTGGGACTCACGCGAATGCTCACCCGCTCAGGCATGGCTTTGGGGGTTGCTCGCATTGATGATTGTCTGATGGACTTTGCTGCGCGTGTTGCGGTGGTGACTGATGGGGGGTGCCAGTTGGTGGCGCAGGGTGATCCAATTACCGACACGGTCATTTGTCTCGCCGTTCGTACGGGCACATTGGAGCGCCTGGATGTTAACCTTGGGCACTAGCGCATCCATCTCGTCCTCGCCACGTGCTTCGCGTGCAACGATGCCGAAAAATATGGTCGCTCGTCAATCACAGACGTCAAACTGTGCTCTCTCTTTGCTTTTGGCCCTTGGATATCGGAGCGTCCCAAGCTACTCTATCCCACGACTTGTTCGGTTTTTCAGACTGCGAAAAACCTGGGTCATCTTGCTGTTTGGCTGCGTGTTGGGCTGTGCGGAGCGTGATGCCCGTTTGGCGTTACAGGACACACCTGAATTGGAACACGTCAGTCATGCGGGCATCGACCACCCGAACATGTCCGGTATGCACCTTCAACTCGCGGTCGATTATCAGAGTGCCTGGTCGTGGCCTTGTCGCATTGAAGGCACCGGCACACCTGTTCGTCTGCGTGTGCCGGTGCAGGTGATACGCCACGGTCGTTGGAAACTGTCTTTGGTTGAGCCAGACTCAGTGGATGGTTTGCCCGGGCGGATCATCAGCCAACAAAGCGGTGCTCTCGCGAAGCCGGGGCGATCGATTGTCTGGCAAACACTGACCGCGGAATTCAAGGGTGACATTGCGCTCAATCCGTCCACGCGCTGCCTGCTTTCAGTTGAGGGTGCAACTATCCTGCGTCTGGCCGCACAGAGTGAGCCAACTGGGGAGCCTGCGGAAGGGGTTTATCAATCAACGAGTAAGAGCGGGACGCGCTGGATTCAGTGGCCACTAACCATTGCGCACGAATTCGATTTCAACCCGCGGCATTGAAGGACTTGAAGAACAACTGCAACCGCTGATACGCCGTGCGGAGTTCGTGGCAGGAACTGTCCGCATCAAAACGGCTGTGACGCCTGTCAGGTTTTGTTTGCCTGCTTGTCACGTCACTCACCACCCGGTAATGGTGAAGAAGCGTGCTCTCACCTTGGGAGTAGCTGGGGGCGATTGACGTGAGAACCCCTACTCGAGGCATCAGAGCCGCTGACGAACGTATCGAGGTTATTCAACCTCATTGGCATTCCAGTATTCATCAAGTCATCCAAAATATGGGAAGTTGGATTCCCCTTTGCGTACGCTATTAAGTCCAACAAGTCATCATATTGATTTGTCTTGTGTGCCTCGTCTTCGAGAAATGTCAGCCAAGACATCACCTCACGCCGTGACCAGTTACTCCGATGCTCACCCATCGTCAGTGCGAACGAGAATGAATCAAAACCCAAGCCACCAATCAAAGGCCGTTCATCTAAATGTCTCCAACGTGTTGGCGAATGAACGCCTGGACTATATGTTTCTACAATTTTTTCCTCCCAGAAGGATCGAGCGACCTCTCGTGCGGAATCCTGTACTTTTCTGGATTGAGTGGTTAGCCACGTGGCTACTGACTCCATATTGGGACTGGCCTTTGCAAGTTTACCGAAATCAAACCGAGGCGTGTTATACAATCGTATTGACGGATTGTCGGGATTTTGGAGCCACTGTTTGTTGATGGGTTCAGGATTGCTATCCGCCAGCACCCGCCCGAACGCTCCGCTCATGTGGTATCGCTGAGCGATTGCGCGTGATGTATCTGCTTGATAGCGGTTCTTGGCTTCTTCACCAGTAAACCATGTTCCGTCGTACGAGGCCTCGTACGGTCTTTTGAGTGCTACCTCCGAGCTGTAGTTTGTTGGGCTAATTGAAGCAAGTCGTTGCCGTAGTTGTTCGAACGGCAACCATCCTGCGTCCGGTGCGCCGGCTTCATCTGCCCAGCCATTAAATGCCTCGGCCACGTTGAGTTCTTGTTGGTATTTCTCTACGAACTTGGGATTTTAAGGCCTCCCGTTGTTTTCTCCAAACGATATACGGTCTAGCGGAAGCGTAACCCTGTCTTCTGGTCCGTCACTGATCGATGCCGGCAGTTTTTTCTTCCGCGCCACCTCCTGTAACAGCAGGCGAAGGGCGTCACGATCAGTCGTGCCTTGAGCGTGCTTTAGTGCCAACCATAGCTCCGCCGGGGACTTTAAAACATTCCCTTGCGTGTCGCCCACGTAGTTGACTGCTAATGATAATGCCAACTCTGGGTCCTTTTGGAGTGCCCGCGCAAGTTCAGTGCTGCGGTTCTCGGGATTCAATCTGGCGAATCCGTCGGAAAAAACCCGCTGACCAGAAGTGAGGTCGATTGCTTTAGTAGCTTGACCTCCCGAACCCGGCAATCCGAGACTAAACAACCTGCTCACGACACTCATTTGGATTTCCTCCTAGGAGCTTATCAATCGCTAATTGGTATTGTCAGGTTATCGTTTGGATGCTGTTAATACTCGCGAAAAGATAGTGAGACTTAACTCGGACTTAAAGTTTTGCGGATTGCGATCGCTGCATAATACGCCTGGATGTGAATAACTTCGGGATTCCTGTGTTGCATCTGTGCGATTGGTTCTTTAACCCAACAATTGTGTCCAGTCATCAGGCAAGGGCGCCTCAAATGTTAGCGGCGCGCCCGTGCGGGGATGCCTGAAGCCCAAGGTGCTCGCGTGCAGGGCATGGCGCAAGGGTTTTCCCGCACGTTCGGATTCGTAAAGGTCGTCTTGGATGAGTGGGTGTCCGATGGCAGCCAGGTGTACCCGGATCTGATGGGTGCGTCCGGTGTGGAGGGTCACGTCGAGTTCGGTGATGTGTGCGTGCCGCTGCAAGACACGGTATGTGGTGTCGGCGGACTGGCCGTCACCGCGGACACAGCGTTTGACCGGGTGGTGGGTTACGCGTGCGATCGGCAGTGTGATGCGGCCGCTGTCAGATTCCATCCGGCCACGCACCAAGGCGCGGTAACGCTTGAGCCATTTGCACGTGAGCAGTTGCTCGCTCAGGCGTTGATGAGCCAGGGGGTGTCGGGCGAAGACGATGACCCCTGAGGTCATGCGATCCAGGCGATGGACGGGATGAATCTGTACAGGTTCACCGCGACTGAAAAAAAAATGTGCGAGCCCGTTGGCCAAGGTTTGGCTGTAGACCCCGTGGGTGGGGTGCACCACAGTGCCAGCGGGTTTGTTGAGCACGATGAAATCGGCATCGTCGTAGAGAATGTCGAGGGCGAGCGGTTCGGGCGTGACTGTGACTGATTCACGTCCCTGCCAGAAAAGGCAGAGGCGATCGCCCGCCTTCAAGCGATCGCAGGTCCGGGCGACCACACCATTGACAACGATGCCCCCGGTCACTTTGAGGCGTCGGATCAGCGTTCCTGACAGATGCAATACCTGTGCGAGATAACGCCCAAGCAGCATATGATGGGCACTTTCGGGAACGATGTCGTCAAACAGAATGCTTGTTTGCAAGGGCATTGGCCAGTTGCGCAAATTCCGCCAGACTCAGCGTTTCTGCCCGGCGACCGAGATCAATGCCCGTCGATGTCTGTAACCACCCCAGCGTCTCTTTCGGATGCCCCGCGGCGCCCAGCGCATTGTTCAACGTCTTGCGACGCTGGGCGAAGGCTTGACGCACCGTCCGAAAAAAAGCCGGAACATCGTCAACGTCAATGGGTGCCTGATTCCGCGGCGTCAACATGACCACCGCGGAATCAACTGCTGGGCGCGGGATGAACGACTTGGCCTCCACCCGCATCACGAGCTGAACATCCGCCGCATACTGCACCAAAATGCTCAACGAGCCGTACGCTTTGCTGCCGGGTGCAGCGGTGAGGCGTTGGGCCACTTCCCATTGCACCATCAAGAGCATGCGGGTGGCGAGCGGCCGGATTGTCTCAAGGGGTTCGCGTTCGAGCCGTTCGGCCTGTAACAGTTTCAACAGAATCGGAGACGTGATGTAGTAAGGGATGTTGGCCACCACGACAATCGGCAAACCCGGATCGAAGGGCAAGTCCGACCAACCCATTTTAAGAAAATCCCCAAAAACCAGATGAAGGTGGGGATTGAGCGCACCGATGGGTGTCAAGACCGGTCTGAGGCCTTGATCAATCTCCACCGCCACCACCCGCTGTGTTTGGGGCAGCAAGGCCTGCGTTAATGCGCCACGCCCCGGTCCGATCTCAAGGACCTGCTCTTGGGCAACGAGACCGGCTGCGTCAACGATGGCCTCTAGCACCCGCGCATCACGCAGAAAATTTTGACCCAGACGCTTTTTGGCGCGGTGCGGAGAAGGTGGTTGGCTTGTTTGTTTCAAACGGGTGACGTGCGGTGTGACCGGCGGTTTCCCAGAACGGGGCCGATATGCTGTCATGTGGTTTCCGCCTTCCAGGCTTACTGATGACGATCCTTTTCGCGCCGCTCACGAAAGACCACCCGAATAGGCGTTCCCGAAAATCCAAAGGCTGCACGCAATTTGTTCTCCAGATACCGCGTGTACGATTGCGTCGCCATCGTGGGATCATTCACAAACAACAAAAACGTGGGCGGAAAATCCCGCACTTGCGTGGTGTAATACACTTTCATACCACGCCCACGCACGGTCGGAGGTGGATTCAGCGCAATCGCTTCCGTGACAACCTGATTGAGCAAGCCGGTCGTGATACGCCTGGCCGCTTCCGCGTGCGCCGCTTCCGCTGCTTCAAGCACCTTGCTCACCCGTTGACCGCTCAGTGCGCTCGTAAAGATCATCGGTGCATAATCGACATGGTGCAGACGATCCCGTATGTCTTTTTTGAAAGCTTCCATGGTGTAAGTATCCTTGTCCACCAGATCCCACTTGTTGATGACCAACACACACGGTTTGCCGGCATCATCCGCCATGCCCGCGATGCGCTGATCCTGCTCCGTCACACCATCAATTGCGTCAATGACCATTACAACAACATCGGCACGTTCAATGGCTTTGAGCGATCGCACCACCGCAAATTGCTCAACCCCGTATTGCACCTTAGCACGCCGTCGAATTCCCGCCGTATCCACCAACACGTAACGCCTGTCTCCCACCACCAGCAACGAATCAATCGCATCGCGCGTCGTCCCGGCCTCATCCGCGACAATCATCCGCGCCGATCCTAACAGACGATTGGTAAGCGAAGACTTGCCCACGTTCGGCCGCCCCACAATCGCAATTTTGAGCTCACCCGCTGTCTCATCCGCCTCCAAGGGGCCAAAGGTCTTCACAATGTCATCCAGAAGATCCCCAATACCCAAGCCATGAATCGAACTGACTCCATAAGGCGCACCAAGACCCAATTCATAAAATTCCGCCGCGTTCGCCTCCAACTCGACGTTATCGACCTTGTTCGCCACCACGAAGACAGGCTTCCGCGTCGAACGCAAAAACTGCGCAACCTCTTCGTCAATCGGCGTAATCCCCTGCTTGGCATCCACCATCATCAAAATGGTGTCCGCTTCCTCACAAGCCACCTCCGCCTGCTCACGAATGCCCCGCAAAATCACGTCATCATTCACGCCGGGCACGATACCCCCCGTATCGACCACGATGAAATCACGCCCGTTCCAATCTGACTTCAGATACTGACGGTCCCGCGTGACACCAGGCTCATCGTGAACGATGGCCGCACGCGAACCGACGAGGCGATTCGTAAACGTCGACTTGCCCACATTGGGCCGGCCTACTATCGCAATGGTCGGTAACGGCATTTCATATCCTGTTTCTTCATTTTTGACGTCTTCCACGCCCCCTGCTTACATTCTACCACGATCGGAATTCACGTCACGAAAACCCCTGACAGGTGGCGCGACATCTCAAGGTCAAACAAAAACATTCCGCGGCTGCCAACAATTCACGATTGAATAGGTGAAACCTGCCTGACAGGGCTTGGAATCACTGAGACGTTTCAAATCATCGATCAGTAACCAAAAAAGGCCACAAGGGTTCCAGTGTGGTTCGCCTGAAAACGCTGTTGCTTGTTTTGCGGATCGAACGGTTCGCCTTAACAAGGCTATCACTTGATTTTCAGGCTCGGTTGCAGTGGCGGTTTGTCATCTGATGCTGGTTGACCGTTTCATTCATCGCCTGTTCGACAATTCATAAAATCAGTGAGTGCTTGAAACATCCTTTGGATGCCTGTTGCAGTGCACCTTTCCTGCCAATTAACCCAGAGCGTTTCGCGTATTGAATGATTTTCATTGATCACGAGATGACTCTTTTCAGGTTTTATTGCTGTGAATGGTCGAATGCCAGTTTATGAATTAAATTAACCGATGTTAATGAGCAATCAAGCTAGCTTTTAATTTTATTTACACATTTTTTTTAAAAAAATGGCGTAAAAAATGAAATTAAGATGTACTATTTGCGCGTTTCGGTTCACCAGAAAGCTTTTTATGGAAAAGAGAAGGTTTAGAATGTCAAACAGTCGAACAAGCAGACGTTTTTTTAACCAAGGGGCCATTTGTCTGGCTTTGGGTGTGTGGGCCTGTTCGGTGCAGCAACCGGTCTTTGAGCAGACGGGTTTACGGGCTTATGTGGCGAATCCTTCGGTGTTGTCTTTGCAGCAGGCAACGGCTTCGGTCAATGCGTCAACCGCCGGCCGTGCGATCGATCAAAACGCGGACACGCACTGGAACAGTGGCCAGGTGAATAATCCTTTCTGGCGGGCTGGGTTGGCTGAACAGCTGGAGTTGACCGAACTGCGTATCAAGGTCAATCCGGCTGGCAGTTATTCGCTCGATGTATCGCTGGATGGTTCCAGTTGGCGCACGGTGTTGACTGGCGTGAAAAACTCGACATGGAATCTGGAAACCAAGCGAATGCCGGCAAATACCCTGGCACGGATGATCCGGTTGCGTTTTGCCAACAGCGGGCGTTCCGTGATGTTGTTCGAGGTGGTGGCTGTCGGCGGAAAGACTGCCACCACCTCGCCTGTACCGACTGTGTCGCCGTCACCTGTGGTGTCCGTGATGCCTTCTGCGGATGTGTCGCCAGTTGTGACGCCAACGCCGGTTGCGACGTCAACGCCGGTGCCGCAGCCTACTTCAACTGTGGTTCCGACGCCTGCCGGCAACCGGCCGACGATCGTGGTTGATACAGGGCGTGTGTTGCACAAGGCGGTGTCGCAAATATTGGGCACCAATCGTAACCACGTGACGGGTGACTTTCCAAACGGTGCGGCGAAGTTGGCCAAAATGCGCGAATTGACGCCGCAGTGGGGCGATCGCCGATACCTGTACCGCATCGGGCACGGCCCGACGGATGGTCGGTATGATTATGACTATATGACCGGTTTCCACTTCGAGTCGTGCTGGAATGTCACGACCCAGTACCCTTACGATGACATTCGTGAAGGCTTGAAGGAAGCGGCCGCCATGGGCGCGTATCAGTTTCACACGGTCAATTATGGTACCAGTACGCCAGAAGAAGCCGGTCGGTACGTCAGTTACCTGAATCGTGCCAATGACGCGAATCGGGCAAAATATCCGATGCCTTTGCAGCAGGTGACGGAGTTTGAGCTTGGCAACGAGATTCCGTGGGACAGGGTGCGTGGGCACGATCAATATGCGCCCAATGAATCTGTTTACGCCCAACGAGCGTTGTTGTTTGCCAAGCAGATGCGCGCCAGTTCGGATACACCGATCAAGATTGGTGCCGTGGCATCCATCAACTCCAATTGGATGGGCAATGGCTGGAGTGGTGGCGCCACCACGGTCAAAAATATCCTGCAAATCATGGGTTCGGAGGTGGACTTCCTGACCTTTCATGGCTATCCGTCGTGGCCACTTTATCAATCCGGTAACCTGTTGACCATCATGGCTCAGAACGAATGGAACCGAAACAAGATTGAAAATGAAATCAAACCGGCGATCAAGCAATATGGCGGTGGTCGACCCATTTACATCAGCAATACGGAATTTTTCACACACCTTTACAGTGATGTGACCCGTTCTCGTGGGCTGTTCGGTGCCTTGTATGCGGCGGATTCAGTCATTCTGGCCTTTAATCTGGATCTGCGTGCGGCGGTTGAGTTTTGCTTTGACCACAAAGAAATGGCCGATGCGGCTTTCTTTTTCAAGAATGACCCGCAAAATGTCACGGCCATCTTCAAGTTCCAGAAAATGTTGGCACAACACTGGGGCGATGAGATTGTTGCGACAACAGGTTCAGCGATTCCGACTTTGGCCGTGAAAGGAGCCAGTACCAGCGTTACCATGCCGAAATTGACTTTCAGTGCGGCGCAAACCGGTAACAAGGTGTATGTCATGGTGGTGCACCGGACCAACGATGCCGACCTGAGTGCGGATATCCAGGTTGGTTTCACACCTGCCAGTGCCACGGCATACGTGCTTTCAGCACCAAATGGCTATGATGCGGCCAACGCTGACGTCACAACAATCACCAACCCGTCCCTCAACGGCTTTAACTTCCGCAAGGCAAGCATCACCCTGTTGGAGTTGACCCGTTAATGCCAACGACGACAAAAATGAAAACGCGTTAACGTAAACATGGCCCCCGAGTGTTCTTCGGGGGCCATTCCCTTTTTAAACCTCTTTGATACACCCTACCGGACATTCGACAGTTTGCGGTAAAAATCCGGGAAACCAAGTCTTAGCATGATCAATAAAAAACATGCGATCCACAAAACGATCTAAACCAGTTTGCAGGCAAGGTGCCCTGAAACAGCTGTCTAAAGGATGTTGCAAGCACGTTACAGGTTTGTGTGGTGTCGAACAGGCGTACAGGCACGTTCTAATTTTGTGACGCGTTGACCAGGCTTGTGACAGGGCCGATTGCGGCCAGGCAAACGACAGTAACGCCACACCTTAAGGCTGCCACGCGCCGTACCGCTTGCGATGCAGCACTTAAAACGTGAAGGCAAGGCGAATGAGACCAAGCGGCATACACCGGGTTTTAACGGCAAATAGCACGGACTTGAGGCGAACCACTGGGTGATTTGACACGCATCGTTTGCTCATTGCGCCACGCTCAGTCGTGAAACGTGAAAGCGTCTTGAAGTTTCTTTAAAGTTTAATTAACGCAAGTTCTATCTGGTGGTCGGCGATAGTATCAGCAGGAAATTCGATGCCAATCACCGAGGAGGAAGCGTTCATGTTCAGTGCGGTCAATACCAAAGCCTTGTGCCTCACGGCGGCGATCCTCTTGGGTCTGAGCGGTTGTTCGCAGAGCAACCCGACCACTCCTGAGTTTCCAATGGATCCCATTAACGACCCATACAGTGATCCCGGCACTCAGTATCCCGGCGCGCCGGGTGGGACATACCCGGGAGCACCGGGTGGCCAATTTGGCACGCCTGGTTACCAACCGCCGACCACCCAACCTGATATGACGGCCACGGTGTTGAAGAAGAAAGACGGGTTTTTGGGACTTGGTAAATTCAGGGTCACAGTGGAAGTCGTGAACCCGGGCAATCAACCCCGTACGGGCAAGTTGACCGTCACCTTCATGGCTGGCTCCAAAACATCCAAAACGGCACCGATCCAGCAAACGGTATCGCTTGCGGCCAACGAAACCAAGACTTTTGACTTTGAGGATACTCGGTGGGCGACCAATGCTGCGACAGCCGACATTGTGACTGATCCGCTGATGAGCGCGCCTGTATCCGGTGGCGTCGGGGGTGCGGGCGCTTATGGCGCAGGTGGCTTTGGTGCGCCAACGGCGCCTGCCTGGTAACGGGTGCGCGTATCAAACGGTGAGGCACTAGGTGCGGTCTGTAACTTGTAGCACACATGCCAAGCACCAAA